>Ga0153916_10005048_pt1 | contig 10035 bp, 10 predicted proteins | sample Opewatmetagenome_FD_109642 | JGI IMG/M metagenome (GOLD analysis project Ga0153916, IMG submission 109642) | Freshwater wetland microbial communities from Ohio, USA - Open water 3 Core 3 Depth 4 metaG | ecosystem: Environmental > Aquatic > Freshwater > Wetlands | place: USA: Ohio, Lake Erie...
ATTCTTCGGAATAGCGAAAGAGCCTTGATCAAATCCAATCCTGAAAAAATGGGACTGTTTAAATCCCTGGTTGATTCTCTTAAAAATATCATGGGTTCCGTATCGCCTTCAAGTGTTCTCTATTTAACCCAGGGACTTCAAATATTCAATAAAGGGGTGTCCGTTCAGCAGGCGGTGGAGAAGGTGACTGAATTAAAACAGAAGGCGGCCATAACCGCGAACCCAAACCTGACACGTTATAAAACAGGCCAAATCTTGCCGAAGGGGACAACCGTTCAATACAAGGGTAAGCCGGTTATTCTTCCTGAAAGCGGCGTTATCAAATCAATTGACGAAGAAACCGGAAGCATTGATTTTGAATAATGAAAAGCCTTGACGAATTATATCGCGAGCAATATGGGGTAGCCGATCCATTGGGTCGGGTTGAAAGTCAGGGAGCCGTTGCTATCGCTGAACCGGAAACGAAAGTTGAACACGAACCCATGCGGCTCAGCGATCTCGCCGAAGAACAGGAAAAACAATCCGATACATTCACTTTCCTCAATAAACCATTCACGAAAGGAAAACTTGAACCAAACCTAAGAACCCTTGTTGCGGTCGCTCAAACCGCTTTCCCCTTTGTAGCCCTCCCTGGCTTAAAAACAAAAGGAACGGAGGAATTTCAAGAACGTTTGGGGCGAAACGTTGTGGCGGGAGTTGGCGGTATGGCGGGATCAACATTACAGGGATTAAGAGCCGTCGAGGTATTTTTTGGTCTTGATACGCCCGTCGGGAAAGAGTTTGAAAAACTTGGTAATAATCTAGTCAACCTATCGAGCAAAGTATCCCCGCGAAATCCCGATTTCTTCGACAAGGTGGTTCAGGGCGCAACTTCAATGGCAATGTTTATACCCACAGGCATTGTTGGAGGCGTTGTCGGAGTTGGAGTTAAGAGTCTTTCTATGGCAACCAAGATACCTCGGATTATAGCCTGGTCTGGAAATCTTGCCAAACTTTCTGGCCTTGGTATGGCCGCATTAGCGGAAGCGGAAATTGAAGCCGGCCAAACTTATGGTGATTTAAAAAGGTCGGGGAAATCAGACATTGACGCCGCAGATGCCTCTTTCGGAACCTTCTGGAAGAACTTTTTCACCATTGGTTTAACAAATTATATTGGCGGGAAGTTCACGTCGAAACTCATACAGCCTGGTATAGAGGGATTTCAGGAGGGAATACAGAACGTTATCCAATCCGTTGAAAAGAAGGAACCCATTAAATGGGGTGAAGTTGCGGAAGCGATCGGTCTAGGAACTCTGATCGCTGGTGGGGTGGGACCTTTGATTGAAGCGGCAACCATTGACGACGTTGTTGAGGTTGAGAAATTCAAGGAAGATCATCCGGTTATGGGTGAGGAACTGGCAGGGAAAGAACTCCCTGTAAACAAAGAGGTTATCAAGGACGCCCTCGGAATTGCCGAAACAGTTTTCAACGCATCGAAAGAAGAGGGGAAGACAGTTGAGGAAGCGGACACTGATGCGATGCAGGCATTTACAGAGCACGTTAAATTTATGGAAGATCCCGATAAGGCCGTGAATGAAAATGTTGAAGAAGCTTTGCCCGCGCCGGAAGTTCCGGCGTTGGAGAATAAGTCTACTGAAGTGATACCTCCACAACAAAATGTTTCTGAGATATACGCAAATAGGGAAATGACAATAAAAGGAAACTATGGATTTGAAAAGAGTGATCCAAACCAAGTGTTTAAACCAGGGCAAACGGTAAATTTGGATGAAAATATAACTTCTGGACATGGCGGAACAGGGGTAATTATCAGGGTTGACGAAAATGGTCAACCTCTCGATATTCTTTCAAACGAATTTGGAAACAAACAAGCCTATTTTATGAAGGATGGGAAAATTGTTACTCCTTATGAAAACCCTATTGATGTTACTCCTACGGCAGAAATAACACCATTGGAGAATAAGATAGAATTAGGCATGGCAAAAGAGGAAGGGGCTGGCCGCTCAATCCCGCCTGAAAAAGCCCCCCAGCGGTCTGGCGAAAATCGTTTATTCCACGGAACCTCCAAAAAAGCGGCAGAAATCATTAGAAAAGAAGGGCTTAAATTATCTTCCGAACATGGCGAATACGGAAATACTATGGAGGAATACGTAAGCCTAACCAAAGACTTTGAAACTGCTAAACGATTCGCTGAAAACACGGGGATGAATGTAGACCTTACGAAACCAGGAGAAAGTGGAGAGGTTATAGAAATAGATCCGACAAATTTAAGGATTGCAGACGGAGAAAAATATCCTCAAGGTAAAAATGAAAACTGGACTGACTACTTAGAAAGAATGAGAAAAGAAGGTTTCGATGCCATTGATTTGTCAAAGGTAAATGCTGATACAGGAGAAAACGAGGTTGCGTTAATAAACCCACAAAAGGCAAAACTAATTGATTTTAACCAGCCCACCCCCGCAGAGTCCGGGGGTCCCGCCGAACCACCCCCACCATCAAAACCTGAATTTGGTAAGGCCCCACTTGGTACGAAAGCGACAATCCGCCAAGCCACGGGTCAGTTCCAACCTGAAGAACCGACAATCACCGAAGCACAGGCATTAAAGGAAAAACTCAAAGCCGAAGAGAAGGCCGCAAAGGAAGGTTTTAAGGAAGGGCGAGAGACCGGAATAGAAGAAGTTAAGTCAGCAAAACAGATTCTTGACCGAAGGCGTGCATTCATTCGTGCTGTTCAAGAGGATTATGGGTTAAGTGATTCTGATCTCAAGCAATTAACGCATAGAGATATTCGCCTCATGAATAATTATGAGTTCAAGAAATTCCTTGACGATATAGATGCCAGGGGTGCCGTCATGGAAAAGAAAAGAGAATTGAAAATCAAAATCCTGTCAGAGATTAATGAGAAGGAATTGGTTAAAACAGACAACCTCCGTAAATATTTGAAATTCCCATCTCTTGAAAACATGACGGTTGACCAACTTAATCAATTCAATCAGGAATTGGAGAATACTCAGAAGGGCGACGAGTTTCTTTCCGTCAGGAAATTGGGAACTGTTAAAAACACGGAATTGGCTGGCATAAAAACAATCAGGGAAGCGAAGGAGATTTTGGCGAAAAGATTGGGTGTACCATTAAGCGAAGTAGAGAATATTAGAGTGGGTTCTCTGGATAAAATTAGATTCGACACTCAGTTATCAGAACAAAATCCTTTCTATAAATTTCTTGTCGATGAAACGAATATGTCCATATTGGACTCGGAACAAAGATTTTTTGAGATGGAGAAGGAAATAGACGATCTCACTAAGAAGGCTCGATCATCCAGGAAGCGTGATATTGTTGAGAAATTTGTTCCGTCAGATGAAACCGTGTTCAAATATCTTGAATCTGATCCCGTTGGAAAATCTGAAATAACGAAGGGAATGACGGATGCGGAATTGGATCTGGCGAACTATTTACAGTCTCGTTTCTCCCAATTCAGAGACATTCTTATTCAACATGGTGTTTTAACGAAGTATAGAAGCGATTACATCACTCATATTCGCAGGGGTTTTCTTGAAACTTGGAAAGAGGATGGATTGCTGACCGCTTTTAAGGAGGTATTTAAACAGTACCAAGAGGATGCGGCTGTTTTCAAAATACTTGAGGATGACACACAAAACATTCTTCCCTTGGAAAAATTCTTTCAATTCGCCATGCAACGAAGCGGGGAACTTAAACCATCCATGAATGTGGCGAAGGCGTTTAAGGCTTACGCAAAAGCATTTCTAAAAAAACAAGCTCTCGATAAAATCGTTCCGGCCCTTGACATCTATGCCTATTCCTTATCTCCAAAGCAGACAACACCAAGAGGTCTTCAAATGGATCGGCGTTTAATTAAATTCGTGCATGAATGGATCAATAATAAGAAAGGACGAAGATCAAGTCTTGGGGGGATATTGCCTCAGGGAGGCGCACTTGACATAGTTCTACGATCAATCAATTCATTCGTAACGATGATAGACCTTGGTTTCAATATCCCTATTTCATTGACATCCTTGATCGGTGAACAAGTCACGACGTATACGAATATCGGAACAAAGAAATATGCGAAAGGAATCGCAAGGATTAACACAGAAAAGGGAAGAGAAATCATTGAAAATAACCGTGACCTAATTGGTAAATCGGCATGGGAAGATTTGCAAAATACGGCTGACGATATCGGAGATACCTTAAGCAAGGGGATGTATTACCTTTTCGGTGTCTCTACCACGGAAGCAAATAAGGTACATTTATTGGGATCAATGACTGATGCAGAATGGGAGAGAGGTGAACTGACACAAGAAAGAAAAGCGGAATTAATCAGGGAAATAGGCCGCTATCGACACATTCCTGGTGCTAGATCCATATTTGGATCAACCTCGGTTGGCGGGGCTTTGACGAAATATAAAAATTGGGCTTTACCGATATTGAGGACGACGACAAAAAACCTCGCAACATTAATTGAGATGGCGGGTAAAGGAAAGGCGAATGAGATACCACATTCCAAAGAATTTCAGGAATTGTTAAGGGAAACCCTATTGACAGCTTTTATTGCCCTGGCTGGACGGGCTTTAATTGGAGACGATGATAAGGATGAAAGTTTCATCGGAGAGATGATAAAGAAAGGGTACAGGGAATCCTTGACGCTTCTTGGGGCTTTAGATCCAACGGTTCTTTCAAGCGTAAGGCTCTTGAAATTCTTAGGCGATCTTTCGAGCGCAGTAAAATCAATTGGGTTGTTTGAGGAATATAAAAATAAACCTGGATATAAAGGGGTCAATAGATTAATTAGAACTTTAACACCAAAGGCTATAAAGCCGTTTATACCTGAGGGGGGAAAGACAAGGAGATGACTTATTTTTTTAATTCTATAACGAATGGAACAAGTAAAAGTACCCCAACGATGTATGGAACAAAAAGAATGCTATGTACAACAAAGGAAAGTCTAAAACCAAACACAAGATCAAGTAACCAGAGTGATGTTCCGGTTACCGTGGATATGGTAACCAAACCTTTCCAGAATTGGTGCGGACTTATTCTTGAGATTCTTTCTGTTTTTAGTTCAGGGAAGAAAGAAAAGAATAGTCCAATTGTGAGTCCCCATCCGATAAAAATAGCAATGTACGCACCAAGTTGGAATATTCTTGCGATGACATCATCCGTGTGCATGGCTTCAAATCTTATAACTATTCAGGAGGGCTAGACAATGGATATCCATTTTCCCAAACAGAAATTCATTTTCCCAAAGAACTGGACGACGGCTCAGATAGCTTTGGCTTTATATAAAGACTTTTCCCAAACTGCCGAAAAAAGTTTTTTAGAGTGCCAATGTATCCATGCGTCTTTTCATAGGCGTCAATCGTCGCTAAGAGGATTAAGCAAGCTATTTTGGCTCCTGGTAGCCATATTTGGAAACATCCTTCGGATATTAAGCGGCCCGTTTCATTCCTGCACATGGAAATATAAAGACGATCTTCTGTCATCCACACAACAGGAACATCAACTTTCACAGATTGAGACTCTTGAATATGTTGGGATTGCGGATCTAGCTCGTAGAATTTTGGCATGAATTCAACCTCCACGTTGAAATGGTTCCACAAGAAAAGTCAGCGGGTCAACCCGGTGTGGAGGCCGGGTAAAGGGAGCGACCCCGACCCGCTAAAAGGATTTAATGAAGTTTAAACTTAAACGACAAGAGGAAACATTATGACCATCGAATCTTTGATAAACAGAAGCGACTACGTTGGGAACGGGAGTACCGCCTCCTACGATTACGAATTCAAAATCTTTGAGGACACCGATTTACTGGTGGTTGTCGCCGATGAGGACGGAGTAGAAACAACGCTTGTTCTGAACACGGATTATACGGTGGCCGGTGAAGGCGACGAGGTAGGCGGGTCTATCACCCTCCTTGACGACGACCAGGACTGGATTGATGATGACGGTTTCCTTGCGACTGGATACGCCTTGACCCTCCGGCGGGTCATGCCGTTGACCCAGGAAACGGATATCAGCAATCAAGGGCCGTACTATGCTTCTCTCCATGAAGAACAATTCGACAAGCTTATTTGTATTGACCAACAGCAACAGGAAGAACTTGACAGATCCTTAAAAGTACCGGAAACGGAGGAAGATTTAACGGAACTGCCTTCCGCAACGGATCGGGCAAGCAAATTTCTTGCCTTTGATGCGGCGGGGGAACCTATCGCATCAGCAGGCGGGATTAGTCCGGCGATCCCTGTCTCCGCTTTCATGCAGACTGTCCTTGACGATGCGAATTCGACGGTGGTAAGAACGACCATTGATGCCGTATCGGAGGATGATGTCAATGCCCTGATTGCCGATGCGATAGCGGATCTGGCAAGTCAACTGTATGCGCCTGGTGATATCAAGATGACAGGAAAGTCAACTGCAACAATTGGTTGGCTTATGTGCGATAGTTCGGCAGTAAGTCGAACAACATACGCTGATCTTTTTTCCGTTATTGGAACGGCCTTTGGTTCAGGAAATGGATTGACGACGTTCAATGTTCCAGATTTGAGGGGTCGTTCTCCGCTGGGCATGGGTCATGGTTCAACGGCGGAGGGGGGAGGGACGGGAACAGACAGGGTATTGGGAACAAAAGTGGGAGCGGAAACCCATACATTAATTGAAGCCGAATTAGCCGGGCATAATCATCAAGAAAAAGGCAACCCGAATTCTGTTTACAATGTCTCAGGAGCGGGTGCCTTTAAATGTTTGGCCCAGTATGGCACTGGAAGCACGGGGGCCGCTGGCGGAAATGGAAGTCATAACAATATGCAACCTTCCTTGGTGGTCAACTTCATGATAAAGACGTGAGGGAATTCTTCATATCTTTTTCCCTGTTTGTTTTGTAGCCCTATAAAATTCCTCTCTGGAAACACCGGATTGGCTTATCATTGATTTAATTAATGAAACAGAGTAATCGGGATATTTTATATCGACGGTAACGGAACGACTTATGCCGTCAACAGTTTTTCTATATTTTTGGTGTGATCCTTCCTGTGCGACTTTGACAAACCCAAGGTTAACCAGAATTTCAATAACATTTCCAGGGGTTAATGGAGGATATCTTTTCGGCAAGAGAGATTAACTAGGATGGAAGATATTGGAGGAGATCCAATTCACAACCACGCAATTTAGCGGTGACGATCTGGCATTTATCGTTGAAATGCCGAAACAGGGCGTTTGCGAGGCAACAGATTACGATCCCGTAAAATTTGAGTTTGATGGATAGCGGCGGTCTCCGTCTCATTTGGTCAAATGTTTTTCCTTCCGAAAATTCTGTCTTAACGTAAAAGGAGACGGTTTCCTTAAGATTAGAAAGAGCCTCCTCAACTGAATTACCCTGTGAGGCCAGGTTAAAATCAAGGCAATAGGCGATGAAATGCGGCCCTTCTCTATAGCCTATAATACTGATGATTTGAGTTTCCATCTTGGATAGTGTACCCAGAATTCCCCTTTATTTCAAATTTATTTCCCCTTTCTATTTTTGGGGCAAAATCAGTTTAGACTTACCGCGTTCCCATTTTTTCTTCACAAAAGGTTTTAATCGATCCACTTCGGTTTTAAGAAAGGCAAGATAAACTCTCTTCCCAATTTTGATTTTCTTGACGGAAAGTTTGTTTTGAAGAACCCATTTATAGACCGTCATTTTTGTCACGCCTAAACTGTCCATAACGTCCTGCACGGAGAGATACAAACGGCCCTCCCTTCTACTTAATTCTGCAATCGGGCAAGAATATACCATAGAAAACCCCTTAAAATCACACCTTTTGACTACTTTGTTTTTGGGCCCAAATAGTTCTTGACACCTGGACTACATTGGGTATATACTCGGAGTATAATTCTTAAGGCCGATACTGTCAAGGAGAACTTATGAGTCGGCTAAAGACAATCTGTGCCTGGTGCAAAAAAGTTATCTCGGAAGTGGAATCCGAGAAGGATTTAATCTCTCACGGGATCTGTGAAGCCTGTGCGGAGAAGGTGGAGAAAGAGGAGGAAGAAAACCATGACCGACACCGAGAAGAAACTGAGAGAGATACGAAACCAACTGGATCTGGTTATGACCTACGTTAACACTGCCCCAATTGCGGGTATCACCTCAGACCATATCCACGTTCTGACAAACGAGATCGAAAAGATCCACGCCATGTCCAGGAACTTGGAAGACCAACTTTGGGGGAGGGTTGATTGACGGTCAACAGACAAGGAAATAGAAAATGATGAAAATTTTGCGCTGTAATCTCAATGAATTGAAAATGAAGTACAAATATATCGAGATGATTTTCTTCGGAGAATCAGATTGGAATGATGGCAGATACGTATTCAAAATCAAAAATAGAAAGCACACCGATATTTTAGGAACTCTCACTTATTCTCCCGAATGGAGACAATGGGTTTTATGGCCTAAAGAAAATACGCAATGGAGTGGAGATTGTCTTTTAGATGTGAATGATTTTATTAAACAATTACAAAATCAAGAGGAAAATACCGAAATGTATCCTTGTGCTCTATGCCATGAAAATTATGTTGATATAAAGAATGGGAACGATATTTGCTTTGAATGTTTGGGAAAATAATGAAAATCAATAAGAAATGGGTTTTGCTTGAACCAGACAAAACAGATGAGAATTATCAAATAATTCCTCTTAACGATTCAAGAAAACACAAAGAAATAATGGCCGATTGTTGGTGCGAGCCGAAAATAGATTTTGAAAACGGCAAAAGAATCGTCATTCATAAAGCGAAAGATGGAAGAGATGGAGTTAAAAAAGTTTTTATAGGTAAAACTAAAAAAATACCCTTTTTGAGAAGGGAATGGTGTGGGGCCTGTTGTCTTTATCATGTGACTTTTTATCCTCATGGAATAGATATGCGCCGAAAGTATTTAAAGTGTCCTAAATGCAATCATCGAGCTTGTACAGATGATGAGTCTGGACTAATTCGCAAAAATGGCGAAGAATTTTATGTTAATTGACCGTCAAGAAACGGGAGTGGAACAAATCACATGGGGGCGACGCCCACTCTCCCGCTTTTAAATAAGGAGGTTGCGATATGAGCGAACACACACCGACACCGTGGGCTGTAGATCCTGGAAAAGTAGGAAATACAGATATTGTTTATAGGAATCCCCACAATGACGGAAGAGGAATGGGTATTACTATACATTCGGGGATTGATGAAAATGGATATGGCTTCGCTACTAACCAAGATAGGATAGATGCCGCCTTTATCGTCCGAGCCGTCAACAATTTCGAGGGGCTTTTGGAGGCGGCGAAGGATGTTCAGACGGAATTATGGGAACTAAAAAACCACCATCAAGAACCGCAGGGATCACCTGAACAAGAAGCCTTGGATAACGCCATCGCAGAGGCCGAGGATAAATCCAATGGATAAGCCTATCTGGGAACTGGCGGGGATGTCACAAATGGAATACAGGGGGCTTGACTGGTCAAGGAAGAAAACCCTGATCTTTTTACACCGGCACATCAAGCCCAAACATTTCTGGACTTGGTGGTGGCAGATGTTCAAGGTGTGGAGACGGAGGCCGGCGGGGGGGTATCTTCGTCGGGCCTGGATCGTCGAGAATTACCTGGATTATCAGGCGAAGCATTCTAACTTTCATTTATTGCCCGAAACGAATTTAAATAAAGAAGCGTGATCTTCTAAAACTCACAAGGAGATACAAATGACACTCAAAGCAAAGAAGCCAGAAGCAATCGAGAAGCGGTTAAAGTTGTTCATGTACGGCCCTGCCGGTGTCGGAAAAACGACTGCAGCGATTCAGTTCCCCTCAGCCGTCATTATCGACATGGAAAAAGGAGCGGAGAATTACACTCAGACCATCTCAAAGTCTGGGTCTGTGATTCTTCAATCCGTAAACCCCGACGAGGTAAAGGATGAGATCAAGAATCTCTTGACGGAAAAGCACCCGTACAAGACCTTGATTATTGATCCTGTCACCTCTCTTTACAATGCCATTCAAGAGAAGTGGGG
>Ga0153916_10005051_pt1 | contig 10033 bp, 7 predicted proteins | sample Opewatmetagenome_FD_109642 | JGI IMG/M metagenome (GOLD analysis project Ga0153916, IMG submission 109642) | Freshwater wetland microbial communities from Ohio, USA - Open water 3 Core 3 Depth 4 metaG | ecosystem: Environmental > Aquatic > Freshwater > Wetlands | place: USA: Ohio, Lake Erie, Old...
TAGTACCCATGGATGTAAGTATCCGGCCTACATACTCTGGGGCGACGCCATGCTGAGCTGCATCTCGCAGGAGTGGGGTGAGGCTAATGCCCGCATCGACAAACGTGCGGATATAGCCTTCCGGTTCTGCCAGGTGTAAAGCATTGGTGAGAAATTCGTGCGCAGATCCAGGGTCGCTCGCTGCCAACGCCCGCAAAACAAGCACTGCAATCAGGGCATAACCCCAACCGAAACGGGTAGCAGTTTCGTGACAGATCTTTAATTGTTCAGCTGCTTCATCTTTCCCGCCTTGCGCGATAAGCAGATATGGACGAATAAGATTCATAAAGCGATAAAAAGGATGGGAATCCACATTCGCTGAGGTTAGTTCCGTCCAGCGGGCTGCTGATTTTAGATCGCCCATGGCAATCGCCACATGAGCCTGACAGGCAGCGCAACGGGCCTGGGTTTGCGGTGAAAAATCCCGCGCCAAGCTACAAGCCTGATCAGCTGCATTGGAAGCACCGTTCCAATCCTGGCGGGAAAGAAACAGATATACTTGCATAATTAATCCAGCAATCTGGAATTCTACGTTCCTGGTCTGACGACTCAATTCCAACCCTTGCTGAATGTAAATCTCGGATTTTTCCAGCTCATTCCATTCATAATAGAGCGAACCCAGGTCGAAATAAGCCATTGCAACGATCGGGACTTGTGAACCTCTTTGTATGATCGAGGGATATTTTGAAGCCGCATCCCGAATCATCCCTCTTGAGGCCAACGTTCGGGCAAGGAAGAGCTCGGATGTCAATTGAACATATAGGTTGTCTGATAGCGCAGATTTTTCCTGAGCCTCAACTAAAACCGGCTCAGCTTCTTCAAGGCGCCCCTCATGCCAGTAGACTAAGCCCAGGTTCATTAAAATGTTACTGCGTTGAGTGATATCTGTTTCCGGGAGAAGAGACAAAGCCAGCCACGATGCCTCAATCACGCGCGGGTTATCTCCAATCACTCTCGCCAGGTATGCTTGAGCTGTCGCGACCAGGCCAAGAAATACTGATCCAGGTGGGGCATGCTTCTCTGCCTGTTCCAAAACCGGCCTGGCCAGATCATATTTCCCAGCCAGCAGTAATGCCCAGGCATACACTAAGCATAAACCGGGATCCGAAAGGATGAGGTCCTTAGGCAGTTTCTCCAACCACCCGATTATGGTGACAATCTCACCCTGCTTGAACATCCTTTCGCTGACCTGATCAATGAGAGCCGCTGCTCGATCCCAATTTTGTGATGCCAGAGCATGCTGGATTGCCTCCGCATGTAATCCTTCAGCTTCGAACCACTGACTAGCACGGCTATGAAGGAGAACCTCATCCACCGGCTGTCCAGCGAGGCTTTGCTGGTGATGGAGCAGCTCTGAAAATAAGCGATGGTAGCGATACCAGGTACGCGATTGGTCTAAAGGTACAATGAACATGTTGGCCAGCTCTAACCTCGCAAGTAGCTCACGGCTTCCCGTCCTCTCCACAACAGAGTCACATAAAGGCCCAGAGAATCGGTCCAAGATTGCTGTTTTCAATAGGAAATCCTGCACATCAACCGATTGACGGTTGAAAACTTCTTCAATCAAGTAATCCAAAATATATCGGTTGCTGCAAGTAAATGCCTGTATGAAGTTGTCCTTATCCCTAGAACCATGCAACGAAAGTGCAGCCAGCTGTACACCTGCGATCCATCCCTCGGTCCGGCGCTCCAAAGCGATAATATCCTCAACCGATAGGTCCAGCTGCATCACCTGACTCATGAATTCAGATATTTCTGCCACAGTAAATCGCAAGTCATCTTGACGGATTTCAAGAACCTGGTTCCTGGCGCGCAGACGGGAGATTGGTATCAAAGGGTCTTCACGGGTGATTAAAATCAGGTGTATACGGGATGGAAGGTGCTCCAACAGGAATGAAATTTGTTGATGGATCGCAAGATTGTTAATGGCATGATAATCATCCAGAACCAGGATAAATAAATCTGGGAGAGCACCAAGCTCATTGATCAAGATAGTCAGGATGATCTCTGCTTGTGGACGCTGGGGTGATTGGATCATGACCTGGATGGTTTCACCAAATCCCGGCTGGACGGATTGGATTGCAGCTATTAAATAGGCCATAAAGCGAGAAGGATCATTATCCGACTCATCCAGTGATAACCATGCGGCAGGTATATTCAGGCTACGTACCCATTCAGACACCATGGTAGTCTTTCCGTAACCAGCGGGTGCAGAAACAAGGGTCAGCTTGCGCAAGAATTCACCACCTTGCACGAGAGATTTATTCGTATACTTCAACAAGCGCATGCGAGATACTTCCAAACTGCGCAGAGGTGGGATACCAAGCTTGGTGTGCAACAGTATTTCAGTCATTGTAAGCAACCAGGGTTAGCAGTTAGGGCAATAGTCTTTGAAATAAGTGGCCTTAGCTTCAATATTAAATTGGTGGAGATGCAGGGCTAGATAGACCTGTTACGAGTATAGCATGAATTCATCAAGCAGTTTCCCGGTCTTGGCTCGATTCTTAAAACTGCCTAATATATTCTTATTATTTTCTTCACAATTTGTAAGCTAAAGTACTTATAATCAATGCACAAAAGGTCGGATACTATAGGAGAATTTATGAAAAATCGATGGACAACTACACTTTTAGCATTTTTAGCTGTGCTTATTTTCGCAACAGCCTGCGCTTCAGGTACACCCACCACAACTCCTGCATCCACGACCGCTCTGGATGGTGCCACATTGATCCAGGAACGTTGTTCAGTTTGCCATCCAGTAGCATTCGTTGAGAGATCAAGACATACTACCGCAGATTGGAAACTCATTGTGGACACGATGATCAGCAGAGGTGCTCAGCTCACCCCCGAAGAGGAAACCACAGTCATTAGCTTTCTTACGACTAAATTTGGGCAATAACTTCATTCTACTCAATTTCGACCACGGTCTGCTCCCGAGGTGCAACCTGGGGAGCCTTATTTTTAACCAGCAGCTTCTTTATTTAGGGCTCTTCTAACTTCTTTCAGGCGCTCACCATGGAGTGGGTATAAATATAATGCCAGGATTGCTAATAGGAACCCAATGATGGGGGGAATAGTCAGAAAGATGCGAAAGCCCAAATCGACGCTCGCCGGTTGGACTTCCAATAGGGTGTTGTAACCAAAACGAGGCAAGAGGATCCCGAAGACGCCGGAGACCAACATGCCGCTCAGGGTGATGATGAAACCACTCATCCCGAAGTACATCCCGGCACGCTGCTGACCCACTTTAACTTCATCCTCATCGACCACCTCAGCGATGATCACATCCCCGATCAGTATCAGCCCTGAGAGCCCAATACCAATCAGGATGGCAGCAATGACCGTGGTCACCAGGGAGGTGCTAAACCCCAGTGGGATGACTGCCAGGATCATGATCAGATTGGCAAGGATAAGGGTGGTGCGAGAGTCAGTACGGTTGGCAATGAAGTGGCGCCAGGGGTACAGCATGGCAGCTGCGACCAAAAATGCCACTCCAAAGATGATCGTCGTGAGACCTTCGTCCACTTTCAGGCAGTACTTCATGTAAAACATCATCCCGGCTTGCAGGACGCCCGTTCCAAAGAAGCGCATGGCCTGGGCGGTAGCCGCTGTAACAAAACTGCGATTGATGAAGGTGGCTTTTAGCGCGGGGATGAAGGGTACATAGGTTTGCTCCTGTGAGCTTTTCTTTTCGAACATTGCTGGTATGCCCAGATAAATGGCAATCACCGCAATGACTGAGAGCAGGATAGCCATCCAAGACCAACCCAACCACTCTGAAAGAATGGGGGGCAATGCCACCCCGATAACCAAACCACCGGTTTGAAAGATGTTCATCTTCGCAGCTACGTCGGTTCGCTCGCGGTATGATGCAAACATCTCCGGCAGGAGTGAATAATATCCAGTCGCCAGGGCGGTGTAGAGGCCTTCCCAAAGCACAATCACAATCCCAAAGAAAATGAGTAGGGCAGTTGGGTTGATGCGACCATCAAAAGGTGACAGAAACAGTAAAGAGAAGGTTAACACATAGGGCACACCCGTGAACAGAATATAAGGAATACGTCGTCCCCACTGTGAATGCGTACGGTCCGAAAGGAAACCGAGCACCGGATTGTTCAGCGCATTATAGATGGTGTAGAATACCCAAAATGTAGCAAACCAGGGTGCTGGCAGGTTTTTGACGTCCACAATGTAAAACATGATAATGCCCGACACGGCTTCGACGGGGATCGAGACCCCCAGGCTAGAAAGGGTATATAGCGTGCGTGTTTTACGGCTGGTTGTCATTTCGGGATGAAGGGCAGTTTCCATTTTCACCTCATGGGAAGATAAAAGCAGATGTTACTTTAGGGCAATAAGTTCAGCTCCCGACCGCGCGCCACGCATTGTGTGCGGTTTTGGGCATCCAATTTTCCAAAGATGTTGTTGAGGTGCTTTTTTACGGTACCTGTGGCAAGCACAAGCTGATCAGCAATTTCATGATTTGACATCCCCGCCGCAACAAGCTTCAGGATTTCTAGCTCGCGTTGGCTGAGTGGCTCAATGAGAGGCTGCCGAAGAGGAGCTGAAGGTTTAGCCAGGCGATCGGGAAAGCTCCACAGCAATTTATATACGTAGGATGCCATATCGCCCACCCCTAAAGATTTACTCGCCAGCTCAAGCAGTTCCTCCATTTTTGATCCTTCATCGACGAAAAGCCTGACGTAGCCTTCCGGCTCGGCCAACGCCAGGGCTTTGATAAGGGTTTCCACTGCCTGCATCTTTTCGCCACCAGCATAATTAGCAAGTGCCTGGAGCACCAGAATTTCGATTACACGGCCTTGCCTGCCAGCTGAGGCAGCGAAGGTCTGCAGCTGATCCAATAACCGTCTGGCTTTACCCAAATGACCGCTAGCTATGTAAAAGCGGGCTAATGTGATCAAGCTGTATTCGTCAAGGAAATGTAAATTTACGCGGGTGACATAATTCTCGATGTTGAATCCCAAAATTTTAATCCCCTGCTCAGCAGATTGCATGTCACCCATATTAATCCACAGCCGTACCTGGAGGGCTTTTATAGGTGTAATTCCTCGAGCAGATTCAGTGTTACGGGCAATCTGTTCCGCTTTTTGGAGATATAAAGCAGCACTTTCCAGGTTGCCAAGACTCTGTTCCAGCATCGCTCTGGCAACATAGCCATCGCGCAGGAAAACAAAGTCTCCGATTGATTCTGCCAGATGTAATCCTTCCTGTATGTTTTGAGAGGCTTTATCCAATTCATTCCATTCACGTTGGACATCTCCCAAACGAATTAACTCAATCCCCAACCTGTGAGATTTCGGCTGGTCCACCATCAATCGGGCTGCCTGCGTGCAAAGCTCCATCGCCTGGTTGAGTTTCCCCTGAAGGATCATTGCCTGCCCCAGATAATTGGTGGCACTCAAATTTACTGATACTTCATGTAATAACTGGGTTTCTTGTACTATCTCTTGTAAGGTTTGCAGTGCAAGGATTGTTTCGCCATTTAATAATTGGATATGGCCCAAGAAAAATAAAGCTGTAATTCGATCATTCACATCATTGACGGGAATACGCTTCAGAGCTAGCTCGCAATAGGTGCGTGCCTTTTCCACGTCTCGAAATCGCTCGATACTGGCATGTTGAAGATTAAAAACGATGGATAGACGATCTTCAAAGGGTAATATCGGCCCATGTTGTGGTGGCGTGTTTTTTAAATTGGTGAGCCGGCTATGAAAGATGGTCTTTTCACCCGACGATTTATATTCCTCATAAGCCTCTTCAATATACCTGATTAGATCGTCAGCCTCATCGAGATAACCGCCAAACGATAACGTCCAGGCGTAATAGATACAAAGCCTCGGGTGCGAATAGAGTACTTCCTTCGGAAGCGACTTCACCCAGCGCATCATCAGCGAGATTTTCTCCCTGCTTACCACCTCCCCTGAAACCTTTTCGAGTAAATCTCCCGCCAGATCATAAACTTCAGCGGTTAATGCGTACTGAACCGACTCTTCAACCATTCCCTGCCGCTCGCACCACTGTACAGCCCGTCGATGGAGGTCAATCCATCGCTGAGGCTCGTTTTGGCGCAGACGGCTCTTTAATAAATCTGCAAATAGTTGATGATACCGATACCATCGCCGCTCATCATCCAGCGCGGTCAGGAAAAGGTTGGACCGTTCAAGCATTTCCAGCATATTCTGCCCATCCCTGTGATCCATGAGCTCATCACAAAGGGGACCGGTCAGCTGGTCAAGGACAGAAGTACATAAAAGAAACTCACGCACAATATCTGATTGGCGGCTAAGCACTTCATCCACCAGGTAGTCAGCGATATAGTGATGCGTTCCAGCAAAGTCAGAGATAAAATCCGCCAGACTCTCAGCGTTACGTCCTTGAATCGAGAGAGCAACTAATTGCAACCCGGTAATCCAACCCTCTGAACGGGTTTCAAAGGCCATGACAGCTTCTTCGGACAATTCGATACCCATCACCTGGGTAAAAAATGAGCTGGCTTCGGGGATTGAAAAACGTAAGTGCTCAGCGCGGATCTCCTCCAGCTGCCCCCTGCTGCGCAGGCGAGAAAGCGGTAGTGGTGGGTCGGCCCTCGTCAATATCACCAGGTGCATCTGAGAGGGTAGATTGTCGATTAAAAAAGTGATTGCTCCCTGGATTGCTGGGTCAGTAATTACATGATAATCATCTAGTGCGATGGCAAATTGCTGATCAAACTCATTGATATCATTGATCAGGGTTGTGAGGATTTCATTGACCGGAGGGGGTTGTGGAGATTGGACCAACGGGATGGAATGAGCGGCCAGTATAGGATTGAGTCTCGCTAACGCAAAAGTAAAGTAACTGATGAAGCGCGTCAGGTCATTATCATTGGCATCCAGAGATAACCAGGCAAGAGGGTATTCACGCCCAACACCAGTTCGCCATTCACTCATCAGGGTTGTCTTGCCATAACCTGCCGGGGCAGAAATCAGTGTAAGAGGACCACTTAAGCCATGCTCAAGTCTCTTGACCAAACGTGGGCGAGAAACAAAGCTGGAACGGGCAGGAGGAAAATACACCTTGGTTGTGAGTATCGGAGCAGACACTTCACTCTCCTGGCTATGATTGGGTAGGAAAGACAATGGATAGTAAACGTATTATAGTGCAGGATTCACTAATCACCTGAAGGGCATTAGCATATGATTAAAAATGAGTTGCCAAAGTTCGGCAACTCATCAATGATAATCAACCAAAACTAACTCATTGAGCGATTAATTGGTAATTAAAACTCTTCAGGTTGGAAGCGCCAAACAGAAATAGCCGTAAAGCAAACAGATAATAATATGCCGCTGATGATTGGTATGACAGAAAACAGCGGCCGACCGGTTGCCAGACTAAAAGCTAACGACATCTCTCCGCAGACTGCAGGCATGAAGAATGTCCATGGTGTGGTTAGCTTCAGAAATGGCACCAACTGGACGAGGTAGTTCCCACCAATTGCCAAGGGTAGGCTGATCCCCACCACGAGTCCCCAGCTTTTGAACAAAGTACCGAGCATTCTCATCAGCGTAAGGTAAAAAATCAGGTAGAGGAAAACCAGTCCCAACGCTTCCAGAAAACGAAGCCGGGGCCATATTACTTTTATTGCGATTGAAATTTGTGTATAGGCAATCACTCCTTGAATCAATACCCCTGTTACCAATAGCCCAAGGGCATCTGCCCCCAGCCTGGAAAGAATGAAAGCAGCTCGCGTGACAGGCTTGGATAACACCCATGCGGCAGTCCCAGATTGCTTTTCCCCGATGATGGAATCCTGACTAATGATAATGGCAGAGATCGGGAGTGTAATGCCACTTAACACCAGAAAGACTTCCAGTGAGATAGCAGCTTGATCTCCCGATTCATTTTGGGAGGTATTAGCTATTTTACTCGACGCCAGCTAAGCTAAGGCACGTTCAGCTGGATTTATCCATAACGTAAGAGCCATCATACCATTCAAAAGGCAGAGTCAGATGACACCCTGAACCAGCCACGTGCGTGACCTAAACCAGCCGCGTTCAGCATCATGGAACAGGCTGACAAAGCCCGTGCGCCAACCATGTTCGTTTACCATTTTGAGTGCATTAGTGCTTTCCATTTTGATTTCCTTCCGTGAGGGTAAAAAAGATTTCCTCAAGGTCGGCCTTCTTGCGTGCAAATTCAAGTACGTTAACCTCTCCACCAGACTACACGAGGGTCAATAATTGAGCTTCAGTTATAGCTTCATCAGAAACAGTGACCTGCCTGCTAACATGGTTATTGATTGGTTTTTCCTGAATGGAAGTCACCCCTGGCAGGTGATGAGCCTACACTTTATTTACAGAGATCAGTTTGACATTCAAGTCCCGCAGCTTAGCCAGGATCCCGTGCAAGGCAGACTGGTCAGCTACAGGTCCAGATAAGAGCGTCACGCCGTTCTCCAGGTGAGTAATACTCATCCTGTCGAACCATTCTTCCCAGCACTTTTGTAAATATCCTTCCAGGTGGATTTCATAGCGATCAGCGATGTCTGATTTTTCGATGTGATCCATTAATGTATGTCCTCAGCAAGGCTAATATATTACAAAAGGAACGGGCGGCAGTTTATAAGTCAACGATAATAAACTCTGGCGCTGGTGTGCACACAGGTCGAGGCTTACTCGTAAGGCTGAAGGAAGTCACTAAACAAGTCACATGAGCATCCACATACTTGCATCCCAAGGCGCGCATGGTAGAGATACGGTTGTGACCATCACGTACAAAGTAGGCATCTCCTACCTGGATTAAATCCACGGGTGGCAGCCCAGCTCCCAACCAAACCTGCATCGCCGTCCGCACCCAACGATCCTTGCCGTTATTTTTCAGGGGTCGGAAGGCATCATCATAATCGCTATTGCGCCCTTCACTACCCTTGATCTTATTGATCTCCACCGTTTGATGTCCTAGATCGTAACGATTTATTACTTCGTAAACTTCAGGGAATGCCATCAACCGGTACGATTTCCCGGTCAGCTTCGCCCACAGCTCATGGAAGAATGCAGATTTACGGGCAGAGCGATACAGATCGAGCGCTTTTCGGAAAGCGTACTCTGACCGCGTTGCCATGACTGATGTCTCAAACGGAAATCCCGTTAAGAATTCGGCCCTCACAAAGTCAGACATTTTCAACTCTCCTTTGATTTACATTGTCAGTATAGATATAAACCATCGGGGGTGTCATGCATCTAAAGTTGTATTTCACATCTATCTATGGTTGTATCTTGGATAAAATAAAACCCGCCTCCATAAATATCCGACTGGGCTCGTGGTAAATAAAATATATGCTGAGTTTTTATCAAGCTTTATCAAACTATAAGTCCTTTATTCTGCAGCTCCCCAATAGGGTGATGTTCTATTCGCTTACCGGTAACTGGGTACTCTCCAATGTACCGGCCTAATAGAAAGCCTGGAGCGCACCATCAATCATCTCGTAAAAATGATGGATTATTTCCACCTCAGCCAAGAACACAACTTCCGGGGTAAAATTACCACCTGGGTTCTGTTCCAAACAACTATATCGTGGAGGACACATGATCAAAATGCTATCGGGAGATGAAGCTGTTGCCCGCGGCGCATGGGAAGCAGGTGTTGCCGTAGCTTCAGCTTACCCAGGCACCCCCAGCACAGAAATTATGGAGGACCTGGCACATTTTCCTAATATTTACGCCGAATGGGCACCCAATGAAAAAGTGGCTGTAGACGTGGCGATTGGGGCAGCCTATGCCGGGAAGCGTGCTATGGCAGCTATGAAGCATGTGGGGCTCAACGTGGCAGCTGATTCTTTCATGTATGCATCCATGACCGGGATGGAAGCCGGATTGGTGATCGTATCGGCGGACGACCCTGCCATGCACTCCAGCCAGAACGAGCAGGATAACCGTACATTTGCTAAATTCGCACGCATCCCCTGCCTGGAACCAAGCGATAGCCAGGAAGCCAA
>Ga0153916_10005052_pt1 | contig 10032 bp, 5 predicted proteins | sample Opewatmetagenome_FD_109642 | JGI IMG/M metagenome (GOLD analysis project Ga0153916, IMG submission 109642) | Freshwater wetland microbial communities from Ohio, USA - Open water 3 Core 3 Depth 4 metaG | ecosystem: Environmental > Aquatic > Freshwater > Wetlands | place: USA: Ohio, Lake Erie, Old...
CGCTCCCACACATCGAGATAGACCTGATAAGTGGTGTTCGACTTCAGCGGTTCCGGGGACAGATAGTCAGGCTGTGTCATATAGGTGATGACCCGGCGGAGCTTTGGGGCAGTAACTCCGGAGAGATTAACGCTTTGGAGCGTCAACCTGAGTTGCGCATGATCTGGGTTTGTGACTTGAACCACAGCCGGCTTGAACGTCGCTCCTTGAGCGTCGTCGAAAACTTCCACGAACCGGTTCGCCTGGAACGGTTCGCCATCCAGCGTCCAGTGGTCGACTATCACGAACGGAGAAGTAGTGGCTTGCGGCACGATGGCAACCGGTGTCGTATCAGCTTCGCATAGGATCCCGTCCACGTAGTAGTCTCCAAGGCCAATTCGAAAGTCGTTTACGACCGGTGGGGCGAATTGAACGGGGGTAATTTCGAAACCGAAATTCTCAGCCGGGCCGCCGTGCGGGCCGATGAGGTCTGCCGCCAAAGCCCGCAGGTATCGCACAAGAATAGCCACCTGCTCGTTCCAGTCTGCGTCAAGCTGGACCCTCCCTTGTTGCATAAGCACTCGGGTAAAGTGCTTGAATGGATGAAAAGTACTGCGGCTAAGATCAGCCTTCATGCGCTCCTCCTAACTGGCAAAGATGATGCCGGCTTCCATATCGGCCGGAGTGTACTCGTCTAAGCGGGCACGCAGATTGGCTATCCGTTGCGGTTGAAACAGATCGTGAAAAGCGCCCATCTCGGACTCGTCGTCGGCGCTACGTTTGATTTCATCTGCGCAGGTGTCGGCAAGCTGGCAGTAGGTGGGCGTGCCATAGCGAGTACTGTTGAATTCAGGCTCGACACGAAGTCGTTCCCTCGAAAGTAAGCTGTCTCTCTCCATGATGGAAAGGTTGTCCTTTTGCACAAGAGCAAGGACCGCTTTTTCTACCAAGTCAGGCTGGCATTCGTAGCGACGGGGCGTGCGTGACCCCGGAGGCACATAACAGAACCGGACACATCCGGTCTGCCTCCGCGCGACGATGACAAGTCCGTAAAAGATGCTGTTCTCGGCCAATTCAATGGCGTGAGCACGCACATCGCCGATGATCGTCGACCGGAGAATTGTCAGGACTGCGTGAGCGATGCCGCACTCCTCGTGGCTGACAGCGTGAAAAGTGCGGCACATTCCCGGATTCACTCGGGCCAAGAAGCGGCTGTTAGTCGCGTCGATGATGCTATCGGAGATATAAATTGAAATCGGATCGGTCTCCACCTCGTTGTTGTTGACGAAGATCGAACCGCAGATGCTATGCTCGATCCGGACACAACAATTGGCGTCGTTAATCTCCAAGCTTGGCTCCTCGGCACAGCAGGGCTCGCACTCGGCATCGAGCAACCAGCCCGGCACCAGCGTGCAGTGCCGGATGATCACCTGTGCCGGCTTCTCTTCCGGTTCAGGTCCTTTTACCTGCACTGCGCGGCCGGCCACGACCACCCCATCCATTACGAATCGAGCGCAGGACGAGAGCGTCACCGAGAACGTGTCGCGCCGGGCACGCTCGTCCGGTATGAGAATTACCGGGCGCGTGCCGTTTGCGGCGCGGATCTGAAATGACTTCTCCTTGCCAACCTTGATTGATACATGTTCTTCGTACAGGCAGCTATCGCAGATCTCGATGACGACATTCGGCTTTCCACTCTTCTCGGCCGCGAGAAGGGCTTCGGCGAGCGTCGGGAACATTTCGGCCGGAGCGTGTCCCTCGCCATTGAAGACGGTTCGCACGCGGAAGAGATCAAAATCATCCGACGGATTGGTCAGCGGCCGTTCATATTCCCCGCCACCCATCTCGGTGCTGAAACCGTAGTGGTAAGTCACAAGGACATCGCCCTCTTGCTGCTCGGTGAACGCCATCCGGCCACGTTGTGGATCTACAGCCACATATCCCGGCTCTTGTGGCCTATAGTGCCAGTGTGTCAGATCGGCAGGAACAATGTGCTCGACCGGGATAGGCTTGGGCGGAGTGCCGGTCCAGATCTCCAGGCTTTTCCGGGGCCCGTAATACGCTGGGTTAGCCTGGACCGTCTTACCGTCACGTAGCTCGAAGTCGAGACGCCGGATCGGAGTGGGGACGTCCAATTCACCAATGACGCCGTGCACATCGACACTGCGCTGGGGCCGTGTGAATAGAGGAACGTCGTTGCCGAGAATGCTGAACGTATAGCTGGCGAAGCGGCGGTCAATGCAGTTGGCTTGCGTGGAAGTTAAGGAATAGCTTCTGAGACGCCAGACAAACAGGCCGACGCTGGGAACGTTATAGCGCCCCTGCGTCCGGTGAGAATTAATCCGGCGCACGTCCACCGTGTGGCCCAACTCATCGAAAGGCCCGTTGAGCCGATCGAGCGTGTCGCCCATGCGAAGATCTATTGTTCCCCCCCGATGCAAATGTAAGTGATTGATGTTCTGCGTCCAGCCAAGCAGCTTGTAAAACTCCACCGCCCGCGCCGGCCAGCCAGCGACGTTGTTTGCCAGAAGTTCGAGCAGCGCAAGCGTTCCCTTACGCCGGCGATAGCGAATCGTATTCGCCACTTCCCGGCGTGGAATCAGGATCTTGTTTCGCTCCCGCCCCTGCTGTGTGGTCACATCTCCAGGCTCACCTGCCTCGTGGACGATCCGATAGCCGATCAAGTCGCCGATGTACGGCACCACCCAGTCTTGGCACGTTTCGATAAACCAGTTCTCGTAAAGCCGCTTGATGTCGTCTTCGACGACGTCCACCTGTTCGGCAATTACCTGGAGCAGCGCGCGCAACGGGTAGCCCTGTTCGGCGTCGCGCTGCCGGTACACCACCGGCAGCAATTCGTACAGGCGGTCGGGATTGTTCATCGAGTCACCTCGTTAAGGATGAGCGTGGCCGGCACGTCGGGAGTCACGAATGCCAATTGGGCGGGATAGATGCCGTTGACAGCCGTGGACGGGGATCTGCCCTTTCCCGCTTGCGCCACCGTTTCCGCGAGGCGCACATCGACATATGGCTCCGGTTTCGTCGTAGCCGTCAGCTCTTTGAGTTTTTGCCTGAGCAGTTCTAGTGTGGACAGCTCCGCTTCCGATATGGTGTTGAGCACATCCACGTCCACGTATGCGACGCCGGGTACGCGCTGAATAGCGCTGACAACTTCACTGAGAAAGACAGGCTGGCCCAATTCTTGCCGTTGAAAGCCAAACTTATCAAGCAGCGCCGCGCGGATCTCAGGCTCGACTGACTCCCATTGATAGTCCTGGAGCACCCGCACGTTGGCACTGATGATCAGCGCGAGCAGCTCGCGCACGTCGACCTGAATCGGCAGGTATGGATCGCCAAAGTCGTGGAGCGCCTGGACCAAATTTCGATACAAGTCTGATGTTTTCTCAATCGCAATATCATCTGCCCCCGCGATGGTTACGTGCACAAGCTGGCGATGCGCGTCTGATAGGCGAACGGCACTGGCCTTGCCGATACCGGCAAATGTCCGCGCAAAGTCGGCGTAGTCCTGGGTCGAGACCAAACGATCCAACGCCATCACAGCCAACGGCGCATTTTGCCGCGCTTGATCACGACTTTCTTTGTCAGCGCCACCGGAAGCACGCAGTGGGTTGGTGACCGCCTTCACTCCGAGCGGGCGCGTCGCGAGCAATGTGATCTGGCCGGCCTTTACGTTTCCCGGTTTGCCAATGCCGTTGCGGTAAACCGCTTTGACGTTCTCCGGCCCGGTCGGCAATCGTGCACCTTGCTGTCCGTTGCCAAAAATCACGGTCGTTTTTCCATCATCATCGGTGCGTGTGATGAATTTTCGATCCGTGGCCATGAGCCCGGCCAAGCTGTCAGTCTCATGCCAGAGTACGTCATTGACATGTACCTGTAGCGTGCTGTCGACGCCGGAAGGATTAGGCGCGGAGACAAACGTCAACGGTGGTTGGCGCAGCGTAAACTGTTGCAGTGCCTTGCTGCCATCTCCGCCACCCAGCACCTCGTTGCGCGTCTCGCCGTGCGTGGCCTTCACCACGTTGCCGTAGATCTGCACAGTGTCGCGCTTGTAGCAGTAGGCAAGACCCTTGTCCAAGATTAGCGTACTGTGTGTCTTCTCGTCGGGCAGCTTGTCGTTAAAACTTTGCTCTACATTCGCCAGCATTACCAACTCACTGGCGATCACTCCAGGAATTGGTTGACTATTGGCGTCTAGAACATCCGCACGTTCACCAGAAACAATGAGCCAACGACCTGAATTCAACTCATCGTACAAGCGATCTAATTCAATCCGTCGCCCTTTTTCGGCGTCATTGTCATCGTGGCCGACACAATCTTCAATCGACTCTTCGGCCAAGCTCAGTTGGTCGTATTTTGCGTAAACAGTAGTCCCTTTGAGAAATGGTGTTGAACCCTTTACGTCGTCGAGAGAGGGCTTGTTTAGCCAGGCGGATTTAAGGGTCAGCATAGTCACCCGAGCGTTAATACCGAGAGCCTCTCCGGCAACGATGTTTACTTTGTCCACCTGGTGCTTGGTCCGTTCGAAATTGACAACTTGCTGGGCCTTTCCTCGACCCTTAAGAACAGGCCGTTCAATCACTATCCAAGAGTCGGGTTTAATTCCATCGTACTGAGCGTCTAAAAGTACAACGTTCAGGCTTTTGGTCTTTGCATCTACAAACGCGCCCCAAGTGTTGAGCAGCGTCGGGCTTGCCTCAATCTTGTAGGTATCTTTCGGTTCGGATAGCGGCTGCAGTTGGAGGGGCGCGTTGTGCCCGAAAAGTGCAGCTTTCACCCGAAACGTACCGACGTTCTTGAGCGATGAGGATTTCGTGACTTTGGCTTCGGACCAGGCGCGATACAGCGTGTTTTTCAGATTTGGGTTTATTGTCACCAGCAATTGGGGCCCAATGTCTGCTGCTGTACTGAAAGTTTGCGCCGCACTACGTGGCAAGCGCAGTGCGTTGGCTCGTTGCGGTAGGGGAACTATCTGTAACGGTTTTAGCAACGTATCCAAGTCGGTCGGCTTAAACTCAGAGGACTCGACATCGGCCGAGCCGCCTTGGAGCTTCGCCTTCGTCCGGTTATCGGCAGGCTGGGCTTCGGCATAGTCGACAAGCCGAAAGATCTGTGCTTTCTCAGCGTCCCCAAAGACCAGCAGCAGAGGATCGTTGGGTCTAAGGTTGGTTCCGATCCCCTCGAAGTAAAGCGTATCGATATCCTTAGCAATCTTCTGATCGATGATTTGTGGCTGGATGAGCCGCACTTGAAGATTGTTCCATGCGGAGCGCGCTTCCAAATCGTCGGAGGTCTCGAAAGACTGAGGAAGCTCGCTAGGACCCGGCAGGCTTTGCACGCGCGCGCCGGCGGGAATCGTCACTACCGTCGGCTTGGGTGGTGTCACCGACCGATCTTCGTCAAGCGTGTAGGCCAGATAAACGGTCGAGGCGACACCCGGACGTAGCGCATAACCAATTAGCCGCGCCAATTCTAATATCGAGCGGCGCTCTGTGGCGGTGTGCAGGTAACCCTCGTTGGCGATGCGCTCCTGATAAAAAGTAAGCACGTCGGCGACCACTGCCCAAGAATCTAACAACGCGATGGCCGGATCGTCGGCTGAGCGCGTCTTCAAATTTCGCAGCGGATAAATCCTAGCGAACTTACGTTGACCCTGATCATCCAGCGCGTCCTCGGGAATTTCGAGGTACAAATTCGATAGCCGTGCCTTCATCGTTTCGAGGAACGTGGCGTGTGTGCCGACACGGCACGAGAGCGCGGGGAGACCCGGGCGATTGGCGGTCGTCATCGGAGTCAGCACTTCGGTCCCCTCGCAGCACCCACAGGGCATTTTCATCGTCCACCCCCCATCGTCAACTTTAGGGCACCGTGTTCGGGGAAACTCGGATCATTGTCCAGTTGCGCGATCTCAAGTGGACCGAGGGGCAAAATACCGGATTTGATTTCCCCATTCGGACCTTCGAATTGCCGTTCGAGCTTCGTTACCATCACGCTTTCTACGCCTGTCACGACTTGCGCCGCCGAAACCAGCTTGCTCAGATAGACGCCTTCGCCAAAAGTCAGGTTGTCGGGATGGAAGAATCCGAGGCGCCCGTCGGGCAGCACTCGGTTGCTTAAGATATCCAGCAGCGCAGCTTCGACGTGACCGCGCAGATAGTGGGGCAGAACACAGACAGTCAACTCGATGTCCAGCGGGACATAGCGGGCCGGCCTCACCTCAAGATCATGACCCATCCGGCGGTAGCGGTCCAAATAGCCCGCGATTTCTTCTAGCAAAGGTTCATCCGCTTCTTCCGTGCCAATCGGATCCACCGCTACTTGCACTTGGTACCAGCTGCCCGTCCAGCGTAACGCGGCCGCCGCGTGCTGGAGTTTTCCATGACGTTCGGCGAGCCAGGCATAATCGTCGGCCGTGATTGCTCGTTGTCGGTCTTTGCGGAAGGCTCCCGGCGCAAAGAGTCTGACCTCGCTCACTGGCTCCGGCGCGGTGCCGCCTTGCGCCGGCAACGGGTTGCGCGGGCGCAAATGGACTCCGCTTACCGTTTGATTTCGCGTGACCATCGTCGTAATGGTTTCCGCGCCGACGTTGCCGGCTGGTCCGTTGCCGACGCGATAGCGTCCGTTGAAGATCATGCATGCTTCGGGCATTTGTCCAAGCTCGCCGTCGCCAAAACGCAAATGGGCGCGCCCATCGTTGTCCGTTTCAACGACGAAATGGTGGTCCTGACGTTGGCTGCTAAGCAGATCACGTTGTGGATACCAGAGCCATTTGGGATCGGCGGGATTTATTCCGTCCCGCGTTCTCGGGCCGCTTAGGTCGCCGGGTTTCGGGCACACGCCAGGCAAACCAACAAGCGTGACCTCGGGGATTGCCATACGAGGATCTTGCAGCAACAACTGGGACGCCGGCGGGAAGCCATCTGCAAGTGTCTGCCTGTAGGTCACCGGACCATATTTCAACGGATCGGGGCGAAAAACTTCCGGCAGATAAGTCATCTCAACGACGCTTCCCTCACACGTGCATTCGCCGACCTCTCCTTTCTTACCGACCTGACCCAACGGCTCGGGCGAATCGATGGTTTGCCCGTGATCGACGAGGACAACATTCCCGTGCGCGACACTGACATCCGTAACTAATTTACATTGAGGCGCGGGCAATCGCACCGAAAGACAGAAGGGAAATGGCAGAGCGTCTTCCGCGGCCCATTCGATTTCCATAACCGGTCGCCCATTGAGCGGGTCGACGACCCGCTCAACCTTGATCAAGCGCACCGCGTGTCGCCGGCTTGGATCCGCGTCGGCCGAATCCCCCGTCTCAGGTCCGACCACTTCTTCGAAAATAAGAACATCTCCCGCACGCAAGTGCAGTTTGCGCTTGCGTGGAAGGTCTGGAGCTGTGTGGGAATTAGTTATGGCTTCCTTCTGACCCGTCTTCTTTTCGGAAGAACCTGGACCCGCCGGCGTGGCCACTTCGGCTGGACCGTCATCGTCGTCCAACGTGGCTGTTGTGGCGCCCGAAGGTAGACAACATTCCTGATCGCCCCAGGTGTAAAAATGGATCTCCGAGTGTGAGGCGAAGAACTCAATCTTTTCGCTTTTCGCCAGTTCGTTCGGGAAGACCTTTTCCAACTGAACACGGTTCCTCCTAACAAGAGCCTCGCCCTCCAATGCCGGCTCGGCATTGTTTGCCGGCGGGAGAACGTGAGTCTCCATCGTCCGATTCAACTCACCGATTAAAGCCGATAGCAGTTGAAAGGGGGGCGCGGCAGAGGGATTTGTCCTATAATCCTCCAATTGATTCCTAACGTCTTCACTTAATTGTGCCCAGAGATACTTTGTCAATTCGTCTGAAACGTCGATCAGTTTGAGGATCAGCTCTTCCGGGTGCCTGAGATCAATCAGGCGCAGTTTGTAAACCGTCTCGCCCACCAACGGTTCGAACACTTCACAAGTCCCCGTCGGAAGACCCCGGACGGAGTCTGAACCGAGAAGGCCCTTGCCGGATGCATCGCCGAGGGTGGTGATAAAGTAAAAATCGCTCGCACCCAGATCTCGCAGATCGCTTTGCGTATCCACACAGACCCACGAGCGAGCATTGCAGCCCTCGTGCATTTGATAATCCACCAGCCGCGCATGGCGACGCACGGATATGCGCTGCCGGGCAGTATCGAGGTAGGCCTCGGTCGCCACGGCGTCCTGGTAGTAGCTAAGGTAGTCGCCAACATACGCAAGTACTTCAACCAGTGTGATGCCGATGTCCGGCACATGCCGCTCTTTCCAGTCCGGCATGATCAAGGCGAGACGGTCGAGAATCAGTTGGCGAAAGCTCGCGTAATCCTTCGCCAGGTAGTTGATCTCGGGCTCTTCACGCTTCTCCGGCGGGCAAACCACTTCGGTCTTGCAGTCCAGATCGCTCGGGCAGCCCGCCTTGAACGTAAAATCAATCTGCGCGTACCGCGGATCGAAGCTGGGATACGGATCGTTTGTCTGGTGCCCGTCCTTATCCAGCGCCACAATACAAAGCTTGTAAGTCGAAAAATCGCCGTATTTGTCTACAGTGACGACCATGAAGTCGTCGAGTTCCGCATCCTCCCTGTGAATATCTATCTCGGAGACTTGGATGTCGCGAATACGCCGGCCTCCTTCAATGCGAAGGTTACGGACATTGTTCTTTCCCCATCCCGTCGGCGCCTTGCCTAAGAAATAGACCGTAAGCTGATGGTCTTCGCTTACTTCTAGGTAGTCGAGGCCATAGAGCTGAGAGGTGCGGACCTTGACGCGCCGTTGCTCGTCTTTGCAGGTTAGATCGATCTCGTTCATTACACGCCGCTCCGTTGAAATGTTTCTGTACGCTGCTCGCCCGTTCGTCTCACTGCGTACTGAACCAAGATACCTAGCGTGCCCTCCTGGCTCGTGACTTGCACCGCTCGCACTTCGATCAGGTCGCCCAAATAGCGCTGCAGAGCAGCTTGAATAGTGAATTGCAATGCCGCTGCCAGCTCAGGGCTGTTCGGCTCAAAGACCATGCGCAGCAAACCGCTGCCGAAATCGGGCCGGTTGACGCGCTCGCCCGGGCTAGTGAAAAGTAGTTGCTCGATCATGTCGCGAATGTGGTCGGCATCGTCAGTGACGGCAGTGCGGCCACGGCTGTCGAATTGAAACGGAAAGTCAATATTCATCAAATTCCCTTCACCCGGAATTGAGTGATCACGATATTCAGTGGCGTGCCGGTCGGCGCACAGATCGACTGACTATCTTGCAGCAGCACGGGAATCTGTCCCGCCTTTATGCGCGTCGCACCAGTCGTCCATTGCGCGGTCGCGCACGGTGGATTCGGTGTGCCCGTCAGCGCACAACCCGCGATGATATACGGCGTCATCTGAGTAACAATCGGCTGATTGCTCACTTTGACTCGCGGATTCGGCACGGTTGGTTGCGCCTGCCCGGGCGGGTGCGAACATATGACTGTTGCGCCGACGTGAAGCAGAAAACCCGGCATTACGTCACCTCTAGCGCGCCGTCGTTGATGGCAACGCTGGTCGGAGTAATCTTGATGCTCCAAGTCCCATTCGTAATCTCAATCATCAGCGTGCTCATCGTAATCTTCTTGCCGTCCGTGGTTTCAATGGTGATGCCGCCAACTCCCGGCAGATCGCTGAGTGTAATGGTCGCCGAATCAGTCTTGAGCACTTTCATCTCCGCCACCGCCGGCGTCACGGGCAGCTCGCCTTGTGCCCAGAAGCATCCGGTCCAAATGGGGTAGTCTGGGTTGCCATGCTCGAACTCAATCCATACCGAGGCATCCGTCGGCGGGATAAGAAACAACCCCACACCTTTGCCCGCGTACGGCAAAGCAGGCTTCGCCCAGCCGCTCTCGTTATCCCCAAAAACATCCTGCACCTTGGCGCGCACACGGCCCAACATTAGGGGGTCGCGGTTGTCAGTCACCACTCCCTGGTACTTGCCCCAAAATGGCGGTCCATTTCCGTTCATGGCACCACTGCCGGGGTCAAAGCACCGCGGCCCTCGCGCGTA
>Ga0153916_10005053_pt1 | contig 10032 bp, 10 predicted proteins | sample Opewatmetagenome_FD_109642 | JGI IMG/M metagenome (GOLD analysis project Ga0153916, IMG submission 109642) | Freshwater wetland microbial communities from Ohio, USA - Open water 3 Core 3 Depth 4 metaG | ecosystem: Environmental > Aquatic > Freshwater > Wetlands | place: USA: Ohio, Lake Erie...
CAAAGAGGTATTTGGAGTTGAGAAAATGGGTGGCAACGATGCAGTTCTTCCTTTTCGGAGACGGAGCAGCCGCGGCAATCGCGACTAAGAATGAGGAAGGCTTGACTGTGAAAGGAACTGCGGAAGTCACAAACATTGAAAAGAAGGATTATTTAGCTGGGTACGCAAGGCTCTCAGCCTTGGATGAGCCATTCAGGTTCGGCTTTCACTCACATCTTGACAGGGAGATTCCGAAACTAGGAGTGAAATACACTGGTTTGGTTCTTAAGAAAATGCTCGGAAAGAACGTTGAAAACATCATGAAAGCTGCAAAGAAATGGGCCATTCACACAGGCAGCGAAAAGATACTTGATGCCCTAGCTGAATATCATGGGATTGACTGCGAAAAACTGAAAGAGTCACATCAAGTGCTTAAGGAATATGGCAATTTGTCCGGGGCGAGTCTGCCATTCATTCTGGAAAAAATAGTTTCACGTAGCAAACTCCAAGAAGGAGACGTCATTCTGATGCTTGGTTACGGATGGGGATTCTCAGCCGCCGCCAGCCTGCTGGAATACACAAAGTAACAATTTTGGCATTTGAGTTAGCTCAGACTGGAGCATCTCGCAAGGCGGTTGAAAATCAGCTTCGCAGTCCGTTTAACCTGTTGACAAGTATTGTCGCGTCCAACCTCTTTTAGTAATAGTCAGGAATTCGTCCGGTACTCTTGAAGCTATATTTGCGAAAAAATTTTATTCCAATCAACCAAAACTACGACGATGACGCTGAGAAAAGACGGTGCTTACGACAACCATTTGGGGAATCTGAATTTATCTACAACAATTAGTTGCCCGCTCACACATTCAGGATATGGCTTAATATCCAGAACTAGAGTATCATCAAGTGCATCAAGAACATGCACTCAGAGAACATTCTTTTCACGTTTCACAAGCTCGACCAAGCTCAAACCAATGGGATTCGGACGAATGGGAATTCTTGTAACGAAGACTCCTACAGGAGGCAGTTCTGGGTTATCAACAGGGACAACTGACCTCTTCTTAGAATCCGATATCTCGTGCATCCAGAACATGACGAAAACGTGGGAGAATCCCTCAATACCATCTAAAGCCTCTGCGAGGTCTCTTTCAAGCACTATTTTGAAACAAGATTTCTGTCTAAAACATCCTCTTCAGGTGATTCTCGTCTCACAACGCCTATGGGAACAATTTCAACCTTATCCAAAAGCAGTAACACTCCAACAATAGCTTATGGTTTCACTAAGAGAATATTAACATGTGGTTTTCACCACCGGGTTTGGGTTGGTTGGGGTAAAGTCTTATCTCCTCCGCCTGATTTTCATGCAAGTCGGGCGCCGTGAAATGTGGTAAACGTCCTATCCCGAACCCAAACTCTGAAGCGCGCACTGAAGGACTAGGGTCGGAGGCTGTTCGGGCTTGTAATGGCGTCTGACCAAACGTCGAACCCGTAAAGCGACTATCATTATGGCTAGAGATTCCACAACTCCTATCGCGATCAGCAATATGAGAATAGGGTCAAGCTGGCCAAGTCTAAAGGTGATTTCTACGTCGTTTTCTATGTCTACAGTCCTTGTTTCAATTCCGAGATCACTATTGACCTCGAGCGAATAGTGACCAACAGGCAAGCTTAGCTTTGTCTCCCCCATAAGACTAACATGAGCCGTGCCATTGATCGATAAGTCGGCTTTCACAGGGTTCCCATACAAGTCCTCAACCACAAGCTTGAGCTCATAGACTTTGGTTGCTATGAAAACAGATTCTCCTGGCTTAAGACTGATAGTTCTCGGTCCAGGCTCCGTTGAAGTGAAGCCTCGAATCTTCAGTTCATAAGTCAATGAGCCGGTCAGGTCTGCGTTTTCCTTCGTTACGAAGGCCCTTTGAGAGTAGAGAACATATGCAGAGTCATTGTCATACCAGACCTGAGAACTATCAACCTTTAAGCTGAAGTTTCCCTTAGTCAGGTATCTGTCATGTCTTTCGTCAACGACATGTATGTTAGCCACAGGTAGGCTGAGGAAGATCGAAGAGGCCGTTGCTGTGGTATTATCTGTCTGATCTAGCATCGCCATTTCTAGGCTTTTGTGAAGGGCATCCTTCACCGCCAGGTCCAGCCTGCTGGAGAGCTTTGCACCTGCGCTGGGTCTTGCTGGGAATACGTAGAATCTTGAGGTTGTTGAAACCGCGGTGCTACCTTCGGGGGTTGCCTCCACGGTTATGGATCCATACCTAAGAGGGAAAAGCCCGCCCGGCCCGACTTCATGAATGTTCGGAAGCCTGAATTCGACGTGGCCTTCCAAGACTCCTACGGTGAAGTATGCCACAAGTGGCGACACTTCCACCCTCTGCGAAACATTGTCACTTTTGCCTTCTACAACCCCAAGCCCTTCGGATAGGATCCTGATGTTTGCCGAGCCAGAATAATTCGTCCCAAATTCGATTCCAACGATCTCTCCTGGGGAGATGCCGGGGAGTCCATCCTCAGAAAGAAAGGCTACTAGAGACTGAGAATCTCTCTCTATCGAAGCTGACACCTTGTCTTCCTCTAGATTGAAGCCAAGCTTCGCCGGGCCGAATGTAACATACTTTTGCAGATCTATCGTTGCAGATACAGGTCCTTCTGGACTATTATGCTCAAGAAGCCAGCTTCCGGCAGAATCGCTCTCAGTAAACCTCTTAAACATTTGCGGTTCTTTGCTCGCCGTCGCCACATAAGAAGTGTAACCATCCGGATTGGAGAGCCATACCGTTGTGTCTCCAGTAGCCATAATCCAAAGCTCCTCCCCAACATAGAAACTGAAGTTGGCGCCATTGAGAAGTGGGAGCATGATTTCCCCTCCGTAGCCCACAAAGGATTTGGGTGATGGAATTGGAATTGGCGTAACAACAGCAAATGAGTGCCCTATAACGCTAATGCAGAGAAGCGTAGGGAGGATAAGCCCAGCCGGTTTCAATTTAGTCCCTCCTGCTGACTTGGGAGACCACTATCGCGAGGACTAGAACAGAGACGGCGATGATGAGGCTAGTCATGGAGGAATCAACCAGAGACAGAAGGGCAATAAGCGATGTAGAGACCACTGAGAGCAGCATAGCCTTTACCATTCGTACGTAGCCCTTTAGCTCAATGTTGAAAGCCTTGCACGATGATGCTATCAAGAAGGCTAGGCCCACAGCACCCAATGCAGTAGGCACGGCTAGAAGCTCTCCCGCGAGGCCAAAGCCGCTGGTGGGATAGAAGGGAAGGATCTTCTGCAAGAATGTACTGACCAAGAAGGCTCCAAACTGCACTAAGAGAGAATCGGAGGTCGCGACCCCTGTCAGGACGACGTCTAGGATGACGAACGCTATGCCGTAGCAGGAGAGATAAGAAGTAAGGATTCCTCTAGGGCTTTGCCAAAGGGAACTCAGAAAGATCGTGAAGGGGGTTATCAGTAAATAGCCTGATCCAAGACTCAACATGAGACTAGGATCACCGTGGAGGACAAGGGCGCATAGGGCAGGAATTAGTGGGCCGCAAACTGTGATGGTCGCCGCCTTAGCGTTTCTTTGCACATAGAAGAGCAATGGGAGAGCTATCATCCCAATCAGGGCATATGAGTTCACCAGATTCAACCGACTCACGCAGAGAAGGAATGAAAAAGTCAGGGGAAAGGAGGCGATTGCTGTGAAAATGAGCGGTGTGGCCTTCAAGCTGCAAACTCTCCCCTGCGTTTCAACAACTTCAGGGCCTCCGTAAGTGAGCCCTCCAAGTTCTCTACAGACGCCGTCAGAACCACCACTCCTTCGGGAGGTCTCTTGAAAATAGAGTTCTCCCAAGTCGCATCAACTTCTTCCAGGCGGGCTTCCGGATCAGGAACCTTGAGCAACTTGGCTATGGACGAAAAGGTTGGGGTTAAGATGAGCGTTCTATGTCTATTGACGCGGCAGACATCCACGATGGTCTTGAAGAGTTCTTTCTCGGGCCATCCTAACACGATCACCGTAACAAACGGCATGGTCCAAGCCAAGACTTTCGACAATTCCCTTGAAACTGGTTCGGGGTCGGGCAAATAGGCGGCTTTGGCAATTCCTCTAATTATGTTCCTAAGGTGAGCCTTTCCCCCAGCGGGCTTTATCGAGACGATCTCGAAACCACTCGCAACAAGCCCAACTCTGTCCCCCGCGTCTGCGAAGAACTCTGCAAAGCTAGTTGCAGCCTCCGTCAGCCTCTCATTCACGAGTTCTAGTGGATTTCCGCACAAGACAAAGAGCACATCTGCTTGCTTGCGTCTCTCAAACGTTCTCACGTATATTTCATCCGTCCATGACCTTGCCACAGCTTTCCAGTCGACGTGCCTCATTCTGTCTCCAGGCGTGTACTCCCTCACCTCTACGAAATCCTCTTCGGGTCCCATGAGTCGATTGGTGGCTGACCCTTCGTGAAAGAGGAGCCCCCCAACCTTGGGTCCCTTAAGCATCCCCCTTATTTTTTTGATCCGAGGCATGAACACCAGTTCACGGATTGGACCCAGCCTCATTTCCTTTGAACAGAGGTCATGATCATCCACCACCTTGATGAGAACAGGTCCTAAATTGTAGACTCCCCTTTTTGGTGCAGAAACAGAGTAAGACATTTTGAGTGAGGATTGTGGAATGTCCAAGACGCCGCTCTGGCAGGCTTTTCCATTAATTGTCAAAGCTTCATTAGGCTGGTCCTCAATTCTGCAGAAAATGCGACGGGCACCTTTGTAGATGACCTCAACTTCAACTTGTGTCTCCTTGTCCAGAAAGGAAAAAGTGCTTGAAACTCCCGTGTTGACGGTGAAGTCTTCAGGCCTGATTTTTGACAGGTAGGATGAATGTACGATGAGGGCATGGAAAGCCGATGTGAAGAAGAGGAAGAGAGATAGCAGGATCAGAGGGGGATAGGGGAAAAGGACGGTTGATGTAAGGAGCGCTATGAAAGAACCGCTCAGGAAACTGAAGCCTCTGGAGGTCAACATCACCTCGGCGTCTCCACCTTTGCTAAAATGTCCCTCACAATGCCCTCGGCGGTTCTGTATTCGGAGAGTGGGGAGGTGGCTTGAGCTTCAGGCTTGACTATCAACCTGTGATTTAGAACTTGGACAGCAACAGCTTTCACGTGGTCTGGAGTAACATATCTTTTTCCGTTTAGGGCCGCCATTGCTTTCGATGCGTACATAAGAAATACCGTGGCTCTGGAACTACCTCCAAGAATGAGCCTGTGGTCAGTTCTAGTAGCCGAGACAATCCTGACCATGTAATCCATGACGCTCCTATCCACATAAACATCCTTCACAGCCCCTATGGCGCGGAGCATATCCGCTCTCCTAGCAACTTTTCCAGCCCGCATCTTCTCACCATAGACGTTCTTCATCTCTAGTATCTCCAGCTCTTCCGACTCGCTAGGCGGCGTCACGTAGACCCTCATCATAAATCTGTCAAGCTCCGCTTCTGGGAGAGGGTAGGTTCCCTCCAGCTCCACGGGATTTTGGGTGGCAGCCACCATAAAGGGAGCAGGGAGAGGGTGCCTCACACCCTCCACAGTAACCTGCCTCTCCTGCATCGCTTCAAGAAGAGCGGACTGTGATCTGGGAGGCGCTCTGTTTATCTCATCTGCAAGAACTATATTGGCGAATAGAGGTCCTTTCCTGAATTCAAAGGTTCTGTTTTCTTTGTCGTATATCATGCTACCAATGATGTCTGAAGGAAGCATGTCAGAAGTGAACTGTATTCTCTTGAAATCCAAGTCCAAGCCGCGAGAAAAAGCCTTGACTAAGCATGTTTTGGCTAATCCGGGTGGCCCCTCAACCACTATGTGGCCCTCTGAGAGTAGCGCAATCAGCACAGCATCTACGACATGGTTCATGCCCACGATGACCTTATGAACCTCTTCCTTGATGGAACTTGCCAGCTTCGCTGCGAAGCTTAGGTTCTCACTCATTCCTCACCCTTCTGTCTCCTAAACCACTTCACTGTCCCTTGTTTCGTGGGCTGCATCCCAAATTCGAGGCTGCTCAGCTGTCGTTCTGCCAGAACAAGTAGGTCCTTCACCCCCTTTTTGCGTTCAGCCTTCGGGGCTTTCTTTCGGGCGGTAATCTTTTCCCTCTCGGTCATAGCCAAAATGAAGGCTGAGATAACAAGCAGGACTAATGATGCTTCTTGAAGAATCATGCGGCCATCGTCTCCGATCCAACCATGATCGCCTGCAGCCTCCGTAAGGCTTCAATGAACTTCAGGCCTTCTTCTGAAGATGGCGATTCGTTCCCGAACTTTACGCGTTCATACAAAAGATAAAGGCTCATGAGAGCCTCTCTGGCCTCGCTGGGAATTCTTGTAAGCTTATGGTTTATGACCTCATAGGCTGTGGACGAAGCCTCCACATTTGCGCCGTCAATCTTTGCTTCAGCATTTAAGATTTTGGGGAACTCTGCCAAGACGGTCTCCTTGAGAATTCCTTCGAAAAAAGCCCCCTTGACCCTTTCCAAAATACCTAAGAATGGGGAAGCTGATTCCATTTGAGTTTGCGCCAGTCTCCTTCGCTTCGTTATGTACAAAGCTATGAAGATGGCCAACACCATTGCCAACGAAGTGTCCATTACTGTAAGGGCGCTTGCATAGTTGTTGAAGGAAAATGCTGAAAAGTCGAGCTTTGCATGAATCGTCATTGCGGTGACTAAGGGTTCCATTCTGCACTCCTTAAATGTCTACAAATATCAGTCCTATTGAAATGTAGGAGCTGTCAGGGAAAACGTAAACGATCTCTGTTCCTGATAACTTCATCCCGTAGGTTTCCAAAGTTTCAGGGTTCAGCCAGTTATCCGCAAAAGGAAGTTTTTCAACCACATTGCACTGTCTTCGATTTGAGTCCAAGCAGGTTATGAAAAGGCTACTAAGATAGGCAGCATGCGCTGTTGGAACCGTGAACTGAAACTCTAGGTTGGACGCATCTCGACTGAAGTTTGCAGTCACAGATATTTTCGCAAATCGGATCTTCTCAAAATCAAACCTGACTCTTATCGTCATATTGCTTTGAACCACTATCATGTCGCTCCACCTCACAAGGTCTACGGGGTTTTCTACCGAGAGCGTGTAAGAACCCGATGGCACAACGAAGACCGCTTCGCCAAACGATGAAGTGTAGATGTAATCGACCAGAGACACAGCTACCCCAGAAGCCGGACGAAAGGGATCCCCTTCCAAGTAACCCATCGAGTATTCCACCCTAATCCTAACAGTGTACCTAGGTGCTAGGGCTTTGAGAAAGCCTATGCCAGGAGAGATTCCTTCAAAGGACATAAGCGGCTCATATCGAAAAATGCTAAATGCAAATACGAAGAATAGTGTGAGAGCACCCAAAAGACAGTACCAAGCCCTCCAATCCAAGTTTGCCACCTAGGCGAGATTCAGACCTTGCTGATTGGTGCAAACGCTTTCAAAAATGAGAAGGCGCTCAAGCTGACGGCTATTAGAACGTAGGCCTGTCACAAAAGTTTTTCCCTTGAGTTGCATTCACCTCTCTCCACTACCATTGTTGCGCAGGTCACACTTAAGGGCTTCTGTAAAGATTCCTTGACGAAACGCCCGCGCTAGGCGAAGTCGAATGATGCTACACGTTCTGGTTTGACTGTAATTTTCACCCAATTTGTTGCTTTTGGCACATATCTCATCCATCGATCGATCGTCTCGGGATATTGGCAAACACTTATGCAATCCGTAGGTCAGAAAAGAGACTGCCGCAGTCCCCGTCGCCTTCCCGTGCGGGTCTGGAATTTAAGAACACACATGCGCACTACGCGCTTATGGAAGCTATTATGGCACTTCACAAGTTTTGGCGTCGCTCGCGCAATACTATGCGAAATGTTAATTGGTTTAAAGTGGTCGATCTGTCTTCTTCTCTATGAAAAGCTCGTTATTCACTATTCTTAGCTTCATGTTTTCTTCTTTCCACTTGTTATACGCTGGATAGGAAACGTAGGTCCTGACTCCCCTCTTGGTCTGGACTGGTCTTCTTAAGGCTGTACTGAAGTCTACTCCATTGCGTTTAGCTATTTGAATGAGTGCTTTCCCAATAGAAGGATATGCACTCTTCGGTGTAAGGTCTTTTCTAATTGAGTTTAGTCGTACTTTGTAGGTTCCAATCTTCTCTTTGGCTATAGCATTTATCAGTTCTAGATACTTACTCTGTCGCTTAGGTCTTTGCGGTTCTGGCAACTTTTTCACTCTTTCGTATAACTTGGATTTCTTCGTCTTTGCTTTTCTTCTTTTTCTCACAAAATCTTTCATTATCAGGGGTTTTTCAAACGTGTCTTTTCTCATATGAACACAAATATAACAGCAATGTATTTGAATATATAAATGGCACCCGATCTTAGCGTGGGCGCTCTAATGAATCATATTATTGAATTTGGCAGCCCGGGCGCTAAGGGTCAAAAAGCGTGGCTAAAGAAGTCAAGCGCCTGCGCATCAGCAAAACCAAGGCAAGATTTTGGAAATTCTGCAGAAATATGAAGAGTTGACGGCGAAAGACATAGCTGAGATTAACGCGCGCGCAATATCTTACGGAGAAAGATAATAATGGGTAATAGTGTTGGCGTTAGGACGACGATATCACCCTAATACTTCTCGGTCACTTCGTGGTCGATACCTTCTTTCCCATAATGGTATGCATGACCTAGTCAAAGGAGAAGTCTGGTTGTTTGTAAATGTTTCTTGACCTACTAAGAACTGGTTCTCTTTCTACTTTTTGGAGATTGCAATTCTGCTCGGTCAAGGTTTCTTGATAAAAAAGGTTTTCTTATAGTTTTTCTATCATATTCTGGAGAAATCATACATGACTTCTGAAGAGGAGATCTATTCGACCATATTTACTTCTTTGAAGCATCCTGTAAGACGCAGGATTCTTAGGATGCTCTCAGAGATGCCGAGGAGTTTCTCTGAGGTGTTGGAGGCTCTTGGAATATCCAGCTCCCATTTAACCTATCATCTTGAAAGCCTCGGAGAACTGGTTTCCAAGATGGAGAACGGAAAATATAAGCTGTCCACATTTGGAGAGGCTGCTGTAACAACTATGAGTAAAGTTGAAGAGACGCCAAAAGTAATGAGGGCAAAGCCTATCCTGTCACTGTCCCTGAAATTGAAATCTTTGTTGGCCTTGCTTATGGTGGTAATTGTCGTCTTGGCATCTGCAAGCTATACGCAATACCAGTCTTTGAACGGAATGGCTGCAGAATACGAACCACTGAAAGAGCTATCTGAGCTGATGAAAAAAGGCGATTTATTACAATCTCAGTACACCCTCAGATATAAATCCAATTCATATATCGACATTTCGTCTGGAGATTCTTGGTACTGTGTCATATACATTCCATACGACAATTCCACGCTGAATGCGGCGTTAACAGTAAACAGTATTTTAATTCCGGGTTACATCCCCATAACTGTGAAGAAAGGAGATGCCCTTGCTCTTGCCTCGAACGAAACGGCGCCCATAATTCAGAGTCTGAACACAACCATGAGTGGAAAATATTCGCTACTATTAGCCTCAAAGGGGTGGTACACCATAAGCCTTGTCGGATCAATAGAAAAATGGGGAGACAACGTATTCATAATATCTACAATGGCGCCGCAAGGCAAACTTGATTGTTGGATGTCGTTTGAAATAATTCACGAGGGAAAGCGTTCACCCTTCATAGTGGCACATCAAGACTTTATCAGGTAGACCTTACTCTTCGGCGGTATCCTATAACGTACTGGCCCATAACGTATCGGTAAAATCAGCCGCAAGGACGCATCTGGCTACTCCTTCGACGTATCAGAAATCATTTCCTCAACAGGTTTAGCGGTCCAACGCCGGCCAGTAGAACTCGGATATTGACATATAATTTCCACCAAGTCCTCAGAATCACTAGAGTCATAACTCCTCGCGATAATCGTTTGCCGCGATCTTATTTCTCCTATCGATGAATTTGTTTCTCGCATAAGCAAGAATCAAGCTAAAGTCCTAATTTCTTTTCCA
>Ga0153916_10005054_pt1 | contig 10032 bp, 3 predicted proteins | sample Opewatmetagenome_FD_109642 | JGI IMG/M metagenome (GOLD analysis project Ga0153916, IMG submission 109642) | Freshwater wetland microbial communities from Ohio, USA - Open water 3 Core 3 Depth 4 metaG | ecosystem: Environmental > Aquatic > Freshwater > Wetlands | place: USA: Ohio, Lake Erie, Old...
CGAGGACCAGCGCTTCGATACGCATCCCGGAGTCGACCCGGTGGCCCTTACAAGGGCTGTGGTGCGCATGCCGGCCCAGCGGTCGGGCGCCTCGACGATCACCCAGCAGCTCGCCCGGCGGCTCTACCTGCGCGGCGCCGGCGGGCCGGCGATCGTTCGCAAGGGCCGGGAGGCGCTGATCGCCTTCCAGCTGGAGGCCCATCGTTCGAAGGATGAGATCCTCGCGGCGTACCTGAACGAGATCTACTACGGGCGCGGCTCCTACGGGGTCGAGGCGGCCGCGCGCGTCTACTTTGGCGTGAGCGCGCGCAACCTCGACATGGCCCAGGCGGCCTACCTCGCGGGGCTTCCCCAGCTTCCCTCGGCCTACGAACCGTCGCGCGATCCGGGGCCCGCAAAGGCGCGCCAGGAGTACGTCCTTGGCCGGATGGCGAATGACGGCGACATCTCCCGCGACCAGGCCGCCGAGGCCTCTGACGAAGCCCTGAACCTGCTCCCCGAACTCCCTCCCGTGGTCGCGCCCCACTTCGTCCAGTACGCCCTCGACGAGCTCCGGCGCGTACGGCCTGACCTCGCCGGTATGCCCGGCCTCGTCATCGAGACCACGCTCGACGCGGGGCTGCAACAGGAGGCGGAGCGGCTAGTCCGCGTGCGCCTCGGCGATCTGCGCGCACGCAACGTCACCAGCGCCGCGGTTGTGGTCATCGACCCGAACGCGGGCCGCATCCTCACGATGGTCGGCAGCGCGGACTTCTTCGACGAGGCCCACGGCGGCCAGCTGAACATGGCGTTGGCGGCTCGGCAGCCCGGCTCGGCACTCAAGCCGTTTCTCTATGCGGCCGCCTTCGAACAGGGACTGACACCAGCCACGCCGTTGCTCGACGTGCCCACCACCTTCCAGACGCCCCAGGGGCCGTACGGTCCGTTGAACTACGACCGCCGTTTCCACGGCGTTGTCCCTCTCCGGGTGGCGCTTGCGTCGTCGTTCAACGTCCCCGCCGTGCGGACCCTCGACCAGGTGGGCATGGACACCTTCCTGGAGATGGCCCAGCGCGTCGGGCTGCGGACGCTCACGGATGCCGAGGCCTACGGGCCGTCGCTCGTGCTCGGGGGCGGCGAGGTGCGGCTGCTCGACCTCACCGGCGCCTACGGTGCCATTGCCGCGGGCGGGATGCTCGCCGAACCGTACGCCGTGGCCCGCGTGCGCGACACTACCGGCAGGGTGCTCTACGAACGGCCCGCGCCGCGGCCGCGGGCGGTGCTGAGCCCCGAACACGCCTACCTGCTCGCCGATATCCTGAGCGACCGCGATGCGCGCATCCCCGGCTTCGGCCAGGTGACGCCGCTCGACGTGCCGTTCCGGGCCGGCGTGAAGACCGGCACGACGACCGGCTTCAAGGACAACTGGACGATCGGGTTCACGCCCGGATTCGTCGTGGGGGTGTGGGCTGGCAACGCCGACGCTTCGGCGATGCAGGACGTTTCCGGCGTCGACGGCGCCGGGCCCATCTGGCGGGACGTGATCACGGCCGCGGTGGGCCGAGGCGACCCCGGCTGGCTCCAGCGCCCCACGGGGATTGTCGAGGCGATCGTCTGTGCCCCCACCGGCCTCTTGCCCGGCCCGGATTGCCCCTCACCCGTGCGCGAGATCTTCGTCGCTGGGAACCAGCCGGTCGCGGTGGAGCGCTACTACGTGCGCGACGAGGCCGGCGTCCTGCGCGTCGATCCGCCGGCAGAAGCCCGTGCGTGGGCGTTCGACACCGGCCTTCTGCTCGCGAAGCCGGCCGGGGCCAACACCAGCGACGCCGTGCGCGTGGTGCAACCGGGGCCAGGCAGCGTCTTTTTCGTCGCCCCCGAACTCCACAACCAGGAGTTGACCCTGCGGGCCTCGCTCCCGCCCGGCGCCGGCGAGGCCGAGTTCCGCGTTGACGGCCGCACCGTCGGGCGCGCGCCGGGGCCCGATTCGCGCCTCACCTGGCGCCTCGATCCCGGCATCCATCGCATCGAAGTCCTTGCCCGGCTGCCCGACGGCACCCAGGCGACCGCTACGTCTACCTACGAGGTGAGAAAGCCATGATCAACCGAATCGCCGGCCGCGTAAGGGCCATGGGATCGCAACTCTGGTCGTCGCGCCGCGACCCGCGCTGGGGCATCGTCGCGGCTGTCGCCGTCATCGCGCTGGTGGCGCTCGTGCTCACCTACGACACTGGCCCCGCCCGCAGGAGCGCGCCCGAGCCGCCGGGCTTCTCCGTCTCGCCCGAAGGCAACGACGTGCCCCGCCTGGCGCCGATCAAAGTGACGTTTGCCAGCCCGCCATCGGAACGCGACGGCGAGAAGCTGCTCCAGCTCGATCCGGTGGTGAAAGGCTCCTACGCCTGGATGAGCGACCGCACGGTCCTCTTCCAGCCTGATTTCCCGGGCTTCTACCGCGGCTTCTCCTACACCGTGCGTGTGCCCGCACGGCCCGAAACGGGACTCCTGGAGGACGTCTCGAAGCAGTTCATCGTCACCGGCGCCCTTACGGTCGTGACCACGATCCCGGCCGACGGCGACACCGAAGTGCCCGCGAACGCGCAGGTCCTCGTCCAGTTCAGCCGCTCGGTCGCACCGCTGACGCTCTTGAGCGAGCAGCGCAAGGACCCGGTCATCGCCTTCGATCCGCCGCTCGAAGGCAAGGGCGAGTGGCTGAATACCTCCATCTACCGCTTCACGCCCTCGAACCTCGCACCGAACACCACCTACCGCCTCAAGATCGCCGCCGGGCTCAGTTCGGCGGTCGACGGGGTGTTGAAACAGGACCACGCCCGGAGCTTCACGACCTTCGGCCCGGCCGTGGCGAGCGTTACGCCCGACGCCAGGACCGAGTTTGCCGCGCCCAAACAGGCTGTCGTCGTGAAGTTCAACCAGCCGATGGAGCGCGGCTCCGTCGAAACCGGGTTCAAGCTCACGGATCTGTCGAATGTGGCGGTCGCCGGCTCGTTTTCCTGGTCCGACAGCGACGCGACGGTCACCTTCACACCGGCGGCCCAGCTTGCGTTCAAGACGAGCTACCAGGTGCTCGTGGTGAAGGGATTGAAGGGCGCCCGCGGCGGTGAGACGGCGACGGAGTGGAAATCGACGTTCACGACCGTCGGCACACCATCGGTCACGACCCGCCCGGCCAACGGCGAAAAGTCGGCCGAGCGATACGGCGTGCAGTTCACCTTCAGCAACCCGATGAACGTCGACTCGCTCGACGGCAAAATCTCGATCAGCGGCTTCACGGCCGACCAGATCCGCCAAAGCCTGAGCAACGATGAGCGTCAACTCTATGTCGGCGTGAGCCTCAAGCCCTCGACGACCTACACGTTGACCCTGGCCGGGGGCGCCACCGACCGCTATGGCCAGGTGCTCGACCGCTACACGGCCACCTTCACCACGGGGGCGCTTCCGTCGGCGGTGAACCTCGCCGTGCCTGGCATGCAGGGCACCTACTCGGCTTCGGTCGAGCCCATCCTCTACTACCACGCGACGAACATGCCCTCGGCTTCGTTCACGCTCTACCCGCTCACGCCGGGCGAGATGAAACTGCTGGTGGAGGAAGGGAAGCGCAGCCCCTACTGGATGCCGACGCAGCCCGCCCTTCGGAGCTGGACCGAGACGAACTCCGGTGGGCGTGACGAGGTCGTGATCGCCTCGACCTCGCTTTCGGGCGGCGGCCCGCTGCCGAAGGGTGACTACTGGATCCAGACGAGCGGCCAGTACCTGTCGGAGATGGCCTTCAGTGTCGTCGACACGGTGCTCGTGACGAAGCTTTCGTACGATGAGCTACTGGTCTGGGCGATCGACCACGACACCGGCAAGCCGGTCGCGAACGCCGGGGTCCACGCCGATGGTGGCGCCATCACCGGTGGCGACGGCCGCACGGACGCCGACGGGCTGGTGAGTTTCCCGGCGTTGGCGCCGCTCCCCGGCAAAAACTTCGACCGTCGCTACTACGTCACCCTCGACGATGCCGGGCACCGGGGGCTCGCATCGAGCAACTGGCAACGCGGCAGCGCGCCCTACCAGCTCAACCTGCCGGTCGAGTACTACGCACGAGAGTACGTCGGCCAGCTCTACACCGACCGGCCGATCTACCGCCCCGGCGAATCGGTGGAATACAAAGGCGTCGTGCGCCGCGACGACGACGCGCAGTACCAGCTCCCCGGCGGCGATCCCCCTCTCGATTTCGTCATCCTGAACTCGCAGGGGAAGGAGGTCAGCCGGGAGGCGATTCGCCCCAACGAGTTCGGCACGTTCGCCGGCACGTTCGCGCTCCCGAACGACGCGCCCGTGGGCGACTACTCCATCAGCATCCAGCCGCGTGATGCGAACCAGCGGTTCAACTACGTCACGGGCAACAGTTTCCTCGTGGCCGAATTCCGCAAGCCCGAATTCCAGGTCACCGTCGAAACGGGGAAACCGTCGTACGTGAACGGCGACTCGATCGACGTGCAGACGAAAGCCTCATTCTTCTTCGGTGGCGGCGTCGATGGCGCGGAAGTCGCCTGGTCGGCCCTCGGTTCGCCGTTCAACCTGCGCGTCGAGGGGTACGAGCGCTACTCCTTCTCTGACTACGACTACTACCGCGAGGCGGTGTATCGCGCACCCACGCGTGCCACGGGCAAGGCGACGACGAACGCCGACGGCGTGGCCGCCTTCCCCGTCCCCGCGGTCCTCGCCGGGGGCGAGGGGGCGCAGCAGTTCACGATCAGCGCGACTGTCACCGACCAGAACGCTCAACAGGTTGCCGCGAGCACGACCGCGACGGTACACCCGGCGGACCTCTATGCGGGCATCCGACCGTCGCAATACGTGGCCACCTCGGGCAAGGAGGCCGGCATCGATCTGGTGACCGTCGACACCGACGGCAAGATCCTGTCGAACCGGCAGGTCGTCGTGAAGGTATACGACCGCGTGTGGGTGACGACGAAGGAGCAGACCCCCGAAGGCGCCCGCCGCTACAAGAGCGAGCCGAAGGACACGCTGCTCGTGACCCTCGACGCCACGACGAGTGAGAAGGGCGCGGCGAGCGTGAAGTACACGCCGTCGAAGGCCGGGACGCTGCGGCTCGTGGCCGAGGTTACCGATGGCAAGGGCCGGGTCGCCAGGTCGGCGGCCTACCTCTGGGTCAGCGGTGCGGAGTTCGCGAGCTGGCAGATCAGCAATGACGACTCCATCAAGCTCGTCGCCGACAAGGACAAGTACAACGTGGGCGACACGGCCGAGGTGCTCGTCCCCGCGCCGTTCGCGAGCGCTACCGGCCTGGTGACCGTCGAGCGCGGCAAGCTCATCACGCGGACCGTGCAGTCGTTCCCGACGAACAGCGAGCGGCTGCGGATACCGATCGTCGACCGCCATGTGCCGGACGTGTTCGTGTCGGTCGTGCTCTACCGTCCGCCGACGGAGTCGGACCCGGTGCCGCGCTACAAGGTGGGCTACGTGCAACTACCCGTGTCCACCGACTCCCGCGTGCTGAACGTCAGCATCAAGCCCGACAAGCAGCAGACGAAGCCCGGCGAGAACGTGCGCTACGACATCAAGGTCACCGACTCGGCGGGGCAGGGCGTGCGGGCCGAGCTGTCGGTGGCCGTGATCGACAAGGCGCTCCTCTCGCTCGAAGAGGAACGTGGCCCCGACGGCCTCAAGGCGTTCTGGTTCGAACGCGGGCTCGGCGTCACCACGGCATCGTCGATGGCGGTGTCGGTCAACCGGTCGAACGACGTGATCAGCGAGCCGCCGCAGGGCGGCAAGGGTGGCGGCGGCCTCGACGGTGACCGGTTGCGCCAGGACTTCCGCAACACGGCCTTCTGGAACGCTCAGTTGGTGACAAAGGACGACGGCACCGCCTCGGTCGACGTGAAGATGCCAGACAACCTCACCACCTGGCGGACGAAGGTGCGCGCGGTGAGCGGCGCCACCCAGGTCGGCGAGGCGACCAACGAGATCGTCTCGACCCAACCGCTCTTGATCCGGCCCGCCCTGCCGCGCTTCCTGCGCGTCGGCGATAGCGTGACGCTGCGGACGCTGGTCCGGAACGCCACTGCCAAGAGTGCCGAGATCAAGGTGACGCTCGACGCGGAGGGCGTGGACGTAAGCGGGGACGACTCGAAGTCGGCCACGATCCCGTCAGGCCAATCGAAGATGTTCGATTGGCCGGCGAAAGTGACCGCCGAGGGAACGGCGAAGCTCACCTTCACCGCCTCCGGTGGAGGCCAGAAGGACGCGGTGGTGCAGGAGCTGCCCATCTACCTCGACGTGACGCCCGAGGCGATGGCCACCGGCGGGATCGCGATCGGCGAGACGATGTACGAGGCGCTCTACCTCCCGGTCTTCGCCATCCTGAAGGCGGGGTCGCTCGATGTGTCGGTGCAGCCGTCGCTTACGGGTTCGATGGCGGGCGAACTCGGGGCGCTCGCGCCAATCAAGGATTACCGGGATTCGGCGGAGCGGGTTGCCAGCCGGCTGATCGCGACGAGCGGGGTGCGCCGCGCGGCGAAGGCCTCGGGGTATCCTGACACATACAACGGCCAGATCGACTCGGACTTCGCCAGCCTCGTCGGGCGGCAGCGCCCGGACGGTGGCTGGGCGTGGTGCGACGCCCCGCTCTGCCAGTCCGACCCGAACGTGACCGGCTGGGCGCTCATCGCCATCGGTGAGGGCCGGCGCGACGGCAAGTCCGTGGATGCCGGCGTCGTGCTGCGCGCCACCAACTGGGTGTCGAGCTACCTCAACCGCACAACCGACGTGGCACACCCCGCCGACCCGAACCAGAAGGCGTTCTTGCTCTATTCGCTGGCAGCGGCGGGCGCCGGTGACACTGCCCTGACCGTTGGCCGCGCGACCTTCGACCAGTACCGCTCGCAATTGAAGAACTGGGGTCGCGCCTACCTCGTGCTCGCCTTCGCCGAGGCGGGGATGAAGAAGGACGACGCGAAGGTCAGCGCCCTTTTGAGCGACATTTCGGCCGCCACGATACCGTCGGCGAACGGCAACCACTGGGAGGACACGCCGACGCCCGGCATGTTCATGACGGACACGGCGACGACGGCCCTCGTCCTCGATGCGCTGGTGCGGCTCGACCCGCAGCATCCGCTTGCCGCCCAAACCGTCCGCTGGCTCGTGATGGCCCGCGGCGCCCAAAAGTGGTTCACCAACATCGAGCGCGCCCAGGCGATCCTTTCGCTCTCCGAGTACGGTGCGCTGACGGGCGAACTGGCGGGCGACTTCGACTACCGGGTGCTGCTCAACGAAAGCGACGTGCTCAGCGGCCACTTCAAGCCCGGCGACGGGACGAAGACCGACGCGAAGCGCATCCCGCTCACCACGCTCCAGGCGGGGAAGAGCAGCCTGCTGACCTTTGTCCGCGACTTCGCCAAACCGGGACGGCTCTACTACATGCTGAACCTGCGCTACATGACGCCGGCGAAGGAGGTCGAGGCGGTGAACCGCGGCTTTGCGGTGTCGCACGAATACTCCCCGCTGGACAACCCGGGGGCGTCCGTCAGCAGGGCGAAGGTGGGCGACACCATCCGCGTGAAGCTGACTGTGATCGCGCCGGCCGACCGGAAGTACGCGATCGTCGACGACATGCTGCCGGCGGGCTTCGAACCCGTCGACCCGCGTCTCAGGACGGTGGACCCGAAGCTGAAGGCGCAGCTCGAAGCCGAGCGGGCGCAGGCGGCGGCAGGCAAGCGCGGCGACTACTATCCGCCCTGGCTGCGCTGGTACTACAGCCCCTGGCAGCACGTCGACACGCGCGACGACCGTGTGACGCTCTACGCGGATCAACTGCCCAAAGGCGTGTACGAGTACATCTACTACGTGCGGGCGACGAGCGCGGGGGACTTCTTCGTGGCACCGGCACATGCGGAAGAGGCGTACTTCCCGGATGTCTTCGGGCGGAGCGACAGCGGACGGTTCGTGGTGGAGCCGTAAGCGAGACGCGAGGTGGCCCGCGGCTACTCCTTCGGGAACGCCCAGGCCACCTGTGCCGGCGCCGAAGCGAGGGTGATCGTGGCCGTACCGGTGGTGTACTCGGGCTCGCGCTTGCGGGTGGCCCGGCGGTCGGCGAGATACGCCGAGAGGGCAGATTCCGCGCCGCCGCCGACGAAGTGCACCTTGCCACAGCAGCAGTGTTCGAAGCCAGGGCTGCCGTCGGTGTTGGGTCGGGCGGTGGGGACGCACGGGCAGCCGCAGGTGTAGGTCACGCCCGGTCCCTGTTCGGTGTCGATGACGCGGAATTCGGGCTTTTCCATGGCTGAGTTCCCTGGCAGGCGAATTTCGCCGGTGGCCCCGGCAGGCAAACTATGCCTCCTCGCCCGCGTCGTTGTCGACCGCTGCCCACGGATGACGCGACATAACAGTCAGTCGCGGGCGTGGAGATGGTTCGTGGCTGGACAAATTTCTCCGGGGCGTCAGAATCGCGCGGGGGACTCTCTCAATGCGGCTTTCGCTGCCATGGCATCGGCCCGCCATCTTCTACGGCTGGTACATCGTGGGCGTTGCCCTCGTGGCGCAGTTTGTGGCGATGGGTACGCAGGCCTACGCCATCGGCATCTTTCTGAAGCCGATGACCCACGACCTGGGCTGGTCGCGCGAAAGCTTCTCCGCCGTGCAGACGGTTTCGACGTTCGTGATGGGCGCCATCGGCCTGTTCGTGGGCGGGATGATCGACCGGCGCGGGCCCCGGCTGCTGATGTTCTTCGGGGGCATCATCGCCGGCGCCGCTCTGATAGGGACGAGCCGGGTGCAGGAACTCTGGCAGTTCTACCTGCTCCGCGGTGTCGCCCAGACGATTGGCAACGCCATGTTCGGCAACCTCGTCGTGAACGTGACCGTGGCGCGGTGGTTCGTGGCGCGGCGGGGCATGGCCGTCTCGATCGCCTCCGCGGGCGTCTCCCTCGGGGGCGTGCTGATGGCGCCGGTGGTGGCCATGTGGGTCGACGCCTACGGCTGGCGCACGTCGTGGGTCCTGCTCGGCATCGTCGTCTGGGTGCTGGTGTTGCCGTCGTCGCTCATCATCCGCAAGTCGCCGGAAGAGGCGGGCCTGATGCCCGACGGGATGAGCGCGGAAGAGGCGGCGGCCTATGGCGCCGCGAAGAAACGCGCCTCGGCTGTGTCCGAAGTCCAGTGGACGCGTCCCCAGGCCATCCGGACGAGGACAATCTGGTTCGTGATCATCGCCTATGGGACGGCGAATGTCGGCCTGGGCGCATTGATGCTGCACATGATCCCGTTCCTAACCGACAAGGGGTTCAGCCGGGGGACGGCGGCGCTGCTCTTCAGCGTCCAGGCATGGTCGGCGCTGCTGTCGAAGCCGCTCTGGGGCATGCTCATGGACCGCTTCCATGCCCGCTTCCTCAGCGCGGTCGGCTTCATCATCGCAGCCGTTTCGATCGTGGCGCTGCTCCTTGCCGCGCAGGCAGGCTCCGAGCTGATGGTGATGGTGGTCCTCGCGGTCTATGGGCTCGGCATCGGCGGCACGGTTCCGCTCCAGGAGACTGTCTGGGCGAGCTACTTCGGCAGGATGCACCTGGGCGAGATCCGCTCGGTCGCGATGCCGTTCTCGATCATCTTCAGCGCGGGCGGACCGCTCCTGGCGGGTTACCTCTACGACCGCACGGGGAACTACGTCGCCGCGTTCCTCTTGTTCGCGGCGTTCTCCGTCGTCGGGCTCGTGTTCATCCTGCTGGCACGGCCGCCGGCGCCTCCACCGAAAGCCGGACATGAACTCCCCGCGGTCCGTCCGGAACCCGCGACCGCGGGCCTGGCCCCGGGTGGGGGAGCGTAGCGCCGGGCTGGTCAGGCGAGCAGCCCTTCCTTCTCGAGCAGCTCCGCCAGCTGGCGGGCGATGCCACCGTCGTCGGCGTCGAGCGTCTTGGCGCTGCGGTTGCTCATGCCGCCCGACATAAGCTGACGGAGACGGTCCGCCGGTTTGGCGGCAGCGGATGGCTGGAGCAGGTGCCGGGTCAGCGGCCGGGCCGGGCCGTATTCCGGCGGCCCGATGCG
>Ga0153916_10005055_pt1 | contig 10030 bp, 9 predicted proteins | sample Opewatmetagenome_FD_109642 | JGI IMG/M metagenome (GOLD analysis project Ga0153916, IMG submission 109642) | Freshwater wetland microbial communities from Ohio, USA - Open water 3 Core 3 Depth 4 metaG | ecosystem: Environmental > Aquatic > Freshwater > Wetlands | place: USA: Ohio, Lake Erie, Old...
CGATCTCGCCGCCACCCCGGCCGATTCGGTATGGGTGGTGAACGCCTACCAGCTCGTCATCACCATCCTGCTGCTGCCGCTCGCGTCGGCGGGCGAGATCGTCGGCTACCGCCGCGTGTACCGCATAGGGCTCGCCGTGTTCACGCTCGCCTCGCTCGCGTGCGCGCTCTCCGATTCGCTCCTCGCGCTGACGCTCGCGCGGGTTGCGCAGGGCGTGGGCGCGGCCGGGGTGATGAGCGTCAACGCGGCGCTGGTGCGCTTCATCTACCCGCGGCGGCTCCTCGGGCGCGGTATCGGCGTCGTCGCGCTCGTGGTCGCGGTCTCGGCCGCGGTCGGCCCGACGGTCGCCTCGGCGATCCTCTCGGTCGCTTCCTGGCCGTGGCTGTTCGCGGTCAACGTGCCGATCGGCATCGCGACCCTGGTCGCGGCGCAGGCGCTGCCGCGCACGCCCGGCGCGGCGCGCCGCTTCGACCTGCCGAGCGCCGTGCTGAACGCGCTGTTCTTCGGCCTGCTGATCGTCGCGATCGACAGCGTCGGCCACGGCGAGCGCGCGCTGCTCGTGGCGCTCGCTATCGCCGGCGCGGCGGCGTCGGGCGTCGCGCTCGTCGCGCGCCAGCTGCCGCAGGCTTCGCCGCTGCTGCCGATCGACCTGCTGCGCATTCCGCTGTTCGCGCTGTCGATCGCCACCTCGGTGTGCTCGTTCACGGCGCAGATGCTCGCCTACGTCGCGATCCCGTTCTATTTCCAGGACGTGCTCGGACGCGACGCCGTCGCGACCGGCCTGCTGATGACGCCCTGGCCGGTGGCGATCGCGGTGATGGCGCCGATCGCCGGGCGGCTCGCCGACCGCCATCACCCGGGGATCCTCGGCGCGCTCGGCCTCGCCGTGTTCGCCGCCGGGCTCGCGCTGCTCGCGCTGCTGCCCGCGTCGCCCACGGACGCCGACATCGTCTGGCGCATGGCGCTGTGCGGCGCGGGATTCGGGTTGTTCCAGTCGCCGAACAACCGCGCCCTCATCGGCTCGGCGCCGCACGAGAGGAGCGGCGGCGCGAGCGGCATGCTCGGCACCGCGCGCCTGGTCGGCCAGACCACCGGCGCGGCGCTGGTCGCGCTGATGTTCGGCGTCTCGGGCGAGCGCGCGACGCTCTGGGCGCTCGGCACGGCCGCCGCGATCGCGCTTCTCGCGGCGGCGGTGAGCGGCTCGCGCCTGATCCGCGCGTAATTCGACTCTGACCCCGATTTGTCAGAGGCCCAGGTAGGCCTGGCGGATCTCGGGCATCGCCGCGAGCCGGTCGGGGTCGCCCTCGGTGAACAGCCGCCCCTCGGCGATCACGTAGGCGTAGTCGGAGAGCGCGAACGCGAGGTGGACGTTCTGCTCGACGAGCAGGATGGTGAGCCCGTCTTCTTTCAGGATCTTGAGCGTGGCGAAGATCTGGTGCACCACCAGCGGCGCGAGCCCGAGCGACAGCTCGTCGATGATCAGCAGGTCCGGGTCGGACATCAGCCCGCGCGCGATCGCGAGCATCTGCTGCTCGCCGCCGGAGAAGGTCCCCGCGTTCTGGCCGCGGCGCTCCTTGAGGCGCGGGAAGAGCTCGTACACGTGCTCCAGGCGGCTCGCGTAGCTGCGCGAGCCGTGCTTGGCGTAGGCGCCCATCTCGAGGTTTTCCTCGACCGTCATGGCGGCAAACAGCTGCCGCCCTTCGGGAACCAGCGCGAGGCCGCGCGCCGCCTTCAGGTGCGGCGGCAGGCGCGTGACGTCCTCGCCCTTGAACAGCACCTTGCCGCGCCAGGGGCGGATGGCGCCGACGATCGCGCGCAGCGAGGTGGTCTTGCCGACGCCGTTCGCGCCGACGATGGTGGTGAGCCTGCCGCTCGCGGCGCCGAGCGAAATGCCCCACAGCACCTGGACCTCGCCGTAGCCGGCCTCGAGCGACTTGACGCTGAGCAGCGCCTCGCTCATGCGCTCGCCCCGCGCAGCGTGCCGGCGAGGCCCGGGTCGCCGAGGTAGGCCTCGATCACCAGGGGATCGGCCGCGACCTCCTCGGGCAGGCCCTCGGCGAGCTTGCGCCCGGTGTTGAGCACCACGATGCGGTCCGAGAGGCTCATGATCGCCTGCATCAGGTGCTCGATCATCAGGATCGACACGCCGCGCGCGCGGATCGCGCGCAGGGTGCCGATCATGCGCTCGACCTCGGTCGGGTTGAGCCCGGCGAGCACCTCGTCGAGCAAGAGCAGCGTCGGCCGCGCGGCGAGCGCGCGCGCCAGCTCGAGCCGCTTCTTGCCGGCGATCGTGAGCTGCGAGGCGAGCGTCTCGAGCCGGTCCTCGAGGCCGACCAGCACCGCCGCCTCTCGCGCGCTCTCGCGCGCACGGGAGAGCGGCAGGTTCTCGCGCCCGAAGCAGGCGCCGACGATGCAGTTCTCGAGCACCGTCATGGTCATGAACGGCTGCACGATTTGGTGCGTGCGCGCGAGCCCGTGGCGCGCCACGCGGTAGGGCGGCGCGCCGGTGACGTCTGCGCCGCGGAAGCTCACGCGGCCCTCGTCGGGCGCGATCACGCCGTTGATCAGGTTGAACACGGTCGACTTGCCGGCGCCGTTCGGCCCGATCAGGCCGAGGATCGAGCCCTCGTCGACCGCGAAGCTGAGCGCTTCGACGGCGTGCACGCCGCCGAAGCGCTTGGACAGGCCCTCGACCGCGAGCAGCGCGCTCATTCCAGGATCCGCCGCAGGCGCGGCCAGCGCCGGTAGATCAGGCCCATCAGCCCGCCGGGGGCGAACAGCACGATCGCGAGCAGCAGGCCGCCCGCGATCACCAGCTGGAAATTCGAGAACGTGGGCGAGGTGAGCAGCCAGCCGCGCAGCTCCTCGTAGAGATACGCCCCGAGCGCCGGACCGGTCACCGTTCCCTGGCCGCCGAGCATCGCGATCACGATCACCTCGGTGGAGAGCTGGAGGTCGAAGGCGTCCGGCGGCTGGATGAACGCGCCCTTGAAGAAATACAGGCCGCCGGCGATCGCGGGGAGGAACGCAGACAGGCTGTAGACCGCCGCCTTGTAGCGCGGCGCCGGCACGCCGAGCACCGACGCCGCGTCCTCGTTCTGGCCGATCGCGAGCAGGCCGAGGCCGAACTTCGACGACTTGACCGTATAGCTCAGGTAAAGCGACAGCCCCATCACGCCGACCAGCAGGTAGTAGATCGTCCACAACGCCTGCGCCGGGCCGCCGAGCGGCTTGAACAGCGCCGGCGACAGGTAGATGCCGGTCGCGCCGCCCCAGGGCCCGAAGTTGGTGACGAAGGCCATCACCCCCTGGTTCACGCCGACGGTGGCGAGCGCGAAGTAGGCGCCGCGCAGCCGCAGGATGCCGAGCCCGAACAGCAGCGCGAGCGCGCTCACCGCGGCCCCGCCGGCGAGCGTCGCGGCGACGAGCGGCCAGCCGAGCGCGCTCATCAGCCAGACGCAGAAGTAGCCGCCCAGGCCGAAGAACACGATGCCGCCGAAGTTCACGTAGCCGGCGTAGCCGAGCATCATGTTCAGGTTGCTCGCGAGCGTGATGTAGACCGCGGCGAGCAGCAGGCTCTCGCGCAGCTCGACGTTGTTGCCGTAGGTCGGCGCGAGCGCGAACGTCAGGATGACCGCGCCGATGATCCAGAAGAACGGGCGGCGCAGAAGCGTCATGCCCGATGCCCGCTCAGTGGGCGCGCGCCCGGCGCAGGCCGAGCACGCCGCCGGGGAAAGCGACCAGCACCACCACGAACAGCACGAACTCGATCACCAGCGTCCAGCTCACCGGCATGAACGGCGTCGCGAGCCCCTCGAGCAGCCCGAGCGCGATGCCGGCGGCGAGCGCGCCGGCGGGGTTGCCGAGGCCGCCGAGCACCGTCACCACGAAGCTCTTCAGCTGGTAGGCGTCGCCGGAGAGCACGGTGAACGGAAACAGCGTCGCGATCAGCATTCCCGAAACGCAGGCGAGCGCGACGCCGAGGCCAAAGGAGAGCGCGAGCACGCGCCGCGTCGGGATGCCGACCAGCTCGGCGGCCTCGCGGTTGCCCGACACCGCGCGCACCGCCTTGCCGGTGCGCGTGCGGTAGAGAAAGAGGTACAGCAGGCCGCCGATCACGCCGGTGAGCGCGGCGGCCATCAGGTGCGTGCCGGGGAAGGTGTAGCGCCCGAGGCTGAGGCCGGGCAGCGACACCTGAACGTTGAACAGCACTGTGCCCCACACCGCGGTGCCCAGGCCGATCAGCACCAGGTTGACCGAGAACGTGGACAGCAGGCTCATCAGCGGCGGCTGCCCGATCACGCGGTGCACCGCGATCCAGTACAGCGCGACGCCGGCGACGAATCCGCCGACCAGGACGATCGGCAGCGTCGCGTAGACCGGAACGCCGAGCGTCCCGGCGAGCAGGTACACGCCGAACATCCCGGCCACGATCATCGCGCCGTGCGTCAGGTTGATCACGTCCATCACGCCCCAGATGAGCGTGATGCCCATCGCCGCGAGCCCGTAGACCGCGCCGACGAGGATGCCGTCCAGCAGGGATGCGAGGAGGCCGATCATGCGTCGCACTCAAGACAAGGGGGCCGGCCCCGAGGGACCGGCCCCCTTGCGCTTGGCCGTTCTCCGGCTAGGGAAGCGGGTAGAGGACCTTGGCGGTCGCCGCCGCGTCCGGCCAGACCATCTCCTTGTCGAGCTGGCCGCCCTTCGCCTGCCACTGCGCGAGCACCATCTGGTGCGCGACCTGCAGCCCGTGGTGGCCGGCGTCGGTGGCGAACTTGTTGCGGCCGAAGAAGGTCGTGGTGTCGATCTTGTTCAGCTCGGCGGTCACCTTCTCGGGGTCGATCGAGCGCGCCTGCTCGATCGCGTGCTGCAGCAGCAGCCCGACCACGTAGCCCGAGGCGGCGTGGTAGTCCGGATCCTCCTTGAACTTGGCGCGGAACTGGGCGGTGAACTGCGCGATCGTCGGCCCGAACATCGGCTGGTACTTGACCTGCGGCTCCCACTGCGACGGCACGGTGATGCCGAGCGCCGCGTCGCCGAGCGTCTTGAACTTCTCGCTGTCCGGCGCGACCAGGATCGACACCCACTTCATGCCGGCCTTCTGGTCGTGCAGCTGGCGCGCGAGCGTCGCGCCGTCGGGATAGTGGCCGCCGCCGAGAAACGCGTCCGCCCCGGAGGAGATGATCTTGTTGATCAGCGGGCCGAAGTCGGTGTTCGTCGGCGGGTAGGACTCGTCCAGCACCACGCTGAAGCCGGCGGCCTTCGCCTGCTCGCGCGCCGCCGCCACCACCGCCTTGGAAAACGGATCGTCGGAGTACACGATCGCGACCTTGGCGTGCGGGTCGTGCTCCTTCAGCTCGGCGATCGCGCCGCTCAGGTACTGGTCCGCCGGCGTGATGCACTGGAACAGGTACTTGTTGCCGAGCTCGTAGGTCTTGCCCTCGGCGCCGCCGCCGATCAGCATGACCTTGCCGTACTGCTCGCTGATCACCGCCGCGGTGGCGACCAGTCCCGAGGAATACGGGCTGAACAGGAACTGCGAGTGGTCCTGCACGATCAGGCGCGTGTAGAGCTGCTGCACGCGGCCGCCCTGCGACTGGTCGTCGTAACTGACGAATTTCACCTGGTAGCGCTTGCCGCCCGCCTTGATCCCGCCCGCCGCGTTCACCTCGTCGCGCCACAGCTCCGAGCCGCGCAGCTGGCTGACCGAGTCGACGTTGAGGGAACCGGTCTGCGAGACCGTCATGCCGATGGTGATCGTGTTCGCGGCGAATGCCGGCATTGCGGCGAACGCGCCGATTGCTGCAACGAGCCAAGTCCTCTTCATACCTTCCTCCTAAATGGAAGCTCCCTTGGATTTCACTGCGGGCAAAGCTGACGGTCCTTGACAGCAGGACTTTTCTTATGCGGTTGCAACTGTGCGTCGGCATGCGAGCAATCGTCAAGCGCGACGCGCGCGCTCTATACCGAGTCGGACCTCAAGCTGACGATCACGACAACGATCGCGACGATCGCGGCGCGCGCGTCAGCGGCCGTAGCGCTCGGCCGTATCGAGCGCGGCGCGCGCGCCGTCGGCGTCGCCGCGCGCCTCGCGCGACTGCGCGATGAGGCGCCAGTTCTCGGCGCGCAGCGCGCCGTCGCTTCCCGCCCAGGAGTTGGAGCGCGCGGCGAGCCCCTCGGCCTGCGCGTACTCGCCCTGCGCGAGGCGCACGCGCGCGAGCTCCTGCCACAGGCGCGGATTGCGCGGCTCGATGCGCAGCGCGCGCTCGAGGCTCGCTGCGGCGCTCGCGAGCCGTCCGGCCGCGGCGTCGGCGCGCGCGGTGTCCATCAGCCCGGCGATCGCGACGTTCTCCTGCGGCGGCGCCGGCGGGGCGGAGGGCTGCACGGCGGCGCAGCCGGCCAGCAGCGCGACGAGAAGGAGGAGGAGCCTCATCGGTCGAAGAGCCGCTCGAACCAGCTCTTCACGCGCTCGGTGAGCGCGACGCCGGTGCACGGCGCCTGCGCGGCCGGCGCGCTGCCCTGGATGAACGGCAGCTCGAGCGCGCCGTCGCAGCCCGCGCCGGCGCGCAGCCCGCTCTGCGGGTCGATGGCGACCTGCTCGATGCCCTCGGGCCTGGGAAGCGCGAGCGGCTCGGGCCCGAGCGCGGCCATCATGTCGCCCCACACCGGCACGGCGGCGGCGGAGCCCGAGAGGCGCGCGACGCGGTTGTCGTCGTAGCCGACCCAGACGACGCCGAGCCGGTCGCCGGTGAACCCGGCGAACCAGGCGTCGCGCTCGTCGTTGGTGGTGCCGGTCTTGCCCGCGACCGCGAGCCCGGCCGGCAGCCAGCTCGCGAGGCCCTGCGCCGTGCCCTCGCGCACCACGTCCTGCAACGCGGCGACCAGGAGATACACCGGCTCGGGCGCGAACGCCTGCTCGACGGCGAGCGGGTAGCGCTTGAGCGGCCGCCCGTCCTGCGTGGTCACGTCGCGGATCGCGTGCAGCGGCGAGCGGAACCCGCCGCTCGCGATGGTCTGGTACATCTGCGCCATCTCGAACGGGCTGAGGTTCGCCGCGCCGAGCAGCGTCGACGGGTACGGGGGCAGCGGGCGCTCGATGCCGAGCTTCTGCGCGGTGGCGAGCACGCGCTCGACGCCGAGCGCGGTGCCCAGGCGCGCCGCGGCGACGTTGTACGAATGCGCGAGCGCCGCCTGCAGCGGCACCGCGCCGTGGAAGCGCTTGTCGTAGTTCGCGGGGCGCCAGTCCGCGGCGCCGCGGCTCTTCCACACGAACGGCCCGTCGTCGAGCGGCGTGGCGAGCGTGTAGCGCGACGGCTCGGCGAGCGCGGTCAGGTAGATCGCGGGCTTGAGCAGCGATCCCACCTGGCGCTCGGCGTCGAGCGCGCGGTTGAAGCCCTGGTAGCGCGGGTCGCGCCCGCCGACCAGCGCCTGGACTTCCCCGCTCTGCGGGTCGGCGACCACCACCGCGCCCTCGAGGCCCGGCTCGCCGAAGCGCTTCTGCCGGTCGAAATCGGCGAGCCGCCCGGTGAGGGCGCGCTCGGCGGCGGCCTGCACGCGCGGGTCGAGCGTGGTGAAGATGCGCAAGCCCTCGGAGCGCAGGTCGCGCTCGTCGTAGTCGCGCAGCAGCTGGCGGTGCACGAGCTGGACGAAGGCCGGGTAGGGCGAGGTGCCCATCGCCGGCTTCGGGTTGAGCCCGAGCTCCGTCGCGCGCGCGGCGTCGTACTGCGCGCGGGTGATGGACCGCTGGTCGAGCGTCTCGCGCAGCACGAGGTTGCGCCGCTCGAGCGCGCGCCGCGGGTGCCGGTAGGGGTCGTAGACCGCCGGGCCCTTCACCATGCCGACGAGCAGCGCGCTCTCGGCGAGCGTCAGCTGGCCGACGTCCCTGCCGAAATAGAACTGCGCGGCGAGCCCGATGCCGTGGATCGCGCGGTCGCGGTCCTGGCCGAGATAGATCTCGTTCAGATAGGTTTCGAGGATCTCTTGCTTGTCGTAGTGCAGCTCGAGCAGCACCGCCATCAGGAGCTCGGTGAGCTTGCGCTGCAGCGTGCGCTCGGGGGTCAGGAAGAAGTTCTTCACTAGCTGCTGCGTCAGCGTGCTCCCGCCCTCGACCCTTCCCGTGACGAGGCTCAGCGCGGCGCGCGCGAGCCCGCGCGGGTCGAAGCCGTGGTGGGTGTAGAACCTGCGGTCTTCCACCGCGATCAGCTCGTCGACGAGCGGCTTCGGCACCTCGCCGAGCCGCACCAGCACGCGGTCCTCGTTGTTCGTCGGGTAGATGCCGCCGATCGGCAGCGGCTCGAGGCGCGCGAGCGGCAGCGCCTGGCCCTGCGCGTCGGTGAGCGCCGTCACCGCGCCGCCTTCGAAGCTCACCCGCAGCCGCTTCGCCGGCTGCGGCCCGTCCCAGAACACGAACGCGCGCGCCGCGATCTCGAGCTGCGCGCCATCCTGCACGAACCAGCCCGACTCGCCTGCGTGCGCCGCCGGGCGGTAGCCCAGCCCGCTCAGCTCGTGCACGACGTCCGCCTCCGGCACCCTCAGCCCGACGTGCAGCTCGAGCGGCCGCGCGTAGATGCGCGCCGGCAGCGCGAAGCGCCGGCCCTCGAACTCGCGCCGCACGCGCACGTCGAGATACAGCGTGTACCCGGCCGCGAGCAGCGCGGCCACGAGCAAACCGAACCGGAGGAACCGCCAGGACTTTCTGCGACGCGCCATCGGGCCGATTTTACTTCGTCGCACGGCGTCTCGAGCCGGGCGACGCTTACGCGAGCAGGTGGTCGACGGCCCGCTCCACGTGGATCTGCGTCGTGTCGAGCACGGGAATCTGCGGTTGCGCCCCGTCGCGGAACAGCAAGGGCAACTCGGTGCCCCCCAGAATCACGCCCTGGATGCTTTCCGCGCTTCTCATGCGCTCGACGATCGTCAGCAATCGCTCTCGCGTTTGCGCCCGGTAGACGCCGTGAACGAGCTCGGCCATGTAGCGGTCGTGGACGAAATCCTGCTCGTCCGGCCTCGGCGTCACCACGTCGATGCGGCGCCGGGAAAAGACCTCGGGGTAGAACCCGCCTTGCATCGTGAAGCGCGTCCCGAGCAGCCCGACCTTGCCGAGGCCGAGATCCGACGCCGCATCGCAGGTGGCTTCGACGATGCTCAGCAGCGGGACCGGGGAGCCTCGGCGGAGATCCTGGAACACGAGATGCGGCGTGTTCGACGCGAACAGGCAGACGTCGGCTCCGGCTCTCGCCAGCTTCGCGACCTCGGTCAGCAGCCATTCGGTGAGCTCGGGCAGCCTTCCGGCGCCGATCAGGCCGAGCATCTTCTTCAGGTCGATGCTGTTGATCAGGATGCCCGGAGCGCCGCCGTCGCCTTGCCGCTCCCGCCATAGCGCCAGGATCCGCCGGTAGTAGTCGACGGTGGACTCGGGCGCAATGCCCCCGACAATGCCCAGGGTTTTCATGCGGCCGATTCTACGTGGCTGCGACGCCGAATCGCGCGCCGAACGCAACGCCGCTGTCCCGAGTTTGCGACGTCACGGTGCGTTGAGCGGCAACGCTTTTTTCGATCCGGGCCGCAACGCGTCGCCGTGCGGCGACGAAACCGACCGCTGCGAGCCGCCGCGTCGGGCCGCCGCTCCGCGCAAGTCGTTGATTCGGCCGTGAATCGATGGCCCTGGCACGAATGCCGCTAGAGATCGACAAGCGGCGGCTCCGTTGGCTTCCGCTGCAATCGTCAATCTCATCAGGAAAAGGAGCGTCCCTATGCAACGGCACCTCTCGCGGGTCTTCGCATTTCTCGTGTCGCTGAGTCTCGCGACGTTTGCCATGAGCGCGGTCGCCGGCACCGGCGACAAGTCGCAGGACAAGGTGACCAAGGAGTACTGCAAGGAGCACCCGGACGATCAGCGCTGCAAGGAAACGAAGTACTGACCGGCCGTCTTCCGGCACGCGGCACGAAGGACGCCGCAACGTGAGTCGTCTCGGCTACCCACCCTCATCCCTCCTCCCGCCGGGCGACTGATTCGCTCGCTGGACTCCCC
>Ga0153916_10005056_pt1 | contig 10030 bp, 13 predicted proteins | sample Opewatmetagenome_FD_109642 | JGI IMG/M metagenome (GOLD analysis project Ga0153916, IMG submission 109642) | Freshwater wetland microbial communities from Ohio, USA - Open water 3 Core 3 Depth 4 metaG | ecosystem: Environmental > Aquatic > Freshwater > Wetlands | place: USA: Ohio, Lake Erie...
CGGCGTCCTTCCGAGCTTTGTCGTCGGCCGCCTTCTTCTCGTCTTCCGTCATGCTTTCGACTCCTTGAGTTTCGGAAGAAATCCCGCGGGGTTCCCCGCCTTTGTCCCAAACGCCCTGTTCACAAACAGCCAAATGATCTAACAGGGAGGGCTTGCCTTCGATGAGAATTGATTCTCCATCTCCAGCCTCCAGACGCTGGTTCACGTCCGGATCACGGAAAACGACAGCCGGAGAAGTGCTGAGTTGCTCCTTCTCCATCATCTCTGCGGCGCTGTCGTCATAAATCTTCGCAATGCACCACACCTCGTCGCCCTGAATGTAGGGCAGCATGATGGTGCCAATCGTGCGATCTGCAAATTCCTTGGGATCGAGCATCGCCTTTTGCGGATGCTCCATGATCACTGGCAGGCCCATGCAACGAGCCAAAAATTCATCGTTCAAATAGAGCGCTGGATCGCGCCAGACATATTCCTTCCACTTGTGGCGGTAGGCCATGCCCGTTCCAGTGACGCGCATGGCGAACAGCGTGACATTGTCATAGCGCTGAGGGCTCGTGAGCTCGCCGGCCGCCATGGCGCGAGCAATGCCAAGCTCGTCCATGCTCAAACGCTGAAGGGCGATCCTGGCACCAGGGTGAAGCGGCTCCGGCGGATTGTCCGCGGGCGCCCAAGCGTAGCCGACACTCTCATCGCCAAGCTTCGGAACAAACTGCTCGTCAACGCGCTGAACGAATGTGGTGAAATCGACTTCGGCCACGGGATCGATGCGACGCGTCCAATAGCGCCGCTCGCCTTCTGGCAGGGAGCCGGTCTCTTCAAGCGTTTCGCTCTCAGCGCATTCGAGCAGCGTTTCGCCATTTTCCTTCTTGCCACCAGGAAAGCACCATTCTCCCGGATGATCACCCTCCGGCCCGCGCTTAAGAAAGAGCGCGTTCTTTGCATTGTCAAGAAAGAGGATGCCGGAAGCGTGGATCACTTACGCTCGCTCGACGTATTGGACTTCAAAATCTTCAGCTTCAGGAGACTCCATCCATCTTACCATCGCGCGCTGATTCGGGAAGCGCTTCTTGAATGGTTTGGACTTGGCGCCTTTGACTCCAGAAACAACGCGCGGCTCGTCGTCCTCCAAGCCTCGCTCCCAACTCGCATCATTCCTCTCCAGCCGATCTGCCATGTCGCCAAGTGCGGCGTCCGCGCGCATCATGCGGCGATGCAAATGGCTGACGCCCTTGAGCAGCATGTCGAGCTTTTTGGAAGGGGACGCATCCGCCTTGTGCTCCGGCTCCGCGGCCTCTTCGCCGATCCATTCGCTCAGGAGCTTGCGCAGCTCCTGCCATTCCGGGTCCGTCATGTCGGCGCGGGAGGAATCGACGCCGCTGATTTTCCCTGCATTTTTTGATGCATAGAAAACCTGCTCGCCTTTCTCTTTGCCATATTCTTTCTTCATGGCAGACATTATTTTTTCGCCTTTGGTGGTCAGCGGCATCAGAATCAACCTTTCGCCTTCGCGCGGGAGCGGCGGACGACTTTGGTCTTTGGAGTTTTGGCCTTTGACTTCTTCACCTTCGCTGGCGCGGTCTTGCGTGCGGGCCTTTTGACGCTGTTGGCTTTGGACACAGGCTTGGGCTCCTTGCCGATGGCGGACTCGCCGATCTTGAAATGCGGGCGCTGTTCTTCTTCCGGACCAAAGATGAAGCATTCAACTGCAGCGCCAATCCGCTCCAGAAACTTCATGACGCGCATGCATGCTCTCCTCATTGGGCGAAACGCTTCTGCCAGAACAGTGCCAGTTCAACCGGCAGTTCCAGACCCAGAGCCGCGCGCGCATAGCTTTCAGCGAAGACCTCAGACGCGACGCTGGCCACTTTTCCTGTCTTCTGAAAGTCCTGGACATGCACTGGATTGGCAATGTCGAGAAACAAAGGCAGACGATTCAGATGCTCGCGCTTGAATTCTTCGTATGTCTCGCTGTCCGCGTCCTGTCCGCGATGACCGAACTCATGGAGCAACACGTGAACTTGTTCGTCGCTCGACAGTTGAAGCAATTTCTGCTGAACAGAGACGCGATTCTTTTCCGAATCATACTGCGCGTGCCATTCGTCATGATCAGGCACAACGCGCACGGAACGCAAGCCGCGGGAATAATGCAATGGATCGATTGTCTTGGCTAGTTCCAAAGCAATGCCGTCCAAAGGCTCAGTCGAATCAGCCCTGACCTTCGCCCTCGCCGCCTTCAGCGCATCAGCGCCCTTCTTGGTCAGCATTTCAGGAGGTAACTGACGCAGATTGTAAATCCACTTGATCGAGCAACGGCAGAAAGGCTCTTCGGCAGCAGCCGTGATTTCATCATAGTAAGGCTGCTTGCCTTTGGACATCAACCCTTTTTCGATCGCCCAATTACCGCGTAAGGCGTAAATCTTGCCATCGCGGGCCTTGTGGTCAGGGCGGTAATTGTAATTCGCCTGCCGCCAATGGCTTTGCCACTCTGCGGCGATCGCGTTCTGGTCTTTCGCCACGATGTCGCTCAGCGCAGCAGTGAGCTTGTGGCCTTGGTCGATCAGCACTCGTCGTTCTTCAAAAGGGAGAGAGGCCATCGCCTTGCGGATGTCGGCTTTTGCCTTGCCCTTGCCCGGGGCATCCGTTCCGCCGGCCGGGATCGACGTGCTCCATCCGCGGAATCGTTGCAGTGTCTTCGCAATCGCCTGTTCGCGGTTCAACTTGATCAGATCAGCAGACGCCAGAATGCGACGATCGAGTTCGGCCCGGAGATGAGGCGCCACGCGCTGAAGAGTATAGCGCTCCACGCCAGGATGCATCTTCGCCAGTCCGCCACGCTCGATCAGTCGCCGATAAATGTCCTCGTAAGCATCACGAAGCATCTGCTCCATGCGACGAATCGGCCCCATCGAGGCTTCAGCCGTCTTGCGTAGTTGTTCGGCCCAATAGGCCACGCGCTCGGCGCTGTCGTAACCGTGCTCCTCGATGTCATTCACAGCCTCGGTCAAGATGTCAAAGTAGTTCTTCTTGACCATTACCGGCCTGCCAGCTCTAGGCGCCTATGGGTCGCAGCGTAGCTGTCCAGAAAGCTCTCTGCCGAAGCCAACATTCTCATGCGTTCGGTTTCTGCCTCTTCCCAACGATGAGCCTGACAATGGAGCTGATAAACCTGGAGCGCATTTTGCATCGCGTCGAGACTCAGGCCCGCGGCCCGGAGAGATAATTGCAAATCCCGCTCCAAGGGATTCATTTTGCTGGAGCCGAAAGAGAAAGAACCTTGCCTGTTTGGGAAGCATTCAGGCTGTCCCGTTCGCTGAGCGAACGAAGACGGCCTGAGCCCCTTTGCGAATCTTGGGCGGCAAAAGGCTTGGGCTCGCTCGGCTCTTCAAGCGGTTGAGCCGGGACAAAGCTCTTGAGGTCTTCGATGTCCAATTCTAGCGGAGACTGGAACAGCAGTTTATTCTCGTTCAGGTTCTCGGCAGCCCACTGGACCATTCGAGCCTTATTGTCCGGATCGAGCATCGGAGCAAAGACTTCGACGGCCGAAATGATGGCCTTCAATTTGGTTTCATCGACCTTGATCTTCTCGCTGTCCGGTTCCGTCAGCAGATTGGGCCAGATCGCGGCGAACGAATTCACCCAATCATAGAACGCGCGCGAATAGGGAATCTTTTTGTAGTCGGGGAAGTCAGCTTGAATCGTCTTGTAGAACTCTTCATTCCACGCGCGGTGCATGACAATCTGGTCGAAGAAGTCATAAAGCGGTCGCATCTCAACGCGCACGCGGTCTATGTAGCGCGCGACATTCTTTGCATCCTCTGTGCCTTCGCCGAAGCCCTCTGCGAAGGTCTCGCTATTGAGGAGCTTGGCAGGCATGTCATTGGCCGCGGCGATGTTCTCCAAGATGTTCTTGCGCGCTTGACCATAGGCGCCGTCGAGATTCTGAAGATTCAGCGTCTCAATGGCTTCCTCCAAGCCGACCGAGATGACATTGTCGGTCTGGCTCTCCTGGATCAATGCACGCTTCTGGCCGAACAGCTTCGACATCATATTGTCGATGATCGAGCCGGGGCTCTGCAGCTTGGCAATCAGAACGCCGGCCTTACGCGTCACCATGTCGTCAGTGGAAAGCGACTGCAGAAAACTTTTCAACGGGAATAGCGCACGCTGAAAAGAGGAGCGGCCAACATAGCCATAAGCGCTGGTGGTATATTCCAGGTAGATCGGGTCTTCATTCAGAATCACCACGCTCCGAGAGCGGTGATAGCGCTTGCCCGACACAACGATGTCGGTGTGCTTCATGAAGTCCATAGCGTTGGGCTGAAGATTCAACACCAACGAACCGGCTGTGTTCAGCGGATCAAACTCATTGAACGAGATTTTCTTGTCCGAGAGCTTTGACAGATCGAGCGGCTTGTCGTTGTCTTCGCCTTCCACCAAAAGCGCAAGCGAGGCGATGCCGTAGATGCGGGCCAGCCGCATGGTGTTGGCAATGTGTTTGTCCGCGCCGATGCGTTCCCATTCCTTGGCGAAGGCTTCTTTTACGCGATCCTCGGGACCATCAGGAATTGAAATCTCTCGCTTCTGAGACTGCGCCATCATGATCGGCGAATCAACCAGCTTCTTCCCGAGCGGATGATAATTATATATGGTCTTGCACAGCTGATAGCTTGGCGCTGCTCCAGGCACGATCTCGTCCGCCTGCAACATCTCTTGCAGAGGCGTCGTGAGCGAGGAGCCGCCATTGGTGATCAGCGAAGCCAAGGCTTAGGCTTCCTCTGTCTCAGAATCAGATGCCGGCAGCTTGTGCTGCTCACGCAATGCAGCGTGGTTCGTCAAATCGCCAACGCATTCGCAGAAATAAGCGAACGTCTGGTCTCCACCGCCGATGGCCGGAGAGATATTCACCACGGCGTGCAGCGCTTCTGCGCTGATAGGTTTTTTGCATGAATGGCAGGCGAATTTAGGAGCGGCCATTGCGAGTTCCTTGATTGCTTAATCAGCCTTGGACTTCAATCATTACGTTCGAACTCGTGATCGAGTTGCTCGTTGAAGCGACGCCCCAGGTCCATGTGGCGCTCATGGTCTGGGGAATGGTTGTGTCGATGGCAATTGCGGCCGTGTTGATCATGCCAAAAATGTCATTCGTCCCGGAACCAGACTGTTCCATATAGAAACCGTTCGCGGCGCCCGTGCCTGTCAGGCCTGTGCTCCGGACAGTCAGGACGGCGCGGCATTCCCACACCTCATTCGTTGCGGAACCCGAAGTGGCTGTTCCGGTGTCCAGAACGGTCACTCCATTCAACTTGAGTTGGAGGCGTTCGGATGGATTGCCCGTGGCTGAGCGGCGGCCAATCATCCAGATTTTGTACGAACGCCCGACGCGCAGATAATTCGCCGGGATCACGAGGCTGCCAACGCCAGCGCCGAGAATGGAAGTTTCGGCAACCGTGTTCGTGATCGTCACGCCTGTGGTCTGCGTGAACACAGTCAGATTGGGAGTGTTCAGACTTGACTGACCGACGCTCTCCGCTTTTGCGCCAGAAGAGAGGACGATCGCCGCGAATAGTGATGCCAGCAGCAGGCGGACTTTCATCACTGCACCTTGGCCGAAAAGAATGCGGTGGCGGAGGCTGTCTGTGCGAAACATCCCGTGGTTGAAAATACCGCAACCATTCCAATTCCATAGCGCGTTGGAGGCTCGCCCGGATTGCCAATTGTGACCGTCGATGAGGCAGGAACAGAAACGCACATGATCGGCGTCACCGCTCCATCCGCCGGAGCAGATGTGGCATTGTCGATCATCAGATAACCCGCGGATGCGCCAGTCGTCACTGTAAGACTGTAGAAGTTTCCAGCGGCGGCTTTGAGCACATGACTCGCCTCTGCCGCTGCGGAAACGACCGGAACAATCGCCCCTCCGGCCGCAGAGGTGGGGGCGAGAGCGGTGGCTGCAGTGCCTGTGCCCGCCGAGACAGCTCCGATGATGTCGCGTTGGCGATTCAGATTGGTCGATGTGCCATTATACAGATATGGGCCGGTGGCAACCATATTGTTGCCATTCACGCCATCGCCCAGAATGAACGGAGCCAGCAGCGGCTGCAGATTGACGCTGTCGCTCACCCCAATCAAGACCGAATGCGTCGGAGCGGTTGTGCTGTTGGTTCCGACAGCCGGCGTGGTCACCAGCCCTGTGCTGTCGTTCGAGATGGTCACGCGCTGAGTGGCGGGCGAGGTGGCGCCGTTGCCCGCGTCCACGGTCGCGCCCTTGAGCTGCGTAACGTTGACAGCCTGACCCTGAAATGTCTGCGCGTGCGCCGCGGACACAAGCAGAGCGGCGATGGTTGCGCCGATGAACCAATGAATGATGAGTGTAGGTTTCGGCATCATCGCATCAAGTTCCCGTCTGAAGGAGAGCCGCATTGGTCAGCGTGCCAAGTGCGCCAGAGGTATTCTGAATGCTGACCTGCCAGCTCGCGGCGGGGAGGCCATCGTTAACCGACACGGTTGCGAGTGTCGCTGCAGACATGGCCTGCGTGATCGCGGCCCCAATCGGAATGGTGCCAGCGAGATCGATGTAACGCTGGATTGACAACACGCCCGTTTGAGTCAGCTCGGCCGAAGCCGCCAAGCCTTTGCATCCCAAGGTCGGCATGATGCCGGTGTTGAACGTCGCACCTGCGACAATGGTCGCAGGGAAAGCTACAGGAGGCGTCGGAACGATGACAGCGCCGCCCGTCAGATAGACCGGAATCGCACCAGCAGGATTGGATTGCTCATTGGGCCAGGTCATTCATCGATCCTCAAACGAGAGAAAGCAATTCGTCCGCGCGCCGCATTCCATCTTCTAGGTCCGCGCAACGGCCATTGATGGCCTTGCCGCAAGCGTCGTAGACATGCCAGGAAAAGCTCAATCGCGAATTGAAGATAACGCGGGCGACGACGCGCATCGCATTGCGCTTTTCGGTCATCATGCCGTGAACCCAAGGCTCAGGAACGGACCAATCAGAAGCCTGCTGCATTGCCGAGTCCTATCGCCACGCCGTACGTGAAAGTGTCCAGAAGGTCATCAGGTCTCTTGGCCGCTTCTTTGTCACCGACACGAAAGCCGACAATCTGGGAAAGCAGATGATTGCGGGAGACGTTCTTGAAATTCACAGTCTTCTCATAGGCCGGCGCTGTAAATTTCACCTTGCCCTGATAGACATAACCGCTGACGCTGATCGCTCGCTCATCCTTGCCGACAGATGTCAGCTTTGAATCGATTGGCCGCGCAGGCCAATTCCGGCGCCGAGCCTGCTGCAGCAGAATCATGCCGCTGGCGGCATCTTCAATCCAAACGCCCAGTGAGCCCATTCGCGCTCCGCAGGCTTTGGCCAATTCCTCCAACCGTTGAAAGACCGTTGGCAGCCAAGTTTCAAGCACGGCGCCTTCAATCTGCACGATGTCCCAATCGACAATCTGCAGCGGATAAAGATCGTGCTTGTTCAGAGCGAAAAATGTGACCGCGGTGCCATCGTTATCTTTGCCGGTCTTGGTCGCCGAATCGATGATGGCGTAGATCGCATCGCACTTCATCGGCAGCGGCAGCGGCTGATCATTGACCAGCAGCGAGGCGCGCGAGAAAAAGGCAACGCCCGCCCAATCAACAAATTCCGCTAAATATTCCTGACGATATACAAGCGGATGATTTTCGCGGATGAGCTTTTCAACTTCTTCCGCGGGCAGGTGGGGATTGTTGTGAGTGGGCGCGTGATATTCTCGGAACCCATGTTCCGGTTCATTGCAGATGCGCCAGAAGAAATTCTCAGGGTCTTCGCCGTTGGTATTCGAAAGAACCAGCGCCCATCCACCAAAGTCCAGCAGCGTCGGCCGAATCGCCCGCTGCCACGTGGACATCATGTCCTTGCCCGCGAATGCACCTTCATCAATCACCACGCCATGATATTTGCGCCCGCGGCCGGCGTCCTGATTCTCCAGTGTCCAGAAATCAATGTGTCCGCCAGACCGGGTGCGATAAACACCTTCAGTTTTTGATGAGCGCAGCTTTACAGGCCGCAGGATTTCATCAATGTCATTGTAGACTTCGGCGGTGTATTTGTATGCTGGGGCAAACCAACCAATGGACTGCTTCTTGATGGCCCCATCGCAGGCGACCGTTTCACCAAGAATCGTCTTGCCCCACCGGCGTCCGCAGCGCACCGCCTTGAAACGCGATTTCATCCGATAGGCTCGCACCTGATCGGCATGAAAGGTTGGCAGAATGACCTTGACCACTAGGCCGGCTCATCCGGCTCAAGGTCCGGAGGCGGCAGACCGCCTTCAATTTCAATGGCGGAATCTGCAGCGCCTTCGCCAATCAGTTCCTTGCGGGTTTTTTCGAGGCTTTCTATGCGGGCAAGACAGGCTTGCTCAATCTTGTCAAAATCAGGGAGGCGGAATGTGCGTTTGGTAGTCGGAACCACAACGCCATCTTTGGTCACGCTTTCATCATTCACTCGCTCAACCATGACCGTGCCGGCATCAATCTGGCCAGCTGCCACTTGCGCTTCCCAGTCGGCTCTGGCTTTGACCGTTCGGGCCAATCGAACGCGCATCAAACGCAGTTCGTCATCAACCTTTCCGATCTCTGTTTCATGATAAAGAGCCTGATCTGATTCAGAAAGAAAGCGCGAATAGATTCCCATTTTTGCATTCGGATTCGCTAGGCCAGTTGGCGTGGGAGGCGTCTTGCCGCCATGGCGGCGACACCGACCGTTTTTCATCGCGATGTCCCGGCACGGGGTTCCCTTGCGAGTTTTGGCGCCGCAGAGTGCTTGATCTGGATTCATTTTCAGCAGCTAACCCTGCACGGGGGCGTTTTAGAAAACAGAACACTAAGACGCGCTCGCTGGGCTGGTTTTACCAACCCTGAAGGCCCTCCTTGAATTTGCTGATAAATTCCAAGCGCCGCACCCCTCGTCGGCTGCCAGCCGTTCAAGGGACAACAATCGACAAGCCAATCCCGCTCTTGTTATTATGCAGCGACGAGATCGGCGGTCGGAATCTGAACGGGCGTTTCCCGTCCCAATAGATCAAGCAGCACTTTCTCGCGGTCTTTGCCGCTCATGCCGCTGTGAATCCCGCACAAACCAGCAAAAGGCCCAGAGCCGCCAACCTTGACGCGCTGACCCTTGCGAAATGTGAAGGCTGAATCTTTCTTGCGCAACCAGATGAACCCTTCTTCGTCTTCTCGGGAGCGAAGCGCCGTAATCGCCTCGTCCGCCAACAGGGATGGCTGCCCGCCCATAGAAACCACGTCAAAGACGCCAAATGTCTTCCTAACGGAATACCAGTCCTGCACGTCGCGTGCGAACAGGTAGCGCGGAAACATGATCCCTGATAATACATTTCGCTTGGACACGCGATCCTTGAACCAAGGCACATAGACCTCCAGCCCAAGACGCTTGAGCCGGTCAGCAGCCAACCGCTCACTCGCCGGCAAGGTCATCACGACAGCCCAAGAAGCCATGGCAGCAACTATGCGCCAACCAAAAACGAAAGAAAAGAACTTTTTCAGGCAAACCGCGGAAAATCTACAAAAACCCAACAACCCAAGAAAAAGGTCACTTTTCCTCCTCCCTTCTTTTTATTCTTTTTTCCTTAAAAGAACAATAAACTGTACGGGGAAGAGAAAGGGCTTTTCCGTTGGGTTGTTGGGTTTTCGTCTCTGATTTTCCACCCGCATCGCATTCAAAATCCTCTTTCGTCTTGGGTTTTCTCTACATTTCTCGAATTGCTTCGCATCTCAATCCAAAACCCACCGCCAACCAAGGTGCCATCAAAAACTATATTTCTTTTCAAACTTTCACTAAAACCCATCGTCAAAAAGATTTCATCCGACACTCGCAATAAAATCATTTTCTTCGGGCATTTTTCGGGCGATACTTTTCGTCCATTCTCCTCTCCCTCTTACGCCCTGGAGCCCCGCTTCATGCCAACTCCGCCTCTCCCCGCGGCCTTGCGTGACTATTATTTACGCATCGGCGCGGAG
>Ga0153916_10005057_pt1 | contig 10029 bp, 8 predicted proteins | sample Opewatmetagenome_FD_109642 | JGI IMG/M metagenome (GOLD analysis project Ga0153916, IMG submission 109642) | Freshwater wetland microbial communities from Ohio, USA - Open water 3 Core 3 Depth 4 metaG | ecosystem: Environmental > Aquatic > Freshwater > Wetlands | place: USA: Ohio, Lake Erie, Old...
ATTCCCACCACCGATTTTTTAATTTTTTGATGAATTCCAGGTGTATGTCTTGCCACCATGAGAGATTCAAATTCTTCCGGAGAAGGGGTCTCTCCTTTTTTAATAAAGACGATCTCATCCCCCTCTTTAAGAAGACGGTCAGAGTTGACTGGAAAACCATTGTAAATGATCACCTCCGCGTTGGGTTTGCATAGATTTTTGAGATGAAAAAGAGTGGTGTTGGAGGGAATGAAATTCTCTTTTTCATTGATTTTAATTCGAATATTTTGAGAAACGCCTTCTTTCACAGGGATCAGATTAAAGGATGGGAATGAAATTGTCAAGAATAGGTTTCCGTTGACTTTTCAAAAGGTTGATGTTATTTGTTTATTGTTTTTTTTGCTTTACAGAGTGAGAAATATCGTGATGAAAATGCCACTCTCCTCAGGGAGACCAACAGTCGGGGAAGTTGATCTCGGAGCGTTGGAATTTAATTATCGACAAATCCAAAAAAGAATTCCGGAGGGGGTAAAACTCCTGGCTGTCGTCAAGGCCGACGCCTACGGCCATGGGGCCATTCCCGTTTCCCATAAATTGGAGAAATTAGGAGTGGAATATTTAGGTGTGGCAATTCCTGAGGAAGGAGTGGAATTGAGAAAAGGGGGAATCAAAGCCCCCATTCTTGTTTTGGGAGGCATTTTCGAGGGAGGGGTAGATCCATTTTTTCGTTTTCACCTCACTCCTGTTCTTTTTAGAAAGGATTCTTTAGCACTCCTCTCTCGAGAAGCTGAGAAACGAGGAAAGAGGGTGAAGGTTCACCTCAAGGTGGATACAGGAATGGGAAGACTGGGAGTCCCGTTCAACCTCTGGGCCGATTTTCTAAAGGAGGTCAAACGATTTCCCCACATTGAGATAGAGGGACTCCTTTCGCATTTCTCCATGATGGACGAAGAGAAACGTTATACTCACAGCCAATGGAAAGCCTTTCAAAGAGCTGTGAGGATTGCTAAAGAAATGGGGATCTCCTGCCCTTATCTTCATATAGCCAGCAGTGCAATCCTTACGGCTATTCCCACTTACTCAGCAACGTTAGCTCGCCCCGGTATTATGCTTTATGGTTCGTATCCTTCTCCCGCCTTTCAAAATCTCATTCCTCTCAAACCCGTCATGACCCTGAAGACCCGTATCCATTTTTTGAAATCGGTTTCCCCTGGAACAAGGATCAGTTACGGGGGGACATTTACCACAAAGCGAGAGAGCCTCATCGCCACACTCCCGGTTGGATATGCGGATGGGTATAGTCGTCATCTCTCCAATCAGGGAGAGGTTCTGATCCACGGCAAGAGGGCACCTGTGGTGGGAAGGGTCTGCATGGATTTCATCACGGTGGATGTGACGGATATTCCCCATGTTTCAATAGGGGACGAAGTCGTATTGATGGGAAGACAGAGGAGAGAGAAAATCAGTGCCGAAGAGATCGCCAAAAAAATCAACTCCATCTCTTATGAAGTGTTATGCTTGATAGGAAAAAGGATACCAAGGGTTTATAAAAATTAAAAAGCGATGTCCATAACACCTGCCTGTACGAAGCGTTTCGGCGAAGGCAGGCTAAGCGCTTGGCACTAATTTGTAAATGGGGGTTTATTTGAATCCATTTAGATGGATTGGAACTTATACAGTCCGTTTTTTAGAGGAAGCAGGGAGGATCATGATCCTCTTTGCTCAGACTCTCGGTTGGCTTTTTCGACCTCCGTTAGAGGGAAGAGAGATATTAAGACAGATGCAGGAGGTTGGAGTTCATTCTTTTCCAGTGGTGGTCATCACAGCTGGCTTCACGGGCATGGTGTTAGCTCTTCAGAGTTTTACAGGTTTCAAACGATTCGGTGCTGAAACCATGGTGGGGACCGTGGTAGCCCTCTCCATGACCCGGGAGCTTGGCCCGGTTTTAACAGGTTTAATGGTTTCGGGTCGTGTGGGTTCTGCCATGGCAGCTGAACTTGGAACCATGCGAGTTACCGAGCAGATCGATGCCCTCTATACCCTCGCCACGAATCCCATTAAGTATCTGATCGTTCCACGCTTTTTAGCAGCGACCATCATGCTTCCCATTCTGGTCATTTTTGCTGATATCATCGGAATTTTGGGAGGCTATCTGGTGGGCGTCCAGATTCTGGGAACAAACCCCACCCTCTATTTTCGAAGGACATGGAATTTTCTGGAATTGGACGATCTCTATATCGGACTTCTGAAGGCCCTTTTTTTTGGAATGATCATAGCAACGATAGGTTGTTACCAGGGTTTTTCTGCCCAGGGGGGTGCTGAGGGGGTGGGCCGAGCGACCACCAGAGCAGTGGTCATCTCATCGCTGACCATACTGATCTCGAATTATTTTATTACAGCAATATTATTTTGAGGATGATGGACAAAGCATCTACGATTAAAATACGTGTGGTTAACCTTTACAAATCATTTGGAGAGAGCCAGGTTCTCCGGGGGGTTGATTTAGAGGTGCATCAAGGGGAAAGCATGGTGGTCATCGGAGGCAGTGGTTCAGGAAAGACAGTTCTCATCAAATGCATCATTGGCCTCGTTCAGCCAGACGAAGGAGAGATCTATGTGGATGGTTTGGAGATCTCGAATTTGAATGAAAAAGGAATGAATGAAGTCCGGAAAAAGTTTGGAATGCTTTTTCAATGGGGAGCCCTTTTCGACTCCATGACGGTCTGGGAGAATGTGGGGTTTGGACTCCGGCATCAAACGCGCCTCAAGGAAGGAGACATCCGGAGGATTGCCTCTGAGAAATTAGCACTGGTAGGGTTGAGAAATGTTGAGGATCTGATGCCCTCCGAGTTGAGCGGGGGGATGAGGAAAAGGGTGAGTTTAGCCAGGGCGATTGCGATCGAACCGGAGATTCTTCTTTATGACGAACCGACAACGGGGATTGATCCCATTATGGCAGATGCCATCAACGATTTGATTATTGAGATGAGGGAAAAGCTGGATGTCACCTCCATCGCCATCACACACGATATGAAAAGCGCTTATAAAATCGGTGATCGAATTGCCATGCTTTATCAAGGGAGGATCATTGAAGTCGGAACCCCCGAAGAAATTAAGAGTTCCTCCAATTTGATTGTCCAACAATTTATTGAGGGAAAATCAGAAGGCCCTATTCGAATCGTTGACCCAGCCCTTTTGACTCTGACTTCTCGGTCCCAACGACGCGGGGAGAGGGATGAGCAGGGGAAGGGAAATTATTGAGGAGGTGGTTGAGGATGAAAAGAAAGAGCACCGAGATGTGGGTTGGTATTTTTGTTGTGGTTGGAATCATTCTTCTCATTTTGATGACATTGAAGATTGAAAAATTCCAAGTTGGGAAAAGATTTGGGTACCCTCTCAACATCTATTTCGACTCCGCAGCTGGTTTGGCACAGAACTCACAGGTCAGGGTTGCTGGAGTTCGTGTGGGGGATGTGGAAAAAGTAGGATTGGAAAATGGGAAGGCGAAAGTAACCTTCCGAATTCCAACCCATATCATTCTTTATAAAGATGCAAAGGCCTATTTAAAATCGGAAGGGTTTCTGGGAGAAAAGTATGTTGAGATTACCCCGGGAACATCAGGGAATCCAAAGGTGGAACCGAATGGGGTGATCGAACAAGGAGCGCCTCCGGCCGATCTAGAAGAGTTTCTTTCCAGTGTGCAAAGCATAGGAGAGGACATCAAGGGAGTTGTGAAACCTTTGGGAGATGTATTGAAGTCTGTGGATCCTAAAAAAGTGGAGGGGATCATTACGAACATCGACAAATTTTCAGGTCAGTTGACAGGGCTTGCTAAAGATTCGAAGGAGACCATTGAAAAAGCGAAAAATGCCTTCTCCCGGATAGAAGATATTGGGGAAAAGGTGAAAAAGGGGGAGGGGACCTTAGGAAAATTGATTAGCGATGAAGCTATCTACCAGGATGCGAAGAAGACCATCGAGACGGCAAAAGAGGCTGTGGAGAAGGTTAAGGGGACAGCGGACACGTTAAAGAGTGTCTCGGAGAAGATCGAACGAGGTGAAGGGACATTGGGAAAGCTCATCCAGGATGAATCTCTTTACCAAGAGGCCAAGGAGACTCTTCAATCCATGAAGGGGATTGCGGAAAAGGTAGAGAAGGGGGAGGGGACCCTTGGGAAATTAATCAATGATGATTCCTTGATGAAGGAAACAGAAAAGACGATGAAAAAGGTTCAAAAAGCCGCTGAAGGGATTCAGGAACAGACGCCCATCACCGTACTGGGGACGATCATCGGGCTTTTCTTTTAATTTCTCACTTTAAATGACACATGGCCATCCGAAAGATATTTTTTTTATTGACTATTTTTGTACTCTTCTGTTTCAACGTTTCCCTAACCAGGGCGGAAGAAAGACCGTTTTCCCTCAATTTTTGGCCACTCTTCCAATATTTCTCTGATCCGACAGAAGGGACGAAAGAAATCGAAGGATTGGGTCCCTTCTTTACATGGAAAAAAGATCCCCACCGAAGGCAATGGGGAATTCGGCCCCTTCTGTACTGGACGGGGGATGAGAAAGAATCCTTTTCGAGATTGGAGGTTGTTTACCCTTTAGGAAAATATCAGGTCAGAGAGGGTGATAAAAAGGGTTACTTCGTTCTCATTTCTCTTTTCAGAGAGGAGAGTTTTGATGGGAAGAAGAAATGGGATTTCCAATTTTTTCCTTTCTTTATCGGAAAGACAGAGGAGGGGGAAGACTATTTTGGGCTTTTTCCCATCTACGGCTTTCTTTTAAACCGTTATGGGAAGGAAGAAATCCGTTTCTATCTCTGGCCACTCTATAGTCGATCAACGTCCGAAGGCGTTCATACCACCAATCTGTTTTGGCCTTTTTTCTCCTTCATCGATGGAGAGAAGAAGAAAGGTTATCGCTTTTGGCCCATTTACGGTCATCGTGAAACATTCGGAATCTCAAAATCAGAATTCTTCTTATGGCCTGTCTTTTTAAAGCAGACGATGGGAATGGATACGGATGACCCGGTTGAAGAAAGGTTGATCTTTCCTTTCTATCTTTCAAAAGAATCGAAACATTTCGAGAGCAAAACTATTTTCTGGCCTTTCTTCTCCCACGCCAGAGATCGACTGACGGGTTTTGAACAATGGGACCTTCCCTGGCCGGTTTTTCAATCCTTGAAGGGGGAGGAGCTTTACGGGATAAAATTTTTCCCTTTCTATGGGTATAAAGAGAAAGAAGGGGATCTGAAAAGGATCTTTGTCCTCTACCCTATCTATCAATTGGAGGAGGACCAGATGAGAGAGACGGAGGAGAGGACCCATCGCATCCTCCTTCTTATTCGAATTCGATCAGGAGAAGATCGCCAAGGCGTTCAAAAAGAGAGTTCCCTTCGCATTTGGCCTTTTTTCGATTACGAAAGGGAACCCACGGGTCATACCACATTCTCCTTTCTCTATCTCTTTCCATTTAAAGATGAAGGGTTTGAAAGGAACCTCTTTCCACTGTTTCGTATCTTTCGTTGGGAGAAAGATCCCCAAAAAGGGAAATCCACCGATGTCCTTTGGGGTTTTTATAAAAGAACAGAGAAGGAGGAATTGGATTTCTGGGAGGTTGCCCACCTGATCGGAGTCAAGAGAGGGGAAGGGTGGAAAACGGTTTCCGTTCTTAAAGGTCTGTTTTATTATAAAAGGGACGGGGAGAATGTGGACCTCAGGCTTTTTTACCTCCCCTTTCATCTTCGTTGGTCTCATCAAAGAAGTGACGATTTTAAATCCATTGAGAAGGAGTTTGCTGATGGAGGGCAAGAGGATCGGGATATTGGGGACCGGCTCGTTTCTTCCGGAGAGGGCCCTAACCAATTTTGATCTCGAAAAGATTTTAAACACCAATGATGAGTGGATTTACAAAAGGACCGGAATTAAGGAACGAAGAATTGCGGCACCGAATATCAATGCCTCGGACCTTGCCAAAGAGGCTTCCCTGCGGGCCATGGGAACAGCAGGAATTTCGGTCGAGGAGATAGAACTCATCATAATGACCACGATGACTCCAGATACCGCTTGTCCTTCCGGAGCCAATTGGTTGGAGGCAAAGTTGGGCGCACAGAAGGCGGTTTCCTTCGATGTGACCGCAGCGTGCAGCGGATTTGTCTTTGGTCTCTCCGTTGCCGAGCAATATCTTAAAGCCGGCACTTACCAAACGGCTCTGGTCGCGTCTGTAGAAATCATGAGCCGGACCCTCGATTGGACCGATCGGGAAAGTTGTATCCTCTGGGGGGATGGAGCTGGTGCGGTGGTTCTTCGTGCCTTTCATTCTTCTTCAAAGGACCAACCGCTCCAAGAGAAAGGACAAGAGATCAGCGAAATCCTCTCCATTCATATCCACACGGATGGAGCAAATGGTGAAAACTTGCTTCTCCCCGGTGGTGGATCAAAAACCACCCCGATCTCCTACGAAAGCGTCGATAAGAAACTTCATACCCTAAGGATGATTAAAGCGAATGAATCCGTGCGGGTGGCAGTGAAGCGATTTGCAGAGGCGGCAGAGGAGGCGGCTATCTTTAACGGAGTAAGAATGTCCGATGTCAAGTGGATCATCCCTCATCAGGCCAATCTGCGCATGCTTCAGCAGGTAGCCAAGCGACTGGATGTCTCTGTTGAAAAGGTCTATCTGACCATTGAGAAGTACGGAAACATCTCTTCCGCAACCATCCCCATTGCCTTGGATGAAGCGGTTCGGAATGGATCGATCCAAAAGGGAGATTTGGTCATCCTCACCGCATTCGGTGGGGGCCTCACCTGGGCGAGTAGCCTTATTCGTTGGTAATAGAGCTTATTACAAATTGAAAATTGCAAATTTCAAAACTGAGGTTTTAAAAATTTTATATTTTTCAATTTGCATTTTGAATTTTACATCGAAATTAGGTTCAATATGATTGGTAGTCAAGGAATCATTGACCAGGCTCTGAGAATTCTCCAGAGGAAGTCTATTGACGGATATGAAATATACATCAATCAATCTTCCCATTTCGATATTGAATCGAAAGATGGAAAGATTGAAACTCTCCAGACCTCTCGCTATCTGGGAATAGCCTTTCGTATTTTAAATCATCAACGAATGGGTTTTTCTTACATGACTTTTTCGAACCCAATTCATTCTGCCAGGGAGGATTCTTCAATCGAATTAGATCGGATGATAGAAGATGCGATACGGGGTGCCCAGGCAACCAACGAAGATCCCTGTTTCGGCTTTGCGCCTGCTCTCAAAATCTCCCCTCCCCAGTTACCCATTTTTGACGAGTCATTGGAAAAGATTTCAGAAAAGACGAAGATCGAAAAAGCAAAAGAGGTAGAGGAATCGGCCAAGTCTGTGGATTCAGAGAGGATAAAAAAGGTGAGGAAGGCAGCATACCAGGAAGCCCTTTCCAGGACAACTCTGGTCAATTCGAATGGACTTCAGATTACATATGATCACACCCTTACCTCGATCAGTGTGACTGCAGTGGCTGAGAGATTGGGAGAATCAGAGGTGGGATGGGATTTCGATGTGAGCCATTTTTTTAATGGTCTCGATGGAGAGAAAGTGGGGCGGTCTGCGGGTAGAAAGGCGTTGGAGAATCTGGGGGGTAAGAGAATCCCTACTGGTGTCTATCCGGTTCTCATCCGGAATCATGTCGCTTCAGAATTTCTATCCCTTCTCACCCATTCCTTTTTAGCGGATCAGGTCCAGAAAGGAAAGTCACTTCTAAAAGGAAAACAAGGAGAAACTTTTTTCTCACCCCTCCTAACGATTATAGATGATGGGCTTCACCCAAAAGGGACTTCAACCGCTCCTATTGATGGAGAAGGGATGCCCAATCAACGAACATCCTTAGTAACTCAAGGAATGGTCAGAGGTTATTTATATGATCGTTATTGGGCCAATCGGGAAAATCTATCTTCCCCTGGGTACCGTGTGGAATCCACAGGAAATAGCCGGCGGCATGGTATCAAGTCACCCCCTGGAATAGGAATCTCAAACTTTTTTATTGAGCCCGGAGATCTTTCTTTTCAAAAACTGATGGGAAACCTTTCCAAGGGGGTAGTGGTAGAGGAGGTGATGGGTCTCCATACTGTCGATCCCATCTCGGGAGACTTTTCTTTAGGCTGTTCAGGCGGCTGGATCGAAAAGGGAGAAAAAATTCATCCAGTGAAATCGGTCGCCATAGCGGGGAACCTCTTTGAACTCTTCCGGAAAGTCATCGGGGTAGGGGAAGATCTCAGATTTTTTGGAGCGGTCGGGGCTCCGAGCCTGTTAGTGAAGGAGTTGTTCATTAGTGGAAATTAATAAAATTCACTTCGAACTCCCTTCCTTTCAAAAAGGAAAGAGTTGAGATAAGGAGGTCAAAAAAAGCAGAGATAAAAAAAGCAGAGATAAAAAATGCCTTGACAGAGTCATCTCGAGTCTGGTATTGAAGTAAAGTTTTGATAATTTGGTAGAACTCACAGGGGGATGAAACAAGGAGGTTATTTTGGATAAAGGTTATTTTAATGTCCTGATCTTTGGCCACAAGGCTTCCAAGACCCGACATCTCCGAATCCATAAAAAGACCTTTAAGATCGGGCTTTATCTTTTAGGGTTTGGCCTTCTTTCTACCATTTTCTTCTTTTGTGATTATATTCAGGTCAGAAAAAAAACGTTTGAATTGAATCAATTACAGCAAGAAACCCAAGTGCAGAGATCCAAAATCCATTTTTTCTCTTCAAAGATAGAAGATTTGGAAAGGCAACTCTCCAAGCTTAAGGATTTCGATAAGAAAATTCGTATCATTGCCAATCTGGAGAAAGGGCAGGAAACAACACCCTTTATAGGGATGGGAGGGCCTTCCCCCTCTGATGTTCGAGAGAAATTAAAGGCTGAGAAAGACGAGAAGGGACTGGTTCAACAAATGAAGACCGATATCGAGCGTCTCCGTTCAGAAGCCATGTCCAGAGAAGAAAGCCTTTCAGAACTTGAAAGACTTTTGCAAGCTAAAAAGGAAGTGTTGCTTCACACCCCTTCCCTTTGGCCAATCATGGGCTGGGTAACATCGGGTTTTGGTTTCCGAGCCAACCCTTTTACAGGATTGACCCAGATGCATGAAGGAATGGACATTTCGAATCGGATAGGAACCCCTGTCGTTGCCCCAGCCGATGGGATTATTTCGGATATCGGAAGTGACTGGGCTCATGGAAAGATATTAGTGATCTCTCATGGATTTGGGATGATCACTCGTTACAGTCATCTTGATAAAGTTTTAGTTCGGGTAGGTCAAAAAGTCAAACGAGGCGATAAGATTGCTGAAGTGGGGATGACCGGAAAAACAACAGGGCCCCATCTCCATTATGAAGTAAGGCTGAATGGTATTCCGATCAACCCGATGAGATATATTTTAAACTGATTAGGCGATGTCATCTGATAGAAAAGGCCCGACGAAGAAGTTCTCCGTCGGGCCTTTTTGTTTTAAATATTGAAACCCTATGCTATCCGTTATATAATTTTTTTAATTACAGAAGAACCCAGAGGAGAAGACCATTTTATGATTGGGTCATTGATCAAGAAGATTGTGGGGAGTAAGAACGAAAGGGAATTAAAAAGGATTCAGCCTCTCGTCGAGAAAATCAACCAATTTGAGCCGAACATCTGTTCCCTGAGTGACGATCAACTCCGGAATAAAACCACTGAATTTAAAGAACGGATGGACCGAGGAGAGTTATTAGAAGAGGTCCTTCCCGAGGCTTTCGCCGTCGTCCGGGAGACTGCCAAACGAACTCTTGGCGAAAGACATTATGATGTCCAGTTGATCGGAGGGATTGTTCTGCATGAAGGCAAGATCGCCGAGATGGCAACGGGTGAAGGAAAAACCTTGGTGGCCACCTTGCCTGCCTATTTAAATGCTCTCCAGGGGAAAGGTGTCCATATTGTGACCGTGAATGATTACCTGGCGAAAAGAGATAGCGAATGGATGGGAGTGATCTACCGGTTCCTGGGCCTTTCCGTAGGGGTGATTCTTCATGAGCTA
>Ga0153916_10005058_pt1 | contig 10029 bp, 10 predicted proteins | sample Opewatmetagenome_FD_109642 | JGI IMG/M metagenome (GOLD analysis project Ga0153916, IMG submission 109642) | Freshwater wetland microbial communities from Ohio, USA - Open water 3 Core 3 Depth 4 metaG | ecosystem: Environmental > Aquatic > Freshwater > Wetlands | place: USA: Ohio, Lake Erie...
ACTATTTCGACGTAGAGGTAGGACAGACATTATTGTCTGTCCCACCGGACGAGGAGGAACGGCGCCGCGTCAACCCGTTCGACTGGGAGGTGGAATTCGAGGAGATAATGAAGGCGGGCGGCTTCGACGCGGTGATCGGCAACCCGCCTTATCAAAATATGATTGTGCTGGATTATATAATGCCCGAAAATGGGAAGAATTATTTAAAATCTAAATTTTCTACAGCCGTCGGTGGTTTCGACATATACGTTCCGTTTATAGAAAAAGGCGAAATGTTATTGAAGTATAATGGGTTACTTGGTTTCATTATCCCGAATAAGTTTTTGGCCGCCGAATACGCGATACGTTTTAGGGAATGGTTAGGTACGAAAACTGTCTTATTGTCTTTTACTGATTTTTCTAAAATCCCGGTTTTTGAGTCCGCGGTATACCCAATAATCCTTATTATTAGAAAAGGGCTACCCGAAGTTAAAACGTCGGTATCTGTTTTCACCGTGGCCAAGAAACACGGGTTATTAGAATTCGAAGAGAATAGACACCGCGTTCGAGATATGTGCAGTGCGCCAGATTTTATTTGGAGTTTTGTGCTTGAAAAAGGAGGACATATTTTAGGACGAATATTGAAGGAGTCAATTCCTTTGGGGAACCCTAACGTCGCGGAAATTACCGGCTCGGCTACGGTTTCCGAAGCCGGCGAATACCCCGTTAATATTGTTAACGGTATTAGTCCGCGTTCTCAAGTTAAAAAGGCGCCCCTGATAATAACTGGGAATATAGATAGGTATTCGTGTACGTGGGGGTTAAAACCTACTACTTTCGCACACGTTAGATATACGGAGCCTTTCTTAATTCTAAAACCACCTGTTCCCGAACGTAGGGTAGAACAAGCTTTGTCCGAAAAATTAATGGTTGCCAAAGTTGCTCTAAGACCGGAGGTATATTGGGATGAAGGTGGTTTTGCGGGCGTTTTTGTATCATATATTTTTAAACGTGGCTACGATTTAAAATTCTTATGCGGTATCCTTAACTCGAAATTGAGTAATTGGGTTTATAAGATGATGTTCGGCGCTTTAGCTATGTCGAAAGGTTACTTACGATTTCAGCCGCCCCAGTTAAAAAGGTTTCCTGTTCCCAAATTAAAGACAACGAGTATCGCGTTTAAGGAACGGCACGACAGGATGGTCGCGTTAGTGGAGGAGATGCTCGAGCTCCACAAGCGCCTAAGTGCCGCCAAGGCCGACGCGGACAAGAAAATGCTCCAACGCGCCATAGACGTTACGGATAAAAAGATCGACGCGCTGGTCTACGAGCTCTACGGTTTGACGGACGAGGAGATAAGGGTGGTAGAGGGATAAAATATATTTGGCCGTACGGCAATATAACTTAAATAGTGCGTAAGAAGTAATCATGTACCTACAGAAAGACGGAACGTTTATCGGGAAATGTCCCCATTGTAATAACCTGACTGAGCCTAAAAAGGTCGCCGAATACAGGCATGTTTTCGTATACGGAAACAAAGGACCCGGTTACTATACCGAAGAAGATATTTACGACTGGTATATTTTATTATGTCCTCTTTGCGAAAAACCGATATTTATCGAGCATTTCGCGACGACTTGGGATAAAACTTGGGAAATGAACGACGCGGGTGAGAACGTACCGGTATGGCCTACTAAGCTTACCATGCATTACCCGAAACTGGATTTCGACCTAGAAGGCTTGCCGGAAAAGGTAAAACACGAATACGAAGAGGCGTTAAAAGTTAGGAATATCAATAGGAACGCGTACGCCGTATTAATCGGTAGGGTATTGGATAGTATATGTATCGATAAAGGGTGTACGGGGAAAGACCTTTTTTCTATGCTCGAAGCGCTAGGGAAAGCGACGGGTTTACCCCGAGTTTTGTTAGATGTAGCGCACGGATTGAGAATAATCCGAAACGTAGGTGCTCACGTTGTGCATACTGAAATTACTGAGATCGACGTTAAACGTGCTACCGAGTTTTGCGAAATGGTTTTAGATTATTTATACCGCCTCCCGAGTAAAACCGAAGCCCTAAAAAAATCCTTAAAAAGATTGGAACACGAATAATAGAGCGCGCCGCCAAATCGACCGCCGACAAGAAGATGTACGAGAAGCCCCCGCGGCCACGGACCGCAAGATCGACCCCCTGGCCTACGAGCTGTACGGCCTGACGGATGAGGAGATAAGGATCGTGGAGGGGGCGGGTTCGTAGGGGCCGACCGGCCGGTCGCCCCTACCAAACATACGCCTCGCCGCCGGGGCCGTCGCTAAGCTAGCGTAGGTCGAGGCCGAAATACGAGAACGCGTACCTTGGATATATAGGGAAAGTAATACAACCACAAATAAAAAATTGGCTAACTTATATATATACGTAGACGAGACTGGCAACCCTGAAGATATTAAAGCCCCCGAATTCGCGGTGGGAGGAATTTACACAAAACAACCAATACCTTATAATATTGTTAACGATGCGCTTAGTGAAATTAAAGCTCGGGAAAATTATTTATCAGGTTCGGATCGCGCCCCCTTAAGGCGCGGTTATTTCCACGCTACAGACGATGGTAAAGTGGCTAAAGGCGTTTTTTTAGCTTATATTTGTAAAAATTTGGCCCTAGACTTCGAAATAGTGGGCTTCGCGAGAAGAAAGGCCTCCCGATTAGAAAGGGATTTTATAGATAACCCAAAAAAGTTACACGAAGAAACCGTTGGTATATTGTTCACGCGGGTTTATTCTATGCCAATAGACCGCGTAACGCTTTACGTAGCCGAAAGGGCGCGGACGTTCACTAAAAATACTCTGGAATATTGGCTCGCTCAACTAGAAAATCAGATCATTTATAGCGTCGTAGAACAACCTACTATACCGGCCAGGTTCCCAAACATAAACGTGGAAGTCGTAGATAAAAAAAACCCCGGTATTCAAGTTGTAGATTATCTCACGTGGGCTGCTAGACGGGAGAAATTATTCGAAGACAGGGCGTGGGTTAAAACCGCCGGTTTAGAATTCCGCTCCAGCATGAAAGAAGAGAAAGGTCCGTTATATATAAAAAGATATTACATAAAAAAAGAAATTAATAATTTCCCACCGCTCCTTGATTTTCGGTTAGTCGACCGAGTACCAGATATCGCCCAAGAAGAATTAACCCCTTTATTCGTTAATGCCGAGCGAACCATACACGGTATCCGTAAAAACGGTTTACCGTTCCACGCACAACATCTTAAGAAAGAAGTAGAATCTGTATCGGAGCGGTTGGAAAAACCGCGTGTAAGTGATACGGATATTAGGGATTTAGCAAAGATTTTTATTAAATTAGCACATACAGTTCCATTATATGATAAAACCGATAAATACGCTATAAATTATACGGTCAAAACAACGAAATACGTTGGCCTAGTTCTTTTTGCGCACCTTATCCAAGGGGTAAGAACTTGTTTGTGGTGGATTAACACACGGTACGCAAACTTCGACTTATTAAAACCTTATCTTTTTCCTAAGTAGGGTCATATTGCTTTACGCCCTTGGTGGCACGGCCTAAAGGCCGCGCCCTACGAAAACCCTCGCCGCCACCGACCGCAAGATCGACGCCCTGGTCTACGAGCTGTACGGTTTGACAGATGAGGAGATAAGGATCGTGGAAGGCGGAATTTAAAATGGGTTTAACGATTTTGGAGCAGATCGCGGTAATTGCGACGGGCCTGGCGACTGTCGCGTTGGCCGCGTTGACTTGGCTTATTTACATCCAACAGCGGCCTCGTATAACTGTTGAAATCGTCGATGAAACTGGCGTTAAAGATCGAGCATTCTATTTCTATAGGGTTGAGAATCCGGGTTGTGGTAGTAGAGTATTTATATTCGTTTGTTTAGAGGTGAATATCACCCAATACGGGACTTCTTCTATTCTCTCTAACATGCATTTTAAAATTCCGGGAATCGAAGAAGGAATTGTTATTATGCGGATTACACACTTAATTCCTAGGGACCCGTTTCGTTTGCCTTGGAATTACCCGTTGCTTTCTCATTTTATAGAGAAAGCTGATTCTAGAGATTTGTTATCAAAACGAATGTACGATTACGAATTTAAAGGAAATGGGATATGGAGACTAATAGCTTTTACGAATACGGAAGATGTTTTCGACCCTTCCCTAACTACGCTTCCAGAGGGGTCCTTCTCTTTGTCCGTAGGCCGCCAGTCTTTCGGTCCGTACTGCTTAAAAAGCCGCAATTTGACGCCTTATTAACGCCCGGCATGACAAGATGGTTTCGCTGGTGTAGCGGATGTTGGACCTACACAAGCGCAAGCACGCGGCGAAGTCGGACGCGGATAAGAAAATGCTCCAACGCGCCATCGACGTTACGGATAAAAAAATCGACGCGCTGGTCTACGAGCTGTACGGTTTGAGCGAGGAAAATATAAAGACCGTAGTAAGTAAATTATAAGGGCGGCTTTCGCCGCCCCCCATTTTTAGACCTTACCCGGGTTTACATTCTTCGCACGGTTTATACCCTTGGCCTTTTGCGTACGACCTTTTTACCGTACGACGGTTAATAGGTTTAATATTATCTACCCATTTACAACCGGGTTTGTGGTACCGGCTATCCTCTTGTTTATCTGTAGAGATTATTACGTCGGGGTCCATAAAATCACCTCCTTTATCTTTATGGTTTTTGGTTGTCGGCGTTTCCTCTTACAGAAGCTTTTTAAAATTCCGACCCGAAAATCATTTCTTTTTAGGGGTCTGGGATAAAGCGCTTCCGGCTGCCGTTTTACTTGGCTTAGAGGTCCGCCCGTCCCGTAGAACTTTCGAAGCCGCGGATGCCGCTTTCGGGCTTGTTACCTTTCCTTTCGTCATAATAACACCTCCTTCTTTTAGGTTTTTAATTACATTATAGTATTATAAAAAAAATCCGTCTAATACGCAATACATATTTCGGCATCCACCGAAGTCGTACCAACGAACGACGTCGCCCAGTACGACAAGATGGTGGCGTTGGTGGAGGAGATGCTGGAGCTCCACAAGCGCCTCGCCGCGGCGAAGTCGGAAGCGGATAAGAAGATGATTCAACGTGCCGTCGACGCCACCGACCGCAAAATCGACGCGCTGGTCTACGAGCTGTACGGCTTAACGGCTGAGGAGATAAAAATTATGGAGTCGTCGTAGGGGACGGGCTTAAGGCCCGCCCAAAGTATCGTAATTATATAAAGGAGGAAAAAATGCAGTTTCCCGACCGAACCGAGGCGATTATTATCCACGCGCGTTTGGCACGGGAAGCCGAAACGAAAGGCGATTTCGCCCTCGCGCGGTTATCTTATTTCAAATGGGTCGAATCGCTCCGGCAACAGAACGTTAACACCGGGGGCGCGTTAGAAAAGGATCTAGCTGCCGCTCAAAGGGCTTATTCCGCATTTGCGGGCCGAGACCCCCTTTACCTTAAAATATGTGGCGACGTCCTTTCCTATATCGCGAGTCATCCAGGCGTATTACAAACAGACCTCTATAAAGAATTCCCCGCGTTTTCGCAGGAGGATTTACGGTATGCCCTCTATTTCGCGGGCGACCACGGTAAAATTAAACGCGAGAAGAAAGGTCAGACGTATACCTTAACTGCGGCGTAACCCGGATTCGGAGGTATTTATGTTATCCGTTTGGGGAAACCTTTACGTTGGCGACGATGCCGATTGCTTTAGCGACGAAAGGCCGGGATGGGCGGTAGTACACGCGTGCAAGAATCCCTGTCACGCGGCGGCCGTAGGTTATAGCGGTTCCCTATCATACTCACATCCTAATTACTTACAATTGCGTTGCGGTTCACACCTTTATTTAAACCTTATAGACCCTCCGACGCCGCTATTTATACCCGCGTCGTTTAAATACGCGCTCGACTTTATTGATGAATACATCGGCTCGCGTAAAGTCCTTATCCACTGCAACGAGGCGTTCTCCCGGGCGCCCTCCATCGCCCTTCTGTATTTAGCGAACCGCGCTAAAGTTATAAGGGAAACTTCCTACGCGGCAGCGTGCGAGGATTTCCTTAGATTGTGCCCGGCTTATACCCCTGGGGAAGGCATACAAACTTTTCTTATTACGAATTGGGAATCCTTACGGTAATGCACCGCGAACGGTTCCGCCATGGATAACGACCGCCTCGAGCGCGCCGTCGCCGCCCCACATCGCCCAGCCGTCGGCGGAGCGGTCCTTAACGTTGACGCGGAATTCCCGACGCCCCGCGGCGATTCGTAACGGCGTATTTTACACACAGGGGGCGTGAAAGTAGTATAATGGCGCGCACTTCGAAGCGCCCTTTTATAAATATACAAATAAGGAGGAATATTTATGCGACGAATAGCGGTCTTCGCGATAATCCTCGCGGCCACCGGCGGCTGTGCGCCGAAGCGGGAGGAGGGTCCGCGTGTAGCGGCGCCGGGCGAAACCGAAGAGCGGTCACCCGCGCGGGACGAGACCGGGGCGCGGGGGCCGGAAGCCGTCGTCATCGCCGATAACCTACGGGTCCGCGTAGAGGGGTCGCTCCGGGAAGATGTCGTCGGCGTGCTTAAGCGGGGCGACGTGGTGGAAATTCAAGGCGAGGATAGATACGACGACGAGAGCGGCCTCGTTTGGGCGCCGATCTCGTGCGGCGACGTCCGAGGATGGACGGCGCTCGACTTCATGCTCCCGCTCAAAAGCTACGAAGCCGTCCAACCGGCTGAGCGCGCTGCCGTCGCGGGCGACGCCGCCGCTATGGTCGCGGCGCTAAAAAAGCTACCGCAACCCGGCGACCCGAGCGCAAAACTGCCCCTCGTCGTCGCGCCTTCGGGGAAACGCGCCTTCGCCGAGCTTTACGACGGTGGGGGCGGCCTTACGCCCGATAACGTATTCCTCGCGGTCGGGACCGGGTTGCGCCGCAATTTCCCCCGGCTCGTAATACTCGGCGCCGCGCGCTGGTCTCGGGACGAAAAATTCGCCGCCTTTCCCGAGGTATATAGTTTTACCGGCGGCAACGTCTACCGCTTTCTACTCTTCGACGTCGCCCGCAACGACGTCATACGGCTCGGCTTCGCGGCGTATGACGGCGCCGACCCGACGTGGGCTTTCGCCGGGGACTATTTAGTGTGGCTCGGGTTCGACGAGACGAAAAACTTCGACTACATCCCTCGCCTCTCCGCGCTAAATCTCACGAGTCGGGAACGAAGCGTCGTCCTCACGGCCGACCGGACGGACGTTGTCACCGGCGATTCGCCTCTTCCGAAAGTGAAACTTAAACCGACGGCGCCGGTTCCGGCGGACGTGGCGGCGTGCGAGCTCTACCGCCGTTTCGCCAGCGCGTACGTACCTTACGGCGAAAGCGGTTAAGGCCGTGGGCGGTGTCTAAGGACGCGCCGGCTCCTACTCCTCCCAGCTGTTTTTGGGGGGGTGGGGACGGCGTAATATAAGCCTACTTGAAAGGTTTGGTGACCTGACCCCCAAAAACTGGTGTAGGTATTAAGGTATTATGTTACCGCAGCAGACGGTCGAAAGCCCGAATACTCTCGCGCCCACGTGTTCGTAACATCAACAGCGGTACTAAAAACGGGGGCAAGTCAGCTCCGGACGTTACCGGCAGTTAAGGGTAATTCGCGGTGGGTGTGACACGAAATTAACACAAAAAAGGCGGCCCGACGGCCGCCTTAATAATTCCAGCGTAGCCTTTATTTAAATAATGCCTTCACACGGCCGAGGGAAGCGGGGGATACGGCGCCCATAGCCAAAGCGGTTTAACGCCGCCCCGAGTTAACAATGCCTATACTTATCCCCACAAACGCCGTCGCCGCGACCTTTCCCCTTGTCGCGGCCGCCGGACTCTGTTATATTTTAACCCTCGAGCCGGAGTGGCCAAACAGGAAGACGCAAAGGACTCAAAATCTCAACCCGGCCCTTTTAAACGAAACCAATAAGGGCAACGAAAAGCGCGTAACTACTTGTGTTATAAACGAGCTAGGCCGCTCCGGACGTTACCGACCATCACCGGCTGTTAAGGGCAATTCGCGGTGGGTATGACACGAAATTAACACAAAAAGCGATTGCTAAAAAGTCGGGCGGTGGGGCCTGGGCTCGGCTATTTTTTTACTTGACTTTCGCCGATTTTTTTGCTTGACTTCTTATGGTAACCGTGTTATATATAAATAGTAATTCTTCCCCAGCCATTAAGCCGAAAGGCTATGAGCTGGGGGTTACTTTTCCGGGAATTTAAACGGTGCCGATTACATCTATCCCTCCTGTTCCAAACCCCGTTAGGGTTATTACGTTTTTCGACGGCCAGAACTTCTTCAACCAAGCGAAGAGGGCTTTTAATTCGAGTTGGCCTGATTATGACCCGATAAAGCTAAGCGAGTTTTATATATCTAGATACCCGAATAACAACCTCGTCCAGGTTAGGTTTTATACGGGAGTACCTCTTTATTCTAAGGATAGCAATAAGAACTTATTTTGGAGGGCAAAACTCGCTCAACACAGTAAGGACCCGAGATTTATACCGATAACGCGGTATCTATCATATCATGACGAAGAAATAGTCGTAGAAGACCCGACCACGGGGCAAGCGATTAGAAGGGTAGTCGAAATACCCCGCGAAAAAGGGATAGACGTGCGTATAGCTTTGGATCTATTGCAACTGGCCTTTAAGGATTTCGACGTTGGGGTTATCTTCAGCCAAGATAAAGATTTGCTGGAAGCCGTTAACGACTTAGTTAAAATTAGAAACACTGGCGGCCAGTGGCTACGTATTGATACGGCTTTTTGCTATGACCCTGCTTTACCGCGTCATTTTAGAATCGGGTTACAAAATACTACGTGGTTCAGATTCGACAGGGCCGCCTATACCGCTTGCAAAGACCCAAATGATTACCGCCCGAAAACACCTCCCCCGGGGTCTTTATTTTCACCGTAATAGTAAAAACCCGGTCGTTATTAAGGCGCCCGACGAGGGCGCCTAAATAATTCCAGCGTAGCCCTTATTTAAATACCGCCTTAACGCGGCCGAGAGAAGCGGGGACGACGGCCACGTTGACCCATTTGAAGTATTGGATACAGTTATTATTCATGTCAGCGACGTAGACATGTGAGCCGCTAACGTTGAGATACAAGCCCACCGGGTAATTGAACTGGCCGTTACCCGAACCGGAAGAGCCCCACTTGCCGAGGAAAGAGCCGGCGACGGTGAAGTATTGGATGCGGGAGTTCGATGTGTCGGCAACATAGACGTTCCCCTCGGGGGCAACTTCAACGTCATACGGGCAATTGAACTGGCCGTCACCCGTGCCGTACGAACCAAACTTCCCGAGGAAGGAACCGTTTGGGGTAAAATATTGGACGCGGTGCGTTGTGTAGCCGAAATCGGCGTCGTATACGACGCTGGCCGCGCCTACGGCGAGGCCCATTGGGTTATCGAATTGGCCGGCGCCCGAACCGTACGAGCCCCACTTGCCAAGGTAGGACCCGGTAGCGGTAAAATATTGGATGCGACTGTTGTTAACGTCCGTTACGTAAACGTCACCGCTTGGGACGATGGCGATGTGTCGCGGCGTTCTGAACTGGCCGTCGCCCGTACCGTACGAACCCCATTTACCGAGGTAAGAACCGGTGGTCGTAAAGTATTGGACCCTATGGTTCCCGCCGTCGGCTACGTAAATATTACCGTTGGGCGCGAAATCGATACCCAACGGGGTATTGAGCTGGCCGTCGCCCGAACCGTACGAGCCCCACTTGCCCAGGTAGGAACCGGTAGGCGTGAAATATTGGACGCGGTTGTTTTCGCTATCGGCGACGTAGACGTTGCCATCCGGGGCGACCGCGACGCCACGCGGGTCATTGAACTGGCCGTTACCCGTGCCGACCGAACCCCACTTGCCGAGGTAGAAGCCGGTGGCGGTGAAGTATTGCATGCGGTGGGCGTAACTATCCGCCACATAAACCTGGGTTCCGGTCGGGTTAAGAGCTACCCCTTTCGGGTGACTGAACTGGCCGTTACCG
>Ga0153916_10005059_pt1 | contig 10028 bp, 6 predicted proteins | sample Opewatmetagenome_FD_109642 | JGI IMG/M metagenome (GOLD analysis project Ga0153916, IMG submission 109642) | Freshwater wetland microbial communities from Ohio, USA - Open water 3 Core 3 Depth 4 metaG | ecosystem: Environmental > Aquatic > Freshwater > Wetlands | place: USA: Ohio, Lake Erie, Old...
CGAACATTAAGTTATTTTAGGTTAGGGGGTATCTGAACTACCAGGTATCCCCTTTATTTTTTGTAAATGGTTAGATTTCATTGATGACAGAAGAAGATGGGGATAACTTCTCTTCAGGAGGTCTTTAAAAACCTTAAAGTCTTTATTAAAGACTCTACATTTCTCAAAATAATCTTGACAAAAATAGATTCTTATATTATTAGTTTTGGCGATCAATACAAAGATGTATTGAAGACGAGGGCGTCAAAGAAATTTGGCGCCTTTTTTTGTCATCATTCTCAGGAGAAGGAGAACAAGACATGTCAGAGTTGAATCCTTTTAAGATTGCACAGGCACAGTTGGATGCTGCAGCAGAGAGATTAGGGTTAGACCAAGCCACCCATGATCTGCTCCGGTGGCCTCAGCGAGAGCTTCAAGTGACGCTTCCCGTCCAAATGGATGACGGAAACGTTCAAATCTTCCATGCGTATCGGGTCCACTACAATACTGCCCGTGGGCCGGCCAAAGGGGGCATCCGATGGCATCCGGAAGAAACGATTGATACGGTCCGTGCTCTGGCTGCGTGGATGACCTGGAAGACGGCTGCGGTGGATATTCCTTTGGGAGGAGGAAAAGGAGGTGTAACCTGCAATCCGAAAGAGATGTCAGAGGCAGAGAAACAGCGTTTGGCTCGCGCCTATATTCGTGGAATCGCCTCGATGGTATCGGTTTCAAAAGATGTGCCTGCTCCAGATGTTTACACCACTCCTCAGATTATGGCCTGGATGATGGATGAGTACGAAACTTTGGTGGGACAGCATCATCCCGGCGTCATTACGGGGAAACCCATCCCACTTGGGGGATCAGAGGGGCGGGGAGATGCGACGGCACGAGGCGGCATCTATGTCACGCGTGAAGCTGCAAAAATATTGAATCTTGATCTCAGGGATAAGACCATGGCGATCCAGGGGTTCGGCAATGCCGGTCAATACGCCGCTCTCTTGGGCTGTGAGATTCTTGGACTTAAACTGGTGGCAGCTTCGGACTCCACAGGAGGGATCTATAATGCGAAAGGATTGGATCCAAAACAGGTGGTGGAACATAAGCTCAAAGCCGGAAGTCTAAAAGGATTTCCAGGAGCCGAGAGCATTAGCAACGAAGAGCTCCTGGAACTGGATGTAACCGTCCTTTTCCCGGCAGCCCTTGAAAACGTAATTACTGTGGAAAAAGCGGATCGAATCAGGTGCAAGATTTCTTGTGAGCTGGCTAACGGGCCAACTACCCCAGAGGCTGATGAGATCCTTCATCAGAACAATGTTTTTGTCCTACCAGATTTTCTTGCCAATGCAGGAGGAGTGACTGTATCCTATTTCGAGCAAGTCCAAAACGCTTATAATTTTTACTGGCCGCTGCAAGAAGTTCATGAAAGGCTTGACGAAAAAATGTCCCGAGCCTTTCATGGAGTCTACCAGATGTACTTACAGGAGAAGGTCAACATGAGACAAGCTGCTTACCTCGTTTCTGTGGCAAGGGTGGCCGAAGCCTGCAAACTACGAGGCTGGGTATAAGAAAAGAAAGAACCTCGAAATCCTTAGGGGAAAGCCGGGTATTCGGATTTCCCCTTTTTTATTTTGAAAAAAAGCTTTTTTCGTTTATGATAGAAAAAATAAGGAGGACGGTTTTGTCTAAAGAAAAAAAACGCCTCGATGCCAATGAGATCAATGCGTTGTTGGAGATCAGCAAGGCCATTGCCTCCGGCCTCTACCTGGAAGATGTCCTGCGGCTGATCGTGACGGTCACCGCCAATTTGATGGACTCAAAGATCTGTTCCCTTTGGATTCTCGATGAAAAGGATCAAAGGTTGAAATTGAAAGCCACCCAGAGCATCAGCGAAGAATATCTGAAGGAGCGAAGTCTTGCCATGGGAGAAGGAGTGGTTGGCCATGTGGCCCTTCGCAATCAACCCATGGCCATCCTTAATGTCCTCAAAGAACCCCTTTATAAAGAAAAAGAACTGGCCAAAAAGGAAGGATTGGTTTCGATGCTCAGCGTACCCATGTGCATTAAGGACAGGGTCATCGGAGTGATCAATTGCTACACCTCCTCTCCCCATTCCTTTTCGAAAAGCGAAGAGGAGATGCTCACCACAGTTGCCAATCAGGCAGCTATCTGCATTGAAAATTCTGGCCTCATGGAGACCCTTGATATTGATGAGATTCTCAGACTGGTCTTGGAAGGAGTCACGAAAAATATCGGATTTGATCGCGCCCGTCTCTATCTGGTCAATGAAAAGAGGAACGTTCTTGAATGTAAAATGGCGGTGGGAATTGATGAGGAAAGGATCAAGGGAATTGCGCTGCCTTTAAATCCAAAGGACAGCGTGGTGGCCCGATCCATTTTTGAGAAGCAACCCCTCATCATTCCAGATGCCAATAAAGACCCGGGAGTCAATCCCATTATAAAAGAGAAATTTAACCTCCACTCCTTGGTGGCGATTCCTCTTCTGGTTAAGGGAAAGGCCTTGGGGGCGATTGCGGCAGACTTCATTGAACCCAATAGGAAGATCTCGGAAGAGGTTCTCGAATCAATGATGGCTTTTGCACAACAGGCTGGCCTGGCCATCTACAATGCCTTCATGTATCAGGAACTTAAAACCTTCAGTCGGCAGATGGAAGAGAAGATTCAAAAAACGACTGCCGATCTTAAAAAAACGGAAGCACAATTGATTCGGTCCGAAAAATTAGCTGCTTTAGGACAATTGGCCGCAGGCATCGCCCATGAAATCCGAAACCCTTTGACCAGCATCAACATCCTTATCCATTCCATGACAAAAAATATTCCATCCGAAGACTCCCATAAAGAAGACCTCAAGGTCATTGAAGAGGAAATCCACCGGATGAATGAAATATTGGATCAATTTCTCCAATTTGCCAAGCCGGCAACTCCCCTCTTAGAAAAAGCGGATGTGTCTTCTGTTTTTGAAGAGACCCTTCAATTGCTCAGGCCCCAAATCGAGAAACAAATCATTGTCGTTGAAAAAGAATTTCACCCCTTACCCATTCTCCTGATGGACCGTGAACAGATGAAACAGGTGTTTCTTAATCTTCTGCTCAATGCCATTCAGGCAATGCCCGGGGGTGGCCACCTGACATTAATGGGCCGGAATTCAGAAGATGGTCAATGGATCCACATCTCCATCCAGGACTCTGGAATAGGTATCTCCAGCGAAAATATAAATAAACTCTTCGATCCTTTCTATTCCACAAAAGAAGGGGGGATTGGCCTCGGTCTCTCCATCACCCATCGCATCATTGACCAACACCATGGAAAAATTGAGGTGGAAAGTGCTCTTGGAAAGGGGACCCTCTTTACCATTTGGCTCCCCATTTCCTGAAAGGAGAAAGATGCAGACCATTTTGATCGTTGATGATGACAAATCCATCCGATATTCCTTGAAGCGGATGCTCGAAGAAAAATATTCCATCCTCACTGCTCAAAATGGCGAAGAGGCATTGGGTCGGGTCCACGAAAAACTCCCTGACCTCATCATCATGGATATCAAGATGCCTGGTCGAAACGGAATTGATGTACTGAAGGAGATTAAATCGATCGATCCCAAATCTCTGGTCATTATCATGACGGCTTATGGCACCACCGAGACAGCCATCGAAGCCATGAAATACGGGGCTTTCGATTATATTCTGAAGCCTTTCCCTATCCCGCAGATGAAAGGTTTGGTCGAAAAAGCCCTCGCTTTACGAAAACTGATGAAAGAGGAAGTCACCTATACTCCTCTGCCAGTTCCTGAGGGAGGGGAGGAGCGGATCGTTGGATCTTCCCCCAAGATGCAGGAGATCTACAAAATGATTGGTCAGGTTGCGCCGAGCGATGTGACGGCACTCCTCAGAGGGGAAAGCGGGACAGGTAAAGAATTAATTGCCCGGGCGATCTATCATCATAGCCTCCGTTCGAATCAACCTTTTCTCCCTGTCAATTGCGCAGCCATACCGGATACCCTTCTTGAGAGTGAACTCTTCGGCCATGAGAAAGGAGCCTTCACCGGAGCCACCTCCCGCCGCATTGGAAAACTGGAACAGTGCCGGGGAGGAACGATCTTTCTGGATGAGATCGGTGATATGTCCCTCTCTACACAAGCTAAATTATTGAGAGTCCTCCAAGAGAAATGTTTTGAAAGACTAGGAGGAATGGAAACCATTAAGGTGGACCTCCGGCTCATCGTGGCGACCAATAAAGATTTGGAGGAGGCCATTTCAAATGGAAAATTTAGGAAAGATCTGTATTACCGGCTTAATGTGGTTACCCTTATCATCCCACCGCTGAAAGAGAGGAAAGAAGACATCCCTGAATTGGTTTCTTACTTCTTAAAAAAGTTTAACCGAGAATTGAAAAAGGAAATCGTGGGAATCACTTCTTCAGCCATGGAGAAAATTATTTCCTACGGATGGCCAGGAAATGTGCGTCAACTTGAGAACGTCCTAAAAAGGGCCATGGTCCTCTGCCAAGGCGAATGGATCCTTGAGGATCATCTTCTTTTTGAAAAAGGGTGGGAGAAGCGAGAAGCAGAGGAGGAATTAAGCAAGAAGAATGTTGAGAATCTTCTCGACGCCCTTTTCAAAGAATTCTTGAAAGCGCCTGCGGCGGCCCAAGATTTAGATATGATCTCAAATTTGGAAAGAGGATTGATTCTCCGCGCCCTTCAAAAAACTAAAGGGAATCAACTCAAGGCTGCCATGCTTTTAGGGATTCACCGGAGTACTCTCCGTGGTAAAATGGAAAAATATAACATTAAAAAAGAGGTACTGGTCTCGGAAGAAGAAAGTTGATAATTTAGAGTTATGAGTTATGAGTTTTGAATTTTGAATTTAACACTTTACACTTCACACCTTACACTTTACGGTTTTAAGGGGTAAACCATGCGAACACTAAGAATTGGGCTTTGTCAGATCAACACGACAGTAGGGGACATCGAAGGAAATACGAAAAAGATTCTTGACTACATCGCCAAAGGAAAGAAGATGGGGGCGGACCTATTGGCTTTTCCAGAGATGGCTGTCACTGGTTACCCTCCTGAAGACCTTTTGCTTATGACGAAGTTCATTGAGGCCAATTTAAAGGCACTGAACCAGATCGCCAAAGCCACGACTTCGATCACGGCGATCGTTGGTTTTGTGAATAGAGATGGAGATATTTTCAATTCTGCAGCCCTCCTCCACAATGGAAAGATGATAGATGTTTATTCCAAAATGTATCTCCCGAATTATGGAGTCTTTGACGAGTTCCGGTATTTCCAAGAAGGAAAAGAAAATTTTATTTTCAACCTCAGATCGATCCCCATCGGTATAAGCATCTGTGAAGACCTCTGGTACCCAGGTGATCCTGTCCGTACCCAGACCCTTTATGGAGGGGCAGAATTGATCATCAATATCTCTTCCTCCCCGTATCATGCTGGCAAGACCATCTTTCGTGAAAAGTTGATCTCAACCCGAGCTTCCGATAATGCGGCAATCGTCGCTTATTGTAACCTGATCGGTGGACAGGATGAACTGGTCTTCGATGGAGGAAGCATGATCTTCGACCAAAAAGGTGAATTGATCGTTCGGGGAAAACAATTTGAGGAGGATCTGGTTCTGGCGGACCTCGACCTGGAAGCCGTTTTTCGAATGAGGCTTCATGATCCAAGAATCAGGAGGGAGAAACTGGCTGAGGAAGAGAAAGGAATAAAGAAGATTGAGCTTCCAGGTCAAAACCATTCCATCAGGAGAAAGTCTCCTCTTCCCAAAAGAGAGACAAAACCATTGGATCGCCTTGCTGAGATTTATAATGCCTTGGTTCTTGGGACAGGAGATTATATTCGAAAAAATGGATTTCAAAGGGTTTTAATCGGTTTGAGTGGAGGCATTGATTCGGCCCTGACCGCTGCCATCGCTGTGGATGCGTTAGGGAAGAAGGGAGTCGTAGGGGTCACCATGCCCTCTCAATATTCTTCCAGAGGATCCATTGAGGATTCCCAACTTCTGGCAAAAAACCTCGGCATTCGTCTCATCACCATTCCGATCTCAGAGATATTTCAGGCTTATTTAAAGACCCTCTCCTCCTCATTTAAAGGTCTAAAGCCAGATGTAGCAGAGGAGAACATTCAGGCTCGTATTCGAGGAAACATCCTGATGGCCCTCTCCAATAAATTCGGATGGCTTGTTTTGACTACGGGCAACAAGAGCGAGATGAGTGTGGGTTATTGTACGCTTTATGGAGACATGGCGGGGGGATATGCCGTTTTGAAAGATGTTCCCAAAACATTGGTTTATGAATTGACGAAATTCAGGAATAAAAAAGAAGGGAAGACCATTATCCCCAAAAATGTCGTAGTTAAAGCACCTTCTGCAGAATTGAGACCAAACCAAAAGGACGAGGATTCCCTTCCACCCTACCCTGTTCTTGATCCCATTCTTCAAGCCTATGTGGAGGAGGACAAGGGAGTTGAAGATATTGCAAAGATGGGATTCAAGGAAAGAATGATTAAAGAAGTGATTAATATGGTTGACCGGAATGAATACAAGCGAAGACAAAGCCCGCCTGGTGTGAAAATCACCCACCGTGCTTTAGGAAAAGACCGAAGGCTACCTGTTACAAACAAATATCGCAATTTTTAAAAGCTTGAAGGCGGTTGTTACAAAAATCCTTTGGGTTTCTTGGGTTGTGGTTTTTCTACTGGGAGGCCCTTCCCTTCTGTATTCTTCTTTTCTTCGATCTTAAATCCAGATTCTTCCAGGATATATTTATCATCGCCAGGATCAGGTTTGAATTCCAACTGGAGTTTATTCGCCTCCTTAACATAGGATCCTTCTTTCAGGCGAATCTCTCCGTCCGGTACAACAACGATAGCTGATTCTCCCTTAACTGGGCATCTCTGCTCGCAGAACCCACACCCGTTGCACTTGGAGGCGATCACAAAGGGACGTCGATATCCTTCGACCGGTCTGAAGACAATTGCATTATAGGGACAAATCTCATCACAGATGAGGCAGAGCTTATTCTGAGCCCAAACCAAGCACATCTCTTTTCTCAGAATAGCTGTTCCGACTTTGGCATGGGTTTTCTCATCTAATGTTACCGATCGAATAGCCTGAGTGGGACAGACCTTACCGCAGACATTACAATTCTGATCACAGGGGGCTAATCGCAGGTCCATCTTTGGAGTCCAGAGGCCCGCGAATCCTGATTCCCAGAGACATGGCTGTAGTGTATTGGTTAAACAAGACTTCATGCACTCTCCGCAGCGAATACAGGTGCGCAAAAACTCCGTTTCGGGAATGGCACCAGGCGGCCGGATGAGTTGAAATTTGCTTTGTCTGAGGGTGAAAGGAGTTTGGGTAGCTAAGAATCCAACCCCTATTCCTCCAGCCAAAGAATAGATGAACCCTCTACGTGAAAAATCTATCTTCGAATATTCTCCACCTAAAGAAAGAGAGGTTGGAAAAGTAATTGCATTCTGCGGACAGACTTTCACGCAGGTCCGACACTGGATACATTCGGGAAGATGGGTCCCTCTCGGATCCTCAGGAATGGCCCCCATTGGACACGATTTCTGGCATTTCATACATTCATTGCAGTCCTGATTGACCCGGCGTTTGAAAATTCCAAGGGGTGCAAACAGGCTAAGGAATGCCCCTAATGGGCAAAGGTAGCGACACCAAAAGCGCGGAACGAGACGGTTTAGAGCAATGATTCCCCCAAAGATGATGAAGGTGATAGCAGACATATAGAAGACGGGTTGAGGATAGTGGAGATGAGACAGTGTGACTAACCCTAATGCCTGAAATAAGGGGCGGAACAAATCGAAGATGAGGTTGATGATGGTAATCACAACAGGATAAATGAAGAAGGTATAAAATCTCGTGAGAAGAGCCATGGGGTCCATGAGAAAAGCTAAGGAGAGACCAGCGATGGCAGCTGTAATGAAAATGATGAGTAGAAAATATTTTACTTTCCTCAAGCTGACTTCTAACTTCAACCCCTGCCGTTTCTTCTTACGGAAGAAGAGAAGATCTAAGAAGTCAATCGAAACCCCCATGGGACAGACATAGGCGCAGAAGAAACGGCCAATGACGACTGTAGCTCCAATCGTAACAAGGGCCCATAATGCCCGGCCAATGATCTCTCTTGCTGCAAAAATGGCATTCAGCCCCAGCAGAGGATCCAAGCGCAAATAAATATCTGCTGGAAGCCAGTTTGGTAATTTGTAGGTAGCGAAAACAAATAAGGTGGAAAAGAAAAGAAGGGAGAGGGCTTGAAGGAAAGTCCTCATACTTTCTCCTTGAAAATTTTAAGCTGGTCAATGTCAATCTTTCCCAAACCACGCTGATGTGAAATTAGTAGATGTTCCACCTGGCGGCCTTTGAAATTCTGCCCATACCACGGGACGACACTCACTCCATATGAATCGACAGCTATTGGATCAACGCCGGCGATGATGAGATTTGGTTTCTTAACCTCCCCAGGTCCCCCAGGTCCACCCGAGGTCAAAGCCCGCGTTGCATCAAGTATCGTGAGATGAGGTTTGAGGACGGTTCCCAAATCGGCTATGCCTTGGTTGATGTTAATTTTAGAATGAAAACTTTCTCGGTCCCAGATGAGACCCATCAGTCCTTTCATCCCCATGCTCACCCCTGTTGCAGAATGAGATTTTGCAACAGGAATATTGATCCACACAGGACTGTCTAAAACATCTTTGATCACCTCCACCCGTTCTAACACTTTTCCCTGGGGAATCTTGATTTCACGATAGAACTTTCTGTCCTGTAGGGCAAGAACATGGACACCGGGAATATTCTTACATGCTTCTGGAATACCCGTTCTTTCAAGACAAAGTTCTGCCCGGTGAAGCGTATGATCTATAACCAAGACCTGTTGAGCCCCTGCCTCCATACAAGCCTGAGCCACTGTGACAACGACTAAGGGATGGGTGGTAGCGCTGAAATCAGGAGTTCTAGCAAACGACATATTCGGTTTAAGGACAACTTGCTGTCCCTTTTTAACAAATCGTGAAATGCCGCCTATCGCCTCCAGGGCTTTTTTTGTAGCCGCAACTGGCTCACCAGAAATCACTGCGAGGTCATATTCCTCTTTTGCGACTAAAAAAGAAGGACTGCTGACAAAACCTAAGGCCATTCCTGCGGCAGCGGTTTTAAGAAACTTTCTTCGTGTAATTTTTTTATAATGTTGATCCACAACTCGCTCCTCTTCTCAATTTACGCAATAAACTCCGGCGGGATCTCCCGGATACGAATCACATCTCGAATCTTACCAGAAACATTGAATCCTACTGAACATTTTACCGGGCAAAGAGTGCAATCCTCGCAAACCCTGTTTGGAAGATTCAGAGATAATACAAGGTCTTGAGCATGTGTGAGATTCCGGTAAGCGTAAGTATACATATAAGCCCTCATCAAATCAGGGATGGGAAGATGTTCCAAACACTGCCCCAAACATTGCCTGCAACCCTGACAATATAATCCAGAAACAGATGCCACTTTCTCCAAGTCCTTCTTTTCAGGCTCTGTTAGAAAAGGATTTCCTGCCACTGCCAAATCAATATTCATCTCGTCGAATGTGGTAAATCCAGGGACGATGGTATGGACATTCGGATCCTGAAGAACCCATTTGAGAGCTGCAGCAGGATTCTTCACAATTGGAGTCTGTCTGGATCCCCCACGAATCGCTTTCATACCTACAATTCCAATCCCAGCCTGAGCTGCTCTGGCTATCGCATCCCTGACCTCAGCATAATGTTTTTGCTGAAAATTGTAGGATGTCAAAATCACGTCGTAGAATTTCGAATCGACGGCTGCATGAATCACCTCTGGCTCATTCATATGGGTAGTGATGCCTACAAAACGAGCTTTCCCCGCTTTTTTAACCTTCTCCAATGCCTTCAATATCGGTTCGTACAGGGCCGATTCCCTTTTCCATACGTTGTGATGGTAATAAACGTCCACATAGTCCAGCCCCAGATTCTTAAGGCTGACATC
>Ga0153916_10005060_pt1 | contig 10028 bp, 11 predicted proteins | sample Opewatmetagenome_FD_109642 | JGI IMG/M metagenome (GOLD analysis project Ga0153916, IMG submission 109642) | Freshwater wetland microbial communities from Ohio, USA - Open water 3 Core 3 Depth 4 metaG | ecosystem: Environmental > Aquatic > Freshwater > Wetlands | place: USA: Ohio, Lake Erie...
CGGCAAACACCCAGGCGATGCTGAAGCCGGCCATGAACGAATGCCGGATGCGCACCAGCGGGCTGTCCTCGAATTTTGCTCCGGCGAGATTATCGTAGCGCGCGAACGCGCCGAACCAGGCGCTCCCGAAGCGCTTGCTGAGCGAGAGCGTCGTGCGGCTGCCACTGTAACCGCCGCGCGGGTTGTACACGGGGCGCGTCGGCGTGGCGTACGGCGGCGCCACCCGGTAGTAATAGTCGTGATAACCCTCGGTGGCGTACAGCGGGCCGCCCGAAACGCCGAAATTCCAGCCGCCGCCCGGGCCGACATTCTTGATGTCGAAATTGAGATGCGGGTAGACGGTGCCGCCATGGCTTTCGAGCGAGCTGAAATTGGTCGAGAACACCGCGCGCACCGGCAGACGGAACTGCAATACCCGGTCGCTGTTGCAGTAGTGCCAGAGACAGACTTCGAGCGACGGTCCGACCTCGAACACCGGATCGAGATCCGGCATGCCGGAGCGCGCCTCGTTCCTGGAACTGTTCACCGGCACGCCGCCGTCGAAGCTCAGGTCGAGATGCGCGCGCGGCGACTCGAACAGTCGCCCGTAGATACCGGAGCGATCGGCTTTGAGAAACTCGCCGTGATAGACGACGTACGGCAATGGCAACAGATAGATGCGCGACTGGTCGGAGCCGCGATAGTCGGGCGAGGTCAGGGCAAAAAAGCCGAAGCCCAGCTCCCACAGCGGCTTCTCCTGCGCGACGCCGGGTGCAGCGAGACAAGCCAGCAGGCAGGCGAGGATGGTCTGCGACAGGCGCGGCATGGGAGATCCGGATAGGCAGGTGAACGATTCACGGACGACTGGCCACAACAACTCTCGCACCGCAAGAACCCGCACAGCCTTCGCTCCGTCGCTGACTGCCATTAGAACACAGTTGCGCCAACCCGGGGAGGCGCCGCGCTCGCGCGCGCCGTTGCGCCTTGCCGCGTTTACTCGCCATCGGATTGGATTATAGTTAGTAAAGATGAGCACACTCACCCGCTTCCCGGATCATCCGGGGCACCGGTCAGGACCGGCCTGGCGCCTCCCCCGGCTTCTGCACCGCATCGCATGGACCGCCTTGTTCGCGCTCCTGTCCGGGCTGGCGGCGCTCGCAAGCCAGGCATCCGACTGCCGTCCGGTCGCGCGCGCGCAGACCACACCGCTTCCGGCCGGTGACTTCAGTCACGGCCTGCTGTGGAAAATCGAGACTCCGGGCGCTGCTCCGAGCTACCTCTTCGGCACTTTTCACACCAGCGATCCGCGCATCACGGTTCTGCCCTGCCCGGTGAAAGCCGTCTTCGACCAGACTTCGAGCTACACCATGGAGATGATCACGAATGGCGCCGGCATCGTGTCCATGGCCGAGGCAATGTTCTTTAATGACGGCAAGACACTCAAGAATGTCGTGGGTGAAGCGCTCTACAACGACACGCTGCACGTCATCGGCATCAGCGACGCCAGCCAGGCACGCGGCATCAACAGCATGAAGCCCTGGGCCGTCATGATGACGCTCAGCGGCCCGCGCCAGGGCGGTGGATTGCCTCTCGACCTCGCCTTGCAGTACCAGGCGACGCGCCAGGGGAAACCGACTTATGGGCTCGAAACCATGGACGAACAGATTGCGGTGTTCGATGGCATGAGTCTCGCGGACCAGGTGACGCTGCTGCGCGACACCGTGCAGACGCAAAAAGGTGCGCAGGACGCGATGGAAGAACTGACCCAGGCCTATCTCGATCGCAATCTTGCCGCGCTGATGGCGCTCAATGACCGCTTCAAGCCCGCCGACACGCGCGTCTACGACACCCTGATGGACCGTTTGCTGGTGCAGCGCAACCGCCACATGGCCGAACGCATGCAGAAATACCTGAAGCAGGGCAACGCCTTCATCGCCGTCGGTGCCCTGCATCTGCCGGGCGACACGGGCCTGCTCAAACTGCTCAGCGCCGCCGGCCATCGCGTGACACGCATCTACTGACCCGACTCACGACAAGCGGAGCCATCGCCCTGGCACACAAGAAAAGAAAAAGAACCGCCACGCGCACCACCGCCTGGACCCGCTGGTCGGATGAGCGGCTGCTCGAGGCGCGTCTGTGCGATCTGCGCCTCAATCTGCGCGGCAGCATTGTCGCGCCGGCGCTGCGGCAGCTCGAACGCGAGCTCGAACAGCGCGGTATCGTGTTCCGTCCGCACTGGTGGCTGTCGGACTGCTGGTTCTGTCCGGACGGCGTGCCGGGCTTCGCCATCACGTTCTACCTCGCGCACCCGCGCCTGTTTCGTCTCGAGCAGCAATACATGCTCGAAGTCGAAGGCGGCACCGCCGAGAGCTGTCTCAAGATCCTGCGCCACGAGAGCGCGCATGCGCTCGCCAACGCCTACCGCCTGCACCTGCGCCAGGCCTGGCGGCGGCGCTTCGGGCGTGCCAGCCGCGACTACCCGGAAAGCTACCTGCCGCGCCCGGGCAGCCGCAACTACGTCATCCATCTCGACAACTGGTACGCGCAAAGCCATCCGGCCGAGGACTGGGCGGAAACCTTCGCCGTCTGGCTCGACCCGCGCTCCAACTGGCGCGTGCGCTACCACAACTGGCCGGCGCGCAAAAAGCTCGAATATGTCGACATGCTCATGCACGAACTGCAGAAGCACAAGCCGCCGGTGCGCACCCGCCGCCAGATCGACGCGCTCAACGCACTGACCATCACGCTGCGCGAGTATTTCGAGGAGAAGCAGGCGCGCCTGCGCGCCGACTTCCCGCGCTTCCACGAGGAGCAGCTGCGCCAGATCTTTCCCGGGCCGCGCAACCCGAAGCGCGAGCGCGCCTCGCGCCTGGTCGGCCGCCTCAAGCGCGAACTGCTCACCACGGTCGCGGCCTGGACCTCGGACTCGCGCTACCGCATCAATCTCACGCTCGAAGACATGATGCGCCGCTGCGACGACCTCGATCTCCACACGGCGCGCGATCCGGAACAGAACCGCATCGCGCTGGTGGCCGGGCTGGTCATGCTCTACATGGGCTCGCTGCGCTCCGGCACGGCGCGACTGGCCATATGAAAAAACTCCGAGTCATGATGCTGGTGCACACGACGCTGGTGCCGCCGGACGACCTCACCGATCCCGACGACCCGCGCATGGAGACCTTCCGCACCGAGTACGACGTGAAGCAGGCGCTCACGGCGCTCGGCCACGAGCTGCGCGTGGTCGGCGTGTACGATGACCTGGCGCCGGTGCGCAAGACCATCGAGGAATGGAAACCGCACATCGCCTTCAACCTGGTCGAGGATTTCGCCGGTGTCAGCGCCTTCGATTATTACATGGTGAGCTACCTCGCCATGATGAAGATCCCGTACACCGGCTGCAATCCGCGCGGCCTGCTGCTGGCGCGCGACAAGGCGCTGTCCAAGAAGCTGCTCGCCTTCCACCGTATCCTGGTGCCGGAGTTCACGGTGTTCCCGTTCGGCCGACCGGTGCGACCGGCCCGGCAGATGCGCTATCCGGTGATCGTGAAATCGCTGACCGAGGAAGGCTCGGTCGGCATCGCCCAGGCATCGTACGTGGAAAACACCGAGCAGCTGCGCGAACGCGTGGCGCTGATTCACGAAAAATTCCAGGGCGACGCCATCGCCGAACAGTACATCGACGGGCGCGAACTGTATGTCACGGTGCTCGGCAACAACCGGCTCAAGGTCCTGCCGATCCGCGAACTGGCTTTCCAGCACACCGCCGAGGGCACGCCGCGCATGGCCACCTATAAGGTGAAATGGGACCCGAAATACCGCGAGCGCTGGGGCATCGACTACAAGTTCGCCACCGACCTGCCCGAGGGGGCGGCCGAGCGCATCGCACGACTGTGCAAGCGTATCTATCGGATACTCGACCTGAGCGGCTACGCCCGTATCGACCTGCGCCTCACGCCCGCCGGCGACATGTACGTGCTCGAAGCCAACCCAAATCCGGGCATTGCGCGCGACGAGGATTCCACGCTGTCAGCCAGGAAGGCCGGGATCGGCTACAAGGAGTTTATCCAGCGTCTCGTGCAGCTCGGCCTGAGCGCGCACTCGCACGCCGCCGTGTGATCACCCCAGGAGGGAAACACCATGTCCGACGAACAACTGCCCGGCGAACGTCACGCCACGCTGCGCGTCGTGCCCATGCCGGCCGACACCAATGCCGCCGGCAACATTTTCGGCGGCTGGCTGATGTCGCAGGTCGACATCGCCGGCTCGATCGTCGCCATCCGCCGCGCCCAGGGGCCGGTGACCACGGTGGCGGTGAATACCTTCCGCTTCCACAAGCCGGTGTATGTCGGCGACGTCGTCAGCCTGTACGCCGACATCGCGCGCGTCGGCACCACCTCGATCACCGTCGACGTCACGGTCTACGTGCAACGCGGACTGCGCCAGAGCGCCACACCCGGGACCGTGGAGAAGGTCGCGGAAGCGACGCTCACCTACGTCGCCATCGACATGCAGTACCGCAAGCGCACCGTTCCGAACGAACCGCACTGATCCGCACGGTACCGCCCTGCCTATTTGCCGCAGGCACCCAGGCGTTCGCCTTGCATGTCGTAGCGATAGCGGATCGGCATGCCCGGGTTGTCGGTCGCGATCAGCTTCGCCTCCATCAGCCCGTCGTAGCGATCGCCGTGGTAAGTGATCTTGCCCTGACCCACGATCGTGCCGTCGCGCGTCTTGCAGTGCATGGTCCAGGTGACGGTGTTGCCGGTCACCTTCTGATCGCTGATCTTGCAGTCCTGGCCCTGCTGGGCGTTGTCGGGGATGTAGTCCTTCTGGCTCAGGCACATGGTTTTCTTCATGGTGATCGGCGGCATCGGAAACGGCATGCCGACGACAACCATGCGATAGCTCACGCCCCACTCGCCCTCCTTGAAGTCCGGCCCGGCCGCCAGGGCCGTTACCGTGTTCCCGGCCAACACCAGCATTGCCAGTTTCGCCGCCTGCTTCAGCATACCGATCTCCCTGTTTTTGATTGATAGTGCCCGGTCATCGGTCAGCCATGGATCCGGCTGCCGGTCGAACTATCCCCTGCGCCGGCACCGGTTGCAACCATGAGCGGCGGCGTCATTCAGGCCGCCGACACGCCAGTCCCGACGCTTGCATCGCTGCGCATCCAGCCCCATTTACCTGCTCACAAGCGGGAGCAAACAGGACATGGACAGAACACAGGAAACCCGGCCGGCGGCGGTCGCCGGGCTCTTCTACCCGGGAACGCGCGCCGAGCTGGTCGAAGACGTTCAGGCGCTGCTGGTTGGCGCCCGGAAACAAGCCCCCGTGGCGCCGACACCCAAGGCCCTGATCGTTCCGCATGCCGGCTACATCTACTCGGGGCCGATCGCGGCCAGCGCCTATGTGCAACTCGAACCGCTGCGCGCCGTCATCCGGCGGGTGGTACTGCTTGGTCCGGTGCATCGGGTGCCGGTGCGCGGCCTCGCCCTGCCCGGCGTCGAGGCCTTCGATACGCCGCTCGGCACGATTCCGATTGACGACGAGGCCGCGGCGCGCATTCTGCCGCTTCGCCAGGTGACCACGAGCCGCCCGGCGCACGCGCAGGAACATTCGCTTGAAGTCCAGTTGCCCTTCCTGCAGCAGGTGCTGGATGACTTTTCGCTCCTGCCGCTGGCGATCGGCGATGCCGGCGCCGAGGAAGTCGCCGAAGTACTCGACGCCCTCTGGGGCGGTCCGGAGACACTGATCGTGGTGAGCTCCGATCTGTCGCACTACCTATCCTATGAACAGGCGCGGCGCGTCGATGCCGACACCTGTACCAGCATCCAGAGCCTGCACACCAATCTGACGCACACACAGGCCTGCGGCGGCACACCTATCAACGGACTGCTGCTCGCCGCTCACCGCCATCACCTCGTCGCCACGCTGCTCGACCGGCGTAATTCCGGCGACACGGCCGGTGACCGGGACCGGGTGGTCGGCTATGCCGCGTTTGCGTTGAGCCCGGAGACCAGCCATGTCCACTGACCGCGGCACCACCCTGCTCGCGATTGCGCGTGGCGCGATCGCCCGGTCGCTCGGTCAGCCGGCACCGGCATTCGACGCTGACACGTGGCTGATGGAACCGGGCGCGAGTTTCGTGACCCTCACCCGGCGCGGCGAACTGCGCGGCTGCATCGGCAGCCTGCTGGCCGAGCGACCGTTGCGCGAGGACATCGAAAGCAACGCTCTGGCCGCGGCCTTCCGCGACCCGCGCTTCCCGCCGGTAGCAACGCATGAGTATGCTGACATCGAAGTCGAAGTCTCGCTGCTCTCCGCCCTCGAACCGATCGTGTTTGCAAGCGAGACCGAATTGTTAAGCGCGCTGCGTCCGGGTGAGGACGGCGTGCTGCTGGAATACCGCGCGCGCCGCGGCACTTTTCTTCCGCAGGTCTGGGAACAGCTGCCGGAGCCGCGCGCCTTTCTGCGGCACCTGAAGCAGAAAGCCGGCCTGCATGCGGATTTCTGGGCAGACGACATGCGGTTATCGCGCTATAGCGTGACCAAATGGCGCGAAACCGGACCGCAGGACACAGGCACGCATTCATGAACCACGAAACTCGTTATGCCGGGCACTGGTGGCACCGTCTCGATAACGGCCGCATCCAGTGCGACCTGTGCCCACGCGACTGCAAGCTGCACGACGGCCAGCGCGGCGCCTGCTTCGTGCGCCAGAACGTCGGCGGCGAGATGGTGCTCACCACTTACGGACGCTCGTCCGGATTCTGCATCGACCCGATCGAAAAGAAACCGCTGCACCATTTCTATCCCGGCTCGAGCGTGCTGTCGTTCGGCACCGCCGGCTGCAATCTGGCCTGCAAGTTCTGCCAGAACTGGGACATCAGCAAGTCGAAGGACATGGACCGGCTGATGGATCAGGCCACGCCGGAAGAGATCGCGCTCGCCGCGCAGCGCGCCGGCGCCATGAGCGTGGCGTTCACGTACAACGACCCGGTGATCTTCGCCGAATACGCCATGGATACCGCAGACGCCTGCCATGCGCACGGGATCAAAACCGTGGCGGTCACGGCCGGTTACATTCACGCCGAACCGCGGCGCGAGTTCTATTCAAAAATGGACGCGGCCAATGTCGACCTGAAGGCGTTCACCGACGACTTCTATTTCAGGCTCACCGGCGCGCATCTCGATCCGGTGCTCGACACGCTGCGCTATATCCATCACGAGACCGACACCTGGCTCGAGATCACCACTTTGCTGATCCCCGGCAAGAACGACTCGGATGAGGAATTGCAGTCCATGACCCGCTGGATCGCCAGCGAGCTCGGTCCCGAAGTGCCGCTGCACTTCAGCGCTTTCCATCCGGACTACAAGATGGGGGACATCCCGCCTACCCCGGCGCGCACTCTGACGCGGGCGCGCGACATCGCCATGCACAATGGCCTGCACTACGTCTACACCGGCAATGTGCATGACACCGATGGCGGCACGACCTGGTGCCCGTCCTGCAAGGCCGCGCTCATCGTGCGCGACTGGTACCGGATCGACGATTACCGGCTGACCGCCGACGGTCATTGCCCGCATTGCCAGACCCGGATTGCCGGACACTTCGAGGCGTTCACGCTTACCCGCCAGTTCGGCAACCGCCGCCGGCCGATTGCGATACATCAACGCGCTTGATGCCGTTTGCAGGAGCGCCGCCCCGGCGCGATGATTCTTCCGACAAGGGTCCGGGATGTCGCGGCGAGGGCGCCGCGCCCACAGGTCGAAAAGGAGGAGACAAACCATGGCAGACACCAATACCAAGGAAAACCTGGTTCACATCCCGGTCAATGGCGTCAACCTCGAAGGCGCGCTCGAGATTCCCGCAAAGGCTACGGGCCTGGTGCTGTTCGCGCACGGCAGCGGCTCGAGCCGCTTCAGCCCGCGCAACAATTTCGTTGCCGCTGAACTGCGGGGCGCCGGCCTCGGCACGCTGCTTATTGATCTTCTCACCCGCCGCGAAGACCAGGATTACGAACGGCGCTTCGACATTGCGTTGCTGACGGAGCGCGTGGCCGCGGTGCTGCAGTGGCTGGCGACCCGGCCGGAAACCCGCACGCTGGGGCTCGGGCTGTTCGGCGCCAGCACCGGCGCGGCCGCAGCCCTGCAGGCCGCGGCGCGCAACCCGGTGGTGCACGCGGTAGTTTCGCGCGGGGGACGGCCGGATCTCGCTGGCCACAAGGCGCTGACCGAAGTACGCTGCCCGACGCTGTTGATCGTCGGCGGCAACGACGATGTTGTGATCGAGCTGAACCAGCAGGCCTTTGCACTGCTCGATTGCCCGAAACAGCTGGAGATCGTGCCGGGCGCCACGCATCTGTTCGAAGAACCGGGAACCCTCGAGCAGGTGGCAGCGCTCGCCGCCGACTGGTTCCGCCGCCATCTGGCGAAACCGCGGTAACACCGCTACGTTCTCGAGTGCGGCTTCGCCTCGGCGCGCAGCAGTGCGATCACTTCCTCGTCTTCGACTTGCGGGAAATCCTCGTAGAACTGGCCCACGGCCATGAAGTACTCCGGCGCTTCCAGGCACACGGTTTCGTCCGCGAGCGCCTCGACCTTGCGCAGGGTGTCGGGCGGCGCCACCGGCACGGCGCAGATGAGCTTCGCCGGCTTCCGGGTACGCAGGGCATGCAGCGCGGAGATCATGGTGGCGCCGGTCGCCAGTCCGTCGTCCACGACGATCACGATGCGCCCGGCAGGATCGAGCGGCGGGCGCGCCGCGGTGTACTGCGCGCGGCGCTTTTTCAGCACCTCGAGCTGGCGCTTCTTCTCCTGCTCGATGTAGTCCGCGTCGGCGCCGGCACTCGGCGCGTAGTCGGCCACGTACGCCCAGCCGCTCTCGTCCACCGACCCGACCGCGAACTCCGGATTCATGGGCGCGCCGAGCTTGCGCACCAGTACCACGTCCAGCTCGCCGTGCAGCGCGTCGGCCAGGATTCGCGCCATCGGCACGGCGCCGCGCGGAATGGCGAGCACCAGCGGATTCTTGCCCTGATAGGCGCGCAGCCGCTCGGCCAGTTGGAGTGCTGCGTCTTTCCGGTTGCGGAATGCCATGGCTGCCTCTTGGCTGCAGAGCTGACAGCGCCAGTGTAGAGATGGGCGTCATGGCCGGCAATGCCGCCGCCCCGTTGCATTTTCGCGCAAAGCGGCGCACCGTTCCGAAAGCGGCCGAGGCCCGGCTCGGGTAGCGCCGTGTGTGGTTGAACAAATCAGTCAGGCCGAGGGAGGCAGTCTGTGTATCAGCGCATACTGGTTGCCGTCGACGGAAGTACCACCTCCGACCGCGCCCTGCAGGCGGCCATTCAGCTCGCCAAGGATCAGGCTGCGACACTGCGGATCATTCATGTGATCGATGCCGCGCCGCTGGCCTGGGATCTGGATCCCATGCAGATCCAGGAGGTCCAGAAAACGCTTCGCCAGGTCGGGCAGAAAACCGTCGAGCGTGCACGTACCACGGCCCAGTCCGCCGGTATCACGGCCGAGGCCAGGCTGGTCGAGATCGACACGCCCGGGACGCGCATTTCCGGCAAGATCGCCGAAGAGGCCCGAAACTGGCCGGCCGACCTGCTGGTCATCGGCACGCACGGGCGGCGCGGCCTGAATCATCTTCTGCTCGGCAGCGTCGCGGAGACCACGGTACGGGTGGCGCCTGTGCCGGTGCTGCTGATCCGGGCGGAATGAGCGGCGTGCGATGCGCGGTCGCGTCACGAGCCAGTCGATTGCCGGCCTGGCGCTGGCCGTTGTTGCGGCGACGTCAACTGTTCTCGCCCAGGAAGCCGCCCAACCCGGAGGAGTTCTGATCGCTGCCGAGTCGAGCCAGTTCAAGAACGCGGTAGTGACAAAGATCACCCGGACACTGCAGGCTGACGGCCACCGGGTGACGATCATCGAGCTGGCGCAGCTCGCCGCGACACCGCTCCGCGACTATCGGGCGGTCGTGCTCGTGAATACCTGTCGGGCCTGGCGGCCGAGCCGCGAAGTGCGTGATTTTCTTCGCCAGACAA
>Ga0153916_10005061_pt1 | contig 10028 bp, 13 predicted proteins | sample Opewatmetagenome_FD_109642 | JGI IMG/M metagenome (GOLD analysis project Ga0153916, IMG submission 109642) | Freshwater wetland microbial communities from Ohio, USA - Open water 3 Core 3 Depth 4 metaG | ecosystem: Environmental > Aquatic > Freshwater > Wetlands | place: USA: Ohio, Lake Erie...
ATGGTTAATGTGCACATCTTGAAGGGGTTTGAGCTTTTTAAGGGGCTTTCTGAAGATAGTCTGGCCAAAATCGCTGAGCTGGGTCACCTGTATGCCATTCGTGAAGGCGACCGTATTTTTGCGGAGACGACCAAGGCCAGAGACGTGCATCTTTGCCGCAGCGGCAAGGTTGATATCTTAATCTTGGTGGGGCAGCCGTGGAACCGGAACATCGCCGTTCACCGCGCCGGGCCGGGGGAGGTGTTCGGCTGGTCGGCGCTGGTGGCACCATATATATACACCGCCTCCGCCGAGTGCGTTGAATCCGGTGAGGAAATTCGATTTAAGGGCTATGAATTAATAACCCTGTTCGGTCAGAATCCTGATATCGGATATGCAATCATGGAGAACCTTAGCGCCAACGTTAGCCTCAGGTTAACACAGACCAGACAGAGACTTGTCTCCGAATGGCTGGGTTCTGCCTGGCCGGCAAACACCAGTGCCTGGGGCGAACCAGGTAAAAGGTAGACCGGACAAAAACCAGTCATCCACTTCTAAGTCAATACAATCTGAGGAAGCGATTAGCTCTCTTGAACTTCGTCGTCTAGCCACTTGAGATAATCTTTATTGCCGCCAATGATGGGCAGGGCAATTATTTCAGGAACTTCGTAGCTGTGCGCCCCCTTGACCAGGCCAACGATTTCGGACAACAGTGAAGCTTTTGTCTTGATGACGAGCATGCTTTCCTCCGCTGTATCTAGCTTTCCCTGCCACCAGAAAGAAGAATCAATCCTGGGAATAATATTTACACAGGCAGCCTTCTTTTTGGTGAGCAGCAGGTCGGCGATTTTGTGTGCCTCCTGTTCGGAACCTGTGGTTACGAAGATGACAATCTTGCCAGTTTCTTTCATGCGCTCCTGCCCACTGCCAGCATCCTGTCCACGGCCGCCTTCGCCTTAAGGCGAATCTTCTGCGGTACTTTGACCTCCGGCGCCATTTCTTCCAGAGACCACAAGACTTTTTCCAGGGTTATCAACTTCATGTTGGGACATATCGCCTGCTCCGAAACCGGTATGAACTTTTTCCCCGGGTTCTCCTTTCTGAGCCGGTAAATCAAGCCCATCTCCGTTCCCACAATCATCTCCCGCACATCTTCCCTTCCGGCAAACTTTATCATGCCGCTGGTGCTCAATACCTCGTCGGCCAGGGCTATCACGTCCGGCCTGCATTCAGGATGAACTACCACCTTAGCCTCGGGGTACTCCTGCCTTAACTTAACGATATATTCGGGCATTATCCGGGCGTGGGTGGGACAGAAGCCAGGCCATAGAATCATCTTTTTACCGGTTTTTGTGGAAATATAGTGCCCCAGGTACTGGTCGGGAACAAAAATTATTTGATTTTTACCCAGGCTTTCCACCACTCCAAGTGCATTAGCTGAAGTGCAGCAAACATAAGACTCAGCCTTGACCGCTGCCGATGAATTTATGTAGCAGACCACCGTAGCCCTGGGATATTCCTTCTTTTTAGCACGTAACTGCGGGGCGGTTATCATATTGGCCATGGGACAGCCGGCATGTTCGTCCGGCAGCAAGACGGTCTTGTCCGGGCACAGAATTGAAGCTGTTTCCGCCATGAAATGAACGCCGCAGAAGACTATAACGCTGGCATCGGTCTTAGCCGCCTTCTGGCTGAGGTCGAGGGAATCACCAACGAAATCAGCTATGTCTTGAATTTCTCCCAGCTGATAGTTATGGGCAAGTATGATAGCATTTCGCTTTTTCTTTAAGCTAAAAATTTTCTCGGTTAGCTCGGGCTGTCTATCCATGGCTAATTACCCTCCAATCATTAGCATAAACATTCATTCTCTTGCCTCTAACAAAACCGATGAGCGTCACGCCCAGGTCAACGGCTAACTTCACTCCCATATTAGTGGGCGCTGATTTGGAGACGAGCAAAGGTATATTCTTTTTAGCCACCTTAAGCAATATCTCAGATGAAACCCTGCCGCTGGTGATAATAATGCGGCCATCGGTAGATATATCATTCAAAATGCATTCGCCGAAGATTTTGTCGATGGCATTATGGCGGCCTATGTCCTCGCTGAAAATCAAAATACTTTTAGTATCACATAAGGCAGCGCTGTGAACGCCACCCGTGGCTCTGAAAATCTCCGACCGCTGTTGAAACTCTCTGACCAGTTCGAGGACTTCAGTAGCCGATATGCTGGTTTTCGATTCCACTTTTTTCTGCCCCATAACATCAGCGGCACTGTAGAAGGAAGCGCCCCGACCGCAGCCCGATGTAATCAGCCGTTTAAATACCAACTCGCCGACCTGTTTAGCCTCCTCATTGGTCTCCACACGGACAATGCCTCGCTTCTCATCTATGGTCTTTTTTTTAATCTCGTCCCGGCTCTTCAGCAGACCTTCCGATGACAAAAAGCCTATGGCCAGATAATCCAGATGGGAGGGAGTACAGAGCAGCGTCACCAGCTCTTGATTATTCAGAATAATGGTCAGCGGAAATTCCCGGACAACGACATCATCAGCGCTCCCCTTTTCACTCTTTGTAAACCGCGATATGGGAACCCGCTCTACCTCGGCCAAACCTTTCACACCACCTTTATCTGGTCACCTGCACTGACAGGTCCGCCTTTAATAACTTTAGCAAACACGCCCTCCTCAGGCATGATGCACTTGCCCACCTGGCGGTAGATGGCACACCCGGTATGGCATTCCTTACCTATCTGAGTGATTTCCAGGACGATTTGTTCACCAACCGATAGCCTGGCGCCGACGGGTAAAGATACCAGGTCTATGTCCTCGGTGGTCAAATTTTCAGCAAAGTCGCCGGGATTGACCTCCAGCCCCAGAGCCCGCATCTTATCGATGCTTTCCACAGCCAGTAAGCTCACCTGGCGGTGTGTGCAGCAGTCGGCATGGGCATCACCGACAAGGCCAAACTCGGCCTTAAGGAGCCCTTCTTTTACGTCACTCTTCTTGGTTCCCTTTTTTTCGCTCTTACAGACAGCGATTATTTTAGCCATGCGTATATGATAATTAGAGACATGCTTTTTTATAGCTCTTTTTTCAATATCTTCGCCTTGAGCGTCTCCCACTGCTCTTTGGTGAGAATACACAGATTGCCCTTCTCACCTATCTCCACTGTCTCGTCAGTTACCCTGACTACCGGGCAGCAAGAGCCCTCTTTGCATAAGCTAACGATCTTCATGTTCCCTCCGTTTAGAATTAGGTTATTTATAATCCAAGTGCTGGTTTCAATATATTAATTATAAACTTTATTTGCTCAGTTGGTCGAATGTAACCTAGGACTTACTACTATACTTCTCCAGCGCCTGGTAGAACGCTTTCCAGAATGGGTCTACGATGGGATGCTCCAGCTTCTTCTCTTTACCGCTTTGTATCAGCACCATACCGTGTTTAGGTTCGGTAAACTCACCGACAACAGAGGCTCTAATATCTTTCCGGTTTAGCGCTTTTAGTATGTCATGGGCTTTGTGTTGTCGGCAGGAAATGATCAGCGTGCCTTCACTGATGGAAGCATACGGATCTATATCAAAGTGCCGGCATATTTCCGGCACACAATCCTCGACAACTATCTTTTCCATCTCTACTCTGACCCCCAGACTGGCCGCTTGTGCAATTTCGTATAGCCCTCCCCATATACCACACTCAGTAGCATCATGCATGGCAGTGACGCCGTTGTCTCTTACCCCCAGGCTGACCGCAGTCATGGCATCATCCACCACCGACATTTTGTAGAAGATCTGCTGCGCTTTCTTACTGAAATCATTTCCAAACTTACGCTCAATCAGTCCGGGAAACATGGTGGCGAAAATGCCGGTCGCCTCGATAGCCGGCCCCTTGGTAATGATTATCTTATCGCCGGCTCGTGCCAGACTGGGCGTTACATATTCATCCTTGCTGCCGACGCCGACCATGGTGGCACCACCCACCATGGGATAATGGCAGTTCTCATATCTACCGGTATGTCCGGTGATAACAGAAATGCCCAGTTTCACACATTCGCGGTGCATGGTCTGCCACATTATCTCCAACTGTTCGCCGGTCATCTCCATGGGCAGATTTAAATCGATGGCTAGAAAGCTGGGCTTCAATCCGCTGGTTGCCGAGTCTGAGGCAATAATGTGAATAGCAAACCAGGCTGCCCTTTCCCATCCGTACTCCGGCACAATAAACACGGGATCACAGGTAAACGAAACCGCTTTTCCTCCAATTTCCACAATGCCCACATCCACGCCGTTCTGAGGTCCTACCAGGACTTTCTCATTCCTGGCTCCCAGGTGGGGTAATATGAGCCTGTCAAAGACACCAGGCGAAATCTTGCCTATCTCAGGAATTGAAGTCATAAGATTCATTCTCCCCTGTTATGGATTCGAGGGTGAAAACAAATTCCCAGGGCTGGCTATCAATTTGTAGTTTTCATGAGGGGCGACATAGCCCTGAGTTTAGCGATAATTCCCGGGAGTACATCCAGGACCTTATTTATGTCTTCTTCGGCCGTCCATTTCCCCAGACTGAACCTCAATGAGCTGTGCGCCTGCAAATGCGGCAGTCCCATGGCCACTAGGACGTGTGATGGCTCGAGGTCTTCCGAGCTGCAAGCTGAACCAGTCGAGGCACAGATTCCATCTAAATCCAAATTCAGCAGAACCGATTCACCTTCAACATAGTTGATGCTGACGTTTACATTGTTGGGCAACCTTTTAACCGGATGGCCGTTCAGCTGTGTGTACTCGATGTTTTCCAGTATGCCTTCGATTAACCGGTCGCGAAGTGCGGTCAATTTTCGAGCTTCATCCACCATTTCCTGCTGGGCGATTTCGGTGGCTTTGCCGAAGCCGACAATGCCGGGCACATTCTCAGTGCTGGCTCGATGGCCTCTCTCCTGACTGCCACCGTGCAGAAAGGAACCTATTCTGGTGCCTTTTTTGATATACAGTGCACCTACACCCTTCGGCCCATAAAGCTTGTGTGCCGAAATGGAAAGGAGGTCAACGTTCAACTTCTTAACATCCAGTGGGATGTGCCCCACCGTCTGCACGGCATCGGTATGGAAATAAACCTCAGCCTCTCCGGCGATGCTTCCTATTTCGGCTATTGGCTCTATGGTACCGCACTCATTGTTAGCATGCATGATTGAGACAAGGATAGTCTTTTTGGTAATTGCCTTCTTGACGTCAGCGGGGTCAACCATACCAAAGCCGTCCACCGGGAGATAAGTTACTGAAAACCCCTGTTTCTCCAGAAACTTACAGGTTTCCAGCACAGCATGGTGCTCGATTAAGCTGGTAATGATATGATTTCCTTTGGATTGTCGCGACAATGCCACACCCTTTATAGCAAAGTTATCTGCTTCCGTGCCGCTGCCGGTAAAAACAATCTCCTCGATCTTTGCATCGATAAGAGCCGCAACTTTACTTCTGGCTCTTTCAATAGCGTCTTTTGCTTCCTGCCCGTATGAATGTATGCTGGACGGATTGCCGAACGACTCGGTAAAATAAGGCAACATGGCCTTTGTTACCTCAGGATGTGCTGGGGTAGTCGCCGCGTAGTCCAGATATATCCGTTTCATGAGCTATCCTTCTACAATATCTCCGACTATAGGGTCGACTCTAACACCTTTCTCCCTAACCCAGTCAACGCCGGCATCGATCTCCTTCTCATCACCTTCCAGTTCCAACACCACCCAACCTCTGTCTTCCGACACATCGGCACGACGTATGTTCGTCACCACTTTAAATTTGTGCGATAACTGATAAATAATGGGCTCCTTAATCAGCTTACGCGGAAAGGTGAACATCACTTGTCGCTTAGCCATTGTGCCCTCCTATCTTTACTGAATAAGATTAACCTATCATGTATGTTGATTTCAAACCTGCACATCAAGCACCTTACTAAATGACTCCAAATTGGGCTGGACATGGAAACTTTGAACGACATCTGAAACAATCTCCTGCGTCCTCGGTCCAGCCCCCGTAATAAAAGCCACCGTAAGTTGGTCTTTCTTAATGGCTCCGGCAGCGGCCAGCTTCTTTAACCCCGCGATCACTACTCCACCGGCGGCTTCAGCAAAAATACCTTCGGTCTGTGCCAGCAGTTTCATCCCTTGGATGGCTTCTTCATCAGTGGCACTTGAAGCGCCACCGCCCGATTGTCTGGCGACCATCAAGGCATGATAACCATCAGCCGGATTTCCGATGGCTATGGAAGTAACTATAGTATTCGGCGTCACCGGATGAACATGAAGGCTGCCGGCTTCAAAGGCATGCACTATCGGCGAACTGCCCGATGCCTGGGTAAGATACATGTGGGTGTTTACCGCCCCTATGAGCTTGAGTGTGGATAATTCCTGCAGCCCTTTCCAAATACGGGTAAAAAGCAGACCTGAAGCCGCAGGCACCACCACACAGTCCGGAGGCTGCCAGCCCAATTGCTCGGCCACCTCAAATCCCAACGTCTTGCTGCCCTCGGCATAATAAGGTCGCAGGTTGATATTTATGAAGCCCCAATTATATCTTTGCGCCACTTCGGCACAGAGGCGGTTGACATCATCGTAGCTTCCGTCAACGGTAACCAGATTTGGTTTATATATAGCTACGCCAACGAGTTTGCCTGGCTCCACATTAGCCGGGACGAAAACGTAGGATTTCATATTCGCCTTGGCGGCATGGGCGGCTACACTGGCAGCCAGATTACCTGTTGAGGCACAGGCTATGGTATCGAATCCGAACTCACGCGCCTTGGTTATAGCAACGGATACTGCCCTGTCCTTAAACGAATACGTGGGATTAACACAGTCGTTCTTTATGTAAAGTTTATCCAAGCCCAGCTCACGCCCCAGATTATCCGCTTTAAGCAAAGGCGTGAAGCCGGTGCCAATGTCAATCTCCCTTTTGTCTTCAACAGGCAACAGGTCGCGGTAACGCCACATAGTGAAGGGACCTTCGGAGATTTTTTGGTGGCTGACCACGCCAGCCATAGCCTTATAGTCGTAGTTAACTTCTACGGGGCTAAGGCAAAAATCACAGATCTTTATCGGCTGTAAAGGGTATTCCTGTCCGCATTTTCGACAGCGCAAACCTGTGGCATACGACAAATTACACCTCTTACTATATCGGAGTTACCTTACTATTCAGTTCGTATTAGTATATAAGATACCTGCTATTTATTAGATGCGCAAGCAGCCGACCACAAATTATACCGGAGAACTTATGTAGCCCGACTCGGCTCTGAAAGCAATGGCACACCTTAGCATACCCGAATGTCCTTTTCCAGCCTTCAGATTATGACGTTCTATTGGCCACAACCACAACCAGACTTGCGTGGAACTGATGGGTTGGCTCCAGTAGCTACACAACCACAACCAGACGCTATGATTTTAGTCGGAGCCGCTGATCCACAGCAACTGGAAGCAGCCTGCTCATACACCCCGGATGGGACATTGCTGGATTGCGTCGCCACAGGTCCACTCGAAATATTACATGCCGAAATGAGTCCGATAATCGCTAAACAGGTTACGAGGATGAGCACAATTTGCCTGGTCCGATATCTCATACAACTCAACTCCTAGCTTTTTTTAATAAACCACGGCTCGAAATTTTTCGAGCTATTTCGCCGTCTTTTAACTGGATTACCTTGTGAGCCGATTTTGCGAGTTCCAAATTGTGAGTGACTATAATCAGAGTCAACCCCTGGCTATTAAGGTTCTGAAAAAGCTGAAAAATTCTAAGAGCAGTGGCTGAATCCAGGTTGCCGGTTGGCTCGTCGGCAAGAATAATCTTCGGCTCATTAATGAGAGCCCTGCCAATAGCCACACGCTGCATTTCGCCACCACTGAGTTGGCCGGGCAAGTGCTCAGCTCGGGATTCAAGTCCAACGATTTCTATTATGTCATCTATGTTACTTTTATAACCGTTTCTTTTGTTGAAAAGGAGGGGCAACTCTATATTCTCGCGCACGGTTAAAGTCGGTAGGAGAAAGAACTGCTGAAAAACAAAACCTATGTTCTCACGGCGTAATTTCACTAGATCCCTTTCCTTAAGACCGTTGACCTCAATACCGTTTAGTCTGAGACTACCCTGTGTTGGTGTATCGAGGCAGCCTAGCAGATTTAACAACGTGGTTTTGCCCGAACCGGAAGGACCTACAATAGCTGCGAATTCACCCTTTCCAATCGCGAAGCTGACATCCTTAAGGGCATATATATCTTCGCTACCCCGATGATATATCTTGGTTAATTCGTTGGCTAAAATCACTTCTTCTTTCATTCCAAATTACTCCGTATTGCTTCCATAGGTGTCAAGCGCGACGACCTAATCGCCGGGTATATCCCGCAGACAAATCCTATGATTATTGAGAATAACAAACACAATCCAATCAATCCTGGATCTGGCGTCATGAGTTTGCCAGCCGGCGAATAAGGGATTATTCCTTTGACAAAGCCTTCTATCAAACCGGAGCCCAACGCTGAAAACAGTAAGCCGATAACACCGCCGATAACAGTGATAAATAGCGTTTCGATAAGAACTAACCTGCCAATGTCCAATCCGGAGGCTCCTATAGCTTTCATCATGCCGAATTCGCTTGTCCTTTCATTAACTGACATGAGAAGAGTATTCATTATGCCCAGGACACTGATTATAATGGCCACTATGATGACAGATACAAGGAGTGTCCGCGCTGAACCGACCAGATTCATTATGGTGCCCATCACCTGCGTCATAGTAACGACTTGAACATCAGGGATGTTCTCCAGTTCCTTTGAAATTACCGAAATCTGGGAAATATCCTTTACTCTGATAGCTATGGTTGTTATCTGGTCAGGTTTGCCAAAGATCCTTTGCGCCACCTGAAGAGGTAAAAAATGGAACTCGTCATCCTGTGTACCCGTCCTTTCCAGGATGCCAACAATTGTAAACGGTATTTTATCTGGCCCGAATGGTAAAACATCGCCAACCTTTAATTTTTCATTTTCTGCCAGGCTTCTGCCGATTACCATCACATTGTCTTCAGTCTGAGAAAAAAACCTGCCCTCAACCTTCCACCATGCCTTAAGGCGTCTCATGTCATCGATATTTATGCCATACACAATGTGTGGCTTCTCATCTTTATAGAACTGGTGAAGCAGCATGGGACTGGCAACCTCTATACCATCGATTTTCTTCGCCTCTTCTACATCAGAATTCGACAGGTACTTCGGGATTACTCCACCATGGATGATGAGCGAAGCAGCCTCATAAGGGCATCCCTTGGGCACTGCTAGAATATGAATGCCCATGCTGTCAAGCTCACCGCTCAGCTGCTTCTCATAGCCTGAATTAAAAGAAAGAAGGCTAAATAAAACGGCAACGGCAATGGCTACTCCAAAAATGGTCAAGCTTGTCCTGCCACGACGACGGAATAAATTCTTTATGGCTAAAGTAACAAAATTCACAGCAGAAGCCTCCTTGCTCTAAAACTCGACCTTTTTACCAATGATATAGGCGTCACCATTGTCGATAACGACATCGCCATATACCTTCGCCGCGGCTCCTTTTTTCTGCGGTATTACGAAGTTATTCGGATTCAAGTCGACATATACAGTTCCGGTTCCATCATTCAAGGTAAACCAGCAGCCAGAGGGACATTCAGTTATAATCTTCCCTTCCACTACTACCGCCTGCCCCTGGTAATTTTCTGGCTTCTCCAGAATATCAGCTATCTTTAGAACCTTTGGGCTTTCCTCTTCAGGCTCTTGGGAAACCCCGGTTTCGGATGTCGTAGGGTTCTCCACAACGGGAGTATTACCTGATACATTGGAGTTTCCCGATCGGCTGTCAGGCAAGGTGCCCGCCTGAGCACAACCTACAACAGCTAAAATAAGTCCGACGAGTAAAAAAGATATTAAAATTTTTTTGTTCAATCTGTATACTCCTGTTTATTTGTTTCTTACGGCATTGTTGCCTTCGTTAATTCATATGTCGTACATTACCATGCCTACTGTACCTTTCTTCTTCTGCATTG
>Ga0153916_10005062_pt1 | contig 10028 bp, 8 predicted proteins | sample Opewatmetagenome_FD_109642 | JGI IMG/M metagenome (GOLD analysis project Ga0153916, IMG submission 109642) | Freshwater wetland microbial communities from Ohio, USA - Open water 3 Core 3 Depth 4 metaG | ecosystem: Environmental > Aquatic > Freshwater > Wetlands | place: USA: Ohio, Lake Erie, Old...
TAGCCAAGCAGGAAAATTATCGTGCGCTGCTCGTCGGGCTGAAGGGTAAGCTTCACATGATGCGAGCCGACCGGCGCCCAGCCGTGGGCAATGGAGTTGCTGGATTTACCCGCTTCTACGACTGCCGGGTTTTCCCAGCCGCGGTAGGGGCCAAAAAAAGCCTCGCGCTGGGTGTCAAAGCCCGCCAGAGGCGCCGAACAGGCGAAATATGCAAAATGGTCGCGGCGCTCGCGGTATTCCGTCTTGTGATAAATAACGCCGTCCAGCACCTCCACCTCGCCAATGGAGAAGTTGCGCTGGAAATTGCTGGCGTCATCCAGCGCTTCCCACAGGGCAAATTCCACCAGGGAAAAGGCGGAAAGGCTGGCAGGCGCACTGCGCTGGTTGGTGAGGGTTAACTGCCAGATTTCCAGCGTCTCGCCCAGGGGCACAAAGTAGCGCAGCTGCGCCTGGATGCCTGCCTGGGTGGAAGCGATGTGAGTGTACCCCAGGCCATGCCGGCACTCATAACTGTCCAGTTTAGAGCGCACCGGCTGCCAGGTGGGAGACCAAAACTCGCCACTGAGGTCATCCCGCAGGTAGATATAGCGTCCGCCCGTATCGAAGGGCAGGTTATTGTAGCGGTAGCGCGTCAGCCGGCGCAGGCGGGCGTCGCGGTAAAACGAGTAGCCCCCGGCTGTGTTGGAGATGATCCCAAAGTAATCTTCGCAGCCCAGATAATTGATCCACGGCAGGGGTGTATCGGGCCGGGTAATGACGTATTCCCGGCGAGCATCATCAAAGTATCCAAAACGCATAGCAGCTCCTTATTCATCGAACAGCCCAAGCCCTAAGAATAACTAACAAAACCTAAAAAGGTATCTCATTGCCGGTCTGAGATTTTTTACTGAAAGAGCATCAGAGGTGCCTCGTCCCTTCGCAAGCTCAGGGCGGGCTGTTATGCGCCTCAGCACGACAGGTTTTGATAGACGTCTAAGGGTGTGATTTTTTCTACTAAAATACGCCCGTCTGGCAATGGTGTCAAGGGGCATGGCGGTCAACCAGTGCCAGTGACGGTATAATTCAAGCCAGGCGCAAGCCCACGCCAGACCTGCCAGCGGGAGGAGCCACAATGTCCGAGCGCAAACCCATTTACGTGATCAACAGCGTTGCCCCAATTCGCATTTGCGATAACGGCGGTTGGACGGATACCTGGTTTGCCGGGTATGGGCGCATCTTCAATATTGGCGTATACCCGTATGCCGAAGTGCAAATTGCCGTATTCGCTAACACAGACCCCGAACGGCGGATTGTGATCCATGCCGAAAATTACGGGGAGCGCTATACCCTCCATCCGGAGCAGTGGGTAAATGCTGCCCCGCATTGGGCTAAACACCCCCTGCTAGAAGCGGCGATTGAGTATATGGGCATTCCTGAAAACCTGGCTTTTGAGGCGACCATTTTTAGTGATGCCCCGGCAGGAGCCTCTACAGGCACCTCGGCTGCCGTGACGGTGGCGATGATCGGGGCATTGGGCATGCTCACTCCCTACCGCCTGACGCCGCACGAATGCGCCTACGTGGCGCAAAAGATTGAAACCGAAATGCTGGGGCAGCAGTGCGGCATTCAGGACCAGCTCTGCTCGGCGTATGGAGGTATAAATTACATCGAAATGTTCCAATACCCCTACGCCTCGGTTTCACAGCTCCAGCTGCCCAATACAATCTGGTGGGAGCTGGAGCGGCGCCTGGCTTTGATCTATTTGGGTAAATCGCACCAATCCTCCCAGGTGCACGAGATGGTCATCCGTGACCTGGAGGGAGCCGGACCGCAGTGCAAGCAACTGGAAGATCTGCGCCAGACTGCGCCCCGGGCGCGCGATGCGCTTTACAACGGCGATTTTGCCGGGTTGGGGATGGCGATGACAGCCAACACCGAAGCCCAGCGCAATCTGCACCCGGCGCTGGTGGGCAGTGATGCTCAGACGGTGATTGAGATTGCGCGTGCGCATGGAGCGCTGGGCTGGAAGGTGAACGGCGCGGGTGGTGAAGGCGGCTCGTTGACCCTGCTGTGCGGCGAGAGGTCAGAGGCCAAGCGCGCCATGCTGCGCGAGATTGAGCAGGCGAACCCCGGGTATCGCAACATCCCCATCTACCTCAGCCGCTATGGGCTGCGCGTGTGGAAGGTAGATGGACCGGCAGAGGGAAAACCGTGATGGGAGCGGGCAAACCTGTTCAGGCGGTGATCTTTGACTATGGCGGTGTTCTGGTGCGCATGGCGGACGAAAGCCCGCGCCAGAACCTGGCAGAACGGTATGGCGTGCGCCTGGAGACAATCTACCGCTTGCTGTTTGAAAGCGACTCGGCGCGCCTGGCAGCTCTGGGCGAGATCACCGCCGCTAAACACTGGCAGACCATCGCTGCGCTGCTGAAGGTGCCCTTACCCGAGCTGCCGGAATTCATCCACCAGTTCTGGTCAGCCGATGCGCTGGATGATGACCTGGTGGTGTATATCCGCGGGCTGCGCCGGCGGTATAAAGTGGGTTTGCTCAGCAACGCTTTTGATGATTTGCGCCTCACGCTGGTGGAGCGCTGGAAGATTGCTGCTGAATTTGATGATCTGATCATCTCCGCGGAAGTGGGATTGGTGAAGCCCGATGTACGCATCTATCATCTGGCGGCGGAACGGCTGGGTGTGGCAGCGGAAGCGGCGGTATTTGTGGACGATGTGCAGCAAAATGTTGAGGGAGCGCGGACTGCGGGGCTGCAAGCCGTCTGGTTCCAAGACCCGGCGGCCGCGCGGCTTGAATTGGACGCGCTGCTGGATGGAACTGGTTTACCATGAAATAAAGCTGCTTAATTTCTGCTGGTAAAGGATAAAACCTGACAAACATACCCCCAACCAATACAGCTTTGCCCCACTCCAAACGCTTGTGGGTGGTCTGGTTGTTGTTCTTTTTTCAGTATATGGCGGTCGGCGCATACTTTGTATACCTGAACGTGTACTATCGCCAGGTGGGGCTGACCGGCACCCAGATTGGCATCATTGCGATGAGCAGCTCCATCATTGCGGTGGTCAGCGCTCTGGCCTGGGGATATATCAGCGACCGCACCGGACAACCCCGGCTGCTGATGGCATTTGGCGCCGCCGGCGCCGGTTTTTTGGCCCAGTTTGTGCCGCTGGCGCACTCATTTTTGGATTTTTACGCCCTGGCCTGCCTGTCCAGCCTCCTGTTTTCCCCGTTGTTCACATTAATGGATGGCATCACCCTGGTGATGCTGGGGTCAAAGAGTGAAAATTATGGCAGTTTCCGCCTGGGCGGGTCCATCGGTTACATCCTGTCGGCTGGCATATCCGGCTTTGTATACAGCCGCACCAGCCTGATGATGATTTTCCCGGCTTACGGGGTGTTGATGTGTTTGTTCGCCGCCATAGCGCTGCTGCTGCCGGATATCCCGGTGAGGATCGAAGCGCGCAGCGACGCGCAACCTGGCATGATCGTTCGCCAGCCCGCCTGGATCATATTTGCTGCCTGCGTGTTCCTGATCTGGGTAGCCAATTATGCCATCATGACCTATATGGGGGTCTCACTGATGAGCATGGGCGGCGATGAACGCCTGGTTGGCTTAGCTGCCACGACCAGCGCCCTGGTTGAAATTCCGTTCATGGCATTCAGCGGCTGGCTGATCAAGCGGTTTGGACTTACCCGGCTGATGGTACTCGCCATGCTGCTCATGGCAATCCGCTACGCTCTGCTCGGTTGGATGCCCGACCCGAATTGGGCGATTTACATCAATTTGCTAAACGGTCCTGCTTTTGGCCTGTTCGCTCCCTGCGCCGTGGCGTATGCCAAAAAACTGGCCCCGCCTGCTCTGACTGCCACCGCACAGGGGCTGTTGAATTCCACCGCCAGCCTGGCCGGGGTGGTGAGTGCGATACTGACTGGAGTCTTATTCGACCAGATTGGTCCTAAAGGCATCTTTGTGGGGATGGCAATTTGCTGCGCGGCTGCCATAGCCCTGTTCAGCGTGGGCGCAATGCGGTTTCAGAGCTTACGGGCAGTACAGGAAGCCGTTCAGATGCCGATCAAAACAAACGCGGCTGGGTGACCAAGCCGGCGTCGGCCTCGTCCCAGGGGAGCGGCGGCAAAGGGAAGGCGGCGGAGACGCGCTGGTAGAAGCGCCGGCACAATTCCGGGTCGAAGTCTTCCAGCGGGCAGTGGCAAAAGACATACGATGTACACCCGGCCTGCATCCAGTCCGCAATCTGGCTGCTCCATGCCTCGATGTAGGGAGTATTGGCATCTATCTGAGGATGCCCGATGTAGCGCAAGAAGGTAAAAGAAGCGGTGCGCTCAGGCAGGATGGGCAGGTCAGGCTTGCGCTGGCGCGCCGCCAGCATGCGCTCGTACACACTGCCCGCCAGGACTTTATCCCCCTGTAGGCTGCGGATGGGGCGGGTATCGATCACCACGCGTGCCATATTATGCCCGGCGAGGAGATCGTTTAAGGCGGCATTGTGCGGCGGTCCAAACCAGGCAGGATGCCGCACCTCCACCGCCAGCTGTACTTCTGCCGGCCAGGCCTCCAGGAAGAGGCGCAGATCGGCAAACAGCTGCGGCGAATAGCGCGGCGGAAGCTGCAGGAACATGGGCCCCAGGCGCGGCCCAAGCTGGCTCATGGTTTCGATGAACTGCCTGGCGAGTGCTGTGTGTTCCATCAGCTTGCCAGTATGGCTGATGAGGCGCGGCAGCTTGGGGCAAAAGCGAAAGCTTTCTGGCGTCTCAGCCGCCCATTGCTGGACGGTGGTTGCAGCCGGCACGGCATAAAAGGTGGTGTTACCCTCCACTGTGGTAAGCCGGCGGGCATATTCGCGCAGGTAATCAGCGGACTTTGTCCCTTTTGGGAACAAAGTGCCCGTCCAGCTTTTGTTCGCCCATATTGGGCAGCCGATATAGAAGACTGCGCTCATAATGCATCCAACCAGGATTATCATAGCATATATTTTGCCCTTATCCGTAAGTGGTTTCTTTTTTGGATAGCTGAGGGCATATCCAGATTGGGCAACCGCAGTTCAAACTGCACCAACCCAAGCGCGAAGCCGTCCTCCGGCGGCTGAAAAGCCAGCCACTGGGGGCATATGGTAGGTTCGCCGAGCAGTGAATGCGTCTGCTGGGAATAATTACCCCGAGCTGTCTTGCTCCCAAAACATTCAAGTGTTTGCGCTGCCAGCCGAAAAAAACTATAATCCCAAATGGCTGTCGCTCAGGCAAATTCATCCGCTAATTTCCGCTAATCAACGTAAAATGGAAGATCCCTTAAAACCAGATAAATCCGACATATCTGCTGGGCACAACACTATCCCGGCGTGGCTCATCCAGGTCGCCGTCCTGGCTCTGCTGGCGGCGACTCTGTGGGTGGGGCGCTACTGGTACAGCGCCGAATTTGGCCTGTACGAGGATGATTACACGCGCACCCCACAGGCGCTGAGCATGGATTTACCCGAACTTGGGCAGCAGGTGTGGTTTGCCTTGAGCCACTTTACCGACCATGGAAAACCGCTGCATGCGGTGATGATTTATACATTCTCTTTCCTGGGCGCCAGACTGGGCGGGTTAGCCGGAAATTATTGGGTGGGCTTCATGCTAAACCTGTTCAGCGCCTGGTTGTTCTACCGCCTTCTACGCCGGCTGGCCTCACCCGCTTTTGCGATAACCGGCGCGCTGGTTTACTGCCTGTTCTGCGCCGATACCACCCAGGTGTTTTTAACGCATGCGTTAGGCATGACTCCCTCTCTCATCTTCCTGCTGCTGGCGTTTCACTGCTACCTATCTGGCAAAAAGCCCTGGAGTTATGTGCTGGCGGTGCTGATTTTATTTAATTATGAGACTCCATTCACGGTGTTCCTGGCTGCGCCGCTGCTGACTTTTCGCTGGGAGCGCAAATGGCTCAAGCAGGCTGCCGGACATTTCGCCATCCTGGCTGGTTGCCTGGCGGCAGCTGTAGTTCTCCGCCTGCTGACGGGTGAAAGCCGCGTCGCTGGGTTGGATGCGCGCACTGCCATCAGCGTGCCTATCACGCACATGCTGTTTGGCCCATTTTTCAGCCTCAAGGCGCTGCTGAGTAAGCCCTACCTGGTGGCGCGCAACCTGAAGCCTGAAATGGTCACTGCCATGCTGGCAGCCTTTCCGGTTTTCAGCGCCGTATTATGGGCTGCCCCGACCCGCAGCCAGGTCACGCATCTGTGGAGGTCTCGCCGCAATATCCGGGCCTGGCTGAACGGATTGGGGCGTGACCTGCAGCCGCTGGCGCGTTTGAGTGTTATCGGGCTGGCGCTGTTAGTCCTGGCCTATCCATTGACTTTCACCGTGGATGTGGCCGTGCTGGACGGGCGCGATTCGCGCGTGCATTTTGCCGCCGTGGTGGGCGCCTCCTGGCTGGCGGCGTGCGCCGGGACGCTGGTCTTGCAGCTCGCCCGGGCGGCGCTGCATAAACTGGCCGGCGCGGCGGCCCTGGGGGCTTATTTCAGCCTGCTGCTGGCGTACGGTTTTGTGATCCAGGGGGATTATGCCCTGGCATGGCGGCAGCAGCGCCTTTTTTGGACGCAGCTTCTTCCCCTGGTGGGAGATGCCGCGGATGGGACGGTGATCCTGGTGGAGCCTTCGGCGCCGCGCGCCACAGGACAGATTGGCGTGATCACCTGGAGTACGCCGCGTGTCCTGGAGCAGATCTACGCTTTCCCGCCGGACTGGGCCAGGAACCCACGCGTGTACCGCCTTGAGCCTGGATGGGAACCTTCCCTAGGGGGCGCTGCCGGGCGCTTTCAGATTGATGGTCAAACTTCGTTCATCCCAGAGTCGTTGTTTCTAACCGTGGAAAGCACCAATGTCATTTTGATCCAGGTAAGCGAGGCGGGATTGACCCGCCGGGTGGCGCCGCTGGCGCTGGATGGGGTCATTTACCCGTTAAAGCTGCCCTCTGGAACCGCGCAATTTGCCAAAGGGCCACTGTTCGATTTGATGATCCTGCCGGCTGCCGTCAATCCTTGAGATTTTGTCGCTGCTATTAGTCTGGTGCGGCGGGACGGGCAGGTAATTCAGCCACGTATTGATACGTTGGATCAACCTTCTGTTTCTTCAGGATGGCAATAATCTCTTTCCAGGTGGTTAAAAGACCCGCCGGGCAGTGCGGAAGGTCGGACTTAATTTGCTCGTGCAGCTTACCCAGGTTGTAGCACGGCACAGCGGCGTACATATGATGCTCTGTGTGGTAGTTCATGTGCCAGTACAAGAAGCGGACGAAAGGATTTAAGATAATCGTCCGGCTGCACAGCCGGAAATCCGGCACGTTGTCCTGCAGGCCGGTATGCTGGGTGTTGTTACACAGATATTGCAGCCAGCCGCCGTAAAACGGGGCCAGCGTAACCAGCACCAGGATCTGCCAGAGACGGAAATTAAGCGCTACAGCGACAATCAGGGCCTGCCCAATAAGCTGGAAACGGGCCCAGTTGAACAGGCTGCGCCGGAGGGCAGCAGCGGAGGCGGGGAACAGGGCGTTCTCCCACTCACCTTCCAACTTACCCAGGCTTAACCGGACGGCGCCCTTAAGCCTGGTGACAAAGTCCCACGGGTTAATCAGGGCGCTTTTCAAGAAGGACTGCAGGGTAATTATTTGCGGCAGCACCACTTCCAGGTCGTCTGGGGGGTGCAGGGTATATTTATGATGCTCCTGGTGGCTGGCCCAAAACAGGACCGGGTTGTTCCAGCTTAAAAAGCTGATCACCTGCAGAAAGATATTATTCAGGATTTTGGTTTTAAAAACTGTTTTATGGCAAAACTCATGGAATGCATTGAGTAAAAAAGCAAAAAAGGTTCCATGAAAGAAAAGGATCAGCAGTACCACTGCCAGGGGCAGGCGCCCGGCAGCCAACCAGGCGGTTGTCGCAGTCAGCGCCAGCAGCCCCAGGTGACCGCCGGTCTGGAGTAACCCCTTCCAATCGCTGCGCTGGTTCAAGGCCACCAGGACTTCCCGGTCCAATGGCGACCTGTACCAGGCAATTTTTCTTTTCTGAGCGTCAATGGACATGGGTTGCCTCTCTTCTTCAGTAAATTGGTACACCCCCAATTACGGACACTTCCCCGGAAAATCCCAATGAGCCGAAGCGTCTTCCGGTGCGTAGTATTGTAAAGGAATTATAATTGGGTTCTCGCCATCAGCGCTTGCCTTTTCAACCAAAATCCGTCGCATTTGGAGAACAGTATGCCTCTGGATCTAAACTCCATCCGTGCCCAGTTCCCAGCTTTGCAACACCCTGCCATCTTCCTGGATAACCCTGGCGGCACGCAAATTGCCAAAGCATCCTTAGACCGGGTGACCTCCTACCTGTTGCAGTGCAATGCCAACCATGGCGGGGCTTTTGCCACCAGCCAGCAGTCGGACGCGGTGCTGGAAGAAGCCCGCAGCGCCATGGCTGATTTTTACAACGCCGCCCGGCAGGAGGAGATCATCTTTGGCAACAATATGACCAGCCTGACGCTGCACATCAGCCGCTCTATTTCCCGCACCTGGAATCCAGGCGACACAGTTGTGGTCACGCGCCTGGACCACGACGCCAACAGCACGCCCTGGGTGCTGGCAGCCCAGGACCGCGGCGTGCATGTGCGTTGGGTGGATTTTCATGTTGAAGATGGCACGCTGGATTTACAAGATTTTCAGCAGGCGCTGGAAAGCAAGCCGCGCCTGGTAGCTGTGGGATATGCTTCCAACGCGTTGGGGACGATCAATCCGGTGGCCAAATTAGTTAAACTGGCGCACGCCGCCGGGGCGCTGGTGTATATCGACGCGGTGCAGTATGCCGCGCATGGGCCAATTGATGTGCAGCAGATTGGTTGTGATTTCCTGGTAACTTCGGCGTATAAGTTTTTCGGCACGCATGTGGGCATTTTGTATGGTCGTTATGACCTGCTGGATGAACTGACCGCTTATAAAGTGCGCCCTGCTCCCAACGATCTGCCGGGCAAGTTCGAGACCGGTACGCAGAACCATGAAGGCATTGCCGGGGTGTTGGGCGCCATCGAATACCTGGCCTGGGTTGGCCAGACCTTCGGGCAAGATCAGGACGAAAAATATCAGGGACAATTCACCGGACGCAAACTGCATCTGAAGCAAGCCATGAGCGCCATCCGCGCTTACGAATTTGAGATCAGCCGGGCAGTGCTGGATGTGCTGGAGGAAACGCCCGGGGTGACGGTTTACGGCCTTACCGACCGTAGGCGGCTCGAAGAGCGTGTGCCTACGGTGAGCTTCACATTAAGTATAGGGGCGGGTTTAAAAGCCCGCCCTGTGCACCCCCGCCGTGTGGCGGAGGCGCTGGACAAGGCGGGCATTTACGTATGGGATGGCAACTATTACGCCTTAGCTGTCACCGAGAGGCTGGGTTTGGAAGAAAGCGGCGGTATGGTGCGTGTGGGCCCGGTGCACTACAACACGCTGGCGGAGATCGAGAGATTTGGGGAAGCCTTGAACAAGATTGTGGAAGGGGGCAGCTAACCACGTATCCCCGTGCTGATTATCAAAGTTTCCTGGCTACGATGTTGAAAACATGCCAATGCTTCGAGCCGCTGAACGCTTCGCCGTCTTTTTCCATTTCATCCAAAATTTCTATCTCAAATCCGTCCGCCAGCAGCGAAGCCACCTGTCCGGCGGAATGGAACGTCATCTCGGGTTCATTCGCCCACGAATCCCTAATGCCAAAGAGCTGGCCTGCGAATCTACCACCCGGTTCAAGGCAGGCGGTGATATTTGCCCACAGCCGATCGAAGTACGCTGGCCGGCAAAACGGGAGGCTGTAGCCAGCATATACGAAATTTGCCTTGGGCAAAGGTAAATCTTCGAATGAAGCTGTCATGGTTTCTAAGCGGGGCTGGACCGGTGCAGGCACCCTGGATCGAATTTGTGCGATCGATGCAGGTTCGCTGTCAACCGCTAACACTGACCAACCAGCCCTTAACAAGGCGAGGGTCTCTGTGCCATCGCCGCAACCAAGGTCGA
>Ga0153916_10005063_pt1 | contig 10027 bp, 11 predicted proteins | sample Opewatmetagenome_FD_109642 | JGI IMG/M metagenome (GOLD analysis project Ga0153916, IMG submission 109642) | Freshwater wetland microbial communities from Ohio, USA - Open water 3 Core 3 Depth 4 metaG | ecosystem: Environmental > Aquatic > Freshwater > Wetlands | place: USA: Ohio, Lake Erie...
CTCAGCTGCGAAAAGGCTATGGAGATCGTCCCCGGCGCAACGCATCTGTTCGAAGAACCGGGCGCATTGGAAAACGTCGCAGCGCTCGCGGCGCACTGGTTCACGCGCCATCTGAAGTAGATTTCGCTCGGCGTCCCTGAAGCGAGGTCGATGCAAAGCGCGCCCGACTGGCGTCCGCCATCCAGGCGGGTCAGCGCTTCCAATGAATGCGCAGCAGGTTCTGCTCGGGGTTGTAATGAGACTCAAGATGGCCTTGATAGGCGTGGCGGACAGCCTCGCCGATGCCATGTGCAAGGTGAATGTCGGTGGTGCTCACCAGCACCGCGCCATCCTCGTCCACGATTTCCATGATGCGCTGCAGCGGGTGCTCCGCCTTCGCCTTTTTCTCGATGTGGTGCACGAGATTGATGACCTCGGCACGATGCCGCGTGAAGAAGTCACCTTCGAGCTTGACGAAACCGGCGGGAAAGCGATCATGGATGCGGTGACAAGCCGGGCACATTTCGCTGTGCGCCGCCTCTGGCTTGGACAGCCATTGCCATCTGCCCTGGTGAAAGACCGCGCCGCATTGCGGGCACAGCGTCGGTTCGGGCAGCTTCCCGCGTGACCGGTAGCTGTCATGCACGTGTTCCTGCAACGGCTTGTTACGGTAGACCGGCTGGGCGCCGGGCTTTCCGGGCCTCGCGAGTTTCTTGGACATGTTTTCGGACTCCTTAAGACATAACGTTGGCCGGGAGAGGTTGACCCGAGACCGACTGCCGATCAAGCATCGCCGCCAGATCCCGCAATGCCGGCGCGATTTCAACGCGGTACGGTTCGGCGCTGCTGTCGAGTTCACGCAAATGCTGCGGCAGGGTCGCCAGCTGCGCTTTCGCGTAGGCGCGAAGCGTCTCGATGCCGGGGGACGCATTCACGCGCCTGCCGCCTCTCATCACCAGCTGCAATAACGGATTACCCGGCTGAATATCGTCTTCAAGCGTGACCACATCGTGGTCAAGCATACCGTCATCACGATAATGACGGTAGACCCGCTTGCGTCCCGGCCAGGTCGCCTTGCCCGCAGAGCGCTTGCGCCGCGGCTTGCCGGCGTATTCCTGTAATTTGTAAACGGCGTCGAGGAACGGCGCATCCGACGCAGTCACCAGGCTCGAGCCGATGCCGAATCCGTCGATCGGTGCACCGGCCGCGAGCAGTTCGCGCACGCGATACTCGTCGAGGTTGCCGCTGGCGAAAATCGTGGTTCGGGTAAGCCCGCCGTCGTCAAGGATGCGTCGCACGTTGCGCGCAAGCGCCGCCAGATCGCCGCTGTCCAGACGCACACCCTTGATCGCGATGCCCGCCTGCTGCAATTGCGGGGCGAGCGCGACGATTTTGCGCGCCGCGCTTTCCGTATCGTACGTGTCGATCAGGAACACGGTGTTGCCGGGAAATACCTTCGCAAAGTCAATGAATGCCGTCGCCTCGTCGTCGTGGGCCTGCACGAACGAATGCGCCATGGTGCCAAACAGCGGGATGCCGAACAAGGGTGCCGCGAGCACTGTCGCCGTACCGGAAAACCCCGCGAGGTAACTCGCCCGCGCCGCCAGCAGGCCGGCCTCGGCGCCGTGCGCACGGCGCAGGCCGAAGTCGACCAGCAGCTTGCCGGGAGCCATCAGCACCGAGCGTGCGGCTTTCGACGCCACCGTGGTTTCGAAGTGGACCAGATTGATCAGCCGCGATTCGATCAACTGGGCCTGCGAAATCGGCGCCGCCACGCGCAGGATCGGCTCCTGCGGGAAGAACGGCGTTCCCTCCGGCATTGCGTAGACATCGCCGGTGAATCGCAGGCCGCGCAGGTGTTCGACAAAATCCTTGCGAAAAAGGCCGTTTTGCCCGAGCCATGCGAGCTCGTCCTGATCGAAACGCAGCTGCTCCAGGAATTCAAGCGCCTGCTCCAGCCCGGCCGCCAGCAGGAAATTTCTGTGGGGCGGCAGCGCGCGCACGAAAAACTCGAATACCGCCGTCTCCCGCATGCCGTGCGCAAAATACGCCTGCAGCATGGTGAGCTGGTAAAGATCAGTGAGTAGCGGACTCGTCAGCGGGTTCATGTTCAAAATCGGCAAACGTCACCGGCTGCGCGCCGAGCCGCTGCATTTCGCTTTCGGCACGCGCACCGTCCGTGGGATTGACGTTGACCGCCTTGATCGCATCGCGCAGCAGCAATACCTCGAAGCCGCTGGCGAGCGCATCGCGCACGGTATGCAGTACGCAGTAGTCGGTGGCAAGACCGCCGATGAGCAGGCGCCGCACGCCGGCACCGCGCAGCAGCGCGGCGAGACCAGTACCGTCAAACGAAGAATACGCTTCGAATTGCGGGTCCATGGCTTTGTCGATGATGATCGCCTCAGGCGGCAGCCTGAATCCCGGCGCGAACTGCGCTCCCGGCGAGCCCGCTACGCAATGCTCAGGCCACGGGCCACCCTGGGCCGCGAACGAACAATGCTGCGGCGGATGCCAGTCGCGGCTCGCGTATACCGGCAGGCCCAGCTTTTTCGCCAGCCCGAGATAACGGTTGAGCGCCGGAACCACGGCATCGCCTCCGTCAACCGCGAGCTTGCCACCCGGCAGGAAATCGTTTTGCACGTCCTCCGCCAGCAATGCATCGCCAGCCCCCAACCTGATTGCCATCGCCGGATCCTCCGTCTGTGCCCGAAAGACAGTGCAACTCAATCTACCGGACTTGTGACGTCGGCAGGTTGACGGGAATCAAGGATCAATGCGATTGCCGGCGCGACTAACGCGGGCTCAATACCGCGCCGCAAGCAATGCGGCCCCGAGCAAACCCAGCCTTTCGTTGGTGACGACGAGCACCGGAATCTGTCTGGCCGCGCCGGAGTAGTTGCCCTTGGCGTTGAATGCGGCGAGGAACCCGCCGCTTGCCAGACGCGGCAGGATCTTGGCAGCAATTCCGCCGGCGACATAGACACCGCCGCGCGCCATGACCGCAAGCGCGTGGTCTCCTGCGACGGCTCCATAACAGGACAAAAAAATGTCGAGCGCATGCGAACACAGCGGATCGCCTGACTCGAGCGCGGCGTGCGCAATCGCGGCAGCCGCATCGCCACCGGGCAACGCCGTGGCGGGCGCCTCTGATTTGGCTTCGCGGCGGCCGAGGAATTCCCAGATGCGCGCGAGCCCCGGTCCCGACACCACGTCCTCGGCGACAACCCGCCCCTGACGTCTATAAAGGTCGCGCCACAACTCGAGCTGCTCCAGCGTCGACGGCGCAAAGCCGATATGCCCGCCCTCTCCGGCGATCGCCTGATAGCCACCTTCGGTCCAGATCATGTAGGCGACACCCAGCCCGGTTCCCGCGCCTATCACTACCCGTGGCGCAGCCGCGACTGGCTCGCCGTGCTGGAGGGTGACGAGGTCCGCGGCCTGCAACAAATCGACGCCGCTGGCTGCTGCGGCAAAGTCGTTGCTGATGCGCACTCGCGCAATGCCGAACGCCGCGGAAATGGCGTCACCGCGGATGCGCCACGGCAAATTGGTCATCTGCACGCAGTTGTCGAATACCGGGCCCGCGACGCCGAAGCAGGCGCGCGCGATCGGCTCAAGCGAGCCGCGATGCGCCTCCCATTCACGCAAAAATTCCCGCAGCACGCAGTCGAAATCCGGGTAGTCAGCGCCAACGTAGCGCCGGCTGAATGCCGGGTGCCAGCGCCCCTGCCGCAGGTTACCTACCTCCAGCAGGGTCTTGGTGGCGCCAATGTCACCGGCAAGTATCATGGTCTGGTGTTGATTTTCGTCAAGGGCGATGTCTGTCGCCCCGGCTATCATTTTACAATGCTGAGCATACGCAAAATGTGTTTGCGCAGGAATGGCTATTCCATGCCGGCGATCCCGCGCAGTGCGGCCTGATGCACGCCAACGACGCCATCATCAAGACCGTGCGCGCGGCGCTCGAGCGCGAGGCGCGCATCAACCTGCACCGCCATCCGGTAACGATCAGGTGTGAAGGCGATGTGCTGGTGATGGAAGGCGAAGTGTACGACATCGCGGCGAAAAAGCTTGCGCTCGGGCTTGCGGCCGCGGTCGCCGGCGTGCGCGGGATCGTCGACCGGCTGCGCCTCGTGCCGAGCGAGCGCAAAGGCGACGGCGCGATCCGCGATGGGTGCGCGAAATTCATTCTCGGTGAACCGACGCTGCGCAACTGCGAGGTTCGTATTCACCACAAGGGACGTGTCGACGCACTGCGGCGGGTCGAGCCCGACGCGGCCGGCAATATCGAGATCGCCGTTCAGGACGGCGTGATCACGCTCGACGGAGAGGTCGGCAGCCTGTCGCACAAACGCATCGCCGGGGTGCTCGCGTGGTGGACACCGGGCCGCCGCGACGTGGTCGACGGCCTCGAAGTGGTGCCGCCGCAAGTGGACAGCGATGCCGAGATCGAAGAAGCGTTGCGCCTGGTGTTCGAAACCGATCCCGTGCTCAATCCCGATCAGATTCGTATCTCGAGCCGCGCGAGTGCGATCACGCTGGATGGCCACGTCGCAACGGACGCAGAGAAAGCGCTGGCCGAACTCGATGCGTGGTACCTGTTTGGTGTTGACAAAGTGGTCAACAGGCTGCAGGTGATCAAATAGCGCGCCGCGAGATGACGAGCGAGAAACCGCCCGTCGCCAACGACGATCCCCGACACGCGCCACGCCTGCCGCTCGCCGGGCTGCTGGTACTGGTCTGCGTCGGCGTGCTGCTCCACGTGCTGGATGTTTTCGACTGGCGCGAAACGCTGCAATGGGCGAGGGGCCATGCGCAGCACTGGTGGCTGGCGGCGGCCTTGATCGCGGCACAGGTGGTGCTGTTCATGTTCGCCCTTCCCGGCTCGACCCTGCTGTGGCTGGTCGCGCCGCTGTATTCGCCGGTGGTTGCGACCGCGATCCTGACGCTCGGCGGCAGCTTGGGCGGACTGGCCGGGTATTACGTCGCCCGGCGCATGACGGCCCGGCAACTGGCGCCGCTGCGCCGCCACCGGCTGTTCCGTTTTCTGGAGAACCACGCGGACTTTCTGGCGCTGCTGGGGGTGCGCCTGCTGCCCGCGTTTCCCCACTCGGTGATCAATTACGGCGCGGGCGTTCTGCGCCTGCCCATCGCTGCTTTTCTCGCCGCGGCGGCGCTGGGCCTCGGTGTCAAGTCCTTCCTCTATGCGAGCGTCATCCATGCCGTGGCGCAGGCGGAATTCTCGGAATTCGCCCGCCTTGACACGGTCTTGGCGCTGCTCGCCCTGGCCGCGCTGGCGTTCGCGGGCCGGGCCTTCTGGCGCCGCTTCTGACTTGCGCGAGCCGGTCATCGGCCTGTTCGGCGGCAAGCCGCGGCGGATTCGTCATTGCTGCGCTCCCGGGTTGCGGTGCCGCGCCCTCGCGCGGCGCGCCATGGCAGCTTACGGGCGCGGCACGAGTCGCCGATTGACGTGGATCAAGGCGCGCTTCGGGGCGATCTCTAATCCGAAGTTCCGCTATCCACGAACTGGTGTGGGAGGCGTTCGTCGCCGGCACAGCGGCAGCCAAGCAGCAGGGGCTTTACGGCGCCGGATGGAATTCGAAGAGCGTCCGGGCGAGCCGCGTTTGCCGAACATGACGGCAAGCTGACCGAGGCGATGGACGCCTTTGCCCACCCTTTCTGGAACAGCGTGCGTGATCACGTCGCCGGCAAAGCGCAGGAAATGCGGCGCCAGGGCTTCGTCGGCGCGGCCATGTTGCCCATGTCGGAGCTCGAATACACGGGCATCATCGAGCGCCTGCGCGTGCTCGACGGCCGCTTTCATCTGCGTGAAGCCGCTTAGACCCGCCCCGCGTTTTGCACGCAACCTACTCGGCACGGTCCCAGCGGAAAATCAGCTCGCGCTGCCCGGTGGCGGGGATCGTCGTGGTGCGTGTAAACGACTCGCTCTCGTAGGTCGCGGTGAACTGATACTTGCCGGGGGGAAGCTTCGCGAGAAACCACGGGCCTTCGGACACTGTCTCGAGCACCTTGGCGCCGCGCGCGTCGCTGATCACCACTGCGACGTCGGAGACGTAGTTGCCCGCTTTCAGCGCGAAAATGACTTTCAGGTTGAAGTCCTTGCTCAGCGCCTCCATGCGCTGGAGCGAATCTTCCCCGACGCCACCGGATGCGAACGTGACCTGGCCGCTGGTCACGATCTGATTTTGAGCCGACTGCGCGGCACCAGCCGCAGCCGCGGCGCCGCAAGCAATTAATACAAACAGCAAGATTTGAGGTCGCAAGATGCCCTCCTGATTGTTAGCCCACGATGTGGTGTTTTCCGACAAGGTGAACCGTGCTCGCCTGCGGGCCGAGTTCACCCATTTCTTCGGCAAAGCGCACCTCGTCGCCGATCTGCAATTTGTCGAAATCCGCGTCCACCACACTGTTCCTGTGGAAATAGACCAGTTTGCCGTCGGGTGTTTCGATCCTGCCGCAGTCTTCATCCGGGTTGAACTCCACGATCCTCCCATGCGGAGGTACCTCGTGCGCCTTGAACTGACGGCGCTCGCGCCGCGCGTACTCCTCGAGCTGGCGGCAGATCGCGTCGAACGCATCGCGAACGGCGACGTATACGTCAGTGTGCGAGTGATGCTCGCCAGACTGCCGGCTTGCCACCAGTTCACCGCTCGGCACCGTGACGTCAATCCGGACATGGTAATGGTTGCCGTGACGGTGATGCTTGTGCTGCGCCTCGACCGCCACGCGGCACCTCATGATGCGGCCGTAGTATAGTTCCAGTTTCTCAGCTCGTTCGCGAATCTTGGCTTCGACGGCCTCCGAACGGTCCAGATTGTGAAAGGTGATCTGTAGCGGCAGTTGCATGGTCTGACCTCCAGGAATAACCGCATGAGAATAAGACTACCGCATCCGCCTGCATCGCCGTTTGACTTGAATCAACACCGGCTTCGACCATGCTTGCACTTGTGGCAACCGATTTTCAAGCCGCGGCGACGCGTGTATGGTACCAAGTCGCTCCACCGCCTGCATTACATTACTCGGGAGGCCTCGAATGAAATCGACAAGAACCGCGGCGGCATTGCTGGGGTTAGCGATGTTAGGCATTTCAGGAATCGGCATCGCGCAGAAAGCTGACCTCGGCAAGCGTGAATATGACGGGAACTGCGCCGTGTGCCATGGACAGCAAGGGATCGGCGACGGGCCGTACGCGAGTTTGCTCGACACCCGCATACCCGACTTGACGACGCTTTCCAAAAGGAACGCCGGCGTGTTTCCCTTCGTACGCGTGTACGAACTGATCGACGGCACCCAGGTCGTGAGATCGCACGGCACGCGGGATACGCCCATCTGGGGCACGAGATACAACGCCAAGGCCGCCGAAGACGACATGCATCTTCCTTATAATCCGGACGTCTATGTGCGTGCGCGGATCCTTGCGCTGACCGAGTATCTTTACCGCCTGCAGGCGAAGTAACCGTCAAGGCTTCCTTGACGACCCATTGACCTTCCCACGCATGATGGGGTGAACGTTGCTTTCACTTCGCCGTCGTATCGACTGCGGTGTCCGATAATGCGGCGGCCAATGCATCATCTACCTGCTCGACCCACACGAACTTCAGCTTGTCGCGAGCCTCGGCGGGAATTTCCTCCAGGTCCCGGCGATTGCGCGCGGGCAGCATTACCGTCGTGATTCCGGCGCGCAGGGCCGCCAGCACCTTCTCCTTGACGCCGCCGATCGGCAGCACGAGGCCGCGCAGGCTGATTTCGCCCGTCATCGCAACATCGCTGCGCACCGGCCGGCCGGTCAGCAGTGACGCGAGCGCCGTGAACATCGCGACCCCCGCGCTCGGGCCGTCCTTGGGCGTCGCGCCGGCCGGAACGTGGACGTGGATGTCGGACTTGTCCAGCACCTCCTGCGTGATCCCCAGCTGCTGCGAGCGCGCTTTGACCAACGACAGCGCGGCCTGCGCGCTTTCCTTCATCACGTCGCCGAGCTGACCGGTGAGTATGAGCTTGCCCGCGCCGGGCATGCGCGTGGCCTCGATAAACAGAATGTCTCCACCGACGGGTGTCCACGCAAGGCCAGTCGCCACCCCCGGCACGCCCGTGCGCATTGCGACTTCGGCCTCGAACTTGCGCGGGCCGAGAATCGCGGCAAGATCGTCGGGACCGATCCTGACCTGCTGCGCGCTGCCTTCGGCGATGCGCACCGCAACGTTGCGGAACACGTTGCCGATCTCGCGTTCGAGATTACGCACGCCCGCCTCGCGCGTATAGTCCTCGATAATCGCTGTCAGCGCGGCGTCGCTGATTTCGCACTGCTCCGGCTTGAGCCCGGTCGCTCCGAGCTGGCGCGCGACCAGGTAACGCCGCGCGATCTGCAGCTTTTCCTGCGCCGTATAGCCCGGCAGGTTTATGATTTCCATGCGGTCGCGCAGGGGTCCCGGAATCGTGTCGAGCACGTTCGCAGTGCAGATGATCATCACGCCCGACAGATCGAACGGCACCGCAAGGTAATTGTCGCGGAAGCTCGAATTCTGCTCGGGATCGAGCACTTCGAGCAGCGCCGAAGCCGGGTCGCCGTGAAAGCCGCCCGCGCCGAGCTTGTCGACTTCGTCGAGCATCATCACGCAGTTGCGTGTTTCCACCTTGCGCAGGTTCTGGATGATGTTGCCCGGCAGCGAACCGATGTAGGTACGCCGGTGGCCGCGAATCTCGGCCTCATCGTGTACGCCGCCCAGGCTCGCGCGCGCGAACTTGCGCCCGGTTGCTTTCGCGATGCTCTGGCCGAGCGAAGTTTTGCCTACGCCTGGCGGACCGGCAAAGCACAGGATCGGGCTCTTGCCCAACGGATTCAACTTGCGCACCGCGAGATATTCGAGAATGCGCTTCTTGATTTTCTCGAGCCCGTAGTGGTCCTCATCGAGAATGCGCCGCGCCTGTCCGATGTCGATCGCCGTCCCGGCGTCGGCCTTCCATGGCAGCTCGATCAGCCAGTCGAGATAGGTGCGTATCATCGAGTACTCGCCGGCGCCTTCGGGCATGCGCTCGAGCCGCTTCAGCTCCTTGCGCGCCTGCTTCGCGACTTCCTCGGGCATTTTCGCTTCGCTGATGGCCTTGTCGAGCTCGGCGATTTCCGCCGCGCCCTCGTCGCCCTCGCCGAGCTCCTTCTGGATGGTGCGCATCTGCTCGCGCAGCAAGTGCTTGCGGCTTCTATCGTCGATCGACTCCTTGGTGCGCTCGTCGATATCGCGCGAAACCTTCAGCACCTCGATCCGGTGTTGCAGCAGTTCGAGCAGCTTATCGAGTCGTGTCTTGAGATCGAACGTCTCGAGCAGCTTCTGTTTTTCCTCGACGCTGATGTCCATCAGCCCGGCGATGAAATCCGCCAACCGGGCGGGGCCCTCGACACCCTGCAGGGCGACCACCATTTCTTCGGGAACCTGCGGCAGCAATTGCAGTATTTCGGTTGCACGCTGCTTGAGATTGAGAGCGCGGCCCTCGATGTCCGGGTCGATCTTCCCCGGTTCCTCGATGAACTGCACGCGGGCGACCGTAAACGGGTAGCCGTCCAGGAATTGCAGCACCCGGAAACGCTGCACGCCCTGGCAGATCACGTGGTGCGAGCCGTCGGGGGCCGTGATGTAACGCAGCACGTTGGCAGTGGTGCCGACCCAGTGCAGGTCATCGGGTCCCGGCAGTTCGACTTCGGGTTTGCTTTGCAACAGGATCCCGAGGGGGCGCTGCAGGCGCGCGGCCTCCTGCGCTGCCGCGCGCGAGCGCTCGCGGCCCACCGTGAGCGGAAACACCACGCCGGGGAACAACACGACGTTGCGTACCGGCACGATGATCAACGCATCATCCGGCAACGGGCGCGAGGTGCCTTCCTGCTGCGGCGGGCCACCGGGCTCCGGCGTTGCCGTGCGGGCGCCCGCGTCGGCGCTGACCGGATTGATATTGGTGATGGTGTCTTCGCTCATAACTGCCCCGCCTTGCGCAACCTCAGTATCAAACAGCCGTCCCTGACTTCGCGCGTTCCCGC
>Ga0153916_10005064_pt1 | contig 10026 bp, 7 predicted proteins | sample Opewatmetagenome_FD_109642 | JGI IMG/M metagenome (GOLD analysis project Ga0153916, IMG submission 109642) | Freshwater wetland microbial communities from Ohio, USA - Open water 3 Core 3 Depth 4 metaG | ecosystem: Environmental > Aquatic > Freshwater > Wetlands | place: USA: Ohio, Lake Erie, Old...
ATCAAAATAATCACGGTATTTTACTTCACCGGTTACTTCAAAAAGATAGCACGCTGCTTCCAGTTTTATCATTCCGCGATCATAGTCACCAACTTCCTGATTACCGGCCCCGAGTCCTATTGAATTAAAAGAGCCATCATTATTATTAAAAATTACTTCCGGATTCTCCTCTGCCCAATCCCAGGCCTTGATAGCCCTTGATAAAAGTGTATCTGCGTATTCATTCATATTAAATGATCGGTACACTTTTGAACATATAGCAAATGCTGCTGAGGTATTTAATGTGGCAGAAGTGCTGGCAGGTCCATAATAGCTTGGGCCTGTTGCAGCCGATGGAGGACTTGCATGTGATTCGCCAACAATACACAATACACTGCCATCCTGCTGTTGCATACGCAACAGATGATCGATACCCCATTTTGCTTCATCCAGAATATCTGGCATTCCATTTCCTGATTCGGGAATATTGTAATTATCCGCCCATGCTTCCGGTTTTTCCAGATAAGCTTTCATCAATTCCACAACATAATTAGCAGTCCAGTTGGTATATTTATTATAATCACCTGCATCATACCAACCACCGCTGACATCTTTTTCTAAATATGCATTTGTGTCATCAAAGAAATACCGGCAATTTTTATCCTGGAGATTCCCAATATGACTGGCGCTATCCGCCCATGCTTCACCTGCATATTCTGCTTCTTTTTTGAAACCAGCCCTCTGATAGAAAAATGAACGCATGGCCTGTCTCAGGATTTCATTATAAACATTATGAGAAATTATAAATTGATATGATTTCAGATTTTTTTCTTCATCCAGTATATAATATGTTCCCGGCTCAGTTACGGTAGTAAAATCGAAATGCCAGGCTTTATCACCTGATGAAGCATCGGTAATTCCACTGCCCCAGATGGTTCTGTTTGCTGTATAGACTTTCTCACCTGTATTTGCATTAACCACAGAATAACTTATGCCAGGGGTGAATGATTCAGCAGCATCAAATCCCGTTTGGGGATCCTTCATTACAGCAATTTTCTTTGAATCCGGGAGATAACCAAATTGATCGACAATAATAAATTTGGTTTGGATTTGGGCCAGTATTGTAACAGAAAATAGTGATATAAAAATCAGAGAAACTATTCTTGAATTCATAGTATTGGGATTTGACATCAAATATAGTAAATTGAAGGGCCAGGGAAGGCTACAGGCCAGGGGAATTGATTAATCATTACTCAGATTAAAAACCGAGTTTATTATATTAGTGATATTTAGATACCTGTTATGATCAGATGAAATAAATATATCTCAATAAACATTAACGTATGTTGACACTTTTATATTTGAATTGCTTTTCTTATCAAATATAAGCGTTTCACAATGTATGGGATTATTAATCTCACCCTGTGTAAATTTCATATTCACATAAATCTGTGTTTTAAAATCGACAGGACTAATGCCGGTTTCTGTGTATGAGGAAAATAAATCAGGGTAATCTATAATTATATTATTTGAATTATCGGTTGCAAGGAACTTCAATCCGGGAAAAACAGTCCCATTATCTTCGATAAAACCTGACAAACCCTCGAATATTAAATAGACAGATTCATTAAAAGCAACAGAACCATCTATTATAGCTTTATCCCTGTCGACAGAATACAGGTATATTTCATTATATGAAATATTGTTTTTTACTATACTGATTTTATCGTTTTCTATAATATTGAAAGGCATTTCTGCTGTAAATGTTCCTTTATCTTTTTTATCCCAGATTTTTATGAAAACGGTATATTTATGATTTGAATGCATTGGATTTCCAACTGTTAGATTGGCCTTTAGTAACAAAGGCGATAGGTTTAAGCCATTGTCATAAGCTGCACACATATCTTCAGTTTGAAAGACAGTATCTCCAGCCTCATCTGTTACCCACATCAACATTCCAGGAAAAACATTTTCATCCACTTTACTGAATCCTTCAATATTACTGAAATGGAGATAAAATATTTCCCCGTAAACGAAGGTATTTCGTTCTACTTTTTCTTCATTCACTGATAACCAGACCTCCTCACATGAAAGCCCGTCTCCTTTTGTAATTAATCCTGTAGTAAGGTCTTTATTTACTGATTTTCTGAAATCACAGCTTAAAAAAGCTAATGAAAACATCAGGGTAGTTAGAATTTGTGTTGTCATAGTAATTGTTTTTTATAAAATTAAGTTAATTTAAATCTAATTTCAAAAAGTATTTTGTGAATTATTGAAATTAAAATAAGGTAATCAGATATTTTTATCTTAAATTTGCCAATTATTAATTCAGGGAATAAGTCTTTGAAAATAGGATCCATGAAAGAACAAACACAAGCGGCTATCAGGCGAAAAGTAGTAATTGTTGGGGCTGGTACAGTAGGTTCAACCCATTGCTATGCCCTTGCGCAGAGTGGACTTGCCGATGAGATTGTGATTATAGATAGAAACGAAGATCTGGCACGCGGGCAGGTCCTTGATCTGGTGCATGGACAACCTTTCTTTCCCACAGTTTCTATAAAAGTGGGAAGTTCAGCAGATTTTGAGAATGCTAATGTAATTGTCATTACTGCGGGAGCTGCTCAGAAGCAGGGTGAAACCAGACTTCAGCTTCTTCAAAAAAATGCAGACATTATTAAAAACATTATGAATGATATTATAAGTCATAATTCTTCTGGTGTTGTTCTTATTGTAAGCAATCCCGTTGATATTCTTACCTATGTAGCTCTTAAATATTCAGGATGGGAAAGAGGAAGAATAATTGGCTCAGGAACAGTCCTTGACAGTGCCCGTTTTCGTTATCTTTTAAGTGCTCATTGCGGAGTGGATGTCCATAACGTTCATGCATATATGCTGGGAGAACATGGTGACAGCGAATTTGCAGCATGGTCAATGACTAATATTGCAGGTACGCCAATGGAAAATTATTGCCCGGTTTGCATGAATTGCACTGATTGGAAGACAGAACGCCGGCAGATTGAACAGGAAGTGAGAGATTCAGCCTATCACATAATCGGTTATAAAGGTGCAACTTATTTTGCTGTAGGACTTGCCCTTGTCCGGATTGTAGGAGCAATACTTCGTGGACAAAGAAGTGTGCTGACAGTTTCGACATTACTGGATGGTGAATTTGGCTTAAGGGATGTATGTCTTAGTGTACCGTGTATTGTATCACATGAGGGAGTAAATAAAATTTTCGAGAGCAATTTAAATGAACAGGAACTTGAATCACTATCGGCCTCGGCAAGCATTCTAAAGACTGCCTTAAAAGAATTAAATCTTTAATTCCCTAAAAATTTTTAACTTGCCATGTTTGATTATAGATGGTTAGCGTCTCTGTTCATTAGTTGAATTATAGAAATGGAGTTTTCAAACAAACTATTTCTGATAAATAGAGATTTAAAATTTAGTCTTAAAGTATATCTGGAAATAAGCCTCGGGATATTTTTCTTTATTCTGTTCTTTCGTCCTTTTGAACTGAATCATCTGGATTTCAATAATCAGTTATTATTCATAGCTGGTTGCAGTGCTTTAACCTTTCTTCTACTTTGTCTGTTTTTCATTCTAATACCCTGGATTTTTCCGAAATTACTTACTTCAGCAGATCATGAAAAAAGACTTTTTGTCCTGATAAATATCCTTTTATGCTTAATCAGTTCAACAGCGTATGCATTTTATATTCATTATGTTGGCGGGGTTAATTTATCAATGTATTTAGTATTTAAAATTGTATTAATCTGTCTTGTTCCGATTATAACTTTGGTGTTAGTTATTGAAAATAAATCATTGAAACACCAGATCGATTCAGTGCATGAAAGCAATATTAAGTTAAAATTGATGGTACATGAAAATACCGGCAATCAAACGGAAATGATTCAATTTATTTCTGATAATAAATCCGATAAAATTAACCTGCTTCCGGGAGATATTTTATTGATAAAATCCGCTGAAAATTATGTTGAAATCGTATACAAAGAGAATGAGAATATAAAACAAAAATTGATTCGCACTACTTTACGAAACATAGAGGAACAGCTCAGGAAATTTCCGGAATTTATTCGATGTCACAGAACCTGTATTATTGATACAAAATATATTTTAAAACTAACCTCAGGTTACCAGGGGTACAGGTTGAAAATCATGGATTATAGTGAGGAAATTCCTGTTTCAAGGCAATATCTTATGGATGTCAGAAAGGCATTAGGAATTAATTGACGAATAGCATTTATCCCTGAATAATAGCATTCCCCGCCAAACAAATGTTTTTCATCACTTTTTTAAGTAATACGTCACACTTCTTTCTTGGTTTTTGCTTCACCAGTTATTTTTACCAGCTAATCATCAAATCTGAAATAATTCTTAATGAAAATATTATTGGTTTATCCTGAAAATCCCGATACATACTGGAGTTTCAAACATGCATTAAAATTTGTCTCAAAAAAAGCTGTTAATCCACCTCTTGGATTAATTACTGTAGCATCACTGTTACCGTCTCATTGGGAGAAAAAGCTAATCGATATGAATGTATCCCGGCTTAAGGGAAATGATATAGAACAAGCTGATTATGTTTTTATAAGTGCAATGTCTGTCCAGCTTAAATCCGTCAATGAGATTATTAAAAGATGTAAATCGGCAGGTAAAAAAATAGTAGCCGGAGGGCCATTATTTACAGAGGAATTTGATAAGTTCAGCGATGTTGACCATTTAGTATTAAATGAAGCAGAAATTACATTGCCGGTATTTATCAAAGATCTGCTGAATGGTGATGCAAAACATATATACAAAACATCTGATTTTGCTGACCTTCAATCATCTCCTGTACCGGATTATTCTCTTATAAAACATAAAAAATACAATTCATTAACAGTTCAATATACCAGAGGATGTCCGTTTAATTGTGAATTCTGTGATATTACTGCGCTTTACGGACACAAGGTGCGTACAAAAACAACAGAGCAGATCCTTATTGAACTTGAGAACTTATACAACACTGGTTGGAGAAATAATATATTTTTTGTGGATGATAATTTCATAGGAAATAAAGCTAAACTGAAAGAAAGTCTATTGCCTGCTATGATAAAATGGGTGCGTAGCCATAACTATCCTTTCACATTTATGACAGAAGCATCAATTAACCTTGCGGATGATCCGGAGCTATTAGATCTGATGGTTCAGGCAGGTTTTGATCAGGTGTTTATTGGTATTGAAACAACTGAAGAAGCCAGCCTTATCGAGTGCAATAAAATACAAAACTATAGACGTGATCTTATGCAATCTGTCAAAATAATCCAGTCAGCGGGTATAGAAGTAACTGCTGGTTTTATCGTTGGATTTGATAATGATTCTCCATCTGTATTTCAACAGATGATTGAATTTATTCAGCATAGCGGAATAATAACTGCCATGGTTGGCTTATTAAATGCTCCAAGAAAAACAAAATTATATGAAAGGTTAGAAAATGAGGGGCGGATTATTAATGACTGGACTGGCGATAACACTAACTTTTCAATGAATTTTGTTCCAAAGATGAATAAACAGATTCTAATGAAAGGGTATCAGAATATACTCCATGGTATATACTCAAGCAGACCTTATTATGAAAGAATAACTTCTTTTTTGAAAACATTCAATCCTTCAGTCCGTAATCATGGCAAGATCTCCTTTAGAGGATTGAAAGCTTTTTTCAAATCTATCGTTATCATTGGAATTATTAAGAAAAACCGCAGGTATTATTGGAAATTATTGTTCTGGACGCTGTTTAATAAACCTGAAACATTTTCCCTGGCCGTAACATATTGCATTTTCGGCTATCACTACAGGAAAGTTTTTAATGTCCGGTCTTGAAATAGATAATTCTTTTTCAAAGCTTACATTTCGAATTTAATTCCCTTTTTTTATAAATTACTACCTTTAAGTACAATTTTAATTTAAACAGTACTGTTATGATCGACTCGACAATGGTCCTGAAAGGACAAACCATCGCCTATACATTTTATTGTATAGTGATAATACTCCTGATGGTATGGTTCGCATTGAGGGTAACCAGGGGAGAAAGTAAGCTGATTAAGCCGGCTCTGTTCTATTCCTGGGTTGGATTTCTCACCATTCTTGGTGTTTCCCTTCATATCATAACTTACAATACCATACCATGGTCTCCAATGGATCTGCACAGAGGTAATTATGAGCCTGACAAAACTTTCAAAATTACTGTGGAGGATCATAAATTTATACTGCCATCTGAAAAGCTGATCATAGATTGCAATGATATTGTGCTGTTTGATGTTACCTCAAATGATCTGACATACGGATTCGGACTGTTCAGGCAGGATAATTCCATGTTATTTCAGATGCAAGTCATCCCCGGACACAGAAATGATATTCTCTGGCAGTTCAGTAAATCAGGTGTTTACACCATCAGGTCAACTGAATATAGCGGACCAAAAGGTGTGTTCATGATCGAAAAAGATGTAGTGGAAGTGATAGGTTGTGAAGAACTCACTGAACAATAACTACTTGTATAACCATTAAATCTGATTACAATGAGTTTTATACAAACATTAATAAACGGCGAGCAGGGATTGTTCAAATCTATTACCCTGACTCCCATGCAAAAACTGACACTGCGTTTCGTAGTGGTTGGCCTGATATACTTTGGATTCGTTGTGATAGAAGGAATGTTGATGAGGATTTATGAAATTACCCCGGTAGCCTTTATTAAGCAGAATCAATTCTTTGCAATAATGACTGCCCATCCGCTGGTAGGTATTTTTGGTTCGACATATTCAATTGTTTGCGGGGCATTTCTTTTCCTGGTTCCTTTTTTGATGAAAAAACCGATCTGGAGTTTCAAACTTGCAAACTGGACATTTATTATGATTACAGCAGGTACTTTTATTTTCTGGTCTGCCGGTTTCATTTCTCATTATGCTCCTTTATATACACTTTACTGGCCTTTACCAGCTGACTTCAACCAGTTTAGTCCGGTTGGTGGTGCTGTTTTCATTCTTGGAATCGCTATTGTAATGGTTGGGACCATATTTTTCATTATTAATATTTTTGGTACTATTATTTATACCCCGCAGGGATGGGAAAAGCAACCTGCAGGAGCTTTACTGGCATCTGCAATCGGATACAGCGGTGCAGAAAACCTTTTCAGGAAAAAAGAAAAAAGAAAGGAGCACCTGGTCTCTTTGCCGGTTGCTGCTATTGCACGCGGAACCATTGATATGACATTTAATACTTCAGTAATTTTATTCACCGGAGTCCTGATCCTGGTATATATGGTCGCAGCTATACTTGGTTTTGATCTGAAAGAAACTGCTATTGATGCATTGCTCTATAAAAACTGGTTCTGGTGGGGTCTGGATCTGATTGCAGATGGGCTCGTGCTGATATTTGTTGCAGGAACCTGGTACTTGCTGGCAACTCTTATAACCGGCAAGCCATTATTTATGCAGAACATTGCACGTGCGGCATTATTGCTTGAACTTATTGTTTCATGGACAGTCTGGTCACATCATCTTCTTTCTGACCAGGCCCAGCCAGGTATCCTGAAAGTCTTATCAGGTGAATTCGTAACGGCTTTTGAACTAATCACCCAGGGGCTTGCATTCTTTATTACTCTTGTCACATTATGGAGCGCCCGTCCGCTGAAAATGACAAATGAATTGAAATTCTTACTTGGAGGGCTGCTTGGATTTGCCCTGGCAGTGCCAGCTGGAATTATGCAGGCAGATGTTGGACTGAACCGGATATTGCATAATACCCAGTGGGTAGTAGGCCCACATGTTCATGTCGCAGTACTGGTTGGTCTTACAATGACACTCTATGCTGCTGTTTATATATTATTCCCAATTTTAACAAATGGAGCAAAACTGTACAGCCAAAAACTGGCAAATATTCATTTCTGGTGTCATCTGACTGGCGGGATTGGAATGGGTGCATTCATGGGTATGGCTGGGTTACAGGGAATGTTAAGACGATCATTGTATATTGAAGGCGAGTTCAATATTTATATGATACTAGCCGGTATCTGCGGAGGTTTGCTATTAATAGGCTTTCTGTCCTTTTTTATAAATATTGTTATGAGCGTAGGATTACAAGGAGTTATTGGAATCTTCAGGCCTTCGAAAATGGATCCCAAAGTTCTCCTTCCGGCGAAATAAAAAGTACTGGTGATTCTTGGCTTAACGTAAATTCAGATATAAATTAAGTGGCAGGTTTTTATTAAATTTATTTCTCCCAAAAACCTATATAATGAAAATAACAAACAAAACTTTACAAATCCTCAGTGGATTTTGTATCCTAGTAGGTGTAATCATTGGGCTTGTCACAAGAAAATATAACGCTAACCATCCTGAAGATCCTAATATTTATGGAAAATGGATAGGTATTGCGATTATGATTATCGGACTGATACTGTTAATGCCTTGGGTGAAAGACAAGTAACATTGAAAAATGTTTCAACTCACAAAATTCATACCTATATACTAATGAAACAAATACTAATCATTAATCTTCTACTAACAGTCATTTTGGGATGCACACCTTCTGTTGAATCAGAAAATAAAAGAATAGCAGAAGAAATGGAGAAGTCTCTTAAAACTGAGCTGTTAGATGTCTTTTATCCCCGCTCAATAGATACTGTCTACGGTGGATTCCTGAGTGATTTCACTTTTGACTGGCAACCCGGTTTACCTCAGAATAAAATGATTGTGACCCAGGCAAGACATATATGGACTGCATCTAATGCAGCTATGTTTTTTAAAGACGATAAATATCAAAAAATAGCTGAACATGGATTTAATTTTATCAGGGATAAGATGTGGGATAACACGTATGGCGGTTTTTATATGATTCGCAATCGGGAAGGGAAGCCCATAGGACAAGCATCGGGAGATAGTAAAACTGCGTACGGTAATGCATTTGCCATTTATGCCTTGGGGTCATATTTTAAGCTATCAGGCGATAGCTCTGCCCTTGAACTTGCCCGCCAGACATTTTTATGGCTTGAACAGTACAGTCATGATCCAGAATATGGAGGATATTTCAATAATCTGACCAGGGAAGGTAAATTGAGAGAAAGGAACAATGAGGCAATAGCAAGATTTGACCAGGCCGGCCCTGACTGGAAAGACCAGAATTCATCTATTCATTTGCTTGAAGCTTTCACTGAATTATATAAAGCCTGGCCAGACAGCATATTGCATCAACGTCTTCTTGAAATGTTAGGATTAATAAGAGATAAAATTGTAAGAGAAAAAGGGTACCTGACTTTGTTCCTGGAAAGGGATTGGACACCTATTTCTTACCGGGATTCATCTGATGCAATCAGAAAGGCTCATTTTAATATAGATCATGTTTCCTTTGGGCATGATATTGAAACGGCTTATCTGATGCTGGAGGCTTCGGATGCACTGGGACTGGAATCTGATCAAAAGACTTTGACAATAGCAAAAAAAATGGTGGATCATTCCCTATCAACAGGCTGGGATGAAGAAAAAGGGGGATTGTATAATGAAGGGTATTATTTCAAAGATTCAGTATCTATATCTGTAATTGACAAAGCTAAAGTATGGTGGGTTCAGGCTGAAACCCTGAATTCACTGCTTTTGATGTCAAAACTATTCCCTGAAGAAAATAAATACTATCAGGCTTTTCTGAAACAATGGGAATATATGAAAACATATCTGATAGATTATGAGTATGGTGGCTGGTATTACAATGGCCTGGATAATAATCCGGAGATGATAAAGGCAAATAAAGCATCTGACTGGAAAGTTAATTATCATGACTCACGGTCATTGATGAATTGTATCAAAATGCTGAGGGCTGAAGAATGAGAGAGGGAGGGAGAGAAAGAGGGAAGGAGGGAAAGAGGGAAGGAGGGATAGAGAGAAAGAGAGAGGGGGAGAAAGGGAGAGGGGGAGAAAGGGAGAGGGGGAGAAAGGGAGAGGGGGAGAAAGGGAGAGGGGGTGAAAGAAAGAAGGGGGTGAATAAGATAAAACA
>Ga0153916_10005065_pt1 | contig 10026 bp, 5 predicted proteins | sample Opewatmetagenome_FD_109642 | JGI IMG/M metagenome (GOLD analysis project Ga0153916, IMG submission 109642) | Freshwater wetland microbial communities from Ohio, USA - Open water 3 Core 3 Depth 4 metaG | ecosystem: Environmental > Aquatic > Freshwater > Wetlands | place: USA: Ohio, Lake Erie, Old...
ATCAAAACTAGCAATTATGGCGTCAGCATCCTTCTCAAATTCACCAAATACCATTGGTTTTGACAAATTAACTGCTACTATCACAGGCTTATTCTTCATTTTCTTACGGGTATCAATAACCATTTTCAGGTCATAATTATTATGGGAAATAACCGTCTTATTCTTATATGTGCGGTTAACAAATTCCTCCATGGGATCTCCGCCGGCAATGCTTGGATCACGCGCATATTCAGCCGTATATGGACCGTACTGAAGTGTGATTGGCACATAACCGTTGCCACCAGCTTCGGCATCTTTCTTATCATATCCGAAGCCACCATCCGGGCTGTTTACAAAAACAAGCGCACAATCGGCTTTATCAGGATTATCCGTAACATTAAAATATTTTTTAACTATTTCCATATTCACTGGCCAATCTGAAAACTCAGGTATAGGCAAGCCAAACCAGTTGGTTCCGGCCGGTGTATATCTTTTAGGAATATAAACCGTAATATCTTTCTGAAGCGGAAGGATTTTATTTTTATTCTTCAGAAGTACAATTGATTTAAGCTGCACTGCATAACCTGTGGCCATGAATTCAGGATTACCTACGATACTGTCCGATTTTTCGGGATTGAGATATGGATTTTCAAACAGTCCGGTCCTGAATATATTTTTCAATAACCGTACTGCCGATTCTTCAAAGCGCGCTCTCATAAATTCTTCGCCATGTTCAGCAACACCCATATTATATGCCTCGATAACCGGCCCTGCATCATTGTTCCCTCCAAACTGGTCTACCCCTGCCATTATTATCTTATAATGCCTTTCTGCAACTGAATATCCTTTTTCAACTCCCCAGCAACGGCCGCCTGCCATCATACTTGTAATATCCGGACTTTCATCGTTGGTAATTCCCCAGTCAGTGCATACTACCCCATCATAGTCAAACCGGTTGCGCAGCAGGTCAGTAATAAAATATTTGCTGTATGCGTTTCCAACATTTTCATTATTAACTGTATCCTGGTTCCACGATATCGTATAATAAGGCATTACCGCTGATACCATTCCAGTTCCGCCTGCCAGTTTAAATGCCCCGTTAACAAAGGGAAATATTTGATCATCCAGGTTATTCCCGGGATAAATCGCAAATTTACCGTACGCAAAATGACCATCCCTCCCCGCTTCTTCAGGTCCTCCTCCGGGCCAGTGCTTGGCCATTGCATTGACACTCTTGTAACCCCAGCCTCCGGAAATTTCATCATCACCGGCAGAAGTTTGAAAACCATCCACATAAGCCCTGGCCATATCGGCAGACAGTTGAGGATCCTCACCAAAGGTTCCGTTGATACGGCCCCACCGGGGTTCTGTACCCAGGTCAATCTGCGGTGACAGGGCTGTAGTGATACCAAGCGCTCTATATTCAATGGATGCAATCCTGCCAAACTCCTTAACCAGGGCAGCATCAAAAGTAGCAGCAAGTCCCAGTGACCCGGGCCACATGGAAATGTCACCACCTGAACCTGCATTATATTCTGTGTTTGTCACCGCATTATGGCGTGGATCTGAACTATTATTAGACGGGATACCCAGTCCGATCCCTTCAACCAGCGATTGTACATTATTATTCCATCTGGCTGCAACTGTCGGACTTTCAACACTCGTTATGAGAACATGCCTGAGGTTGTCATTCACCAGGAAATCTTTCTGGTTATCTGTAAGATCCGAGGGATCCGCACCGCTTTCTTCAAATTGTTTTCCATTATAAGTACTGGCAAACCAGCCTCCCCTCCTGGCAGGAATAGCCTGGTGGGCGCTGTAAAGCATAAGTCCGGCAATCTGTTCGATAGTCATCATGGATGCCAGATCTTTGGCCCTCTCATCTGCAGAAAGTCGCCAGTCTTCATACTTATCAAGCTTCCCGTTCCGGTTGAGATCTTTGAATGCTAATCCTCTGGCTGTGAGTATTTGTATCCCGGACGTAGTTGAATATCCAAGGATTTGCCCTTCCGGGTTGTGGATAATCCGGACCGTTCCCGGACCTTCGGCTTCAGTCCATTTAGGCTTCGTATTGATGCAGGAGATACTGCATAATATTAAAATCGCAAACAGCATTATGCTAATTTTCAAAGGACGGATGGATTTCATGATAGTAATAAATTGATTTCAGGTGTAAAGTAATAAAAATGTATACAGAAATAAACGATCGGACGATTATATACTTCAATAATTCTTAGACTATTTTGGTTCGGTTCCGAGTGGCACCACGTCTCAAATTGTAAGCCCTTAAAGGTCAATGATCTGCAAGGGCTTTATTTTTTGGTTGACGAAAGCGTTGACGATTTTTTTAAGGGAATTTTCTACTAATCTGCAGTATCCATCTTATCCATTTTATCGGTCATATCGTTTGTTTTTCTTCTATTGGCCATCTCCACGCATACCAAATAATTAGTAAATGAAAAATTGCTTCAATTGATTGATAATAGATATAGTAGTACCATATTTTGCCTGGAACAAAACGTGTAATGATTATAAGTACTATATGAAGAAAACTAACAATAATGTTTACCCATCGGTTTATGCCAGGCTTTAAAATAAGTGAGAGTAAAATCATTATTGGTGGAATAGACATTAATATTGCAGCTGCAAATAAAAAACTTTGGTTAATTGTCATACCAGCTATGATACCTGAAATAATCTGCTCGGGAATTTCAGGTTGAAAAAGTGTTTTAATGTCAGCATAAACATAAATAAACATTACTGCAATCCATAATGCAGATAGTATTATCTTCACATTAACCTTTTCATTTTGAAGTGTTTTTTTGGTATTCATAATGTATCTCCTTTAATTTATTTATATCTCAAGCATTTCGCACAACCAATAGCGGCATGAATAGTTACCGAACCGGCTACTATTCTGCCAGCTATTTCGGATTTTTAATTTTTTTCTTCAATATTAAATCACCTACATTTTTGGGCAATTATTTATGCCGTCAGGTTGTAAGCAGTACCCTTAATATTTTTTATAAAAATATTGCTCGTAATCAATGTTTATTTTATAACTAATCGTCATCTCTTTTGAAGTCATCCTATTAATAAAGGCGGTATCAATCATATTATCCTTTTTGAAGATTATTAAGTTTTTGTTAAGGTAAAAAGCATTAAACTCATCGGATAAATTGCTTCTATAATTTTCGTCCTTTATTTCCAATACTCTCGGCTTGTTTGATGTTTTCCATCCAATTTCATAGTCCCCAATTGTTTTACCTTCGTATGCAATCCATTTTCCCTGAAGATCACGATAATTAATAGAGTCTTTGTAAATTATTGAAGTTGAATCATATCCTTTCCAATCAAACTTATCTCTTGCCATTATTCTATCTTGTCCTTTTAGTAGTATAAAATGACTTAAAAAAAAGAAAATCATCATTATTAAATACTTTATTGCCATTGTATTTGAATTAAAGATAAACTTCCTGTTTTATTATCATTATTATATTTTATCTAACCTTATATCGATTTGGAACTAAATCAATTTTATTTCAATGTACTAGAATATCCTTTTATACAGGTATTGCTTACAACGGATGGCAATAAGAAACGCTGGGCGTTTCGAAGCACCTACTTATCAAGTTACCGAGCCGTTTATTAAATGTTATGTCTTTCAAATTTAGCACTTTCCGCCCTATGTTTTTTATTGCGTGTTATCTCTCGTTAATCTTTAAATCAAATATTCTCGCCGTTTTCTTTAAAAAGTTTTCTCATATCATCTTTAAGCATTTTGTAAACCCAATTTCTAATTATACAAAAGTCATCAACTTTCGGGGTGTTTATTTTATCTACCGTTTTAATTTGATTGTGGTAGTCACTGTGGAGAACATTATCAAGTGAAAATCCTCGCAAAACCTTTACTTCACCTTCTTCAAATATCTTGTCCATTGGTTTAAATTCTTTAAAATTAACATTCGTTTCTCCATTTTTAGATATACGATAACCAAACATCCCCCATTTAAGAACATCTATGTCTTTGATATAAAAAAAGTATTCATGCGGTAAGGTTTTATAAAAGGGAAATTTATCTGCAAATGTTGGGAAACAATAATCAACAAATTCTTTGTAACAAGTTTCTAGGTGCTTAAAAAACTTTTCTATATATAATTTTGCTTGTTCTTCACTAAATTGAGCAATTCTAATCTGTGGAATATTCAATTTTCGATTCTGTTCATAATATTCTTTAGCTTCTATCACGGATTTATCAGGATAAGGTAAGTGGTGCTTTTCAATTTTTTTATATCCCTTATTTAATAGAATATTTACAATTTTAAACAGTTCTTCAAAAGGAGGGAAGTCTCCAATAACATTCAACTCAGGTATATCAATATTGTTTTTAAATGCTTCTTCAATCAATTGGTTAATATCACTTGAAACTGTATTATTTCTTTTAAAATAATGAAAAGCTCTGAATTTATATATTCTGTTTCTTAAGTCTTGTAAATTAATTGGATAAATTAATTCGAATCTAGGTAGGTAATAGTCCTTTAATATAAAATCATAACCTAGTTTTTTTGAATAATAATAAAGTATTGTCGATACCTCCTCCTTAAGGAGAATATCAGAATTGTACGCATTAAGCTTCCCCTTTTCAATTATTTCTTTTAGTTGTTTGAATACATTTTGCTTGATTGTTTTGCCCTGGTCCGGAATCATCAACGAAGTATTACTTCCATATACAACATAAATTCCTTTTTGAAGAAGAACATTCTTTTCATAAGGACCGGAAAACGGATCTTTTAGGCTTTCGTATTGGATAATATTTGACGTATCGGAATTTAATGGAAAAAGTGCATAACCATCATCATTCAAAAGATCTTGTGGTAATATAATCCCAATCGTACCATCAGTTTTAGGATCAAATTTTTCCTTGAATTTCTTGAAGTTATCCTCAAGGTACGAATTATAACCTATCACATAGCTTTGAGCTTTATCTTTTTTGAACTGTATTAAAGTGCTCAAGTGAGAGGAATTAGCATTTTCTATATAAAAATCCAATGCACTTTTACCTATGTGGTTTTTGTAAAAATCAGTAAGAACATTATAGAATTGGTTATCATTAAGCTTGTCCAGTTGATAGGTATGAAAACAAATTATGTAATCACGTATTTTTGAATAATAGAAAGAGATGTTATATGGGTCCTCATTGTTAGACTTGATAAGTATATTTCTAGTAAATAAATCTTCAGGGATATTTTCATCAAGAGAAAAATTTAATTTTTCAAGAACATGGTTGACATCTAAACCTTCATCTTTATAAACCTGCCAGGAGGTGTATTCGTGATGAAGAAAAATATTTCCAATTGACGAAAGAGTTCTTAAGCCCAACAAGAAACCAATAGTTGTTTCTTCGAGGGATTTTTTTAAATATTTTTTTATTAACTCTTTATCATTTATCTTTTTAGGCACTTCTTTACCTCTATAAACTTCACTAAATATTTTTAAAAAAAATCCATTTCTTAATTCAAGCAACAACGACTTAGAGATTTGTCCTTTAAAGCCAAATTCATTTTGATAAAGAGGTAAAATACTGTTTAATTCTTCATCCGTAAAATCAGTTAAAAGGAATCCTGGATTTTCGAGACCACTTATAATATTGTGAGATTTGCTTAACTCGTCGTATAGATGGGTTGGTTTATTCTTGATTTTTAATATTGTATTCCAAATATTTGATTTGCAACTAATGATAATTTTGACTCTTTCAGCATTTTTAGTAACTAAGGCAATTTCACTTAATTCATGAGTGATATTTGGATTAGTACATTCGTCTATGGCATCAATGAATATTAAAACATCTTTACTAGCATATCTACCTAACTCATCTAGTTTTTTTAAAATAACATCCGTTTCAGTTCTACTTGAAAATGCAATATTCAGATCCTGCGAAATGCATTCCAAAGGTGAGTTTATAATAGCAGCATTATAAAAAAAAACAAATGTGTCTTCTAATTTTTGAAGTGCTAATGAACATATTGCATTAGTTTTACCAACACCTGCTGCCCCAACTAAACCAAATATAGAATCATTAGAATTTATAAAATTTTCAAATGCAGTTTGTAAATCTTTGCGTTGTACATAAAGTTTTTTAACAAATTTAGAATAAGGACTATCCGTACTTCCTATAATTTGCCCCATTCTGTCATAAACTTGTGTTTCACAAAAGGCTTTTAAATTTTCCGGGGATAAAGAAATGAAGTTTTTTAGGGCTTCATATCTAATTTTTATTTCATCCTCTGTAGAAAGAGTATATCCATTTTTCCAAAAAGCTGATTTTTCAGAAATCTTTCCTGAAAGTTCTTCTCTTGAAACCGAATCAAAAATCCTTGTTGTTTTTCCATTGGTAACTATTGTAAATGGTGCTATATTATCTAATAATAATCGCGCATACGAAATACCTTGGTCTATATCATTTTGAGTAAATGAAACTGATTCATTTTTTAATTCGATAATGAACAGATTTTTTCCATTTCTTTTGCAAAGAATATCGGACCGGCCTTTAATAGTGTGCTGAGACTTCCCAAGTCTAATAGTAAATGATTTTTCCAATGAAATCTCTGAAAGATCAAAACCTAGATCATTTAAGAATGGTAAAAGTAGTTTTCCTCTAATTTCTTCTTCGTTCATTAACATTATATTTAAACTCCTACGCTAGTTCTTGGTTTTAATGAGAGATAACAACGGTGCATCGGCTAAAAAAGCAAGTGTTTGGCAGAAGGGTTGCATTGTGGATTGGGGCTGACAAACTTTTGCTTTGAGCGGGGCTCTTTCCATGTACAATAATGGCATCGGCAAAACAAATAAGTACGACCTCATATACGAAATTATCTTTGGAACCGTCGCAAAGGCTTGCACCTAACGATAGCGGCATGAATAGTTGCCGAACCGGCTACTATTCTGCCAGCTACTTCGGGTATTTAAATTTTTCTTCAATATTTAAGTCACTTAGGTTGTTGGGCAATTATTTATGCCGGCATGTTAGGCAAAGTTTGCTATTTATTAAGGTACGCGATTAAAATAATCAATCGAAATCTCGTTTCCGACTTTTTCATGAGTTTCCATATCAACTGTATCCCACTGAAGTTTTAAGCTCATTGAATATTTATTTATTTCTTCAATCCACCAGTTATTATACTTCCAATAAGGTTCACATAATCCTAATTCCCAATGTTCTTCAGGACATGATATAATTGATATTGTATCAGGTTCAATAAACAACCATCTAAAATTATAAACAATAGAGGTGTCATTTCGAACATATATTCTTTTACAGAAGTCTGTCTTATCAAATTGAAGAAACTGATTAAAAACAAAATTAGTATCGCATTTTATCGTATCGTCAGTTATAGTTAGATTAATACTCTGATAAAGTGACCATTTACCGTACAACATGCTAAGATTGTTATTGATAATATCTTCTGTACATGCTGTTTGGGTTAAAATCAAAGCTGAGATTATTAACTTAAGATTGCTCATTAAACAAATGATTTAATGATCATACTAATGAAAATATAGTAATAGTATTTATGGTTGCAAATTTTGCCTAACGATTGTGTAAACGTATACTTTTATTTTTTCTATAGCGACAGATTAAACTACTTTTATTATGCCAAATTGGGTGTGTATGCGTAGTTTTGACTAATGGGATCTTTTATCTTGTTCAGATAACTTTCCAATTTTAACCCATATGACTTAATTTAAGTAAACTTAAGAAATTGTTACGTTCGTGTCAAGTTTTTTTATGTAATAAAAAGAGGGGATCTAATATTGCAGCCTTCTTTTGATGTTTCTTTATATAGAAATTGAATAATGCATTAATTATAGTAAAAGATGTTCGCCTTCTATCTGTACAGCTATTTGAGGGGGATCTCCAATCAGTTGACGTCTGCGTTGACGAATTTTGTTTCCTTCTTTTGCCTGTTTTTAATCTTGCGATAAAAAGTTGATCTGAAAATCCCGATATAGTGCGTTGGAATTTAACGATCCGAATAAAAATCAGTAAAAATCGATAAAGAATCAGGTGGTGCGAGTGGCACCACGTCTCACAAACATAAATCCCGCTGGATCAATGATCTGCGGGATTTTAATTTTAGAAGGTGACGATTTTGTTGACGCTTTTTTATTTATTCTTTCTACTAATCTGTCTCTATCTTTTTTGTTCAACTATTTAGGCTAATAAATAGGGAATTACCACAATTTAATAAATCAAAATAACTTTCTTCCTGATTACCGAATTCTCAAAATTGATAATCAGGTAATAGATGCCAGGTTTATTTCCGCGCAGATTGATAATTTCCGTAGTATTGATATCCGAACTTTTCGTATATAAAACTATGCCACTTGTACTTATTACAGAAATGGACTGAGGGATTTTGTCAGGATCAGTATTCACATAAATTTCACCATCTGTGGGATTAGGAAAAATCGTACAGGTATCTCTTCCTGTAATCAGGATGTTAGTGTTGATAAAGATTGGTTCGCCCCATTCTTCATCACCTATTTTATAATATACAAGATGTTCTGTTGCGTCGCTAAAACCAGAATGTGGATCAAATTCCACATCACTTTTAATCTTTCCAATACCTTCGGTGTAACGAATAGTGCTCCACTCGGGACAAATTGATGTAGATGGATAATATATTCCATCATAATATTCTATTTCTAATTTATCCATATAATTCCTGTAAAATACATAAAACAAGAATGGTCTATAATAAGGATGAGACTCTGTAGTTGCTTCAAGTGGAAGCTTTGATATTCCATTGGCAGGTAAGTTCAATAATGGAAATGCTAAAGTGCAGTAAACAATACTTATTGTTATTTGATCTCCCCTGTATTCACGAATATCCCGGAATGTATATACAATACTGTCATTTCCTGGTGTAATTGTTTTCCCAGTACAGGTAGAAATTCGGTATATACCTCCCGGATAATAATATGAGTGTTTATGATAGTGCAATTCATCTCCGATTTCATAGTCATATACATCTTCGTTTGTAAGGATTGAAATTCCAAGGTTTTTTTCCGGAATACCGACGAGGTTATGTAGAAACATTACCTGATTTATTATACTTGTATCCGGGAAAAACTTGAAATTATAAAACCTTACAAATCCATAGTTCTGACTCAGGATTAATGGCTCCTGCAGTGTTTTGATATTTAACAAGACCTGGTTACTATCGTATACCTTGATCCCGATATATTTTACAGAATCAGTCACACCAAGAAAACATATTGTATCTATTTTTGATATTTCAGCTGTAACGGTCAATGAATCAGACTCATACATAATCCAGCTTTCGTGAAGTTCAGCATCGCTTTTAATAAATATAGAATCGTTACGATCATTAAAAAAGATATAATAAGGTCCTGTGTTCAAAATCTTACATCCAAGCCATCCATTTCCAGGTAATAAATACAGATACCAACAATAGGAAGAATTCTGGTAATATTCATCCCACTCCAGTTCTTTGTGCAAATAATATAAAATATATCCATTTTCATAATCTATGCTATCAACTCTAACTCCTTTGATATATTTCTGCTTAAATGTCCAGTTATATTTAGTTTCTTTTAAAAAAATCCGATGGGCTATTATTGGTTCATAATAGTAAGTCCATTCCGGATTAATGGGCGCATAGTTTTGTGTAAAAACTTGAAGGTTTATAGATACAAAGAAAAAAAGAAAGATTTTTTGCTTCATCCTGCATCAATTCAAAGTAAATAATGAAAGTTACAAAAAATTAAGGTTATACTTAAAAGGAAAAGAAGTCAATATATAATGATTTAAGTATGTCTTGAAAAAAGAAGCCCTTAAAGATCAATGATCTGCAAGGGCTTTTTTAGTGGGTTGACGAGAGAGTTGACGATTTTTTAGGAGAACTTTCCTCAAATCTGTTTCTATCTCTTTTCTCCAACTATTTTGGCGGATAATACAGGATAAAATACTATTTCAAAATAATAACTAATATATAATTGTGTTTAAATATTATACTAAAC
>Ga0153916_10005066_pt1 | contig 10026 bp, 5 predicted proteins | sample Opewatmetagenome_FD_109642 | JGI IMG/M metagenome (GOLD analysis project Ga0153916, IMG submission 109642) | Freshwater wetland microbial communities from Ohio, USA - Open water 3 Core 3 Depth 4 metaG | ecosystem: Environmental > Aquatic > Freshwater > Wetlands | place: USA: Ohio, Lake Erie, Old...
ACGAACGTGGACAGGCTTGCGCTTGGCCTGGGCACCAGAGGCAATATGACCACGCCCGGCGGTTCAGGCAAGATGTACTTCGATGACATCCGCCTGTATCGCCCAAGGACTCCGTAGGAGCAAACGCGACTTTCGGTTAAAGCGACATCAGGATTTGCATCAGTTCGGGGCCTGCACCAATTGATTCGGTGCAGGCCCCGCTGTTTTTGATGCGGTGTGTATCGTTGGCCGGCACGGGGGGAATCTTTGTTATCCGACGAACAGACTGAACGGTCCGGAAATGTCTGACACAGGGCCGTGTCTAAGTCCTTGGGCCATTCCTGGTTTGCCGCGTGTTCAGACGGCTCATTTGGGCTGGGCGCGAATGTTTCTTAGACTTTATTTGGCTTATCGAATTCTCGTGGACACATTGGGAGGGGTCAATCATGTCATTCAAGAGAATAACCTCATTCGTGCTTCTATCGGCCTGCCTGTTGCTGATGACGGCGTCCTGTTCAGAAGTATCAGTTGGAAGCGGCCCCGTTGTCAGACCAAGCAATGGACCGCCCGCGCATGCTCCGGCTCACGGGTATCGCAACAAACAGGCGGCGGGCGTGGAGCTTGTTTTCGATTCCCGGCTGGGCGTCTATGTTGTGGTCGGGCTTACCGACCATTACTATCACGACGGCTATTACTACCGTCTGCGCGGCGGCGTATGGGAAATGAGTCTGAAATGCGACGGCGGCTGGGCGGCCGTCTCGATGGCGTCGCTGCCGCCGGGCCTTCAGGCCAAGAGTAACGGTAACGGCAAGGGCAAGGGCCACGGGAACGGAAACGGTAACGGCAAATATAAGAGAGTCTCGTAGCCGCCGAGCACGCCGCCCCGGGCGAGCGGGCGCAGGCGTCCTGAGCCCCAGCGAAGGATCTACGCAAGGCCGGGACGGCCTCGCCACCCGGCCTGACCGGTTCTGTCTTGCCCGAACGACCAGGCCGGTGGCATCCTCTCAATCGCAGCTTGGGGATGGCTTTCCACAGGTTGGCCATGCCTCCCCAAGGGAAGCCTGCCACCCTTGTTGATGGCAGGCTTGCCCTCGTGGAAGCAGGGGATGGATGCTCTCTGTTCGGTCTTCATCATTCCATGTCGCCTTCTTTTTTACACGTTCGCAACTAATCCTCTATCGACGAATGACGAATTCTCCTGCGAAAAGCACGCGCAGATCCGCGAAAACAGTGGAAGTTTCAGCTCCCATCTGGTAGAATAGCATAGGAAGGCTATGATGCAAACTTCAGAACACAGAATGCAGAATGAAGAATGTAGAATGAAGAACGCAGGATTCAGAATTCTGTTTCCTGTCTCCTGTATTCTGTATTCTGTCATCTGCTTTTTCTGCGCTGCACAACCCGCGATGGGGCTTGTCATCAGCGAGGTGATGTACCACCCGGTCGATGCGGCAGAGACGCTTGAATTCATCGAGCTGTACAACGACCAGGCCGTCTTCGCGGACCTCAGTGGGTACGCGTTCACAAACGGCATCGAGTACACCTTCGCGCCCGGTACAATCCTTGGATCGAAGCAGTATCTGGTTGTGGCCCGCGATCCAGCCGCCCTGCAGGCGGGCTACGATATCAGCGGCGTTCACGGTCCTTTCACGGGCCGGCTCAATAACGACGGCGAGCGTATCGAGCTGTCCAACGCCGGCGGAGAAATCCTCAGCTCGTTGCGATACGGCGACGCCTGGCCGTGGCCCGTCTCACCCGACGGAACAGGGCACTCGCTGATCCTTGCCAGGCCCGGCTGCGACCCACAGGAAGCCTCAAGCTGGTCGCCCAGCACGTTCATCGGCGGCACACCAGGCAGGCCGGACGAAATTCAGGCCACAGGCGAAGACCCGACGCTCGTGACGTTGGTGAACGTGGGACACACGGGGCGATATTTCAAGGGCACGGCGGAGCCGTCGCCCGGCCCGAACGGGCAGGCGACGACGGCCTGGACGCAGGTCGAATTCTATGACAATACCACCAGAACGCCGTGGAGAGAAGGTCCCAGCGGGTACGGCTACAGCACGGATCCGGCCGAGCTGCAGTACATCGGGACTGAGACAAACGACATGAGCGGCAAATATATGTCCGTTTATGCGCGTCTGCCGTTCACCGTCACCCAGGAGCAAATCGCCTCCTTTTCCCGGTTGCAGGCCGAGGTCCACTACGACGACGGCTTTGTGCTCTATCTCAATGGCACGCGCGTCGCGGACTCCGGCACAATGTCGGGTAACCCGCCGCCCTTCAATGCCAGCGGGGGGCCGGCTACCGATCCACCGGCGGCCAATGTCGATTTGACCAGCCGGCTGGCTCTGCTGGTGCCCGGCGTGAACATGCTGGCCATCCAGGTGCACAATGCGACTCTCTCGGGCAGCTCCGACTGCTTCGGCAGCCCCATCTTGCGTGCCGTTGTGGGAGAGCCCGGGGGCGGCGACGACCCGCGCACCCGCGTGGTGATCAACGAGCTGCTGACCAACAGCGACGCGGCCGCGAGCACGGACTGGATCGAGCTGTACAACCCGGGGCCGGGAGCCGTCGATCTGAGCAACGTCTATCTGAGCGACGACCGGCTCGATCTGCTCAAATACAAGGTCCCGGACGGGACCGTCTTGCAGCCGGGCGGGTTCTGGGCTGTCAGCGAAGGCGCCGGGCCCGGCAAACTTGACTTTGCCCTGAGCTCCGGCGGTGAGACGGTCTATGTCACAGCGGCCACGAACGACGCCGAGCCGGTGCCGGTCCGTATTCTGGACGCGGTGCGCTGCAGCGCCGTGGAGCCGGAGGTGACATTCGGGCGGTTCCCCGACGGCTCCGACTCGTTTGATTTTCTCGCTGCTGCGACGTTCAACGGACCTAATGCGCAACCGTTGGTCCGCGATATTGTGATTAACGAGATCATGTACCACCACGCCACCCGCGACGAGCGCTACGAGTACGTCGAGCTGTATAATCGGGGGGCCGGCACGGTTTCGCTGGGCGGCTGGGCCTTCACCGACGGTATTGACTACACGTTCGAGGCCGGCACCAGAATGCCGCCGGGCTCGTACCTGGTGGTGGCCAAGGACCCGAACTTCGTCGCGGGCGTGTACAGCAACCTTGTGATCGGCTCGAATTTGCTGGGACCGTACACGGGATCGCTCGACGACCATAGCGAGCGCATCCGCCTGTCCTATCCGATTACAGAGGTGGATCCGGAAACCGGCGATCCCGAGACGTCCATGATCACGGCGGACGAGGTGACCTACTACGACGGCGGCCGATGGCCGAGCTGGGCCGACGGGCAGGGGGCCAGCCTGGAGCTGCGGGACCCGCGCAGCATCAACGATGCGCCCGACGCCTGGGCCGACAGCGACGAGAGCGCCAAGACGACCTGGAAGCCGTTCTCTTTCACCATCGAGAGCAGCGATTCCAGATATACGCACGATCAGGTCGGGGTCTTCGATCTGATGCTTCTCAACCGGGGCGAGGTGCTTCTGGACGACTTGTCGCTGACCATCGTCCGCTCGAACCATCTGACCAACGGGGACTTCGAGAGCGGCGAATCGAGCTGGCGGATTCTTGGCAACCATGTTCGGTCGTTTGTGACGACGGCGGACCGCCGTGCGGGCTCGCGGTCGCTCCACCTGATCGCCACCGGCCACGGCGATCCCGGCGCCAATCGCATCAACCAGTCGATTTCCGGCGTGAACGCCAGCCGGGTGATATTCAGCGGCTGGGCCCGATGGCTGCGGGGAAGCCGATTCCTGCTCTTGCGGGTGACGCGGGAGCGAGCGCCCATCCAGCCGCCGCGGCCGGCATACGCGTTCGAGCTCGACATGCCCTTGAACCTGGGGACACCCGGCCTGCGAAACACGGCGTTTGTGACCAACCGCGGGCCGGACATCCTCGACGTGCAGCACTCGCCCGTCCTGCCGGCCGCCGGCGAGCCGATCGTCGTGACCGCCCGCGTGGCCGACAACGACGGCGTCGCATCCGTCACGCTTCATTATCGATCCGAGGGGAGCAGCGGATTCTCCGGCGCGCCGATGCTCGACGACGGTTCGGGCAACGACCGAATCAGCAGCGATGGCATCTTCACGGCGACAATCCCAGGCGCGGCGAGCGGCGCCATGCGCGCGTTTTACATTGAAGCATCCGACGGCTCGGCCTCGACGCGGTTTCCTACCCGGCTGGAGCCTTCCGCCGATGTGCCCGAGCGCACCTGTCTGGTCCGCGTCGGCGATACGAGGCTGACCACCCGGTTTGCGACCTACCGCATCTGGCTGTCCGATGATGTCATCAATACATTCCGGTCGCGCCCTAATCTGTCCAACGAGCTGATGGACTGCACGTTTGTGTATAAAGACACCGAGGTCTTCTACAATGCCGGCATTCGGTATCGCGGCAGCCCGTTTATCCGCAGCGGCTCAGGCCGCGACCCGCGAGACCGCTACGCCTACCGGCTCGAATTCAGCCCCGACCGGAAATTCCGCGGCCGCGAGGAGGTCAATCTCGACAACACCGAGGGCAGTGATCGCGGCCCCCTCCAGGAGCGCGCCTCCTACTGGTTCTATAGGCAAATGGGCCTGCACTACTCGACGCAGGAGTTCGTGCGTCTGATCGTCAACGGCAGAAACAACGGCATCTACGAAGACGTCCAGAAGATCGACGGCGATTACATCGACCGATGGTTCCCCGCCGATAACGACGGCTACATTCATAAGATCGACGATTACTTCGAATATACGGCCGACGGCACGGGATTCACGAACCTCGACGAAGGGCTCAAGTACGACTCCAGGCACCCGCTGCTCAACGAGACCCATCGGTGGGGCTTTGAGAAGCGATCGCATCCCGAGGACGACAACTGGGACCATCTGTTCGATCTTGCTGTTGCGCTGAACACGTGGTCGAGCAGCCCGACGTACGAGCAGACCATCGAGTCGGTCATCCATCCCGAACATTTCGCCCGGGTCCTGGCGCTTCGCCACGCCGTCGGCGACTGGGACAGCTATGGGTACCGGCGCAGCAAGAACAACGCCTTCTACTACGCTCTTCCGGAGGGCAAGTGGTACCTTTTGCCCTGGGATATCGACTTTACGCTCGGATCGGGCGATGGAGCCAGCACGAACCTGTTCTCTATGAACGCCGGCCAGTTCCCGGAGGTGAATCAGTTTGTGAATTATCCCAAATACCGCCAGATGTACCTGCAGGCGCTGGCGGAGCTTGTGGCCGGCCCGTGGCAGACCTCGTATGGAACGGCCAACCCGCCGACCGCCTTCGACCGGTTTATCGATGACGCCGCCAACGCCCTGATTGCCGAGGGGCTCGGCGACGGCCGGCGAGACGCGATCAAGCAGTTCGTCCGCGACCGTCGGGCCTATATCCTCACGCAGGTTCCTGCGGGGCGGTAGGGGCAGCCCCTATCGGCTGCCCTTGGGCAGGGGCCCCCGCCCGATGTGGTCGGCGGCATTCAAGGGCGCTTCGCCGGCGCACCGAGACCGATAGGTGCTGCCTTGCCCGGGCCACCACGCGGGGTGACCCCTACAGGGAATCTTGGAGGCCTTGAGCAAGCTGCTGTAGCTCGCACAGGCGTTTGGAGCTGATCGAGGCGCAGTAGCGCAGGTCGGCGTATTCGAGATACCAGTCTGATATTTTTCTCCAGTGTCCATCGCCGGCGTCTCGCGCCCGGAGCCGCTGCGAGAAGACGTGCAGTGTCTCACCGAGGTCTCGCCGAGGTCCGGTCCTTCTGACCGTACGGTCCATCCGGGCCAGCATCTTGTGCAAGGTCGCAATCGCCGGGTCTCTGGCCGCCCTTGAGTGTATGTCACATTCGGACGGGTCCCTTCTGTACCGTCGGGCCAGGGACCACGCCAGCACCGGCGCCAGGAGCATTATCAGCAGGGGTAAGCCGGCAAGGGGCCCATACGATGCGAATAACCAGCCTGGCACACCCAGAAGGCCGTACTCATACAAGGCCTGCAGGAGCTGATTGAGAAGAGCGCGAGTCCCACCGCCCTCGCCTGCCGACGCTTCGACCGACGACGTGGCGGCCGCATCTTCGCCAACTGTAGCCTCGACAATCGTCCACTGATTTCGTTCCCGGTCCCAGGCTTCCACCCAGGCGTGGGCGTCCATGTTCCGGGCCAGCCACAATTCGCTGCGGGGATCCTGCTCGGTGACCAGGAAACCGGTGACATAGCGGGTCGGCACACCCGCCAGACGCAGCAGAATCGCAGCGCCGGAGGCAAAGTATTCGCAATAGCCGGAGGTTCCCTCGAGCAGAAAATAGGTCAGCGTGTCCCGGTCCGAGGGGACATCCAGCCCGAGCGAATAGGTGTAGCTCGTGTGAAAGTGTTTGACGACGGCGTTGATTTTCTCGGCCGTCGTGTTACATCCCGCAAAAATCTTCTCCGCTAATTGGCGGACCCTTTCGTCAAGGTCCCGCGGGACACCCAGCATCCGGCGTTCCTGGAACTCCGTGGGCGGCCTGCGATAATCGGACATCTTGTATGCAATGCGGTAGTTCAGGCCGCTTTGCGGGCGCGGGGCATAAACGATGTCGTTTTCGTCCCGCAGCACCAAATGGAAGGACGCTTCAAGAAAGGACGTTCCAAGCGGTGTGAACACGGCATCGGCCAAGCGGGATTCATGTTGGATGGTCATGTACTGACAATCCGAGGAGTCCCTCTGGTCGAGGCGGAAGATGTTTCTTCTGCCGGCGAAATAGAGGCCGAACGGTCCGTTTGGCTGGGGTAAGACCTCCTGTCTGTTTGCCCAGCCGCTCCATTCGGATGGACGGTAAACATCGGGTGGACGGTAAACATCGAAGGCATTGGCCCTCAAGTAGCCGGGGCTGCTGTCAGACTTGATGGTCAGCACCGGTGTCGGATCCTGTTCTGACTTGATTAACAAGATACTCGAGAGTCTGCCGCTATTGGAGAATCCGACAACTGACGCTCCCTCCGTTGTGCCCAGGCTGGTCCCTGCCCTCCAGAACCAGACCGGGAGATAGTTGAGGACCTCCACGTGGCGATAGAGTATCGAACTGGTGATCCAGCCGCAGTTTACAGCGACCAGCAGGATCAGGCCGAAAGCGAGCCAGCTCGTCTTAGCGGAGGCGGGCCGGGCCGGAGCCTGGGGGGGCGCGCGCTGCGTAACGAGCGTTTGAATCGATCCTCGCGCCGCCGTCGCATAGAGCACGACCAGAATGACGGAAAACAGCTCTAATAGCCGAAACGCAACGTACATGTCATCGAGCAGGAGGACCTGTCCGGCGGAGATCGTGGTGGCTATGTGAAACAGTCCCAGTGAAGACGGCAGTTGCTGCGGGGATCCGAGAAACAGAATGAGGATCATCGAGGCCAGGAAGTAGCGGGCTATGGTTTGCCAGGCGACCGCCGCTGCCTGATCGAAAGCGACGCGCCCGGCGTAGCGGAACTGGACGGCGAACACGATCGCCAGGAAGAGCAGGAGGAACGACTTGATCACTCGTCTTTCCGGCCTGATGTCCCAGGTAAAGCGACGCTGCAAACCCAAGAGGCCCAACATGCAGAGGATAGCAGGGTAGGCAATGTCCCCGGAGGCCAGCGCGGTCAGCACCGAGCTGGCCAGTATCATAATAACAGCGATGACCTTCTGTGCCTTCATAGGCATTCTGTCCGTCCCGTCAGGATTTCGTCAGGGGACAGCACCTGCACATCTGGAACCCAGATCGCGCCGTCGTGATCCATGTGTGTCACCTCGGATTCACCTATTAGCAGGACGGTGCTGCAACAGTGGGCTTGGGCGGCCAGCTCGAGCAGGGGGCGGTATGCCTTGTTCCAGCTCAGCAGAATGAAAACGACCTCGGATATCTCCCAGAGCCGGTTTGCCAGCAGTTGCTCTGTGTGCTCCAGAGAATAGCCACCGGATGGTTCAACGCCTGCCAGAATCTCGTGTATTCCGTCGAGGCGCACGCTTCGGGGCCGGTCCGTAAACTGGTGCAGGTCGGGCCCGGCAAGCAGCAAATCGATCAGACAATCATCGTTGATGCTGAAGGCCACGGATGCACAGAGAGAAACAGCCGCCTCGAGCTGCTTGATCTCGTGGGATGGTTGGCGCGTCTGGCGGGGTACGGCCGTATCTAATACAAGTGCGGTGTAGTTGTCGAAGTCGTCGCAGTATTCCTTGGTGGCCGGCACGGACAGACGCGCCCAGGCGCGGGCGTCGATTCTGCGGGGCGAATCCCCCGGCACGAAAGGGCGGTTTCCCGCGTATTCGGGGGAAAGTCCCATGCGGCCGGCCGGCCTGGTGCTGCCGGCGCGAACTTGGCGGCTCAGACCCCGCGTGGGGAATCGAAGGCGGGAAAAGGCCGGAAGGACCAGAAGGTTCTCCTCCCGGTCGCCGGATGTCCCAAAACTGAACAGGTTGAAGGGGAAGCCGGACTGGCAGACCGGCTGCTTGATTCGGTGATAGCCTCGGCGATTGGGCCGTATCGCGACGGTCACTTCAGCCGTCTCGCCGGGTCCCAGGCGTGAAATCACCTGCTCGCCTCCGACTTGCTCGATCCCATCAGGCAAGGCTCTGAACGTCACACAGAGATTGTAAGCGCCGAAGCGCCCGGTGTTCTTGAGCGTGTACCTCAGTTGTGCCGTCTGGCCCGCCATGATGCGGTCCGGCAGATTGCCGCTCAACCGGATTCTGGGCCGCAGCACAAAGCCGGCAAGCAGGGCTACCAGCATGACCCAGACCAGAGCCGACAGGACACCGAAGGCGGGGAAGATCAGAGCGGTGAAAGCAACAAGGCCGATCCCGTGTAGGATCACCTTACCGGCCTCGGTCACGCCAAGATGTAACCTGGCATCGGTTCTACCCATCGCACAAATCCTCAAACCATTTTCGATTGCCGATCTGTAAATCGAAAATTGGCAATCTCCTCTGTTCAAACCGGCACTTTGATACGGCCGACAATGTCCGTGACGATCTGCTTGGCGGTCTCGCCGCTGTGGCGCGTCTTGGTGGTCAGGAGAATGCGATGCGGCAAGACGTGGGGAACAAGCCACAAGACATCGTCGGGGATGACAAAATCGCGCTTCTGGAAATAAGCGCGGGCGCGGGCCGCTCGCGACATCATCAGGGTTCCACGGGTGCTGATGCCTAACTGGAGGCGATTGTCGCGGCGGGTCGCGTGAACGATTTCGACGATATATTCCAGGATGCTGTCATCGACGTGAACGCCAGCCACCTCCTGCTGGATCTGCTGGATCTGTTCGAGCTGAAGGACCGGCTCTATCTTGTCCAAAGGCTCGGCCAGGGCGTGCGACTTGAGAATATCCACCTCGACCTCAGCCGCCGGATACCCGATGGCAATTCGGACCAGGAAGCGGTCCATCTGGGCCTCAGGCAGGGGATACGTGCCGTGAAACTCGATGGGGTTCTCGGTGGCAACCACCATAAACGGTTTTGGCAGCGGATGGCGCCGGCCCTCGATCGTTGCCTGGTTCTCATTCATGGCCTCCAGCAGGGCCGACTGCGTCCGGGGGGAAGCCCGGTTGATCTCATCAGCCAGGAGGATATTGCAGAAGATCGGACCCGGATCGAACCGGAAGTCGCCGCTGACGGGGGTGTAAATGGAGCCGCCCAGGATGTCGGCCGGCAGAAGGTCCGGCGTAAACTGTATTCGGCGGAATTTGGCGTCGATGCTCTTGGCCAAGGCCTTGGCCAAGGTCGTCTTGCCCACGCCCGGCACGTCCTCGATCAGGACCGAGCCCCCGGCCAAGAGCGAAACAATCATGACGTCGATACACTCGCTCTTGCCATAGATGACGTTCTGAAGGTTTTGCTTCAACGGCAATATCAGTGAATGGTCCATACACGCTATCATAAACTAATACGCGTGGATTGCCAAGATGGTTCCGAGCTGACTGGAGTTATCGTGCAGAAAGTCAGCTCAGTCGCAAGGCCACAGGAGGTTCGTACGGTCTGCGTTCGTCTCTCCCGGCGGGAATCTCTTTGTGAGGGCTTCGTACCTCCCGTCGCCGTAGGCGATGG
>Ga0153916_10005067_pt1 | contig 10025 bp, 10 predicted proteins | sample Opewatmetagenome_FD_109642 | JGI IMG/M metagenome (GOLD analysis project Ga0153916, IMG submission 109642) | Freshwater wetland microbial communities from Ohio, USA - Open water 3 Core 3 Depth 4 metaG | ecosystem: Environmental > Aquatic > Freshwater > Wetlands | place: USA: Ohio, Lake Erie...
GCGTTCAAGCAGTCTTGGAAGCAATGAGACTCTGCAATGCCGAACGATTAGTTTTTCCTTCAACAGCAGCAGTCTACGGAGCAGCAAACGGTCCTCAAGTAAGTGAAAAAGTCGAACCCAGACCCTCAACAGTCTACGGCTCCCACAAGCTGGCTGCTGAGAAACTCATCCTCGACTACGCCCAGAAATACAACATCAAACCCACCATCCTACGCCTCTTCAACGTCTACGGAGACCTAGAGAAGGAGCAAGGAGTAATCTCCCTATTCGTCAGAAGAGCCATAGCAGGTCAACCCCTAATCATCAGAGGCGGCAACCAACTCAGAGACTTCGTGTATCTGAAAGACGTTGTGAAAGCCTTCGCCACAACAGTCCTCACAAAAGCCAGCGAAAACGAAACACTCAACGTAGGCTCCGGAACCGGAATATCCATCAACAACGTCGCCGAAATGGTCAAACAACATTTCCCCGAACTGCAAGTCAAATACGAAACATCTAACGGCGGCGAATACAGCATATATGCTGACATATCTCACATGAAAAACATACTTAAGAGCTCACCCACCCATCCTGAAACAGGGATACCAGCATTCATCAAAGAATGTAGACTGAGCTGCAAATGAAGGCCGAACAATGAAACCACACGTAATGGTCATGGTTCCCGCATATAATGAAGAGAAGACAGTGGAGGAAGTAGTCAGAACCACCAAGACACTGCACCCTGATTTCGAAGTCGTAGTAATCGATGACGGATCAAACGACCGAACAGTAGAAAAAGCGATGAATGCAGGAGTCTCAGTTGTTTCGCTGCCATTCCACTGCGGGGGCAGCGTTGCAATCCTAGCCGGCTACTGCATTGCAGCGATAAAAGAATATGATTATGTCGTAAAAATCGATGCAGATGGACAACACAGACCTGAAGACATTTCGAAACTTCTCACCCCCTTATTCTCCGGCGAGACCGACATAACAGTAGGTTCACGCTACCTAAATCAAAACAATCACAATGGCGACTCCGCTGTAAAGAATAGTGGAAGAGTCTTCTCCTCAACACTTGTCTCAACTGTAAAAAAGACAGGTGTAACAGACGTTACATCAGGCATGCGTGCATGGAGCCAGAAAGCGATTAGAACACTACTCTCAGTCTATATGGAGAGAAGAATAGGAGAAGACTCCGTATTCTGGGTCGCCGAAACATTTGTGGCAGCAAGGAAAGGACTTACACTCAAGGAAGTGCCCATCGAAGTCCTCCCACGAAATCACGGCAAATCCAAAAGCTTTTCTCCAAGAAAAATGCTACTCTACCCTCTAAGGTTGCTCGCAACAATAGTCAACGAGATTCAATAGCTCGAGGGAAACTGCTATGTTACCGCCATATTCGTTAATCGGCGTAGCCTTTGGTCTATTCATTATAGCCGCAGACATAATCCTCTTAAGAAAGCACAAATTGTCAGGCAGAATGTTTCTTTTGTGGTTAGTTTACGGCATAGCGGTTTGCTACGTTGCAGTCGATCCATCTATCTTCTCTCGTATAACGCAGCTACTCGGCTTGCAATTCACGCTTACAGGTGTTGTGATAGCTGGCTTCGCAATGCTCTCAGTCATGTTCCTCTACCTGAACTACAGGATAGCCGAACTACAAAGCCAACTGATGAAGTTGGCCATCAGCGCTTCGGTGGTAGATTTCACCGAAAAAAGCAAGAAAACAGACAAAACGCGAGGCAATCCTGACGCCCCAGATCGCCAACCGCCAAGCTGAGTGAAACCAACATGAGCACCCACAAAGTTCCTCTGTACAAAATCTTCTGGGACCAAGATGATGTTAACAATGTGTCTGAAGTCATAAAGCAAGGCATGTCTTGGGCAACAGGTCCAAAGGTCAACGAGTTTGAAGAAACAGTTGCAAAATATCTCGACCGGAAATACGGCGTCGCCTTCAACTCTGGAACCTCAGGCCTTCACGCCGTGCTGCTTGCTTATGGAATCAAACCAGACAATGAGGTAATAGTTCCCTCATTCACCTTCATTGCGACAGCAAACTCTGTCCTCTTCTGCGGAGGACGCCCCGTTTTCGCAGACATTGAAGACGAAACCTACGGACTCAGCCCCGAGAACGTCGAAAAGAAGATCACTAAGAAAACAAAGGCAATCATGCCCATACACTACGGCGGAGGCCCTTGTTTGATCGAGGAACTGAAGCAAGTGGCAGAAGACAAGAAAATCTTGTTGATCGAAGACGCCGCAGAATCGATAGGTGCATTATCTGACGGCAGAAAAGTTGGGTCGTTCGGAGACGCTGCCCTGCTGAGCTTTTGCGGAAACAAGGTTATCACCACAGGAGAGGGCGGCGCAGTTGTAACCGACGAACGAAGCATCTATGAGAAACTCAAACTCATCAGATCTCACGGCAGAGTCGAAACAGAAGATTACTTCTCTTCAAGCCAAATGGGGGAATATGTTACTCTAGGCTATAACTGGCGCATGTCTAACATAACAGCCGCACTGGGCCTATCACAGATGGCCAAGCTTGAAAAAGCCATAGCACTCAGGCGAGAAAAAGCCGAGTACTTGACTGAAGCTCTCTCAAAGGTCGAGGAGCTTGTGATCCCTAACCCGTCCAGCAAACGCCACCACGTTTATCAGATGTACACCGTACGTGTGAAAGGCGGAGCAAAGACAAGAGATGCGTTGCAGAATCACCTATCCGCGAAGGGAATAACAACTAAAGTCTACTTCCCGCCAGCGCATTTAACAGAATTCTACAGAAAAGGGTTCGGATTCAAAGGCGGTGAATTGCCTGTCACCGAGCGAATGGCAAACCAAGTTCTCACACTCCCGATTTACCCCACAATGACCACCGACGAAATGGACTACGTTATCTCCAACGTCAAAGAGTTTATCAAGACTCAGAACGGATAGCTTGATGAATGGCGCTTCTGAGGATCCCACTTTGCCCCGCAAAGCCAAACACCTGCCTCCGCGAAAGAAGAGCGAGAAAGATATTGAAGCTTACATAGAAGATGGAGCGAAAATAGGCGAAACCGCCGAGATAGGTCCCTTCGCATACGTGTTTTCCGGATCTAAGATTGGACGAGGCAGCATAGTTGGAAGTCACTGCATAATAGGTCACCCAACAAAGATGGAACTTCAAGGATCGGATTTCTCAGGTTCCAGCACAAAAGCTGCAGAGTTTCGACTAAAAGACCCTGCAACAGTAATCGGAGAGGCCTCAATCATAAGGTCTGGGGCAATAATATATAGCCATGTCAACATCGATAGGGAACTTCACACGGGCCATAATGTTCTGATCAGAGAACATGTGAACCTCGGCAAGGACTGCGTGGTTGGAACGCAGGCAATCCTAGACGGGTACATCAGAATGGGCGACAAGTCCATGGTACAAAGTCAGTGTTACATCACTCAATGTGTGAATGTCGGAAGAGGCGTGTTCATTGCCCCTGGCTGCATCTTCATGGACAACAAGAGCATAGTTTTGGGAGAGGGACTTGTCAAGACCACTGTCGAAGATTACGCCCGGATCGGAGGCGGAACAAGGGTCCTGCCCGGTGTCACCATAGGGAAATATGCGCTAATCGGTGCAGGTTCTGTGGTCACGGGCAATGTACCTTCGAAGGCATTAGCCTATGGAGTCCCAGCCAAAGTGAAGCGTTTCCAGAGTGACAAAGAGATCGACAAATACGTCACGTCCATTGAAGGCTGGCAATGACATAATAAGCGGTGGCACGATTACCACAGATGCTGCGCAGATTCATGATTGACTGGAAACCAATTGAATGCGAGGTTTCGAAACGATCTTCCTGTTTACAGTAGATGTCGAAGGAATGCCCATAAGAGACGGCTCGTGGGACTACTCCACAGTTGTTGATGGAATTCCACTTCTCCTCGATCTGCTTGATGACTTTGGCGTCTGTTCCACGTTTTTTGTGTCAAGCGATGTGGCTGTGAAGACTCCTGACGCGATAAGAGAGGCTATAAGGAGTAAGCACGAGATTGGCTGTCACGGTTACAAACATCAGCCCATGAACACGGGAAGTCCACGAGACCAATACAGAACTCTGAAGGTAGCAACAGAAACCCTCTGGAACCACTTGAACACGACTCCTGTAGGTTTTAGAGCTCCCTTCTATCGAGTCGACGCGTCAACATTGTCAGCTTTAGTCAAACTTGGATACAAATACGACTCCTCCGTGGTCCCTTCTCCTAGAATAATCAGCACGAACTTCTTTCCTAATGCCCCTCACGAACCTTACGCGCCCTCAGAAGCTAGAATAGACCAACGCGGAGAAACCTCGATCATTGAAATTCCTGTTTCAACGCTACCCATAGTCAGGCTACCTTTAAGTCTAAGTTTCTGCATGCTCTTCGGTCTGAACCTCTACAAATCACTGCTTCAACGCTTTGACCAAGGAATAATGACGTTCTATCTCCATAACTATGACTTTTACCCGATACCCCCAAGGGCTAAGGTGTCGCCTTTGTTCCGCCTAGCATATCTCAGACACCAGACACAAAGGATTGCCATGCTTCGAGAACTGCTGGAATTCGTGATTTCAAGATTCTCCCCAACATTTGCGTGCGCAAAAGAGTTCACCGCAAATTTCGGAAACGAGCCAGCGAAGATCCTGCACAGCTTATCTTCAGAGAACCAAAGGAACGGGAGCATGAAAAATGCCACCAAAGGAAGATACTGAAGAACAAAGGCCAAACGGTTACATACCATTAGAACCTAATCGGGTAGAAGGATTAATGCCTGAAATTTCTTATCTGGCGAAAGCCCACGGCTACACAGGTCGTCTGGGGCGGACACGATACCTTTTCAAAGTCATACACAACTACCTGTGCTACATGATTTCTTCAAGAATTCCCGCAGGAGAACTTAAACTGATACTTTTACGGTCAATGGGTGCTCAGATTGCTAGGAGAGCAACGATCACGTATGATGTTCACATAGATCCCGATTGGCCTGAACTATTCACGATCGAAGACGGTGCAGGCATCAGCCCGCGCGCAATGATCATAACACATGCAAGGCCCTCGGTAAGCATCCGCACGCGCTCCTACGCTGCGAGAGTAACGATAAAGAAGAACGCTTGGATAGGTCCAGGAGCGATAGTGTTACCAGGAGTTACAGTAGGTGAAGGAGCTATAGTGGGTGCTGGAGCGGTAGTAACCAAGAATGTTGAACCTTACACCATGGTCGTGGGCATCCCGGCCAAAGTTATCAAGAATCTGCGCGAGCCATGAATATCTATGGAGAGGACGCAACTCTCAGAAGATCAAAGGGGCTCAACACGATGAACATTTTGATAGTGACATCATACTTCGGGGGACGAAGAAGTGGAAATCCAGATGTCGTGGATCTTGCGGTTCGGCTGCATCAAAGGGGTCACACCGTAGTTGCATTAGCGGATAGCTATCCTGGCGATGTGCCGTATGAGGAGTTTCATGGTGTTCGAATCTTCAGGGTAAAACCGCTTCATTACTTCTCTGGTATCGATTACGGTATTTCTTTTCCGCTCCCTGATATTATTAGAATAATGAAGAGATTTGACATAGACGTCGTTCATGGAATCGTTGAATATGCGCCTTCAACGATTTCAGGCGTGTTCCTTTCCAGCATTCTCAGGAAACCCTTTGTTCTTACACTTCAGGGCGCTGGCATCACTTTTGGGATCTCGTATGTTGACTTAATTGTCAATGGCTTTGACCACACCCTCGCAAGAGTCATTTCATCGAGGACGAAAACAGGCATATTGTTAAGCAAGAACCTAGTAGCAAGAGCTCGCAAGATCGGCCTGTCACAAGGTAAGATCCGAATCATACCAACGAGTATACCATACGTGGAAGAGTTCGCCCCTCAATCTGTTGACGCAAGCATAGCAAGGAAGGAATTGGGAGTCGACAACAAAGTCGTAGTATGTTTCGTTGGCAGATTAGTGCGACTGAAAGGTCTCTCATTCTTGCTACAAGCCCAGAAAGCCCTACAGAAAAGTGTTCCAAATCTTCACTTACTCATCGTCGGGTACGGTCCTGACAAGCCACTCTTGGAATCCATGGCAAAGAGCTTCGACTTGAAAGCAACATTTACCGGATACGTAGAAAGAAACAAAATACCCTCATATCTTTCAGCAGCTGATATTTTTGTCAACCCGTCATTGACGGAAGGTCTGCCCCTTACAGTTATGGAGGCTATGGCGATGGAAAGAGCCGTGGTCGCAACTGACGTCGGCGGAACATCAGATCTTATAAGGAATGGAGAAAATGGTTTTCTTATTCCATCTAGGGATGTCGGATCGTTAGCCTCCGCAATCAGAACGTTAGCATTGGACGACAAACTGAGACAAAGAATGGGCCTTGCAGGTCGCGACACAATAATGAAAGATTTTAGTTGGAGTAGTATTACACAGAAAGTTGAAAAGGTCTACGAAGAGGCATTGCTTTCGATGCACTAGAAATACGGTAGGTGCCACAGGCTTGCGGGAAGCAGTGTAGCCCATGAAATACGAGGTCAAATAAATGGATCAAGGAATAGTGATTCGGAGAGTCAGAAGAAAGGAATTTGACCGATTATTCGAAATCACCGGCGAAACATCCTATGCAAAAAGGGTCACAGGTTTAAGTGAACATAGATTCTTGCGCATCGCGAAGCTCTACGGGCTTGTCGAGGTAGCCTTCCCCTTCCTTGATGTGCTTCGCAAAGATGTTTTTGATACGATTCTGGTCGCAGCATCAGGCGACAGAATAGTGGGCGAGATCCATCTTGTATATTTAGGAAGGAGAATTTGGGCGATCAGTTCGGCTGCAGTTGATCCCGCCTTCGGACGACGCGGTATCTTCAAGAGCTTAATGGGGCAAGGTCTCAAATACATATCATCAAGGCATGGAGAAAGAGTGTTCGGTTCTTTCCGAACAGACATTACAGCCGTTGATAGAGTAATGTGTAAGATGTTCGGATTCGAGATTTTTGAGAAACTGCACTTGCTACAGCTGAAGCTTCACAGAATCCCAGATGTCGAGCTCGACGAAAATGCTGCTATCAGAGAAGCTAATAGAACTGATGCAGAGAAGATCTATCAACTCATTAAATCAATAAGCCCGAAAAAGACGCGAATCAGAAGAACCGCGCCTAGCGATTTCATTGACTCTTCATTGAGCCGCGTAGCAGAGAAACTCATGTGGTCTCATTCAAAAAGATGGGTAATGGAGATGCAAGGAAGAATCGTAGGATATGTCCGCTTCACCTACACGCCTCCACAAGAATCCGGAGAACTGGAGTCTTTCCAAGTCATTCCTTCAAGCGAGTCCTCAAGACTAATTCGCTCACTGCTTGGCGCAGTACTTAGATTCCTATATGAAAGGAACATACGAAAGATTGTTGTATACCTTGATGACGAATGGCGGTCTACAATTGAAACGTTCGAAAGCTTTGGGTTCAAACATATAGCCTCTTACAACAATACAGTCAAGATATTACGAAAGAATCCATAATGTGAAGGACCTTGACGGGCGCTTCTCTCAAAACTAGTGATCAAAGCAACAAGATTGCGACTGACACCGGGAAACTTCAGGCTGGCAACTCCTAATGAAAGTGCTTATGATCGTAGATCCTTTCGATCCATGTCCTCAGTCATCGGCTCAAAGACTCCACTCTTTTGCCCAAGCGTTCTCTCATAAGGGATTCAGAATTGCAGTCATTGCTGGAACATGCTGTCACGGAACAATAAGAGCGGCGAGTTCTTCTGAAAAGAACTATACGGTATACGACTTAAGATGCCCAGGGTTCTTACTCTCTCTTTCGAGTGTTACTATCAATCCTCTTCTTGTTCTCCTGTATGGCTTTTTTTCAGCTATTATTGCTGCCATAGAACGTCCCGATGTGGTTTTTGCTTCAGTTCCCAATGGGGAAGTCGCTATCGCGGGCTTCTTCGTCTCAAGGATCTTCAGAATCCCTTTCGCTGCAGACATGCGTGATCTCTTTCCGTTTCCTTCTGCACGTGAGATAATCAACGTACCGATCTCCCCTTCAATGAGCAAGCTTCTCACACACATCTTTCACTTTCTTTACAGAAATTCGGACGCAGTCACCTGCGTGTACCCTCGCATAAAAACAGAGCTTGTGACGGCAGGAGTCCCTGCTGATAGAATCTCTGTCATACCCAATGGAGCCGATACATCAATCTATCATAAGTCCAGTTCTCAAGAACGCGAAGAAATACGACTAAAATACAGTCTTCCACGAGATAAACTAATTTTTGTTTATGCTGGGACCCTGGCTTCGTACTATCCAACGCATGACCTGATAGAAGGATTCGGCAAAGCATATCAGAAAGAGAAAAACGCGCAGCTACTATTCATCACCTTCAGGGGTTATGAGCATCACAGACGCATGGCAGAAGAACTCGAACTTGGAGACGCCGTCAGATTCATGGGCCCCCTATCGGTGGTCGAAACCGCTGGAATCCTTTCTGCCTGTGATGTGGGCCTCATTCCTTTCTCGGGAGATGAAAGATTCCTAAAAGACATGTATGGCGCCAAGATCTTCTCATACATGGCTTGTGGACTGCCTATCCTTGCCTCCGGACCTCCAGGCGGCCTGATTGAAGACTTTGCACGCGAGTTTCAGACCGGATTTTTCGTTGGCAAGCCGTCAGCGAATAATTTTGCAACAGGTTACTCTTTCTTTTTCAAGCACAAAGAGCGAATAGAGATAATGGGCAAGAACGCACGAAAACTTGTCGAAGAGCACTATGACAGAAAAAGAATAGGTATGAAGTTAGCCTCGTTACTGTACAGTCTGTCCGAAAAAGAACGTCCCCGTCATCGCCTATAGGGTGCCAGCAAATCGCGCTTCAGGACTCGCCTTGCTCCGAGTTGGCTTTGGTTTCAGTCTTCGATTTTGCCGTTCTGCGAAGCTGCAGGTGATTGCTAATGGAAGTGCCGATCGTGATTACGGCCAAAACAAATGCAATTGCTCTCAGGTCGAATTGAATCGGAAAGAATCCACTGGCGATTATTATACAAGCGCCGCCTAAGGCCATAAACATAGTGAGCACCAGGAAACCAAAGGCTACTCGAAAGCCGCGAGTTTCATCGTAGAAAAAGATGCGCCCCAAGAAAACACTATTGATCATGAGGTAAACGAATGTGAACAACCCGCCAGCAAGAGCGCGTGTGCTAGGAGATGATAACCACGTTGAGCTGAGGAACATGGCAAATACCGAACAAATAGCGAAGACTGTGGCGTAGCCTCGTGCGTCGTTGGCAATTTTCCCCTCAATATCAAATCTCATGGCTCTTACCGCAGTCCGCATCTCGTCTAACCTACAATCATCATGTAATCGAAGTAAATGGTCGCGGGGGCTCCATCCGTCGTCATCACTGACAGCCACGCAAGGGTGAGCGTCGCATTGCCTGTCATCGGATAGACGTACGTGGTGTAATCCGTTGTGGGTTTGAGCCAGGTGGGTGTTGTGAATGCCCGTCCTTCCCAGCCCATTCCTATATCTTCCCATAGCTGGACCAGAAACCTGGTGTTAGACCCACCCTTCAGTCTAATCATCAAACGGGTGCACCCTGTTAGCGAGGGCAACGTTTTCTGATAGTTAGCCCAATCGTTGATCTTTCCGCTCAAGCTGAGGTTTCCTACGTCTCCGTCGGTTATGAAAGAGTGACTGCTCAAGGTGGTGCGCCCAGTGAAAGTCCATCCCTGCATAAAGGAATCGTCCTTCCAGACTACATTCTGATAGAGGTCGCTGGCTTTCCATCTTACAGTGTAGTTAATGTCTACGGAACCTGTGAAGTTGACCCACTCATCGGCGTTAACGAGAACGCTGCTAGGGGAGGGAGATATGCTTTCATAGGACCAGTAATTCGGCCATTCTCTGATGCTATAGGCTGTTGCACCGCTTAGGCTCAAGGCGTATTCCACACTGTCCAAGGTCATGACCTTGGACAGTGTGGAATACGCCTTGAGCCTAAGCGGTGCAACAGCCTATAGCATCAGA
>Ga0153916_10005068_pt1 | contig 10024 bp, 16 predicted proteins | sample Opewatmetagenome_FD_109642 | JGI IMG/M metagenome (GOLD analysis project Ga0153916, IMG submission 109642) | Freshwater wetland microbial communities from Ohio, USA - Open water 3 Core 3 Depth 4 metaG | ecosystem: Environmental > Aquatic > Freshwater > Wetlands | place: USA: Ohio, Lake Erie...
CGCCATTAATTAATGACTTCCTTGAACTCCCCATTTCTTTTCGAGTAGTCTGAATGTTCCAAATCCTAACATGCCACCCAAGAGACTAATGACCTGGCCGATACCAAGGTCTGGCGGAGGAGCGCAAATCCCAGTTCCAATAACTTGTCTTGCCCATAACCAAGTACCTATGACAAACATTGGAATAAAGTAAACCCCCAGGGAGGTTCCTAGTATCCAGCCGATATACGGCCTCCATCCTGAATTCCACCAAGATGGACTTGCAGCTTCAATCTTATTAATCTCAACCTGGTTGGTCTGCTGCAATGAATCTACTTGCGCCAGTGCGGACTCGATCTCGGCTAGCTTTGTTGGATCAATCGGCTCCTTACCGGTAATCATTGTTCTAAGGCCGGTTAAAATATTGTGAATACCGGTACCAACTTTATCGGCATTATCAAGAATGCCCTTCATGTCAATATTGACTGCACCTAATCCCATAACGTCTCCTACTCCATGATTTCATACTTCCCGTCTACCATTCGTAACATTTGGTGACGGTTTTTAAAATTATCGTAGCTCAAGTGGACCCACATGAGATGCTGTTCGTCGATCATTTGATCAAATGGGAGTCCTAGTTTTTTCACCATATCAATGATTAACTGATTTTTATCATCGATATCACAATCTGCCGCCCGGCCACTCAGGTGCCAACTATTACTAACTCCACCCACAAGAGCGTTTAAACGTTGGCATCTCCAGCCGCTGGAAATTCTAACAGGACCCAATGCGTCTCGCAGCGGTTGTAAAAGATGTTCACAAAGTTCACGTAGGTTCTGAACAACCCCACCCGGGGGATTCCACTGTTCATCAATTTTGTGCTCTCTAGCTGTGGGTGATTCCAGGAATTCATAGAGCCAGAAGTTTTTGCTAAGCTGAATGTTTGGTTGCATCAACCCTCCCGGTAGGTTCGACAAATTCCATGAGTTCCTTGATCAACTGTATGGTACGCTCAGAATACCGTTTCGACATTACCGGATGGGTATCCGCCTGCTTGCGCGACCGGCCAAGCATTAATGCTATAATGTGTAACTGTTGAATGATGCGCTCGTCCCGGTCGTTTAGCATTTATTGAATCTCGTCCACGAGTCCCCAGGCCTTGGCTTGATTAGCGTCGAACCACGTAGTATTTTCTTCCCTACTCAGCCATTCCTCACGAGATGATTTAGAGTGTTTTGTTAATGTATCGATATACTTAGATTTAAGGAGTTTAAACATTGCTTGTTGCGCGGCAAGATCCTTCTCCGTTTCCTCTGCAAACATTTTAAATGATGTAGCCGGGTGCACCATAAACATAGTACCCTTGGCCGCTATTCTTTTGTTTGCGCTTGCATATATTGGAACGGCTGCACTTGCTACGATACCGCTTGCATGCATAGTTACTGGAATAACCGTAGAAATTCTTTCCACCTCATCGGCTAATGATAGTCCACTGAATGCACTTCCTCCGCCAGAGGAAAGAAAGATTGAGATGGCTTTTACTTTATATACCCTCTCAAACAATAAAAGATCATTCCATACAGACGTGGAATCATAGGGTGTTAGGCCACCCCATAGTTTTATATATCCAACCTCTTCGCTAATAAAGCTCATGTTGGATAATTCTGGTCCAGGATTCTTTATCATCATCATCTTCTGAGTCACATCACCAACATCTACTTTTGTTGGCTGATCAGACTTAATGATGATAGATACTTCTTGCGGTTGGGGTGCCCGGATCGGCACTGAACTACAACCAAAGGCTAGGAATACTACCAATAATCCTAAAAAATACGTTAGTTTTTTCACCTTATCCTCCCTTGACTGACCTCTTAGACGCTTTTAATGGATTCAACTTTACAGCAGTTGTCGCTTCTTTCTTTATATGTGTAGCCATTGGACAATTACCACGCCTCCATCGCGCAGCGGGCATTGCGTATCGTTTACATACGTGCTGGACATGATCATACTCAATGTTTTCGCATCCGCCACACTGTGGTGCCACGGGTTCTTTAATTATAGTTTTTGTTTCCATGCTAAATACCTTACCAAACGATAAGATAAAAGTTAACCTCAAATTAAAATTTAATTAAATTTTAAGTTTTATTCACTTTCAGGTTGACAGTGAAAAAACCGTTTGATACACTCTGGCCTGTCGTTAGGAAAAAGGAGGCAAGATGCAGAGAAAATGTCATTGCTGCGGTAGTGGGGATGTAGTTTTAATTTCCGGTTATGAACATTGTGCCTCGTCCTCAAGGAGAATAGATCGATCAGCAATCAATACTATTATTTCTAAGTTTTACAACGGTATACAAATGGAGCAAATCAAGGATCTGTGTACAGAGATGTTTGGCACCAAAGACTATGGATGGTCAACGTTTCCGAAGGTTTACGGAATACTTGATCGTGGAGCATGGATAGAATCTCAGCATAGGTTTGAGATCCCAAGCAATGAGTATCTTATTAAGGTCTTTCACGAATTCATCAGGCGGAATCATCCAAGGATATTCGAAAGGATCAATCATGAGTGAAGCTGCTAGGATTTTTGGTGGCATCTGCGAAGACCAATGCGACGCCCCCGGACAACCGTGTGCTCACTATGTTCTCGGTGGATACTGTACGCTAGGTAATCACTTTAGATGTCCCGAGTATATTGTCCATAACGAACCTCCACTTTCCTTTAGCGCTATAGATACTTATAGCCAGTGTCACCGGAAATTCTATTGGAATTGGTTGGTGGGGATAGAGGTCATCGACAAATCTTGGGCTGTTAAACTTGGATCGCACGCAGCGAAAATCCTGGATTGGCTTCATGATGTTAATACCGAAAACGCGGTTCAGCTTTACGAAGACTATATCCAGGATCTTATCAGGGAAACCACTGACCCCGAGGATGAGGAGAAGAAGTACGGTCATATTGACATCTGGAAAATGAAGGCGATGTTTGATGCTTATATCAAGCTTGACTTCCACACAGTAAAGGGGATTACCGAGTACGAATTTAAGTGGAACGAACTGGAAATCCCCAGGGTACACGGATTCATCGATTTTGTTCACCTGGTTACGTATGACGAACACTTTGGGTATGAGTTCAAGTGGACGGGAAATCCAGATAATTACGGGAAGTTTGAGAACGGCGAGCAGTACATGTCCTACTTCATTGGAGACCCCAAGATTACCAGGATGACAAATCGGTGTTTTGTTTCACCACACGTAAGTCCGAAAAAGGCCACAAAAAAGCAGTCGAGTGAATCTATATTTGATTTCTACCAGCGCGTTTACGATGATGTGCTACAGACTAACCTTACTAAATACTTCATCGATCGTACGTACTGGAGATCTGAATTCGACCTGGATGCCTATAAGGCTAAGGCAAAGCGTGTGGCGATAGAGATCATGAAGTATATTGATGAAGGATCGATTGAGCCTTTCTATCAAAATCGTAAAGCATGCAGGAACCCGTTTATATGTGACTTCTTGCGGATATGCGAGAATGAAATTTCTAAACCATGGGAAATGACAAATTGTTACAAAAAGAGAGGAGACAAAAAGAATGCCGAGGGAACTAAAGAAGTTGGACAGTAATATCAGGCCCGGGATATGTATGCTGGAGTACAGCGATACGGGTGCCGGAAAAACCGGATCGGCCATGACGGGAATTCCAAGGATTCTCTTCCTTAATAAGGAACCGAAGGATCCGCGCCTTGTACATTCTCAGATTCGTCCGGACTATGCCGATCTTGCGGATTACTATGAGTTTGACGGATTCGAGGACGAGGCAAATTTTCTCAACAGCTTGATCGAGCGATACCGCAAGGGCGAGCGTCCATATGAAACAATATTCCATGATGGACTTACCTTCACCATGGCGAATTATAAAAAGGACTTAGAGGATAGCCGATACGCAGCCGGCATGCTCAACAAGGATGAAAAGGACCGTCCGCGAGGCCTGGTGGATAGGACACGTATTGAGCGTCCCGATTGGAGCACGATTGCCAGCTTGACCGCCAGGGAAACAAAGCTCCTACACGAATTATCCAAGTTCGGAATCATGACGGTTAGCACCGCAATCTCCCAAGAGTACCCGAAGTGGAATTCTACCCTTCGGGTTGCCCCGTCTCTTACCGGGCAGGAGTTTTCAAAGTTAGTTCATGGTTGGTTCGATACGATTGGGTATATTGTAAAACCCTTTCGTATCCTAGCAGATGGAACCAATGATCCGGCAAAGATTTCTTTTATCACAAGCGATGACGGTATGAGTAATTCCTATATGTGCCGCGCCAATCCAAATCTGGCCCGGGCGGAGCTAAAATATGGTCCACTCCCGCTCGATCTCACTGTTCTCGCCAAAATAATTCGCGGAGAATACGCAATTACCTAAAAATCAGGTTAACAAACCAGAATCCGTTTGATAGAATCTTAACTGTAGCTGATGCAGTAAGGGGGCATATCACATGGGACAGGAAAGTTGTGCAGTTACTTACAGTGCATTATTTAGTCCGGAACTAAAAGAGATCTTTAGGGAAAACAATCTTAGCATTCCGTACATTTTGGAATTTTTAGAATCAGATGATGTCATGTGCGAGGATACGGAGTGTAGTCACCATGTATTTTACGGCATGGATTTCATGGCAAACAACATAGACACCCCGGAAAGGGTCGATGTTCCGTGGATTAAACAGTGTCGTCGATGTATGTGCTTACTTAGTCTTGTCGATGAACCCATTACGCTTCAGCAACTTGCCGATGCCATGGGAGTTACCAAGGAGACCATTTGGAAATGTGAATCGGCAGCGCTCGGTAAGCTGCAAAAACGATTCAAATACGAAGGTGGTGATGTAATATCGCGTAGATAACGGTTGGCAGGGGGATTCTAAACTAAAACAATCATACCTAAAAGGAGGAATTATCATGGGATTAGTTGATCCGAAGTTTGAATTTGGTTTTGACGTGTTGGCAAAAGGACCGGTTCGCCTCGAAGTAAAGGAGGCTGGCATTGATGCGCCAAAGGAAGGAAAGAAATCCGGTAAGTGTTATTGGGTTAAGCTCGCTGCGATTGGCGGAGATCAGGATGGCGTAAGTCATAGGGAGTATTTCTATGAGATTACGAAAGACGACTTCAGCCTTTCAAAGCTGGCCGGCTTCCTGTACAAGCTTGGTGTTATCAAGGTGTTACAGAAAGTCGATACCGCATCGTTTCTTACCCAGGACTTCGAGAATCGTTGGAAAAATGGGATGATCGGAAAACGGATGGGAATGAAGATTAAGCACGGCTACGCCGAGGACGACAAGAGTAAGGAAAATCCTCGGAGTGAATCCCAGGTGTACTACAGCGATGACGAAATCGTGGCGATCCTGAACAAAGGAAAATCCGCTACGGCTTCTACGCCTACAGCTCCAGAGACCCCCGCTGCCCCCGCAGCTCCAGCACCCTGGGCATAAAATCCCGGGGAGATACCTCACGGCGTCCGGGAGGGTTTGATAGACCAAGACTCTCCCGGATTTTCTTATGAAAACTCGTCGTCATCACAATAACAAGGGGCTTCGCCAGATAAAAAATGGGAAGACGTACACCCAACTTACGCATATCTGTCGAAGGCTGAACCTACGATATGGAGACAATAGTGACGCTAGTAACACCATGGGGATCTCGGTACAACAGGAAGCTAAAAAAGTTCGAAGAGACCAGTAAGACTACACCTACCTTTGAATACACCCTACCGGATGGGTTCTGCATCGTAATCGATACCCGCGAACAGGACGGACTCTTTCAGAAGTTACCGAAAGGACTCGTTGTGGTGCGGGATACCCTTAAGTACGCGGACTATAGCGTGCGAGGGTTCGAAAACCAGATTGCCATCGAGAGGAAATCACTGCCTGACTTATGGACATCTCTAACGTCTGAAGCTGACCGGTTCAAGAAGGAGTTAGAAGTTCTTGCGGGCTATGAGAGGAAGTGGTTGCTTATCGAAGCGCTAGAGAGTTCATACCTAGCGTTTCAGGAGGGTCGAAAGATCCATCCGAACAGCATTCGTGGGGCTCTCGTGTCGATAGAGATCCGCCTAGGGATACCCGTGTGGCAATCAGAGTCCAGGGCGGCGGCGGAGCGGTGGGTGATTGATAGACTTTGCAAATACTACAAGTGGAAGAGGGGATTATAATGCCAGAACTATCCTTTGAGGTTTGGTGTTCATGCGGGAACGGGCTATGCTATCAGACCAAGGTAAAGGGAAGCGCCGTTACCGTTGAGCCGTGCGAAACATGCCTCACAAAGGCCAACGAATCGGGCCATCAAAAAGGTTATGACAGTGGTTATGACAAAGGCTACGATGAAGGCTACAGCGAAGGACATGATGCTGGATTGTCCGAGAATAAACCAGCATGAACTCTCCCTTCTCCGCGTTCCCTACCTATCGTCCATTTCAGGAAACTGTGATCGAGGCAGTCTCAAAATCTGAAGCTAAGGTTACATTCATAGATGGTCCGCCCGGTACCGGGAAGTCTCTCATCGGAATGTCACTGGCCCTCCAGTCGGAACACTCTCTCTATCTTTGCATAACCAAGCCACTCCAGACCCAAATCCATCACGATTTTCCAATGTTTCCCATGTTAATGGGGAGGGCGAATTATCCTTGCAATTACTCTGATTCCATAGCGAGTAGATTCCCAGACATCACATGTGAAGATTGCGTTGGTAGCAAGGAAGAGAAAAAAAGGTGCAAGCCTAGGTGCGAGTACGAGCAACACAAACTCCGGTGTCTTGCGTCTCAGGTCGCCATCCTCAACTCCACCTATTTTCTAACCGAAGCCAATATGGTGGGAGGGTTTTCCGGTAGGGATCTCATTATCGTAGACGAATGCGACTGTATGGAAGATGCGATTGTGCGATTCATCGAATTCAACATCAATGAACGCACTGCACACGAGCTCGGATTCGACGTACCTGATCGAAAGACAATTCTTGGCTGGAAGAAGTGGGCGGAAACGATTCTCCCGGGGTTGCGGGAAATTGTCATAAGGGAAGAGATGTTCGTCAAACCCAATTCCCCACGAGAAGAGGTACGTCGGCTTAAGCAATTTAAAGCATTGCTGAGAAAAGTTTCGGTGTTAGACAAGTATCTCGACGATTCGTGGGTGTACCAGGAGGGGGTTGGAAAATATGGACAAACCTATAGTTTTAAACCTGTATGGATATCTCAATTTGCGTCCGAGTTCCTATGGGATCACGCTGGCAGATTTATCCTCATGTCTGGGAGCATCTTCCCCGAAAGAAAACAAATCATACCACCAGAAACCCTTATCACTGGAAAGTCTGGAGCTGTGGCGCTCGACATGGCTGATGAACTTGGTCTTGAGCTCCAGGATTGGGATTATATTGAAGTCCCGAATCAATTCCCCGCAGAACGACGACCGATCTTCTATTTCCCCGTGGCGAACCTTACTGCGAAGACTATGGCGCAGGAACAAGAAGGCCTGGTGAGCCCGGTAAAGGATATCATATCTAAATATCCAGAGTCGAAAGGCCTGATCCACAGCGTATCATATCGCCTGAATGAATTTGTTATGTTTCGAATAAAGGACAAGCGCCTGGTCAGTCACTTCGGTGGAAACGGGCAGAGGGAGGCTCTCCTTGAAGAATTCAGGGCCTCACCAAAGCCACTCGTCATGATGTCGCCGGCCATGGATCGCGGGATAGACCTTCCATATGATCTTTGCAGGTTCATCATAATACTCAAGGTGCCGTATCCAAGTCTGGGGGATAAGCAGATTTCGAGTCGAGTAAGATCAAAGAACGGTAACCAATGGTATGGGTGGACCACGGTTTGTTCAATCGTACAAATGAGCATGCGCGGAATGCGAAGCGTTGATGATCGATGCGATGTGTGGATCCTCGATGCCCAGTTCGGAAGGTTCTTTTCAAAAAACAGAAATACTTTTCCAGCATGGTGGGTTGATGCTCTACAGGAGGTACCATGGGAAATGTGATGGAGGGATTATGAGCAGATGTTTAGACTGTACGGAATGCCGTACGTGTCCAGCAATGATGCCGGATGAAGTTATGGATTACGTGTGGTGTCGTCAACGGATATTTGATCCGTTACCGCCAAGTCATCCATTCCTATCGGTTGAACGCAAATGTGTTTACTTCGAGGAAGAGGGGGTAGATGGTAACACTTCAGGAGATAAAAGATCAAATTGCTAAATACCTTTACCTTACAGATACTAACGTTGTCGATGTAACCCTGGCCTTCGTCATAGCGAATAGGCTTCCCGGGGATGGAATTTGTCTATACATTATTGGTCCATCATCATCCGCCAAGACGGAAATGATCAACTGCATAAGCAAAAATCCACACGTCGAGAAGATATCGATTATTACTCCACACGCACTCGTATCTGGATACAAGGAAAAGGGAAAAAATGAAGATAACTCTGTTCTCACCAGGCTTCAGGCTGAGGATAAGAATATTCTTGCATTCAAAGAGTTCACCACAATCATTAGTATGCGACGCGAAGATCGGGCCTCATTCATGGCCCAGATCCGCGAGCTTGCGGACGGAGAAATCTCTGGTACCTTCGGTAACAAACAAAAGATGGTACTGAAATCTAAGTTCGGAGTCATCGCTGCCTGCACTAACGCCATCGACGAATTCTCCTCCGGCATTGCAATCCTGGGGGAGAGGTTTCTTAAATATCGAATCACAGCGGAGATGGCTGATGAGATTGCCGATGCAGCCAAGGATACCGGTGGGCTTAAGGATCAGCTCAGGGCGGAAGCAGCAGAGATGTGCAAGATGTTTCTTGACAGCCTAGACAATACCATTCTGTTCGAAGACCCCCCTGTGTGGGACGATACCTGTTGGGAAAAGGTTAAGAATTTATGCATTCTCGGTTCTCACCTCAGAACCCAGATTATCAGGGACGAGAAGGGAATTCAGCATTCCGAGACTGACCACGAGGGTCCGGGCCGGTTGGTTGCATCCGTATCCAAGATAGCCAAGGCGCTGGCTATCGTCCGGAACAAGAAAGTTATTGACATGTCCTTGTACCCGGTGCTGAAAAAATTAGTCAAAGATACCATGCTCCCCTTCAGGTTGAAGATCCTGGAGATGGTTTACGAGGCAAGGGGACCCATGAAAGAAGTAGATCTATCTAAAAGGCTCTGTGTTCCGAGGACCACCATTAAACGGTATTGCCTGGACCTGGTGTCGGTAAGGATTTGCGACAGGGTATCGGCGGAGAGGGTAGAGGCAGAGCTATACATTCGGGACGAATATATCAAGCGCATAGAGAATAGCGAAATTTTCATCATCGATCAACTTTAGGAGCCAAAACCGTGGTGCAGAGAAAAACCAATATAGTTACACAGCTTACCCCCTGCACCAAGAACGTCCCCCGTAGTAGTGTGATTTCTCCCTTATATATTTTTCCAATATACGAGGGACAAATTTGGCGCAGTGCCTATGCGCCAAGCAAGGTTTTGATTTTATTGGGCTTTTAAAATTCAAGTGCTGCGCCACGGTTTTTTCACAAACTTCACAAACTATTAAACAGAGGAGGAAACAGTCATGATTACAATTATTGAAGCAATTCCTGAGTTTTTTCGAGGGGAAAGCATACTTATCCTGGTGCTTTCGAATCCAGAATGGCCCGAGGGGACGAAGCAATTCACGTACAAAGTGAATGATAACGCTACGTTAACGCTAATTAAGGCCAGTTAACCACATGAAAGTAAAATTCTGGTTGACAAAGTGATTTGCGTTTGGTAGCATTTCAGTTAGATGAAAGTAAAATTATGAAATCAAAGAAAGAGGGGTAACCATGAATTATCTGGAGAGACATAATGGGTCTGGGTTTAGGATTGGTGATCGGGTAGAGATCTTTAGAAAGGCGAGAGACTTTGAGGATGGATGGGAGGATGTATGGGATCCATTCGTAATGAATCAAGCCGTTGGCCTAGAAGGGGTGATCGTCAGCGATGGTGATACTGGTGGATTTGAGGTAC
>Ga0153916_10005069_pt1 | contig 10022 bp, 7 predicted proteins | sample Opewatmetagenome_FD_109642 | JGI IMG/M metagenome (GOLD analysis project Ga0153916, IMG submission 109642) | Freshwater wetland microbial communities from Ohio, USA - Open water 3 Core 3 Depth 4 metaG | ecosystem: Environmental > Aquatic > Freshwater > Wetlands | place: USA: Ohio, Lake Erie, Old...
CATGTTGTAACGTTCCGCCGCCGGAAGGAACGCGGCGGGCGACACGATCTCGCCCTGCTCGTCGCGCAGGCGGATCAGCAGTTCGTAAAGCTGCGAGGAACCGGCGGGACCCGATAACGGAACAATCGGCTGGACATAGAGCTGAAAGCGGTTCTCTTCAAACGCCTGGTTGATGCGTGCAATCCACTGCATCTCGCCGTGGCGGCGCGTCAGCGCCAGGTCATCCGCCTGGTAGACATGCACCCGGTTGCGCCCCAGGTCCTTGGCCACGTAGCAGGCGGCATCGGCCGCCCGGAGCACATCCGTGAGCGCGCCGCTTTCGGCCGTGACCAGGACCAGGCCGATGGAAACACCGATTTCAAAGGTCCGCCCGTCCCAGTGGAACCGGAAACCGCTCACCACCTGGCGCAGCTCATCCGCAATCACATGTGCCCGGGCGAGCGGACAACTCTCCAGGATCACACCGAACTCATCACCCCCCAGCCGCGCGACCGCATCGCCGTCACGCAGGCGCGCCTGCACATGCCTCGCCAGCTGCCGGAGCAGTTCGTCGCCGGCGAGGTGGCCGCAGGTGTCATTGACGACCTTGAACTGGTCGAGATCGAGATAGCAGATGGCGTGCTGCTTGCCCTCGTTGCGTGCGGTTTCGAGCGCCTGGCGCAGACGCACCTCGAACTCGCGCCGGTTGATGAGTCCGGTGAGGGCATCGTGGCTGGCCTGGTAGGCCACCTCCTGGCTCAGGGCGCGCGCCTGGCTCACGTCATGAAAGACCAGCACCACGCCAATGATGTTGCCCGCGCGGTCGCGGATCGGGGCGGCCGAGTCGTCAATGGCGAATTCCTGTCCGTCGCGGCGGATGAGCGTCGTGTGATTCGCCAGGCCGACGATCTCGCCGTCGCGCAACACCTTGTTGACCGGATTCTCCACCGGCGCACGGGACTCCTCGTTGATGATGGCGAACACCTCCGGCAACGGCCGGCCGCGGGCAGCATCATTCGACCAACCGGTGAGCTCGACGGCCACCGGGTTCAGATAGGTCACCTGGCCCTGGGCATCGGTGGTGATCACGGCATCGCCGATGGAATCGAGCGTCACCTGGACGCGTTCCTTCTCCTGGAACAGGGCGTCTTCTGACTGTTTGCGTTCGGTGATGTCACGCACCACGATCAGGTTGGCCGGTTCGCCCTGCCACAGCGTCATGGCCGCGGTGACCTCGACGGCGATGCCGGCGCCATCCTGCCTCACGAAGCGCGTTTCATATTGCTGCGGCACCGGCTCGCCGCGGCTACGGCGCTGGCGGATATCGTCGACCCGCTCGAATTCGTCCGGATGCACGAGATCGCGGAGCGTGGAGTCGCGCAGTGCCCCGGGCGGATAACCGAGCATGCCGGCCAGACGCCGGTTGGCAAATACATGCCGGCCATCCTGTAACACCAGAATCCCGTCGTTGGCGTTCTCGGCAAGCGCCCGCAGGTTGGCTTCGCCTTCCTGCAACTGTTGCAGGAGTTCGCGAAAATCATGGGTCAGCACACCCAGTTCATCGGTCGATTGCGCCACCAGCGACGCATAGTCCTGATGCGCTACCGTCGGTCCGGGACCGATCATGCGCTGCAGCGGGTGCAGAGACTGCCCGAAACTGCGCACGAAGATCAGGCTGCCACCGATCGCCAGGAGTTCGAGCAGCAGCCACATCATGAAGGTTTCTGCCGCGAAGTAACCGGTGCGTGTCCAGTAATACTGCACCAGCATGGTGTCGATCAGCAGCGGTACCAGCGCGCCGATCAGAAACACCTTGGTCCTGATCGTCAGGTGCGGCCGTCGGATCGGCATGCTGCCGAGAGCGCGCCCGAACAGATCGAGGATCAGAAAAAAGATCGGCAGTCCGACGATGATGGAAACGATCAGCGCCACCAGGTGGATGCGCAACCAGTCGCTGGGCTGGGGGATGAAACCCGTATAGCGCTCGGCGCTCAGGATCACCGATGCCGGCGCGAGCAACAGGTAACCCAGGAACATGGCCCAGAAGTCGAGCGGAAAGCGTCGCACGCGCCGCAGCAACGCCTCCGTGTCGACCGAACCGGCAGCCTCCAGGTAGCCACGTACCGGCTTGATATAAATCTTGAAATACCCGAGGGCCAACGCCAGGGTGCCGAGCACAAACACCGGCTCCAACGGCGTGGTCATAATCACCGCCATCTGCGCGATGTTGAACATGCCGATGAACATCAGGAAGGACAAGCCGAAAACCGGCGGAATGCTCCAGGTCAGGAGAATAAAGAGCATGAAACGCCGTTCGAACACCGCGGCCGCCAACGGCCGGTCGGCTTCCCTGCGCTCCCGGGAATCGTTCAGGATTTGCAAAGGATCACGGCTCCCGCGCGGGACTGCGTTTCTGCCCCGGTGATCCAAGGGCGCCTGAGCGCATCGTCTTGCCTCCCTGATTTTTCCCAGAGTATAGCGATGTTTGCCGGAGACCGGCCAAAGCCTGACTGCTCCGATCCGGATAGCATCGCCGGCGGAGACGACGCCCGGCAACCACCGGCATCGCCGTTCCCGACCGCGCCACCGGCCGGACGCCGAATCCGGATCGGCGCGCCGCCTACGCCTTCAGGCCGCGCGCCAGATCGTTCTTCAGATCGACCACGTCCTCCAGGCCGACCGACACGCGGATCAACCCGTCGCCGATGCCGGCCGCGGCGCGCTGTTCCGGCGTCAGGCGTCCGTGCGTGGTACTGGCGGGATGCGTGATCGTGGACTTGGTGTCACCGAGGTTGGCGGTGATCGAGATGAGGCGCGTCGCATCGATGAGTTTCCAGGCCGCCTGCTTGCCGCCTTTCACATCGAACGACACGATGCCGCCGAACCCGGATTGCTGCTGTTTCGCGAGCGCGTGCTGCGGATGCGACCGGAGACCCGGATAGTACACGCGCTCCACACCCGGTTGCTTCTCCAGCCACTCGGCGAGCGTCTGCGCATTGGCGCTGTGCGCCTTCATGCGCAGGCTCAGGGTTTCGAGCCCCTTGAGGAACACCCAGGCATTGAACGGACTCATGGTCGGACCGGCGGTGCGCAGGAAACCGAACACATCCTTGCCGACGCGCTCGGCATCACCGACGACCGCGCCGCCCACGCAACGTCCCTGGCCATCGAGATACTTGGTCGCCGAGTGAATGACAATATCGGCGCCCAGTTTCAGCGGCAGCTGCTGGGCCGGCGTGCAGAAACAGTTGTCCACCACCAGCAGGCAACCGCGCGCATGCGCGAGTTTCGCCAGGCGCGGAATGTCCGCCACTTCGGTGAGCGGATTGGAAGGCGTCTCCAGAAACAGCAGCTTGGTGTTCGGCCTGATAGCCTTTTCCCAGGCCACGTAGTCGGTGAGCGGCACGAACGTGGTTTCGACGCCAAAGCGCCCGAAGTAATTCTGAAACAGGATCGTGGTCGTGCCGAAGATCGCCTTGGAAGCCACCACGTGGTCGCCGGCCTTGAGCAGCGCCATGCCGGTGGCCAGGATTGCGCTCATGCCGGAAGCGAAGGCCACGCAACGCTCGCCGCCTTCGAGCGCCGCCAGCCGCTCCTCGAAGGTGCGCACCGTGGGATTGGTGAAGCGCGAGTAGATATTGCCCGGCTGCTCGCCGGCAAAACGCGCCGCTGCTTCGGCGGCGCTGGCAAACACGTAGCTCGAAGTCGGAAAGATCGGTTCGTCGTGCTCGCCCTCCGGTGTGCGCCGGTGACCGACTCGCACGGCACGGGTGTCAAAACCCCATTCTTCAGATTCGTCGGACATGCCAGCGGCTCCTTCTTCGGGTGTCAGGGGTGCAACCGGTTTTCTGCGGGCAAGAAAAAAGCCGCAAATGCGGCTGGAGGCGGGTCACCTCGCTTTAGCGGCATTTGTAAGGCGCCCGCAAGCTGATTGAGATCAAATCGGCGCACTGTTGTTGAAAATTAACCCAGCAACGGATTGCTGTCAACGGAGGCTTCGCGCAGGGTAAGCCGGATATCCGCTCCAACCGGGAACACGGGACATGCGGGAATCCGTTTTTGCTGCCAGCCTGCTCTCCGCCCTGCTCGGCCGGCGCCGCCCCGCCATCCCTGGACCGGCGACCTTGGTCGTTGTCGGTCGGGAAGCCGCAGTCAGCGCGGGAAGGTCAGCACTTCGGCGCTGACGTGGTCGTTGCCGCTCTGCGCCATGCTGCGGCCGGTTTTGACCGTGTCGCAGCGGGCGCGCTCGATTCGATCCAGGTAATCCTTGTTGATATCGCCGGTGATGTACTCGCCATTGAAACACGAAGCATCGAACCGCTGGATCTTGGGATTGCCCTCGCGCGCCGCCTCGATCAGATCGTCCAGATCCTGATAGATCAGCCGGTCGGCCCCGATCGCGGCGGCGATCTCGTCTTCGCTGCGACCGTTGCCGATCAACTCGTTGACGCTCGGCATGTCGATGCCGTAGACATTCGGGAAACGCACCGGCGGCGCCGCCGAGGCGAAATACACCTTGCGGGCGCCGGCCTCGCGCGCCATCTGGATGATCTGCTTGGAGGTCGTGCCGCGCACGATCGAGTCGTCCACCAGCAGCACGTTCTTGCCCTTGAACTCGACCTCGATGGCATTCAGCTTCTGGCGCACTGATTTCTTGCGCTCTGCCTGGCCGGGCATGATGAAGGTGCGGCCGATATAGCGGTTCTTGATGAAGCCTTCGCGGTACGGAAGATTCATTTCATACGCCATCTGCAACGCTGCGGTGCGCGACGTGTCGGGAATCGGGATCACCACGTCGATGTCGTGGTTGCCCCAGACGCGCTGGATCTTGCGCGCCAGCCGCTCACCCATGCGCAGCCGGGTCTTGTGCACATAGATGCCATCCATCATGGAATCAGGACGCGCAAAGTAGACGAATTCGAAGATGCAGGGTGCGAGAATCGGCTTCTCGGCACACTGCTGGCTGTGCATCTGGCCGTTGATGTCGACGAAAATCGCTTCGCCCGGCGCAACATCGCGCACATACTCGTAACCCAGCACGTCCAGCGCCACCGACTCCGAGGCGAACATGTGCTCCGCGCCCTGATCGGTGTCGCGCTTGCCATAGACCAGCGGACGGATGCCGTACGGATCGCGGTACGCGAGAATACCGACGCCCGCAATCAGCATGGTGACGGCATAGGCACCGCGGCAGCGCCGGTGCACGGCCGCAACCGTGCGGAATACCTGATCGGGTGTGAGGCGCAGCTTGGCCACGGCTTGCAGTTCGTGCGCAAACACGTTGAGCAGGATCTCGGAGTCGGATTCGGTATTGATGTGCCGCAGATCCTCGCGGAACAGTTCGTCCTTGAGCTGGGCGGCGTTGGTGAGATTGCCGTTATGCGCCAGCGCCAGGCCGAACGGCGAGTTCACGTAGAACGGCTGGGCCTCGGCGGGAGAATCGCAGCCGGCGGTGGGATAGCGCACATGGCCGATACCCATGTTGCCCTTGAGCGCCAGCATGTGCTGATGTTGGAAGACGTCGCGCACCAGACCATTGTCTTTGCGCAGGTAGATGCGCTGGGCGTCGCTGGTGAGAATTCCGGCCGCGTCCTGGCCGCGGTGCTGCAGAACCAGCAGTCCGTCGTAGAGGGCCTGATTCACCGGGCTCGTTGCCAGGATGCCGAGAATACCGCACATAACGGAAACCCCTCCGGCTCAAAAACCGATTTTAGCCGTAGCGGAACTGACGGGCAACCGCGGGTGGCAGCCAGTCGAGGATGGTCTTGGCCAGCGGCTGGAATACCCCCACCAGGCGTGAGTCGTGCCAGCCTTCCTTGTTGGGCAACGAAGTGATTCCGGCCAGCAGCACCATCACCAGCACCACCACCGCGCCGCGCAACGCGCCCAGCAGTGCCGCAATGCTGCGGTCACCCCACCCGGGAGCGGGACGCGGCAACAGGTGGCGCAGAACGAAGACCGCGATGGACAGCACACCGAGCATCACCACCACGATCACCACGAACGCCAGCAGCCGGCGAAACTCGGCGTCGTGCACCTGCTCGAACCAGGTGCTCACGGCGTCGGCGAACAGCCAGCCGCTGCCAATCGCCAGCACCCACACCGCCAGCGACAGCAGCTCGCGCAGCGTGCCGCGCAGGGCGCCGATGCCGGCGAACAGCAGCAGCATGCCAAGAATGGTGAGATCAAACAGATTCATGGATACGTGTCATGGATGGCGAACAATGCCCTTGATGCCGAGTTCGGCGTGGATACGCGCCTGCGCAGCCTTGGCGGCCGCGGCGTCCCGGTACGGTCCGGCTTCGACACGCACGGTCTTGCCTCTCGCCGGCGCCGGCGGATTGAGCATCGCCGGAAAGCCCTTCTGCTTCAGCTGTTCCTGGAGATGGCGGGCGTTCTCCAGGTGTGAAAAAACGCCGACCTGCACCATCCAGCCCTTCTCCACGGCTGGTGGTCGAGTGTCGACACTCGCAGTCCTGGCCGGCTGCGGCGCGCTCTTCGCTTTGGCGACTGGCTTCTCACTTTCGGCCGGGGTCGGGGCCGGTGGCACCTGTGATGGCTCCGCCACGGGTTCGACCGGCACGGGGACCACCCTGGTGACGACGCTGCTGCCTGAACCGGCCGTCGGGGCTGTCTCCCGCGTGTCAGGCCTGGGCGTCGACCCAAGCGGCGGCACCGGCGCCACGATCACGCGCGTATCCGGAGTCGGAACCACCGCGACCGGCGCGGTGGGCGTCTCGGTGGGATGATCGTTCAGCAGCATTGGCAGAAAAATCACCGCCAGCGCCACAAGGATCACGGCGCCGACAATGCGGTGGCGCGGGTTGAAATCGTCTTCGGCTTCTTTGCGTTCGGCCATGCGCCGTTTCTGGTGTTAAAGCCGCCGTAGTATAGCACCGACGGTATGGAACGAACCAAACACGACGATGCGGTCGCCATCGCCGGCTTCGGCGAGCGCGGCGGCATACGCCTGCTCGACATCCGCGTGCAACTCGACCGTGTCGCGAACCCCGGCCTGCGCCAGCGCCTGGCGCATGTCTTCGGCACTCGTACCACGTTCGCCGCTCAAACCGGCGACATGCCAACGTGCCACCAGCGGTGCCACGATCGCCAGCACCTCCGCGATCGGCTTGTCGCGCAACATGGCACAGACCGCGATCGTCCGTCCCGCCACCGGCTGCGCGCGCAGGGTACGCGCCAGGGCCTCGGCCGCTTGCGGGTTGTGCGCGACATCCAGCACGCGAATTGGTCGGCCCGGCAACGTCTGGAAACGTCCGGGCAAAACCGCGTTCAAGAGCCCGGCGCGAATATCGGCATTCTTGACCGGAAATCGACCGGCGAGACAATCGAGCGCCATGAGCACGCACGCGGCATTGTACAGCTGATAATCGCCGCGCATGGCCGGATGCGGCAGGCCGGCGATCACCCGGTCGCCGGCGCGCCAGGTCCAGCCGCCATCGCCGCGCTCGACGCTGAAATCCCTGTCGAGCCGCCGCAGACGTGCACCAACCTGCTCGGCGTGGCGCAACAGGCTATGCGGCGGATCCGGATCGCCGCAAATGGCGCAACGGTCGGCGCGATAGATACCGGCCTTTTCTGCCCCGATCGATTCGCGGTCCGGGCCGAGCCAGTCAGTGTGGTCGATGCCGACGCTCGTCACGATCGCGACATCCGCGTCCCAGGCGTTTACGGCATCCAGGCGCCCGCCCAACCCGACCTCCAGAATCGCGATGTCCACGCCGTGCTGACGGAAGAGCTCCACCGCCGCGAGCGTGCCGAACTCGAAATAGGTGAGCGATGTCGCAGCGCGCGCTGTCTCGACGCGTTCGAACGCGGCGCACAGCTCGGCGTCACTCACCTCGCGCGTAGCGAGGCGCACACGTTCGTTGTAGGAGACAAGGTGCGGCGAGGAATAGGCGCCGACACGATAGCCTGCGGCATGCAGCGCTTGCTCGAGCATCGCCACGGTCGAGCCCTTGCCGTTGGTGCCGGTGACCGTGACGATGGCAAACGGTGGAGTCACCAACCCGAGCCGGTCGCGCACCGCCTGCACCCGGCTCAGGCCGAGTTCGATGGTGCGTGGATGGAGGGTCTCCAGCCACGCCAACCAATCCTGGAGAGTGCGGGTAGTCAGCGGGCTTCAGGCCGCGGGCGCGGCGGAAACGGGCGGGCGTTTGGTGAGTACGGCGAGCAGCGAAGCGAGACGTGCCCGCATCGCGCGCCGGTCGACGATCAGGTCGACGGCACCGTGTTCGACCAGGAACTCGGAGCGCTGGAAGCCTTCGGGCAAGGTCTCGCGCACCGTCTGCTCGATGACGCGCGGACCGGCGAAACCGATCAGCGCCTTGGGCTCGGCCACGATCACGTCGCCGAGCATGGCAAAACTTGCGGACACACCGCCCATGGTCGGGTCGGTGAGCACCGAGACGAACGGCAGACCCTTCTCGCCCATGCGCGTCAGCGCGGCCGAAGTCTTGGCCATCTGCATGAGCGACAACAGCGCCTCCTGCATGCGCGCCCCGCCCGATGCCGCGAAGCACACCAGCGGCAGTTTCTGTTCCAGGCAGACATTCACGCCGCGCACGAAGCGCTCACCCACCACCGAACCCATCGAACCGCCCATGAATCCGAACTCGAAGGCCGCCGCCACGAGCGGCAGTCCCTCGACCGCGCCCTGCATGACGACCAGCGCGTCTTTCTCACCGGTGGTTTTCTGCGCCTCGACCAGACGGTCCTTGTACTTCTTGGTGTCCTTGAACTTGAGCGCGTCCACCGGCGACAGGTTGGCGCCGATCTCAACGCGTGGCTCCTTGTCCAGGAACAGGTCGAGGCGCCGGCGCGCGCCGATGCGCATGTGGTAATCGCACTTCGGGCAGACGTCGCTGTTGCTCTCGATCTCGGCCGAGTACAACACCGCGCCGCAACCCTGGCACTTGCGCCACAGTCCCTCGGGAACCGCCTTCTTCTCGGTGGTCTTGCTGATCTTGATCTTGGGGGGGAGAAGTTTGTCGAACCAGCTCATTTATCAACCTCCGGAAACCTTGGCCACCGGGGCCCGGTCCATGGCCGCGCGCAGGCTGGCGATGAACGCGCCGGCTTCGGCGGGAATCTTGTCGGGTGTCGCGGCGAGCGCGGCCACGCGCTTCACCAGCGCGCTGCCGACCACTACCGCATCGGAAAATTCTGCGACCTGCGCCGCCGCCTCCGGCGTGTTGATGCCGAAACCGACGCCCACGGGCAGCGCCGTCTGGCTTTTGATCGTGGCGACCTTGCGGCGCACCTCGGTGAGATCGAGATGTGCGGCCCCGGTCACACCGCGCAGCGAGACGTAATAGACGAAACCGCTCGCCACTTTGAGGATCGCCTGGATGCGCCCGGCATCGCTGGTCGGCGCCAGCAGAAAGATCGGGTCGAGGCCGGAGGCACGCATCGCCGGCACGAACTCGTCGGCCTCCTCGGGCGGCAGGTCCACGGTCAGCACCCCGTCCACGCCCGCGGCGGCGGCCTCGCGGGCAAATTTTGCGTAACCCAGCACCTCGATCGGATTGAGGTAGCCCATCAGCACCACCGGGGTGGCCTGATCCTGCCGGCGGAATGCGCGCACCATGTCGAGCACCTGGTGCAGACTCACGTGATGCTTGAGCGCGCGTTCGGCCGCCTGCTGGATCACCGGCCCGTCGGCCATGGGATCGGAAAACGGCACGCCCAGCTCGAGCACGTCGGCGCCGGCGGCGACCAGCGCGTGCATCAGCGGCGCCGTGACCGCGGGCTGCGGATCGCCGGCAGTTATATAAGGTATCAGGGCCGTGCGGCCCTGCTTCTTCAGCTGTGCGAAGCGGGTTTCGAGGCGCGACATCAGCAATATAGAAGCCCTACTGCGCTTCGCTCCGTTCGTCCTGTCATAAGATCCGAAGCCCTACTGCGCTTCGCTCCGTTCGTCTTGTCATAATAATAATATTCCTTCGCGCGCGGCGATGGTGTGCACGTCCTTGTCGCCGCGCCCGGACAGATTGACCACCATGACCTTGTCTTTGCCGAGTTTC
>Ga0153916_10005070_pt1 | contig 10022 bp, 9 predicted proteins | sample Opewatmetagenome_FD_109642 | JGI IMG/M metagenome (GOLD analysis project Ga0153916, IMG submission 109642) | Freshwater wetland microbial communities from Ohio, USA - Open water 3 Core 3 Depth 4 metaG | ecosystem: Environmental > Aquatic > Freshwater > Wetlands | place: USA: Ohio, Lake Erie, Old...
GAGTCGGAATACCTATCTACTCCCGTTGTCTCATGCCTATTGTATTATTGGCAATATAACTGTTGTTCCTTTGGAATTATACCCGCGCAAACCAGATTCCGTGTCGTGCCCCTGCGTACCTGTTCTGAAGATATTTCTAACCTTATCCCCCACCTTTTAGATACCGGTCGAAGAACTTGATCGTGCGTGTCATGGCAAGTGTGAAAAAGCCTGCCAGGTTATGATCATCGCCCTTGTATTCGTAATATTCCACTGGTATTCCGGTTAACAGTATTTGTTGGTACAAGTCTTGCGAAAATTTAATCGGCACAGATGTATCCCCTGTGCCATGATGGAGCTGAATCGGTCCGGAGAGTTCATTCAGGTATGAATTCGCAGATATTCCCAGCCAGAATTCAGGGTTATCTTCTGGAGAGCCGTATAAATCCTGCCACCGGGTCCGCCAGCCGGAGCGAAAATTGGGATTGGGGGTGGAGGTTGGCACCCCGGGAGTAGCCCGATGCCAGCAGCACACTAAATCAGGATAAGAACCGACTACTCCAGCCCAAATTACCCCGGCTTTGATATCCGGGGAAATGACCATCGCTCGCAACGTTAAAAATCCTCCCATCGAATGTCCCCACATGCCAATCCGCTGAGCATCTGCTTGTGGGAAAGCTTGCAGCGCTGCAACTGCGTTCAGCACATCATCTGTATATCCGGGATCGCCATAAGCGCCGGTTGCTTCCACATCTGATCGGTCGTGGCCGCGATAATCGATCTTGTAGACGATGTAGCCGCTGCGCGCCAGGTTATCCACATAGGCGATATATCTCTCAGTCGTCTTGTAAACCTCCGGGGGGATATAGCCATGGTTGAAGACAATCGCTGGCCATCCGGTGGCGGGGATCTCGCCATAGGGTACAGTCAGCAAGCCGTAGATTCTTAACCCATCCGATTCATACCAGGCAATATACCGGTAATAATTGGAGCCTGGTACTAACGTTTCTTCGATCGTGATGATGCTGCCGGGATGAGGTGTTTCCCTCGCTGCCAGGATATTCATCGGGTGCAGGGTTGGCGTCTTGGTCGGTGTTACGGTCGCACTGGCTGTTGCAGAGGGTGTCAGTGTGCTGCTGGGGGTCGGTGTACCGGTTGGGCTGGGGGTCTTACTGGGCAGGACCGTCGTTGCACTGGGAAAGACGGCTACAGTCTCTTCCATAGCCCCGTTCCCCGGCAGGCTGCACCCACCAGCCACGAAGGTCAGAATCACTCCTAGGGAAAACCCTGTGAGTACCCTTATTGAAATTCTTTTCTTACCGGTAAACAGGTTCATGATAGATACCTTTAAATAGTCGCCTCTACGTTTTGCTTTCTATGTTAGAACATCCCGTCCTTATTGGGTGAATCTGCCGGCACCGGCTGGCCACAATCCCACATTTCAACGATCTTGTCGCCACGGAAGCGAAATAGGTGCACGGTCGCTATGCCCGTTTCGCCTGGACGCAGCACGATATGAGAGTGGATAGCTACCAGGTCGCCGTCGCCGATCACAGTCTTGACGGTGAGCCGCATGTCAGGGAATTGAGCGTGATTCTCCTTCATTGCCTCTCGCAACGCCGGGAAACCTGCCAAAAAGAACGGATTGTGGTGCTTTCCTCCCGAGGCAATATGCTTCCGATAAGCACTGTCGATATTGCCTGCCGCCACCAGCTCTAAAAATTGCCGGGCTATCTGTTTACGGTCGTATATTACATTTTCGATGCGCGAGGCATCATCATTATTCGTTTTGCTCTTGGTCATAATGTTTTCTCCTATATCAATTCTTTATTGTTAACTGGTCGAAATTTGCGCTCAATAGATCGGTCAGTGCGTAGCTTCTGACCGTCTAGTTAGATTTTCTATATTGGATATTTTGTATCCTATTATATCACCGGGGATAAGACTGGAAATTTAAGAGAATGAATAGCTTTGGTGGAGGTACGTCTTGTGGGATATTCGCCAGGCCAAATATGCATAGACCAGTAGATATAATAAGCCACCGATATATCCGATCAGTAGCAGGGTAGGATACACGCCCTGGGTATAATCCACATTTAACTTTGTGACATACATCGTTTGTCCAGCCGTTTTCATCGCTTCTAGTTGGAAGTTGCTGAGACTTATAGCAATACCCCCAAAACCACCAACCGCACTGAATAGCCAGCCAGATCCTAGAATGGCGCGCAGTACTTTGGAACTTATTCCAAACACTAACAACACCGGGACCAAAAAAGCCAGTAAAGCTGATAAGGCTTTAATCCACTGCCCTGTCAATGCCATGGAGCGTGAGCCGTTCATTGCGCTGATGAATGAGAGTGGTAAGAACCCCAGGAGATTGGCGGTTGCCCATAAGATATAAACGATCGCGGCTATCCAGGCAAGTCGGTGGTGGAGTGTGCCAAACTGCCGGCTGTCGCGCAGTATCAGGACGATCGCCGCGATTTCCAGCAGGATCGACATCGGATCCAGGCAACTGACCAGCATAGTAGGGATGTTAAATAGCTGGCTGGTGAGTACTTTAGTATCTAATTGGCCGCGTGTTGCCAATAGTGATCCTAAAGCAATGATCCACCCGAATACTAGCGATAAGGTCATCGCGGATAAACCAAATGCAGTTCGTTTCATTTTCTTTGCTCCTTGTATTTCGACATAGCGCATAGTTACATCCGGCGCATCCAATAATCAGACACGAAGAAGACTACCACGCCTAATGCCAGGACTACACTTAGCGCGTTCACAGGCACGCCGATGCGGGATGACAACTGAGAGTAAACGATGATCCCTGCCAGGGCGATCATCATAAAGACGAATGCATTCCGGCCTGCCTTGTCGGTTATGGACCTGGAGAATTCATCCCTCCCCAGAGGAGTAAGGCCTTTATCGGGCTGGACGGTGTAACGTCCGCTGAGAGGGGCAAATAAAAACACAGCCAACGCCAGCAATCCAGCCAGGACCGCCATCCACCATTGCGCGCCAAGCAGCGCGAACAGACCGCCTAAAACGATCGAGATAATAATGCGACTGACATAGTAACTTGTCATTTTATTTACCTCCTTGAGTTTTTTCTAGCCAAAATATTTCTACTAACGAGACACCCAACGCGGCAGCCAACTCTAGTGCCAATTTTACAGATGGCACGAATTTGCTCTTTTCGATGGCGATGATGGTCTGGCGGGAAACGCCTACGGTCGCTGCCAGTGCTTCCTGGGTAAGATCTCTCTGCTGACGGACTTCTTTCAGGCGATTATTCATAATCATCGGCTCTCCTTAATGTAATGCATACTTTACATTATAGTCCATTCTTTTAAAATGTCAAGTATGCATTACGTTTAGGAGCTCATTGGCAAACGGGTTGACGAGGCTGTCAACATCGAGCCTTTCCAGGGTTCCTTTTGCACTTTTCAACGCTTTGGTGATCATTGTGCACACCCCAGGATCAGAATATGTTTGGTTTTATCGTTGGTTCCAGAGGATTGTAGTGATGTACTTTCTCCTCCCTGATGGAGTCGAAAGTCCCCTTCTAGCGCTAGGGAAGGGGACTGTGTTATTGGCGATTTAATTGCCAATCTTTCTGTCTGCAAATTATAAAGAGGCCTATCCGGAACACATCTATCCTGTTTCCTATCTACCCTCAGCGGAGAGGGGGGCTGTTTCTCTCAGATATATTTAATATAAATATGATATAACTTATCTTATTATGCCGATATTGCCTCTATAACATGACATAATTTGATGGGCATCATTTCGGCGGTTTCCGATCTAGTTTAAAAAGACTATTCTCGGAAGTCAAGATGCAATCTTCTTGGTAAATAAGTGGAGGTTTTATATGACACGATCACAATTCATCAAATTTGTAAGGAAAGCCTTGCCGGCGTTACTGGTAGCACTCATATCCTTGATGGGTATTGGTGGACGGTCTGCTGTGGTGCTGGCAGCCGGTAACACATATGTCGTGAACAGCACCGCCGACCTGCCCGACGCGGATCAGGGCGACGGCATTTGTCTCACTGCGAGTGGCACGTGCACCCTGCGTGCAGCCATCATGCAGGCTAACTATTTAATCGGACCTGACACCATTACCTTACCCGCAGGGTTGTACAAGTTGACCCGAGTTGGCGACGACGATATCGCGGTGCTTGGTGATCTCGACATTACCGACGACGTGACCATCCAGGGTGCAGGGAGTGGCGTAACGATTGTGGATGGCAATGGCGTAGTGACAGGCGACCGTGTGTTTCAGATCACTGCCAGCGCTAAAGCCACGAGCTTCAATGGCCTGACCATTCGGAACGGCAAAAAAGACGCCAACGCCTTCGACCAGGGCGGTGGCCTCTACTGGGATGGAGCCGGTAGCCAGCTTCACTTCACCAATGTGGTTATTGAAAATAACGCCTCGCGGTACGGAGGTGGCCTCTATCTAAACTATTCAACCACGGGCGATACTGTCAGCTTTGACCATGTCGTCGTGCGCGGTAACTCAGCGGCAGCCGCCGCAGGAGGTCTGGCTGTGAATTTTGGCGACGGTGCCGGATTCGCCATGCTTAACAGTCGGGTCTACAACAATAAGGCTTATGAAGGTGGCGGCATCTATTTCCAGGGCACCACGACATATGGTTTATCTTCAGTAAGCATTGAGAACAGTCAGATCTATTCGAACACCGCCAGTCTTTCCGCCGGTTTCGAGAATCATAGCGGTGATGCAACTGTGCCAATAAAAGTGTTGAATACCGATCTATACCAAAATCACGCTGATTATTACGGGGGTGCGATTGGTAACTATGGGACACTTGCCGTCTTTACCACAACCGTGGATGCGAACTCAGCCGTGGTGCGAGGCGGTGGCATATACAACTATGAGGGTGGTCATCTCGATATCAACCAAAGTACGCTCAGTGACAATTTAGCACAGTTCGGCGGTGGTATCTACTCTGAACTATTTATTCACAACAACGCCGCACTGACAATGACCAACAGCACACTTAGCGGCAATACTGCCTCGCGCGATGGTGGTGGGATCTATGCTGTTGGCGGGCATATCAGCCTCTTCAATACAACGATTGCGCGCAACCTCGTCCTGGTGCCAACCAATGTCGTTTACACTGGCTTGGGAGGTGGAGTATACATCACTGCTACCGCTACCGTCAGTGTGTTGGACACGTTATTTGGGGACAATACACACACATACCAGGCCTTGTTGCCTGAACAAGACGATTGCTTCGGTACGGTTGACTCGCAAGGCTTCAATCTAATCGAGCAGACCACTAACTGTACGATCAGCGGGATAACGACCGGAAATATAACCGGTCTCGATCCACGGTTAGGTCCTTTACAGAACTATGGTGGCCCGACAAAGACCCTGGCCCCGTATTCCGGCAGTCCTGTGATTGATGCCGGGCAAACGCCATATTGCACCGATGTGAATGGTGCGCCTCTGTCAACCGATCAACGCGGCATCCAGCGTCCTCTTGGTGCAGGATGCGATATCGGATCAGTGGAGAGTTTTCCCTACTCCCTCTACTTGCCGGATGTGAAAAAATAGCCGGTCTCATGCGCGTGGGATAATTTCAGGAGGTTTTCTATACAAGCTGCTTGATATTACCTGAAGTGTTCAATAGGTGACGTAATCACAGATGACCATGAGCAAGGCGACCCTTTACCATTTATACTTACGAAGTCAGAATATTGGTGACAGGGGACTGCCAAATCCACCGAAACGGCTTGGATTTGGCAGTCTGAGCCTGCAATGTGTTTTATGAGTTTATCCCGGGCAGGAGAGTTTGGTGTTATGCCATTCTCCGCCGTTTACCCTGAGGTTTATGGTGATATCATCTGGATGGGGATAAGGACCTACAAAGCGCAAGCTGATCGTTTTCGTATTCGCCCGATTGAATACCATTGTACCAATCATGTATGGAGATAGTTCACCATTATCCTGAAAATTTCCGGCTGATATTTGCCCGGCCGTGGAGCCGATTTCATAGGAGACTGTAGTCGGCCCATTGGTGGTAATGGACGCATGGACAAAGTATGTCGAATCGGCGGTGCACACCGTGCCTGAGCCCTGTTCGAGTTCGATGTCAATGGACGCTCCCGTGACCTTTCCGACCGCGTCGCCATTATTTACATTTATCATAACGTAGAACGAATTCCCGTTAGCGCCACCCTGAATTGGCATAATCTGTCCATTCTCATTCTTCAAACCCCAATAGGAGTTGTAATTCCCATTCTCGACCGGAGAGGTCATGCCAATGCTGATGTTCACGGTCTGACCTGGCACGACTGTTTGCCCCTGTGGGACAATCCAATAGCCCGGCTGTTGGGTCATGAACGCTCCGGATATCTGAAACACCAAATATCTACTGTCCCAGGTGCAGGTGCCGGTATTTTTCACTGTCCATGTTTTGGTGAAAGGCAAATTGGGGCCATATGTGATCCCGTCAAGACCATCATCGCTAATGTATTGAGCCGAATCCTGACACCCCGTTACAGCAGGTGCAGATGTTTCAGTCGACTTTGCGACTGTTGTCGCCGGCGCAACCGTTGCAGCAGTTTCGGTTGGTAGTTGGGAGACTGCACTCACATCGTTGGTGATCACGGCAAGTAAGCTGCCATCTGCCACTTTCTGCGGATTTGTACCATCAATCCCGACCGCCCATAACTCGCTGCTACAATATGGCTTGCAAGCGAGTGAATTAGTGGATTGAACCAGCAGAGTATGGTCGTTCAACCAGCCGGCAACGTTGTAGTAGGTTCCCGCCTGACCGGTGAGGATCAATTTCGATCCGCCACTGGCGCCATCCGACACGGCAACCCACCCCTGCTCGTTGTTCTGATCACCCCTTGCCAATGCAAAAGCCAGGCGGTTACCATCCGGGCTGAAACGTGCGCTGCCCACAAACCGGAACCCGGTTACATCAGCTGGGGGCAGGATGGTGGTCGTTCCGCCGGAGGTAAGGTCACGGATGGTGATCGTATTTTGCGAACAATGGTCTGCCACATACCGGTAATCTCCGGAAATGGCATCCAGGCACGCTTGCGGACCGGATGAAGGACCTGACGGGATCACCTCGGTGACTTCATTCTTGGGGATATTGAACTGGTACAGGTTAGATGCCCCCCCAAACAAGATATATCCTCCCAGGCCCATTGGCTCTTTACTGAAGTACAGCGATTGACCATCTGCCGACCAGAACTCAGCCACCAGCTGCAAGGGTGGATTGGATGGTTCTTGGGTCAGAAGCGTCTCGAGCTGTGAGCCATCTGGGGCGCTGCTTTGAAGAGAGGATGACAGGGTTGAGCCCGTGGGTTGGGTTCCCCATGCCAGGCGTGGCTGGGTGCCCGAGCCCCCTCGCCAGACCGCCAGCCCATAGGTTGTTGGGTTCTGGATGAAACTGAGGTCATGTGCCCCATTCATATCGATGGCTTCGACTTTAACCTGGTTGGTTGAGTCGAGCACATAAGCCGTGCCAGCTACCGAGTCACCGGAAGGGAGCAGGCCATTGAAAGCCGGGTTATAGGTTGAGCCAAGGGGGATATTCGGGTCGATAATCCGGATGGTGCGATCGGACGTGTAAACGACCAGTCGAAGGGTGACCTGCGCTTCCTGAACCGCAGTCTGAGTTTGCGTTGGCTGAGGCGTCGATGTCGGAGTATTGTTTGGGATACCCATTACACTTGATACGGGTAGGCAAGCTGTAATTACCAGGATATATAGAAAGAACAAGGATGTGAATTGCAGAACTTTTTTCATGATTTTTTCTCCTTAATTATTATTGAAGATTTTGATTGATTTGTCATTTTTCGTTAAGCAACAATGTTCTTTCTTTCATAAGATCGTACTGGGCCATTCAGTATTCAACCATGAATTCGTATAGTTATCGCCAGGAACATATAAACCGCTAATGAACACGAGGTAAATGCCAGGCCAACCGCCGAGACAAGGATCCCGGCTATCTTGTTTTTCACCTTGAGCAATAAGATTGCACCTGTTGCTAATAGGATTAAGCCAAACAGTAAGCTACTTAGCAGAAGCAATATGAAGAACATTGTTAACATTGTTTTTCCTTTCCTTTTTCTTCTGTTTGTTGCTTGTCACCGTTACTTTCGCTCCAATCTATCAAAAACGCAAAAAGCTGCTCCAGACTCGCAAAACCAAAGCGTTTCCCTGTTTCTGGGATTTCCAGGGATGCCCGCCAATCAACCGCCTTGGACCGATCCTCACGCCATAGGCGGAGTATGTATGAGCGGTTATGAACAGGCTGTAAGGGTTGATCGTGTTGTCTCGATTTCATTTTCATTTGAGCTCAGTTTAACAACCCGCCGTCAGCGCAGCATCAGGGCATCGTCAGGAACATTGCTAATTTCCCCTGACGGTCGTTAATATACCATTAAGGTAATAGTGGTCTAATAAGCGCATATATGGCACACCTGTCGATTGGCGTGTTAGGATCATTGCAGGTTTCGATAGCCAATACACCGATAACGACGTTGGAATCGGTTAAGGTTCGCGCGCTTCTGGCTTACCTTGCGGTGGAAGCTGACCGTTCGCATCGTCGTGAAACATTGGTAGGGCTCCTGTGGCCTGATTACCCCGAGGGTGCTGCCCGTCACAACTTGCGGCAGGCCCTCTTCAACCTCCGTTTGATCCTTGGCGACCATACTGCCAGTCCTCCCTATCTCCTCATTACACGCGACGCAATTCAGTTTAACCGGGAGAGTGACTATTCGCTTGACCTCGTCCAATTCAACCACTACTTCTTTACCTGCGAAGAAAATCTAAGCCAGTGCATCGAGGATTGCTCGATCCACGCTTCACGGTTGGAGGAAATGGTAAAGCTCTATCGCGGCGAGTTCTTACAACAGTTCTTTCTGGAGGACAGTGCGGAGTTTGAGGAGTGGACGTTGGCGCAACGCGAAAGTTTGCATCAACGTATTCTGGACGCCCACAGCTACCTGGCGAACTATTACGAGCTACATGGGGATTTTCAAGCTGCGCGCCGCCATGCCTCACGGCAGTTAGAATTGGATCCATGGCGGGAGGAAGCGCACCGCCAATTGATGCAGGTGCTCGCGTTGGATGGACAGCGCAGTGCCGCACTCGCACAGTATGATACCTGTAGACGGGTATTGGCTGAAGAGCTGGATGTTGAGCCATCTGCCGAGACGCGAGAACTTTACGAGCAGATTCGGCTGGGTACTCTTAGCCGTAAGACCGATCAGCTTTCCTATGTTTCCTCCACTCCTGTTCATCACCTGCCTGTCCAGCTCACTCCCTTTGTCGGGCGGGAGCTCGAGCTTGCCCACCTGGGGCAGTTAATTGCAGACCCGGAAGCCAGATGTATCACGCTCGTGGGACCTGGCGGAATAGGCAAGACACGCCTTGCAGTGCAAGCCGCCGAAAATCACCTCAACGAATTTGCTCATGGAGCTGCTTTTGTCCCCCTTGCTTCTGTAGGATCAATCGTAGGGGTCATTCCTGCCATTGCGAAGGCGATCGATTTTACCTTCTATGGTCCAAGTGATCCCAAAGTACTTCTCCTCAACTACCTGCGTGAAAAACAAATGCTTTTGATTTTGGATAACGTGGAGCATTTGTTAATTGAAGGACCTCATCAAGAGAATTTTGCACAACTCCTGATCGAAATTCTACAGCGCACACCAGGGGTTAAGCTGCTGGTCACCTCACGGGAAGCACTCAACCTGCAAGAGGAATGGTTATTCGAAGTCCAGGGATTGGCCTTTCCTGAGACGGTGCAAACGGAAGGATTTGATGAATTTGACGCGGTAACACTATTCGTTCAGCGCGCCAGACACTCATTTCCAAGGTTCGCACTGAATGAGGCAGACCGGGCAGGGATAGCCCACATCTGCCGTCTGGTTGAGGGGATGCCGCTTGCGATCGAGCTGGCAGCTACGTGGATGAGGATATTATCACCTGCGGAAATTGCAAAAGAGATTGAAGGCAGCCTGGATTTCCTGAGCGGGTCCGTGCGAGACCTGCC
>Ga0153916_10005072_pt1 | contig 10021 bp, 7 predicted proteins | sample Opewatmetagenome_FD_109642 | JGI IMG/M metagenome (GOLD analysis project Ga0153916, IMG submission 109642) | Freshwater wetland microbial communities from Ohio, USA - Open water 3 Core 3 Depth 4 metaG | ecosystem: Environmental > Aquatic > Freshwater > Wetlands | place: USA: Ohio, Lake Erie, Old...
AAAGCAAATACATCAGATATTTTTTAATATTATTGAAGATAACTCTGCCTTCCTCTACGGCGGCGACAATGGAGGCGAAGTTATCATCGGTCAGCAACATGGCCGCCGCCTCTTTGCTCACGTCCGTCCCGGTAATGCCCATCGCCACGCCGATGTGCGCCCTTTTCAGTGCCGGGGCGTCATTGACCCCGTCCCCGGTCATCGCCACGACATCGCCTTTTTTATCAAACGCTTCGATGACTCTCAATTTATGCGCCGGCGAGACCCTGGCGTAAACAGCAATATTGCCGACTTGCCGCTCAAAATCGGCGTCGCTTAGCTGGTCAAGCTCGGCGCCCTCCAGCACCAAACTGTCTTCTCCCTTCAGGATGCCCAATTCGCGGGCAACAGCCATGGCGGTTATCTTGTGGTCGCCGGTAATCATAACCGACTTTATCCCGGCCTCTTCACACAATTTGATAGCTTCTTTGGCTTCTTTCCGCGGCGGGTCGATCATACCGACCAGGCCGGTGAACACCATATTATTTTCCGCCTCTTCTTTGTACGGAGGCATGGCCGGCAACTGGCGGTAGGCCAGGCCGAGTACCCGCAATGCGTCAGAGGCCATCTGCCGGGAAGTATCAAGAATTGCCTGCTTTTCTTTTTTTCCGAGGGGCTTCACCTCTTCATCAACCAGATATTGCGAGCACGAATCCAGAAGAATTTCGGGCGCCCCTTTAGAGTAGGCCACGATCCCTTCGGGGGTCTTGTGCAGCGTGGTCATCTTCTTGCGCTCTGAAGAAAAGGGGATTTCATCGACGCGCGGGAGCACGGCGTCAGCATCTTCCTGTGATATTCCTGCCTTGGCGGCAAGGACGACCAGGGCCCCTTCGGTAGGATCCCCTTTGATATCCCAGACATCACCTGTCTCAACCAGCCTGGTGTCATTACAAAGCGTGCCGATTCTAAACAGGTTCTGCATTGATTTCATACTCGATATGTCGATTGCCTTGCCACCGAGGAGAAATTCCCCTTTGGGGAAATACCCCACTCCGGTAACGTCAATTAACTTACCGTCGGCATAAATCTTGCGAACGGTCATTTCATCCTGGGTCAGGGTCCCGGTCTTGTCGGAGCAGATAACGGTGGTACAGCCGAGCGTTTCGACGGCGGCCAGGCGCCTGACCAGGGCGTGCCGTTTCACCATTTTCTTGACACCGATAGCCAGGGAGATGACCACGACCGCGGGCAGAGCTTCCGGCACCGCGGCCACGGCCAGGCTCACGCCCCATATGAACAGGTCCAGGACTGTGTTGGTCGTAATCGTCCCAGCGGAGACGAAGGTCCTGACGATCTGCAGGACGACGATAACAGCCACCACGCCCAGACAGATATAGCCAAGCCATTTGCCCGCCTTGTCCAGGTTCTTTTGCAGGGGGGTCTCCTCATGTTCCACACCCTGGAGCATGGCGGCGATCTTGCCGAACTCGGTGTTCATACCGGTGGCGATGGCGATGCCTTTGCCCCGGCCATAAACCACCGAAGTGCCGCTGTAGGCCATGTTCCGCCGGTCGCCGATGGGGATATTTTCCCCCGGACAAGGCTGGGTAATTTTTTCTATGGGATTCGATTCCCCGGTCAGGGATGCTTCTTCAGTCCGGAGATTATAAGCTTCCACCACTCTGACATCAGCCGGGACCCTGTCACCGGTGCTGAGCAATACGATATCGCCGGGCACAATTTCTCGCGACGGGATTTCCAGGTCATAGCCGCCCCTGATGATCGTCGCCGTAGGGGCTGCCATGCGTTTTAAGGCGGCCATGGCCTTTTCAGAGCGGTATTCTTCGACCACGCCCAGAACCACACATGCTATCACTATCGCGAATATCACGATAGCGTCCGTTATTTCTTCGGGCAGGCCTTTCCCGGGCTCATAGCTGATGAAACCAAGGACCAGAGACAGGACCACGGCAGCTAAAAGGATGATGATAAGAACACTTTTAAATTGCTCGGCAACGAGCGACCATACCGTTACTTTCTTTTTTTCCGCGAGTTCGTTAGGACCGTATTGGGCCAGGCGCACCTTGGCTTCTTCCGGTGATAACCCGTCCACGTTGGAACCCAGTGAATCAATGACTTGAGCAACATCCAGGGCATGCCATTTCTTTTCTTGCATTTATAACCCCTCTAAGATAAAAAATGGAGTAGCCGGAGAGTATAGCGCTAGCACTGAGGCCGGTAGGTTCGCTCGACAATCAGCCAACCTTGATAAAATTATTATCCATTATATGTTGAAGCGGGTATTAATTCAAGAATGCCGGCTAAACGGCTAATTCTGACCTGGTTGAAAGTCATTTTTTGGTTTGAGAAACGCCCGGAGACAATTCACAGGGTCGCCTGTTCCAGACATCAGCGATGACCGCCGCTGTTTTATGTTAAACGGCTGCGTAGCTGGCCGCAGCCGGCATCGATGTCCTGCCCCCGTGGCTGGCGTAGTGTTACATTGATGTTGAGCTGCCGGAGCTGGCTCGCAAAGGCCAGTACTGCCCGCCGGAGAGGCGGCCGGAAGTTCCTGTCCGGGGATTCATTGGCCGGGATCAGGTTGACATGGCAGTTCATACCCTGGAGCAGATTGGCCAGCGACCTAGCCTGCGAGATTGAATCATTGATATCTTTGAAAATAGCATACTCGAAGCTTACCCGGCGTCCTGTTGCCAGGTAGTATTCGCGGCAGGCCGGGATGAGTGTTTCCAGGGGGTATTTCCGGTTCAGCGGGACGAGTCTGTCCCGCAGCTTGTTATCGCTGGCGTGCAGGGATACCGCCAGGCCTATCTGGAGTCCTTCTCTCCCCAGTCGGGCTATCCCTGGCACCAGGCCAGCCGTGGAAACGGTCATACTCCTGGCCCCGAGGCCGAAACCATCAGGGGAATTCAAGATGCGTATGGCCTTCATCAGCGCATCGTAGTTGGCGAAGGGCTCGCCCATACCCATGAAAACGACGTTGCTCAGGCGGTCGGCCCCGTTGTCCCGGAGGTAACGGGCGAAAAAAAGGACCTGGTCGATTATCTCGCCAGGCGCCAGGTTTCTGGTAAAACCCTGTTGCCCGGTGGCGCAGAACGGGCACCCGACGGCACAGCCGACCTGCGTCGAAACACAGACGGAGGTCCGCCGCTCGCTGCCTTTCTCCCCATAAAACATCAGGGCGGATTCCACGGTGTTACCGTCCGCCAGGTTAAAGAGCGCCTTGACGGTAGCATCCCGCCCGACCGAAACGTGCGCCGGCGCCAGGCCGTGCAGCCGGGCCTCCCCTGCCAGCCTGCGCCGGAAAGCCGCCGGCAGGTCGGTCATCTCTTCGAAGGACCAGGCCAGGTTGCGGTAGACCCCCACGCGAAGCTGTCTCGCCCGGTAGGCCGGTTCGCCCAGACCGGCCACCATCTCCTCGAGCTTATTGAAATCCATCCCGCTAATGCAGGCAGGCGTCGTCCCCTTGTTTATGTCAACCACGGGAAGTATCTGCATATTGCGTTTCCAGGGCAATTATACTCTATCGGGGAGCGTTACGAACAGTCGGTGATTAAAGTAAGGAGAAGGACTACTTGGCTTTGCGGCGGCCCGGGTTCCTCTGCCATCCCAATGTGGCCAGGAAATCCCCGATGCCGATCTCGCGGTGAGAATCGTGGTGCAGGGGAAGGTCCGGGTTGATTCGATATCTGACCCCCCTGCCCTCCCGCTTCTTGCTGATATAACCGGTGTTGTAGAGATCCGCGATCAGTTTGCGGACTGCCCGTTCGGTGATACCCAGCCTCCCGCCTAGTTCAAGCGCCGTGATTCTGGGATTTTTGGCGATGAGACTCAGGGCGACGGCGTGTCTGGTGATGAACGTCCACTCCGGCATCGTCGGTTCTCCTTGAATATTTATGCGGATTTCGCCAATTGGAGTATTGACAGGCTTATGGAAGGATGCTAATATTCATGTTAGAATTATTCATGTATTAAAATAGCATGTATGCTTTTAACATTTATAACATAAAATCCCCCCCGAATGCAAGCATCTCCAGAAAATCTCTATAGACTTTTTCGGCGGATAAGAGTATACTTTTGGAGTTAGCGCACAGGTACGGCAGCATGTTACAATATAATATATTAATATATGAAAGCAGCGTAGAAGGGGGTCTTAGATGGTGACGAAGAACATCGGCAAGCAGCAGGACGGCGGGCGGGGCGAAAGCCCGAAAATAATGAGCAAGCCGCTCCCACAGATACTCGATGAAATGGATGAGAACATCCGGGCAGCGGCGGAAGCAGCCAGGAAGGCCGAAGAGGCCGCCCGGGCCGCCAAGCAAGCGGCCGGTGAAGCCACCAAGGCATCCGCCCTAGCGGAAAAACGGGCGGAAGAAGCCAAGCAGGCCGGGCAGCTAGCTGCGGAGACCGCCACCCGGGCTGCGGCTGAAGCCGCCGCCAAGGCCGAGGAAACCGCCCGAGCCGCCAGGCTGGCTGCCGAGGAAGCCGCCGCCAAGGCCGAAAAGGCCAGTGCCGATTCTAAGGCCGCCGTGGAAGCGTTCCGCAAGGCCGCTGAGGAGGCCGCGCGAAAAGCTAAAGAGGCCAGCGACGCCGCCAGGGCCGCCGCCGAGACCGCCGCCAAGGCCGCCCAGAAAGCGGCCACCGAGGCCACCAGAAGGGCCGAGGAAGCCACCAGAAGGGCCGAGGAAGCCGCCCTTGAAGCTACCAAGAAAGCTGAAGAGGCCGCCAGGCTGGCCCAGGAAGCGGGAGCCGCCGCGACACTGGCCGCCGAAGAGGCCGCCCGCCGGGCCGAAGAGGCCGCCGAGGCCGCCAGACAGGCCGCTGAAGAAGCCATGAGGATGGCTGACGAGGCGGCGCGCGAAGCCAAGGAAGCTGCCGAGGAGGCCACCCGGAAAGCCGAAGAAATAGACCAGGCTGCCAAGGCCGCTGCTGCCGCTGCCATAAGGGCCGCTGAAGACGCAGCCGCCCGCGCCCAGGAAATAGCGATGACAGCCACACAGGCCCTCCAGGATGCTATAGAAAGCGCCAATGCCGCCGGCAAGCAGGCCGATGAAGACGCCAAAGAAGCACGCGGCGCCCGCGCCGATCTGGGCAAGACCCTGACGGCCGATACCGCCGTTAAATGCGAGCAAGCCGGCCGAAAGGCCAAGAGGGCAGCGTCAAACGCCTTCCAGGCAGCCGATGTCGTCCAGATAAGGGCCCAGGCCGCCGACAATGCTGGCGACGGTGCCATCGAAGCGGCCGCCCACGTGACCGGTATGCTCGCCGAAAGGGTCGACGAGTCCGGGCACGAAGCCAAAGATGCCGCTGTCAAGGGCCTCCAGACCACCGATAAGATACGTAAGAAGGCCATTCAGGCGGACCTCGCCGGTGACGAGGCCATCGAGGCCGCTTCGCAGGCCCTTCATCAGATGGTCAAACGAGCCGAGGAACTTGCCAAGGCCGCCGAGGCCGCCGCTGAAGCCGCCCGCCTGGCCTCGCACGAAGCGGAGAGTTCTGCCGAGACCGCCATGAGGGCTGCCGGAGCCGAGGCCGCCAGGCGAGCCGAAGAAGCCGAGAAGGCCGCCGAAAAGGCGGGCCGCCGCGCTGAAGAAGCCGCCCGCGCCGCCCGCGAAGCCGCCGAGGCCGCCATGAAAGCCGTCGGTGAAGAGACGGCCAAGAAGGCCGAAGAGGCCAAGAGGGCCGCCCAGGAAGCCGCCAAGCGGGCCGAAGAGGTATCGCGGGCTGCCAGGGCCGCGGCCGAAGCCGCCAGAGAGTCCATGGAAAAGTCTGCCGCCCGCGCCGAGGAAATCGCCCGGCAGGCCGCCGCCGCTGCGGAAATCGCCTCCCACGCCGCCGAGGAAGCCGGCATCAAAGCCGCCCAGGCCATACCCACGGCGCTCGTCCGGAAGGTGCTCAGCTCCTGGAGCTTCATCCTGGTAATTGTGATCGCCATGGTGGCCGCGGTGTTCGGCTCGGTCGCCATCAGCGTCGGCCTATCGCTTATGGCGCCCAGATAGGCATGATAGAAAAGTCGGCCCGTGTTGCGCCTGCTGTTGATGCAGCGGGCGTAACGGGGCGCTTTAAATGAAAATAGTCCGGCTGAGTCGTTACAAAAGTAATGAGTAAGAACAGGCTATTGAACTAGCCCGGTTTTTGAACTAAGCTTTTATCGAAGCCGTAAAAGGCATGGAATATAAACTAACAAAGAGAGAGTAACTGAAATGGCAAAGACACCCAAAAAACCGCAAGAGGAGTCCTCAGAAGATATGAACGAGCAAATGCCAGCAATAATGACGAAACCCCTACCCGTTATCCTCGACGAGCTGGAAAGCTACATCCGGCGCGTCGAAGATGCGGTCAGACAGGCCCGCGCCGCTGCCTCCGATTCCCGCCAGGCGGCCGACGAGGCCAGAGAAGCCGGCGAGAAAGCCGCCGCCGCCGCCAAGAAAGCCGCTGAAGCCGCTGTTGCCGAGGTCCGGGCGGAAGCCGCCCGCGCCGCTGAAGCCCTCAGCGACCGCATTAGCGAGCTTTCGGAGCGCCTGGACGGCCTCGACGAAAAGGTCAAACAGGAAGTTATCGCTCTGGACGATGCTTTCCTGTCTCTGAAAGACAGGCACGTCGAGCAGTCCCCCTATTTCCAGGGCTAGACGGCTTGATTCTGTCAGATAATTGAACTGCGCTATCGCCGCGCACCGTGCAGGGTTTTCCTTAAAATGAGATGGTTCCCGGCGAATACTGGATAGTTTTTGTTTTTCGCCGGAGTGCCCAGGTGTTATTGCGTGAACCGCCTCTATACCAGCCTTCATTTGTGTTAATTTAAGCCTGTTTTTAGCACTATTCATAGGTTATATGTTATTATTCCGAGCAATAACGGTTAGGTATGCTCATAATGTTAACATTTTCAACTGGCAATATGTTGTTTATTTGTTAATATCTGTTATTTTTATCACTCTAGTTATTCGTAACTCTTCATGATATAATGTTCTTTAAATTACCCGAAGAAGGTAAGGAGAACATTGAAGGGTATCAAGGTCTGGCTGCTGGAAACACGTCCTCAGTTCCTGATACTCTCGGTCGTGCTGGCTTTTCTCGGGGCGACCGTCGCCCATTATGACGGGCATCTCATAGTCTGGCAGGCAGTCCTGGCCGGGCTCGGCCTGGTCTTCACTCACGCAAGCGTCAACATCCTTAACGATTATTTCGACTTCCGCTCCGGCGTCGACCTGGCGACGCGGCGGACCCCCTTCAGCGGTGGCAGCGGTATCCTGCCCGCCAATCTGCTTACACCGTCGCAGGTCCTCTGGCTTGGGATAGCGTTCCTGGTGCTGGCCGTGCCCATCGGGGTCTATTTCATCATCGAGCGGGGCTGGCAACTCCTGCCACTGCTCCTGGTGGCCGCCTTCTTCATCGTGCTCTACAGCCCGTTCATCCTGAAACGTCCCTGGCCCGAATGGGTGGCTGGCGCCGGACTTGGCTTCCTGCCGATCCTGGGTATGTATTTCTCCCAGACGGGGGCCTATACCTTGCATGCCCTCATCGCCGCGGTCCCTTCCGGGTTCCTGGTCCATAACCTGCTGCTGCTCAACGAATTCCCGGACGCCGACGCAGATACCCGCGCCAACCGTAAGACTCTCCCCATTTCCATCGGCAAAAAGAACGCTGCCGTCATTTACGCGGCGGTGAACATCGCCGTTTACCTCTGGATAATCGGCTGGGTGGCCGCTGGCACCATGCCCGTCTGGACACTGCTGGCCTTGCTGACCGTCCCGCTTTCCATCCGGGGGATCAACGGGGCCTTCCATAACGACGACCCTGCCCGTCTTGGCCCGGGCATGCAGGCCAACGTGTTGTGCGTCCTGCTTACCCAGGTCCTGATGGGTATCGGCTACATCCTGGCCTACTCGTTTTGAGCCATGGACAACCATCGACCTTCGGAGTCCCCTGCGCCGCTGCATGGCATGTTCACGGCCGTCCCCCCGCGTTACGACCTGATTAACCACGTTATCACCCTGGGAATGGACACCCGCTGGCGGCGGCTGGCGGCGCAGGCCTGCCTCGAGGGGAAGCCGCGACGCATACTGGACCTGGCCTGCGGCACCGGCGACCTTACCATCAGTGTCGCAAGACTGGCCGGCGAAGACGTCACAATCACCGGCCTGGACTACAGCCAGCCGATGCTGGAACGCGCGAGGAGAAAAGCGGCGGCAGCCGACCTCCAGAGCAAGGTAGAGTTCATCGAGGGGGACGCCACGCGGCTGCCTTTCCCGGATGGCTGCTTCGACTGCGTGGGCATCTCCTTCGCCTTCCGCAACCTGACCTGGAAAAATCCCCTCTGCCAACCCCACCTAGCCGAGGTGCTGCGGATGCTGCGTCCCGGCGGACGCTACGTCATCGTCGAGTCCAGCCAGCCGCAGAACGGTTTGATCCATGGCTTTTTCCACCTCTACCTGCGCTGGTTCGTGCGCCCGGTGGGGACAGTACTGTCTGGTGAAAAGGGCGCTTATCGCTACCTGGCGGAGTCTGCGTCGAACTATTATTCGCCGCAGGAGGTCCGGGAACTATTGCTGGGGGCGGGTTTCCGCGAGGTCAGCTACCGCTCCCTTTTCCTGGGGGCCGCCGGGATACACATCGCCCTGCGGTAAGCTCAAACCTGGTTTTCGATGCAGTACTCGCGCAGGGCATTGAGGGCCGCGAAGAATTCCCGCATCATGACGCTGACCGGGTACATGCCCTTCTCCGTCACGCGCAGGACGCCGTCACCCGAGACCAGCCCTAAAGTCTTGAAAAAGGCCAGCTCCGTCCATAGCTTCCCGGCGCCATCGCCGAAGCGCCGGCGGAGGGCCGCCAGGTCGAGCTCCATACCGAAGAGCTTGGTCAGCAGATAGTAACGCAGATTTTCTTTGGCGGAAAGGTGACGTTGCCCGATGATGGGCAAACGCCCTGCCGCCGTCATTTCGTGATACCGGTCGAGCGAGAACGAGTTGGCGTAAAAATCGCCACCCACGATGCTGACTGAACCAGCCCCGGCACCCACGTAGTCGTCGTACTCGATGATATACTCGTCGATCATGTGCTGGCCGCGCGAAAAGCACCAGGCAGTAGAGGCCGTGTAGCCGCCACGGTAGAGCTGTTCCAGGATAATGTCATAGAAACGTTTCTCCCGGGAGTTGTCCACGCGGTTGAACTTACGTTCCAGGGCGTCTTTTTTATGCGGGGAGGCCATCAGCGGGTAGAAGGTAGCCTGGTCGATACCGAGTTCCCTGAAGGCGGCGACGTCGGCGGCGAACTGCTCGATGGTCTGGCCGGGGAAATTGAAGACGAAGTCCACGTTCAACGTACCGAACCGCCCTTGCGCCGCGAGCAAGCGGGCCTTGACCTCGTCGGCCGGGCCATTGACCCGCCCCATAGTCTTTAGGACAGGCTCTTCGAAGCTCTGGACACCGACGGAGAGGCGGTTGATCCCCAGGTCCTGGAGCAGGGCGATGTTTACCGGAGTAAGCTCACGGGGCGTCGTCTCCAGGGAGATCTGGTTAATCATGAACCTCTCCCGCAACAGGCCGATGACTCCCGCCAGCTCGTCCATGAGCACCGTCGGCGTGCCGCCGCCGAAATAGACTCCGGAGAACCGGAACCCGCGCTGGGAGTACAGGTCTATCTCCCTCTTGAGATCGGCGAAATAGCGGCGCGCCTGGTCCTCCCGGAAAAGATAGCGGTTAAAACAGCAGAAGGGACACAGCGACCGGCAGAAAGGTATATGCACATACAGCGATATGCCAATGTCGCCCCCCATCTCCTCCCCTCTTGTGCCCGCCCCGGATATTTCCGGACTGAGGCGGCGGAATTTGCGACCTTCACGGCGTGTTACGAAACTGACCAGTTCAGGTATCATATTTGTTAAAATTATAACATGTTGTTTTTATGATTTGGAGTCCAGGATCTTATCTTCCAGCTCCTGCCGGCTGGTCATGGTCGCCGCCGCGTCAAGGAAATCTTTGAGAGAACCGCTCTGGCCTCGCAGCGTCTCAAGGTCCGCCCCGAT
>Ga0153916_10005073_pt1 | contig 10021 bp, 8 predicted proteins | sample Opewatmetagenome_FD_109642 | JGI IMG/M metagenome (GOLD analysis project Ga0153916, IMG submission 109642) | Freshwater wetland microbial communities from Ohio, USA - Open water 3 Core 3 Depth 4 metaG | ecosystem: Environmental > Aquatic > Freshwater > Wetlands | place: USA: Ohio, Lake Erie, Old...
GGCCAACCGGATTCGCTTTGCCTGCGGGAACTGCATGACGCGGATGGAGATCCGGCAGCGGTTTGCGGGGCGGAAGCTGCGGTGTCCCTACTGTCACACGATGCTCACGGTGCCGCTGGAGAGCCGGCCGGACAAGCGGGGCGAAGAATACCCGATCGTCGGTCCGACCGGGGAGCCGGCGGCCGGTTCCGCGGCGGCGTCCCAGGTCTACGTGGCCGTGGTCTGCTCGCTGTGCGGCACGCGGATGTACGCCAGCGAGAGCCAGATCGGCCAGAAGCTGATCTGCCCGGACTGCGAGACGCCCACGCTGGTCGTGCCGCCGCGGGAGAAGCGGGAGCCGCCGCCCGCGCTCCCGCCGAAGCCGGAGGAGGAATATGAGATCTACGGCGAGGACCAGCCGCCGGTCACGGTCAAGGAGGTCCATCAGCGCTACATCCCGGTGGTGTGCAGGGTGTGCCACACGCGGCTTTTGGCCACGGAGGATCAACTGGGGCAGACGATGACCTGCCCGGACTGCTCCACGGCCAACGTGGTGAACCTGCCGGCGGAGATGCCGACGCTGGAGCTGCCCACGGCCGAGGAGCGGGGGGAATACGCGGTCCGCGGGGCGGTCGGGCGGGAGGTCTTCGAGCCGCGGTCGCCGGAGGAATTGTTCGCTTTCAAGTGTCCGGTGTGCCTGACGCGGCTGCACGCGCGGGTCGGCGAGGCGGGCCGCTCGATGCAGTGCCCCGATTGCCGCCGGCCGCTTCTCATCCCCTCGCCGCCGCCCAAGGCCCGCCCTCTGGAGCCCGAGGGGATCGGCCAGTACGGCATCGGCGCGCCGGTGGAGCGGGGGGTGATCTTCGCGAGTGAGGAGGTGCAGAGAGCGGAGCGGGATTCGGCCGGCGGCGAGACGGTCGCGGGGCGCGATGCCGGTCGACTGCCGTCCCTCACCGAGCGGCGGCCCTTGCCCCGCTGGCCGTTGGTTTCCGGCGTGCTCAATTATCCCTTCCGCGCGGGGGTGCGCGGGCAGTGGCTCACCCTCTCCGCATTCGGCTGCCTGATCGCGGCGGCGCTCGGGGTCGCCGTGGTGCTGGGCGCCGAGGGGGGGCTGCTCCTGATCCTGGCGATGCTCGTCTTTGCCGGTTCCTCAATTTTCTGCGCAATGTGGCTCGCCCGGCTGCTCCTCTGCTGCGTGTCGATCGTCAGCGACACGTCCGAGGGATGCGAGACCCTGGAGAGCTGGCCGGTGGACGACTGGTGGGACCGGATCTTCGACGCCTTCTACGTTTTCAACAGCTTTGTCTTCGGCGGGGCGCTGGGGGTGGGGATCGGCCGGCTTCTGATGGCCGCCGGCATGCCGATGGAGCTGGGCCTGGCCTTGGGGTTTGCGGCGGGGCTTTGGCTGGCTTTTCCGATCCTGCTCTTGTCGTACCTGGCGAACGGCTCCCCGTGGAACCCGTTCTCGCCGCCGGTGTGGAGGACTCTGATCACCGCCTGGCCCGGCTGGTTGGGATTCTACCTGTTGACGGCGCTGCTCTGGTTAGGCTTCCTCGTGCTGGGCGAGGTTTTTCTGCAGTTGCTGTCCGCCCCGGGAGGGATTGCCCTGCTGCTGCTGTTCATCACGGTGCTGATAATCTATTGCCGCATGCTGGGCCGGTTGGGGTGGTACTGCGTGGATCGGACCGCCGCGCCGTTGCGGGCCCGGCAACCCCGCCATAGATAACTCGCTTGGTAAGGATTGGCCGCAAGACACCCGGTTCGCGTCTACTCGCCGATCGCGAGGGAGGTTATGCTCTAGGTAAATGGGGACTGTCCCGATTTTCGCGCAGCGAAAATGGGACTGTCCCCCTCGGGGCGATGAGGTACGAGAATCCATGGGTTTGGCGGCGTGGTTTGCCCTGGGGGTGGTGGGGCTGGTGTTGGTGCTCCTGGCCACCACCCGGATCAGTCCCGATCTGGTGCTCATCGGCGGCGTGCTGTTGCTGCTCCTCGCCGGCATTTTGGAGCCGCCCGAAGCCCTGGCGGGCCTGGCCAATGAAGGGATGGTGACGGTCGGGCTTCTGTTCGTCGTCGGCTGCGGGATCTCGGAAACGGGGGGCATTACCTGGATCACCGACCGGCTGTTCGGACGTCCCCAAGGGACGGTTCGAGCTATCCTGCGGATGATGTTGCCCACCGCGATGCTGAGCGGGTTCATGAACAATACGCCGGTCGTGGCGATGCTCGTCCCCGCGGTGAACGATTGGGCGAAGAAGTATCGCATCGCTCCCTCGAAGCTGATGATCCCGCTGAGCTACGCGGCGATTCTGGGCGGGGTGTGCACCCTGATCGGGACGAGCACCAACCTGGTCGTCAACGGCATGCTCATCCAGGCTGCCGACGCCCAGCAGGCTTCCCGCGGGATGGCGTTGCCGCGGGGCTTGGGGATGTTCGAGGTGACCTGGGCGGGCGTTCCCGTGGCGCTGGCCGGCATCGCCTTCGTCACGCTCTCCAGCCGCTACCTGCTCCCCAATCGCCTGCCGCCGATGAGCGTGGCCGCCGACCCGCGGCAGTACACCATCGAAATGCTGGTCGAGGCGGGCAGTCCCCTGGTGGGCAAGTCGATCGAGCAGGCCGGTCTGCGTCATTTGACGGGGCTGTATCTTGCGGAGATCGACCGCGAGGGGGTGGTGCTGCCGGCGGTCTCGCCGGAGGAGCGGCTTCGCGCCGGCGACCGCCTGGTCTTTGTGGGGATCGTTGATTCGGTGGTGGAATTGCAGAAGATCCGCGGGCTGGTCCCGGCGACCGACCAGGTGTTCAAGCTCGACTCGCCCCGCCCGCAACGCTGCCTCATCGAGGCCGTGGCCAGCCACAGTTGCCCGGTGATCGGCCGGTCGATCCGCGACGGCCGCTTCCGCTCGATCTACAACGCGGTGGTGATCGCGGTGGCCCGGCAGGGGGAGCGAATCCGGGCCAAGATCGGCGACATCATCCTCCGCGCCGGCGACACGCTGCTGTTGGAGGCCCATCCGTCGTTCCTCGAGGAGCACCGCAACAGCCGCCACTTCTTTCTCGTCAGCCGGCTGGAGAACTCGAATCCCCCGCGGTACGACCGCTCGGCCGTGGCCCTGGGCATCTTGCTGGCCATGGTCGCCGTGGTGACGGTGAGCGAGTCTTTCAGGGAAGCGACGATCTCGCTGGGGAGTTGGTCGTTCTCCCTGGGCCACGTCACGATGTTCAAAGCCGCCATCGTGGCCGCCGCGGCGATGATCCTCACCCGCTGCTGCCGCATCGACCAGGCGCGGCGGGCCATCGACTGGCAGGTGCTGTTGGCGATTGCCGCTTCCTTTGCGATCGGCCGGGGGTTGGAGAAGACGGGGGCGGCCCATGCCATCGCCTCGAGCATCGGCGGCCTGGTCGGCGACAATCCCTGGTACGCCCTGGCGGCGATCTACGGCGTGACCCTGCTAGTCACGGAGTTGATCACCAACAACGCCGCGGCCGCGCTGATGTTCCCTTTCTCCCTGGCTACGGCCCAGGAGCTGGGCGCCAACCCGGTCCCCTTCGTGATCGCGGTGATGATCGCCGCCTCGTGCGGCTTCGCCACGCCGATCGGCTATCAGACGAATCTCATGGTGTACGGCCCGGGCGGGTATCGCTTCACCGACTACCTGAGGATCGGCCTCCCCTTGGATCTCTTGATCTGGGCCGTGGCGACGGCGGTCATCCCGCTGGTCTGGCCGCTGTGAAGCGGACGATCGCTGCATTGACCACCGTCCTCTCGCGGGGTATACTATTGATCGTCGGCGATTTATCCGTCCCTTGCCGCGTCCGAGGCAGGGTGTTCCAAGGAGAGATGTGCGGTGAGTATCATAGCCCACCTCACGCTGGCCGAGTACGACCGGATGATTGAGCGCGGCGTTTTCGATCAGCGACGGTGCTCCCGGCTGGAATTCATTCGGGGGGAGATTCGTGAAATGACTCCCATCGGCTCGCTCCATGAAGTCGTTGTGGACGAATTGACTGAATGGAGCATCCAGAACCTTCCCCCCGGAAGAGCGTGGGTGCGCGTGCAAAACTCGATCGGCCTTCCGAGCCTGGAGAGCGCCCCGGAGCCCGACCTTGCCTGGGTCGCTCGCCGGGACTACTCTCGTAGCCGGCCCACTGCGGAGGACGTTCTCTTGGTGATCGAAGTGGCCGAAAGCAGCCTGCCCTATGATTGCGGCGAAAAGGCTGAACTGTATGCCGCCGCGGGGATCGCCGATTACTGGGTCGTCAACCTGCTGGAGCGCCGCGTCGAAGTCCGCCGCGACCCGGCGGGAGGACGGTACCGCATGCTCCACACCTGCACTGGCGACGAGGAGCTCCGGCCGCTGGCCGTGCCGGAGGTCGTCCTGCGGCCCTCGTCGCTGTGGCAGGGCCAGGACGCTTAGGAGCCTTCCGGCAGGAGGTGCTCGGCGGGGATCACCCGCATCATCTCCTCCATGCTCGTCACTCCCGCGGCCACCTTGAGCAGCGCGGAGTGCCGCACGTCGAGCATGCCGTCGCGGACGGCCTGGTCGCGGATTTCCGCGGTCGTCCGCCGCTCGGCGATCAGCCGGCGGAGGTCCTTGGAGACGCGGATCACCTCGAACACCCCGGTCCGGGCCGCGTAGCCTTCCTGGCGGCAGGCGGGGCAGTGGCCGGCGGTGTAGATCGTCTGGCCCTGGCCCGCCTCGAGCCACCGCGCCACGTCCTCGAAGGTGTGCGGCGACTCGCTGATGTCGACCGGCCTTTTGCACTGCGGGCAGAGCGTGCGGACCAGCCGCTGGGCGAGGACGCCCAGCAGGCTCGAGGCGAGGAAATAGGGGTGCACGTCGAGGGCGAGCATGCTGTCGACCGCGGCGGGGGCCGTGGGGGCGTGCAGCGTGGCGAAGACCAGCAGCCCGCTCTTGGCCGCGCGGACGGCCGTGTCCGCGGTGACCGGATCGCGGACCTCGCCGACCATGATCACGTCCGAGGACTGCCGCAGCACGCTCCGCAAAAGCTCGGGAAAATCCAGCTCGATCCGCAGGTTCGTCTGCGACTGGCGGACCCCCGGCAGGGCATACTCGACCGGGTCTTCGATCGTGTTGATCCTCCGCTTGCCGTCGTTGAGCCGGTGGATGCAGGCGTAGAGCGTGGTCGTCTTGCCGGCGCCGGTGGGGCCGGTCACGAGAATCAGGCCGCTGGGGCTGGCGAGCATGCTTTGCAGCTTGCCCAGGTCGGGCTGGTGGAGCCCGAGGTTCTCGATCTCCATCAGCCGCAGATCGCGGTCGAGAATGCGGACCGCCATGTCCTCGCCGTAGAGCGTGGGGATCGAGTTGATCCGCAGGTCGACCTTGCGGCCGTCCTGCCGGACGAAGACCCAGCGGCCGTCCTCGGGCCGCATCCGCTGGGCGAGATCCATCCCGGCGACGGCCTTGAAATGGTTGACCAGCCGCCGCCCATCCTCGTGGTCGACGCGGGCGAGCCGGCGGAGGATGCCCAGGTGCCGCACCTCGATCCGGTAGTCCTGCTCCTCGCAGTTGATGAACAGGTCGCTGGCCGGCAGATCGGCGGCATACTCGACCAGTTGGCCGGCGACGCGATCGTGCTCCGCGCCGCTGAAGTCGATTCCTTGGACTTCCTGGAAGTCGATGGACGGCTCCTCGGCCGTCCGGTGGGCATCGTTCATGGCGTCGCTCCTCGCGTCAAGGCCACGGCGGCCTGCTCATCTTCGGCAATCTTCAAGACCCGGTCCACTCGCATCACCTTGATCACGTCCAGCACCAGCGGCGGAAGGGAATGGAGCACCAGCGTGCCGGAGCCTTCGCGGAACCGCTTGTTGCAGCCCAGCAGCCATCCCAAGCCGCTGGAGTCGATGAAGCTGGTTTCCGCCATGCCGAGGATGACCTTGCGGCCGTAGACTTCGCCGCCGTAGAGCGTGCCCAGCGGTTCGGGGGGGGAGGCAAGGGAGTTCTGGGTGACCGGTCCTTTCACCTCCAATCGCAAGACATCCTTGTCGTCGGAGCGGATGGTCAAGTCCATGGGGGTTCTCCGGATGTCTGGATGGCTGAAGCGAACCTGCACCGCAACCCCGGTCGCGGCCGGCGACCGGCCCGCGGCACCATGAGTATACCGGGGGCGGCCCGAGCCAACAATCAACCCGGTCCTCCGGGGAAATCGCCCGAGCGGCCCCCGAGCCGGGGGCGTCAGCCGCCGGGGTGCGAATCCCTGGATACTTGTCACCCGGGGCGACGCCCGGTATGGTAACCTGCGTCTCTAGTCGGTGGCCGGCTCCGCGATGCCCGGCAGTTCGCCCGCCCAGCGGCGGTAATGTGCGCCGCCTGGGTCCAGGGCCCAGGGTAGCGGCTGGGCTCGCACTGCGCGGGGAAGAATACCAGAGCAGGAGTCGTCAGGATGCATTCCCGACCTTTCGGCAGGACTGGCGTGGAAGTCTCGGAAATCGGCCTGGGCACCTGGCAGCTCGGTGGCACCGAGTGGGGGGACGTGTCCGACGAGCAGGCCCTCGACACGCTCCGGGCCGCGGCGGACGCGGGCGTCACCTTCTTCGACACCGCCGACATCTACGGCCTGGGGCGGAGCGAGACGCTCATCGGCCGGTTCCTCCGCGAGCGGGGTGGCCGCGACCGCTTTTTCATCGCCACCAAGCTCGGCCGGCATCCCGACCCCGGCTGGCCTGAGAATTTCACCCGCGAGACGATCTTCCAGCACACCGAAAACTCGCTCCGCCGGCTGGGGTTGGATGCCGTCGACCTGACGCAAACCCACTGCGTCCCCACCGAGGCGCTCCAGCGCGAAGGGGTTTTCGAGCATCTGGGCGAGCTGAAGCGGCAGGGCAAGATCAGGGCCTTCGGCGCAAGCGTCGAGTCGATGGACGAGGCCCTCTGGTGCCTCGGCCAGGAAGGGCTGGAGTCGCTCCAGATTATCTTCAACATCTTTCGACAAAAACCGGCCGGAGTCCTCTTCGATCGGGCCCGGCAGGCCGGCGTGGCCCTGATCGTGCGGCTCCCGCTGGCCAGCGGACTGTTGACCGGCAAATTCACCGCCGGCACCACCTTCGCCCCCAACGACCATCGCACCTACAACCGCGACGGCCAGCGGTTCAACGTTGGAGAGACTTTTGCCGGGCTCCCTTTTGAAAAAGGGGTCGAGCTGGCCGGCATGCTCAAGCCGCTCGTTCCCGATCGCATGACGCCGGCCCAGTTCGCCCTGCGGTGGTGCCTCGATTTCGAGGCCGTGACCACGGTCATCCCTGGGGCCAAGCGGCCGGAGCAGGCGCGCACCAACGCCCAGGCGTCGGACCTGCCGCCGCTGTGCAAGGCGGTCCACGATCAGCTCCGCCGCTTCTACGACGAGGAGGTGGCCCACCTCATCCGGGGAAAGTATTGAGCCGCCGGCTGCCCCCTTGTTGGCAGCCAGCCAGCGGGTATCCTATGGAAGTTGTCCAGTGGCGATCCAGCGGACTTTGGGAGAATCGCAGATGAACCGCGAGGAAATTCTGAAGATGGTGGCCTCAGGCGAGTTGGGCGTCGAGGAAGCGTCGAAGCTCTTGGCGGAGGCCGAGCCGCCGCGGCGAGGGACCCTGTACTGCAAGGTCAGCCCGAAAGGGGCCGTCAGCCTCTACGGCCTCCAGCGGATGCCGGTCACGCTCTACGTCGAGCAGTGGGAGCGGCTGCTGGACTATTCCGACGAGCTCCGCAAGTTCCTCCTGGAGCACAACTCCGAGTTGAAACGCAAGGAGCGGAAATAGCCCGGCCGCCTGAGGGGCTGCAAACCGGGCGCGGCCCGCTAGCGCTTCTCGCTTACCCAAATGTTGCGGAACCGCACCGGATTGCCGTGGTTTTGCAGGTAGATCGGACCCGGCTCCGGCCCCTCATCCTTCACGATCGCGCCCACCGTGGTGTGCGGGATCTCCCGGTCCTTGTGGATCACCACGCCGTTGTGCCGCACGGTCATCCGGGCACTGTTCACCTTCCTGCCGTCCTTGAACTCCGCCGCGGTGAACTCGACGTCGTAGGTCTGCCAGGAGAGCGGCGGAAAGCACATGTTCACCTCGGGCCGGGCCACCTTGTAGATCCCGCCGCACTCGTTGTCCTCGCCACTGAGCCCGAACGAGTCGAGCAACTGGACCTCGTAGCGTCCCTGGGCGTAAAAGCCGCTGTTGCCGCGGCCCTGCCCCCGGTCGTAGGGCTGGAAGGGGAGGCGGAACTCGAGGTGGATCGTGAAGCTCTGGAACTTCTGCTTGCTCGTGGCGCCTTCCATCAGCAAGCCGTCCTTCGTCATCCGGCCGCCAAGGAACTTGTCCGGCGTGCTGCCGTCGAACAGAACCACGGCCCGCGCGGGGGGCTTGGCCCCCAAGGTCGGGCTCTTCCGCTCCACTTTCTTGAGGGCCGCGATCGTCTTCTCCCCGACCTTGACCACGACCTGCCCGTCCTTGACCGTGCCGACGATCTCGCTGTCGGGCGAGCCAAACGTGACCACGCCGTCTTTCCGCTCCCCGTCAGACGTGCTCCGATCGCTCCGATCCCAGCCGTCCCCCGGCAGCCCGCCCCGGTAGGCCGCGGCGCGGAATTTCCCATCCCCCAAGGCGATGATTTGCACGCCGAAGCGGATCGGCCCCTCGTCGGTCTTGACGTCGCCGACGTATTCCCCCTGGACGGCAAAGTCGGGCCCGGCCTTGGCCGGGTCTGTGAAGACCTTCGCGGGATCGGCCGCCACGCAGGTCGCGACCAACACCAGAAGCATCGCGGGCACCAGCAGGACTCTTGCAGTGGGCAACATAGGTTCTCCCCTCGAGACACAGGTGAAGCAGGAAGGATGCAGAAGCGGTATCGGTTGCACCGGCTTTTCCATGGGCCCATTCTGGACAGGACAAGCCCGTTTGGCAACGGGGGCTATTGATCCTCAGAAAAGTGAGGCAAACCCGACTGTCTAGCCCGGCCACTTGTGGCCGGGTCTGGCCGGCGGTATAGCGCGGGCCGCAAGCGGCCTCGCTAAACGGAAGTTGCATTGCTTTTCTGAGGATCCATAATGGAGATTTCCGGATCCTGGGACGTCATACAACCCTGCCTAAACGCCCAGCGGCCAGAACAGCCCGCAGGTCGTGCCGCCGTCGACGTAGATCACCTGTCCGGTGATGAACGAGGCCGCCTTCGAGGCCAGGAAGATCGACGCGCCGACCATGTCCTCCGGGTAGCCCATGCGGCGCAGGGGGGTGTTCTCGTGCCGCCACTTGTCCAGGTGGGCGTCTTTCCACAGCGGCCTGGCCAGGTCCGTGAGCGTGAACCCGGGGGCCACGGCGTTGACGCGGATCCCATGGGGGCCCCATTCCATGGCGAGCGAGCGGGTCATGGAGCTCATCGCCGCTTTGCTCATGGCGTAGGGCGCAACGCGGCCCAGCGGACGGTGGCTGTTGATCGAGTCGATGTTGATCTGGCACCCGTTGCCGGCGCGGATCATGTGCCGGCCGACGGCGGTGGCCAGGAAAAACGCCCCGCGGATGTTGATGTTCGTGATGTAGTCGTAGGTCGTTTCGTCGTACTGCTCGACGTTCATTCGCTTGTTGACGCCGGCACAATTGACGAGGGTGTCGATGCGGCCGAACTCGGCGACCACCTCGTCGGCCAGGCGCTGGAGGGCCTTGGCGTCGGCGGCGTCGCAGACCTTCGCGCGGACGATCCCGCCCGGCGGGCAGATCTCCCCGGCCGTCTTCTGGAGCGTTTCTGCCACCCGGCCGGTGATCACCACCGTCGCCTCGCGGTCGGCAAACCCCTGGGCCACCGCCCGGCCGATCCCCCGGCTCGCCCCGGACACCAGGACAATTTGGCCCTTCACCGAAAACAGGTCGTCGGTCATCGGCAACGTGCTCCTGGGGCCCTCGGCTAGTGATCCTCAGAAAAGTAATGCCAGAGCGGATTGTTTAGCCCGGCCACTTGTGGCTCGTTGTTCTACACAAGTATGTTTTCGGTTTTGGCTTCTGGGCCAAACAGTTGCCAGCAGAGGGCCATGTCGTGCGTGCGTTGCAGGCCGAGCCAGA
>Ga0153916_10005074_pt1 | contig 10020 bp, 10 predicted proteins | sample Opewatmetagenome_FD_109642 | JGI IMG/M metagenome (GOLD analysis project Ga0153916, IMG submission 109642) | Freshwater wetland microbial communities from Ohio, USA - Open water 3 Core 3 Depth 4 metaG | ecosystem: Environmental > Aquatic > Freshwater > Wetlands | place: USA: Ohio, Lake Erie...
CAGCACTGCGCGTAGCGTGATGTAGTTGAACACGTTGAAAGAGTGAACATAATGCTCCAGCCAACGCGCCAGTATCAGCAGCATGATGTGCTCTCTTTTTGAGTAAGCATTTCCACCACCCGCTCCATACGCATAAAGCGAGACCCCTTGACCAATACCGTGACATTGGTTGCCAGTTCGCCTCGCAACACCGATTCCAGCTCTTCGGCAGATGCAAAATGGCGCGCGCCGGCGCCGAAAGCTGTCACCGCATGGCGGCTCAACTCACCCAGCGCATACATTGCGTCTATCCCGGCCATCCTCGCTGCGACACCGATTTCGCTATGCAAGGCCGGCGCCTCATCGCCCAATTCACCCATATCGCCCATCACGAAAATCTTCTTTCCCGGCATCGTTGCCAGTACGCCGATGGCTGCACGCATGGAAGCCGGATTGGCATTGTAGGTGTCGTCAATAATGGTCGCGCCGCAGCATCCGGTCTGGTGCTGCAGGCGTCCCTTGATCCCGCTGAAACTTTCCAGACCGGCGACAATGGAAGGCAAAGGTACCCCCATCGCCAGCGCCGCAGTGGTGGCCGCCAGTGCATTGCACACGTTGTGCAGGCCGGGAACGGCCAGACGAAGCCGCGCCACGCCGTGGGCTGTTTTCAACGTCATTTCGCTGCCATCTGGCATCAGGCGATAGTCGGCACTCACGTCGGCAGCCTGTTTCAGGCCAAAAGTCATGATGCGGTGTGGTGCGGCCATCTGCTTCCATAGAGAAGCGAACGCATCGTCGGCATTGATCACCGCCGTGCCATTCGTCGCCAAGCCTGCGAAAATTTCGCCCTTGGCGCGCGCCACCGCTTCTACACTACCCAACCCTTCCAGATGCGCTGGTTGGGCGTTGTTAATCAGCGCCACTGTAGGTCTGGCAATGCTCGTCAGGTAGGCGATCTCGCCCGGATGGTTCATGCCCATCTCAACCACGGCGTAACGGCATTGCGCATGTAACTTGATCAGCGTGAGCGGCAAGCCGATGTCGTTGTTGAGATTGCCTTCGGTGGCCAGCACATTTTCCGCACCACCCGCCTTGCGCAGGATGGCGGCGAGCATTTCCTTGACTGTGGTCTTGCCGTTGCTGCCGGTGACGGCAGCCAACGGAATGGCGAATTTGCCGCGCCAGTGGGCAGCCAGATCGCCGAGCCCGAGGCGGGTATCCGGCACCTCCAGCCATCGTTTCTCCGATCCCTGATCACTCCCGCTGATCCCTGATTCCTGATTCACCATTGCCGCTACCGCACCCCGACTGAAACACTGGCCGACGAAATCATGGCCGTCGAAACGTTCGCCCCTGAGCGCGACGAACAAATCGCCCGGCGCCACCTTGCGGCTATCTGTGGTAACTGCCAGGAAGGCGACATCTGTCCCCACAACGCGGCCTTTGGTCGCCAACGCAGCTTCAGACAGCAGCATCATGCTGCCTCCCCCAAGCTGTCCAATACCCGCTGCGCCACTTCGGCATCGCTGAACGGCAGCTCGTCGTGGCCGATCTGCTGATAAGCTTCATGCCCCTTGCCAGCCAGCAATACCACGTCTCCTGTCGCAGCCATGCGAATGGCGCTATCGATGGCCGCCGCCCGATCGTCCTCGATGTGGTAGTCACCCTCCATGCCGGAGATAATTTCATCGATGATCGCTTGTGGATCCTCGTGGCGCGGGTTGTCCGAAGTCACGATGGCCAAGTCCGCCAGACGTGAGACGACCTCCCCCATCAGCGGGCGTTTGCCCTTGTCGCGGTTGCCGCCGCAACCGAATACGCAGATCAGCCGGCCCGTGCATTGGTCGCGCAGAGTTGCCAATACTTTAGCCAGTGCGTCCGGAGTATGGGCATAATCCACCACCACCAGCGGCAGCGACCCCCCGCCCAGTCGCTGCATGCGACCCGGCACCGGCCTGATATCACGCAAGACAGAGGCCGCGCGTTCCAATAAAACATCTGACGCCAGCAGCGTTGCCAGCACGGCCAGTACGTTGGCGGCGTTGAAGCGGCCCAGCACCGGCGCTGACATTTCTGCATCACCCCACGGCGTCATGACTTTCATGGCGATGCCGCTCTCGGTGAAACGCAGTGAGGTACATGACACTGCGCCACCATTCAAACCATAGGTGATAACTCGCTTGCCCTGGCCATGCAGCTGGATCGCCAGCCCCGCACCGAACGTATCGTCTGCGTTGAGCACCGCGCACTTGAGTGTAGGCCAGTCGAACAGTCGCGATTTGCTGGCGGCATAGGCTCTCATGTCGCCGTGATAATCCAGGTGGTCGCGCGATAGGTTGGTGAGCAGCGCCACATCGAATTTGATGCCGCTGACCCGTTCCTGCGCCAGACCATGCGAAGATACCTCCATTGCCACCGCATCTGCTCCCTGCGCCACAAAATCAGCCAGCAGGGATTGCAAAATGATGGGGTCAGGCGTGGTGTTGATCGCCTCCGACAACGCATTGGGGAAGCCATTGCCCAGCGTGCCCACCACTGCTGCCTTATGGCCGAGTGCGGTCAGGCATTGCGCCAGCCAATGGCTACAGGAGGTCTTGCCGTTGGTGCCAGTCACACCTATCATCCACAGGTTTTTCGAGGGATGGTCGTAGAACTCGCCGGCGATCTCGCTCACCTGTTCGCGCAAGCCTTCCACGGCAAGGTTAGGCACGTGCCAATCATCCAGCCAGCGCCCCTCCGCCCGTTCCCACAACACGGCGGCCGCGCCCTGCTTGATCGCCTGGGGGATATAGGTACGGCCGTCCGAGCTCTCGCCGGGATATGCGACAAACACGTCACCCGCCTCTACCCGACGACTGTCGCTCACCAGGCGGCGCGGGTGTACACCCATAGCCGCTAGTTGTTGCAGTGCGCCGGCGCTCATACCACCTCCTTCACTTCCGGTGCATCGTCCGGAGGAATGACGACGTTGTTGGTAGGTGCGTCCTGCGGCACCGCCAGCATGCGCAGTGCATCACCCATCACCGCGCTGAATACCGGCGCCGCCACCGTACCGCCGTAATACTGGCCGTCGCTCGGCTCATCGATCATTACTGCGATAATCAGGCGCGGATTGGTTGCCGGGGCCATGCCGACGAAAGAGGAAACATAGCGGTCTTCCGCGTACTCGCCGTCGATCAGCTTGTGGGCAGTGCCGGTTTTGCCGGCGACACGGTAACCCATCACCTGCGCCTTGGGTGCCGTGCCGCCCGGCTGTACTACCAGTTCCAGCATGGCGCGCACCGCACGCGCAGTTTGCACGGAAATGATGTGCTGGCCGATCGGAGCCTCCTTGATCTTGAGCAAGGAAATTGGCTTGATTTCACCGTCGTCGGCAAAAACCGTATAAGCCCGCGCCAGTTGCAGCAGGCTCAGGCTGATCCCGTGGCCGTAAGCCATGGTCGCCTGCTCAATGGGTTGCCAGTGCTGCCATGGACGCAGGCGGCCGGTAGCCTCGCCGGGGAAGCCGACATGCACCGGCGCGCCGAACCCCATCTGGTTGAACACGCCCCATAGATACTGCGGACGGAGCGACAGCGCCATCTTGGCGGCACCTATGTTGGAGGATTTCTGGATTACATGCGCCACATCAATCACGCCGGCCGCATGCGCATCGTGGATGGTGGCCTTGCCGATGGTCAACGTACCGTTGCCGGTATCGATCATGGTGTCGGGCCTGAAAGTTCCCGCCTCTAGCACGGCAGCCGCAGTAAAGGGCTTGAGCGTCGAGCCAGGCTCAAATGTATCCACGATGGCGCGGTTGCGCGAACGGCCGGTGATATTGACCGGATTGTTGGGGTTGTAGGAAGGTAGGTTGGACATGGCCAGCACCTCGCCCGTCTTCGCATCCAGTACCACGATGGCGCCAGCCCTTGCTTTGTGCTGTTCCACAGCGCGTGCCAGTTCTCGATGCGCCAGATACTGAATCTTGCGGTCAATGGAAAGCACCAGATCGTGGCCATCTTGCGGCACCTTGACCGCTTCCTGATCCTCGATGATGTGGCCCTGGCGATCCTTGATCACACGGCGGCTGCCCTGCTTGCCGGAAAGCCATTCGTTGTAAACCAGTTCGACCCCCTCCTGGCCATTGTCCTCAATGCCGGTGAATCCAATCAGGTGTGCGGCAACATCACCGGCGGGATAAAAGCGGCGGTATTCGCGCTGCAGAAAAACGCCCGGGATGCCCAGTTGCATCACGCGTGCGGCTTCTTCCGGCGGCATGCGGCGCTTGAGATAGACGAACTCGCGCTCGCTGTTTTCCAGCTTCTTGCCAACCTCGGAGGGTTTTATATGCAGCAGTTGCGCCAACTTCTTTAACTGGTCAGGGTTAATGGTCACATCCGGTGGGCTGACCCATACCGACTCTACCGGCGTACTGATCGCCAGCGGTTCACCATTTCGGTCAGCCATCATGCCGCGGTGCGCGGATAACGTCAGCGTGCGGCTATAGCGCGCATCCCCCTTCTGCTGCAGAAAGTCCGTGTGCAGCCCCTGTAGATAGACCGCGCGACCAAGCAGCACGACGAAGCACATCAGCACCGCGATCAGCAATGTGCGGCGACGCCACGCCGGCAGCAGAATGATCGGTTGCGCTATTGCCATTGATGCGCTCCTGCCGGTGCGACCGCCTGGATACGCGCCGTGTCGGGTACCTGCATTTGCAGATGGCCCGTGGCGATCTGCTCGATGCGTGCGTGCATCGCCCAAGTACTCTGTTCAAGCTGAAGCTGCCCCCACTCGACGTCGTACTGCCGGACGAGTTCCTGCTGCTGTTGCAACTCGATGTAAAGCTTGCGCGCCTTGTGCTGCGAGGTCACAGTACCGAGCGCACTGACAACCGCGATGGCGAACAGGATGAGGTTGAGCTTGATCACACCGCCACCTTATCCCTGCTCATGCCGCCACCGTCCTTTCGGCCACGCGCAGCACTGCGCTGCGCGCGCGCGGGTTGGCGGAGATTTCTTGCGCGGAAGCACGGATGGCCCTGCCCACGGCCACCAGACGTGAAGGCGGCAAGTCGACCGCCCGCACCGGAAAATTGGCCGGCAGGTTGTCCCTATCCTGCTGGGAGCGGATGAAGCGCTTGACGAGACGGTCTTCCAGCGAATGGAAGCTGATCACTACGAGACGCCCGCCGGGTACCAATAGGTCGGCGCACTGTGGCAAGGTTAACGACAATTCCTCAAGCTCCTGATTGAGGAAAATCCGTAAAGCCTGAAATGTGCGCGTCGCCGGGTCCTGGCCAGGCTCGGCTTTGGGGATCGTGCTTGCCACGAGCGCGGCAAGCTGTCGTGTTGTAGCAATGGGTCGACCCTCTGTGCGAGCCGCAACAATCGCCCTTGCAATCTGTTTAGCAAACCGTTCTTCACCATAGCCTTTTATCACCTCCCTGAGTTGTTGCTCGGATACTTCCTGCAGAAACTCCGCCGCCGTCTGCCCTCGGCTTTGGTCCATGCGCATGTCGAGCGGGCCATCGAAACGAAAGCTGAATCCACGCGCTGCCTCGTCGATCTGTGGCGATGACACGCCAAGATCAAGCAGCACTCCGTCAACATGCGTTACTCCAAACCCTGCCAATACCGCACCTATATCGCTGAAAGCGCTATGCGCCACTGTGAAGCGAGGGTCTGAAATTGCGCTCGCAGCCGCCACAGCAGCCTTATCACGATCCAGCGCAATCAGTCGCCCGCCCCTACCCAACCGCGCCAGAATCTCGCGGCTGTGCCCGCCGCGACCAAAGGTAGCGTCCACGTACATGCCTTCCGGCCGCACATTCAGCGCGGCAATAGTCTCTTTTAGTAGTACCGGAATATGCTGTGAGCTTGCGCTCACAGCGAGAAGCCTTCGAGTTCCGCCGGTAATTCCATGCCATCGCCGGCCATCACCTTTTCCAGTTGCGCTTTCCAGCCATCCGCGCTCCACAGCTCAAAATGGCTGCCCTGACCGACCAGCATGGCCTGCTTCTCGAGACCCACAAACTCACGCAGCGCCGGGGAAACGAGCAATCTTCCGGAACTGTCGAGTTCGAGATCTTCGGCATAACCCACCAGCAGGCGCTGCAATGCGCTGGATTGGCGATCGAAACTGGAGAGCGACATAATCTTGGCCTGGATGGGCTCCCAAGCCGGTTGAGGATAGAGCAGGAGGCAACGATGAGGATGCGCAGTAAGCACTACACGACCCGCCGATTCGGCGAACAGGGCGTCACGATGCCGGCTTGGCACCGCCAGCCGGCCTTTGGCATCCAGATTCAACGATGTCACGCCACGAAACATGGCATTCCTTTTTGATTTCGGGGTCACAGAAAGGGAATCGTCAACCGCCCTTAGCTTCAGCCGACGATTCCCACAAAAACCCACTTTTTCCCACTTCTGCCCACTATAGATAAAAAAAATGGGCTATGCAAGCCCTTTTTTAGTGTTTTTTTCTTTTCGGCTCAATTACTTACGCCGAAATGCTAGTAAAACATTTATTCTTAATAATTAATGAGATATGAAATTTATTGAAAGTGACTTATTAGGATATCAATGTATTTCATTGAAGCTTGCCACGGGACTAAAACGGGAGTGTAATGCCAAACATTTCAACAATGACGGGACCGCCATATGGGATTTCTGATGCGCATCTTTGTTTTCGGGCTGTTTTGTATTTTCGGCCTGACGACTCATGCCGACACCTTGCCAAGGGCGTCGGAATATCTGTTCATGGTTGTGTCAAATGGAAATGGCGTCACGCGCCAAGGGTCCGGCGTGCTGGTGCAGAGCAATAGGATACTCACCAACTGCCATGTGGTGGCGGATGCGGAAAGAGTGGCTGCCGTTCGCCTGGATGGCAAAAAGGTCAACGTAACGGGGATATCCGCTGATGCCTTTCACGATGCGTGCACCTTGCAAATTGATGCCGGTCTGCCTGGAGCCGTTAGGCAAAGCCGGTTTACTTCGGATGGTGACGAAGTGGTGGCGGTGGGGTACCCCAATGCAACGGCGGTCTTTTCCGCGGCAAAGGTTACCAATGCTAATGCAAAACTCAACGGAGAAGACGTGATTCTGACCAGCAATTATTGCGCTCCGGGTATTTCTGGAGGTCCGCTGTTTAACAAAGATGGCGAGCTGGTGGGGCTGTTGTTCGCCGGTAACAGCGTGACCAAGAGCTGTGCCGCGATTCCTAATTATCTGCTGCAAAGAAGCGTTGTAGGTCATGCGTTGCCGATTGGCTCGGGGGCGCCCAAGGCTGAAGTCGGCTCGGCATATCACAAGGATTGGAACGGGCACTGACGTGTATCAGCGGTTGTAAAAAATAAGTGAAGCTGGCCGATAAGCCGGGTTTTGTCATGTTTTGCAACATGTGACAGTCATTCCTCTAGGTGCGCCGTTGCCGACGCGCTCAAGCAACCTACCCGGGAACGGCGCGAGCCACGCCATCGTTCCCCTATTTGGTCTTGCTCCGGATGGAGGTTGCCGCGTTTCACCGTAACTTAATACGCTCGTCTCTGTGGCCCTATTCCTCGCCTCACGGCGTACGGCCGTTAGCCGTCATCCTGCTCTGCGGAGCCCGGACTTTCCTCTCCCCGTCTTGCGACGGGCAGCGACTGTCTGGCCAGCTTCGATATCATTTTATCATGCGCCATGTCGGTTTATGGCACCGTATCTTAGACACTCCCACATCAATGCGGTTTTCGATTAAAATGCCGCGATGTCTGAAAATCTTGTCGAAATCAACAGCCTGTCTTTTGCCTACGAGCAACGCCTGGTGCTCAAGGACATTAACCTCAACATTCCACGGGGCAAGGTGGTGGCCATCATGGGGCTTTCGGGCTGTGGCAAGACCACGCTGCTGCGCCTCATAGGCGGCGCGCTCAAGGCTACTTCCGGCAGTGTCAAGGTGGCCGGCCAGGAAGTGGCAGAGCTGGGTCAGGATGCCCTTTACCTGATGCGACGCAAGATGGGCATGCTGTTCCAGTTTGGTGCGATGTTCACCGACCTTTCCGTGTTCGACAACGTCGCCTATCCCATGCGCGAACATACCGATTTGCCGGAATCGATGGTACGCGACCTGGTGCTGATGAAACTGAATGCCGTGGGGTTGCGCGGCGCCCATAATTTGATGCCGGCCGAACTGTCCGGCGGTATGGCGCGGCGTGTGGCCTTGGCGCGTGCGATAGCGCTCGACCCCATGCTCATCATGTACGACGAGCCGTTCGCCGGTCTCGACCCCATTTCACTGTCGGTGATCGGGCAACTGATCCGCCGTCTCAACGATGTTTTGGGCATCAGTTCCATTGTGGTGACCCATGACATTCAGGAGTCGTTGAAGATTGTCGATTATGTCTATTTCATGTCGGATGGCGTGATAGTCGCGGAAGGTTCGACGGAAGACATCAAGGCCTCCAAGTTGCCCTACGTCCACCAGTTCGTGTGGGGCGAGATCGATGGGCCGGTGTCGTTTCACTATCCAACCGATTCTTACAGCAGCCATTTGGCGCTGGACAGGCAACATCATGCGTAAAGGTGTAGGTTTGGGCATACGTGGCTTGGGCCATATGTCGGTCAATGCCCTCTGGCGGCTGGGCTATTTTTCCCGCTTCTTTCTCGCCACGCTGTTCTATTCCGGCACCAGTTTCCGGCGCTTTTTCCTGACTGCCCGGGAAATCTACTTCACAGGGGTGCTGTCGCTGGTAATCATCCTGGTATCCGGCTTATTCGTCGGTATGGTGCTGGGGTTCCAGGGGTTCAACACCTTGCAGCGCTATGGCTCGGAGGAGGCGCTGGGTGTAATGGTGGCTTTGTCCCTGGTCAGGGAACTGGGGCCGGTGGTGGCCGCCCTGCTGTTCGCCAGCAGGGCAGGTTCTGCCATTACGGCCGAAATTGGCCTGATGAAGGCGACCGAGCAGCTCGCCGCGATGGAGATGATGGCGGTCAACCCGATTGCCCGCGTAGTGGCGCCGCGCTTCTGGGCGGGCGTGATCTCCATGCCGCTGCTCGCCGCGATGTTTTCCGCCATGGGGGTGTTTGGCGGTTACCTGGTCGGCGTGGTGATGATCGGCGTGGATGAGGGCGCCTTCTGGTCGCAGATGCAGAATGCGGTGGACTTTCATGAGGACATTGTCAACGGTGTTATCAAGAGCGTCGTTTTCGGTATCGCAGTGACTTCCATCGCCGTGTTTGAGGGATACGATGCCCCGCCGACTGCCGAGGGTGTGTCGGGAGCTACTACCCGCACCGTGGTGACGTCGTCGTTGGCGGTTCTGGCACTGGATTTTATATTGACAGCATTCATGTTCGGAGGAAAAGGCTAAATGGAACGTGCCAAGATCGACCTGTGGGTCGGCATTTTTGTAGCGGTGGGTATTACCGCATTATTCATCCTGGCCCTGAAGGTGGGCAATATGGGCGATTTCAGTTCCGGCGACACTTATAGCCTCAACGCCTATTTCGAAAACATCGGAGGACTGAAACCGCGCGCCCCGGTGAAAAGCGCAGGGGTGGTAGTGGGACGTGTCGCCGAGGTGCGCTTCGACAACAAGCGTTTCGAGGCGCTGGTCACACTCGATATCGACAAGAGTTACAAGTTCCCGAAGGACACCATAGCCACCATAAACACGGCTGGTCTCCTCGGCGAACAGTATATCGGGCTGGAAGCCGGCGGTGACGAGGCCATGCTCAAGAATGGTGACAAGGTAACGCATACGCAGGATGCGGTGGTGCTGGAAAAGCTGATTGGCCAGTTCCTTTACAACAAAGCCGCTGAAGGTGAAAACAAGGCGGAAGGTGAAAACAAGAAAGACTCGGGGTCATCCAAATGAAATGTTTTGTGAATTTATTCTGGGCGGGGGCAATCGCTCTCTTTTCCGCAACGGCCACAGCTGAAGCAGTTGCACCAGACGTACTGGTAAAGAACACCGCCAACGATGTGCTGGAGATCGTCAAGAAGGACAAGGACATCCAGTCCGGCGACATGCGCAAGATCACCGCGCTGGCCGAGGAAAAAATATTGCCCCATTTC
>Ga0153916_10005075_pt1 | contig 10020 bp, 5 predicted proteins | sample Opewatmetagenome_FD_109642 | JGI IMG/M metagenome (GOLD analysis project Ga0153916, IMG submission 109642) | Freshwater wetland microbial communities from Ohio, USA - Open water 3 Core 3 Depth 4 metaG | ecosystem: Environmental > Aquatic > Freshwater > Wetlands | place: USA: Ohio, Lake Erie, Old...
CGTCCAGGGTGTTGCCGCCAGTCTTGGTGACTAGGTTGAGGACGGCGCCGGTGAAACCGCCATACTCGGCGTTGGCTCCTGAGCCGGAGACCCGGGCTTCTTCGATTATGTTGATGTCAGGGTAGGCCCAGTCCTGGCCGCTGCCGATGAAGGTGAGAAGGCTCTGGCCGTCGAGCTGCCACTGATTGCTGCTCCGCTCGGCCGCGCCCATGGCGCTCCGGTCTTTTATCCCGGGAGCCAAATTGATCAGGTCTGACGATGCTCTCACCGCCCGCGTTTCGCCCCCGACGGTTTGGATCATCTGTTTGTCCAGGTTCGTGGCGTTGAGCTGGGAATCCTTGACATCGACGAGCGGAGAGACAGCCATAACCGTAACTTCCTCTTCCAGTTTCCCGATCTTGAGGGCGAGGTCGACAGTGACCGTCTGGCCGATATAAACCCTGATGTCTCCTCTTTTCGTTGTCGAAAACCCGCTCAGCGATGCTTCGATGGTATAGGTGCCGCGGAGAAGAGCGACAAACCGGAACTTCCCGTCGGTCGGGACGACCCGGACCTGCGTCCCCCCGATCAGGTCGGGAGACGAGAGCTTGACTTCGGCTCCGGGAAGGGGATTCCCCTCCTCGTCGAGCACCTTGCCTTCAATGGCTCCCGTGGTTCCGCTTTGGGCTAGGGAAAGCCCAGAGAGCAAAAGGAGCATTGAGGCCAGTGCGATGCCGCAGCGAAATCTCCTCTTCATTGTTCCCTCCTTTTTGGTCGAGTTAAACTTAACATCCCTTTTCAAAAAAGACTTCTGCTCGCAGCCATTGTAGGATTTTCCTTATTCCACCTCCTCCTCTAATCTTTCCCAAAATAACTCAAGAGCAGGGCGATGTCCAGCGAAACTTTTATTCCCTTTCCCGACCGGTTATGGTAGGCTTTTTTCCTAATTCCATAGGGAATGGACCCGTGGTATAGGGTTGGTCCAAGGAGTGAGCGGACATGGTGAAAGATAATCTCAAAATTTGGGCATTGGGCCTTGGCCTCATCTTCCTTGTCTCCGGCCTGGGTATCGGGCAGGAGGTGGAAGAGGAGCAGGCGCGGCTGGAGGGGAAAATAATGGACCTGGTAAAAAAACCCCTGGCCGAAGTGGAGGTCCGGTTCAAAAACCTGGGGACCGGCCAGTCGACGACGGTGAAATCCAACAAGAAAGGGGATTTTTTCTTCCAGACTTTTTTTCCCGGAAAATATCTCCTGACCACGGTGAAAGAGGGATACGTTGCCCACAGCCTGGAAGTTGAGCTCACGGCCGGCTCCTCTCAACGGCTCACCATCAACTTGGCCAAAGCGCTCTCCCTGGAGCAGAAAAACCAGCAGGAGGCCTTCACTTCGTTCCAGAAGGGGATCGAGCTGGCTAACGAGAAGAAGCTCGATGAAGCCATTGTAGCGTTCCGGACGGCGACCGAGCTTAGCCCGAACTTCGCCGAGGCCTATATCAACCTGGGAATGCTGCTTTTCCAGCAAATGAAGGACGACGAGGCCGAGCAAGCCCTGCTCAAGGCACTGGAGCTCAAGCCCGACGAGCCCAAGACGAAGGCCGCTTTGGGCAATCTTTATCTTGAGAAGGCGAGGACCCTCCTCGAAGCGGACAAGGTCGACGAGGCCTTGGAGCAATTGAAGACCTCCTATTCGTACAACCCGGAGTATTCGTACACCAACTATTTCCTGGGTTATGCCCATTCCAAGAAAGGGAACAATGAGGAGGCTGTCAAGCATTTTGAAGCCTTCCTCGAGAAAGAACCCAATTCCCCCCAGGCCGCTCAGGTCAGGGAGATAGTGGAGAAACTGAAGAAGCAGTAAACCGGGCGCCCCTTCATTGACAGTTATATTTCCGTCCATTAGAATAGATAGCCGAGAAAATCCCTATTCTGAATAATGATTAGGCATTTCCGACGCGGTGCGCTGGCCGGCATCCTGGTGGGAGTCGTTGCCGTCGCAGCACTTTTCTACTTCCTCCTGGTCAAGGGCGGTTTCCAGGGAGGAAAGAAGCAGACGGCTGAAGTCGGCCGGTGGATCGCCCCTCTCAAGCCATCCGACCTCAACGTCCTCTTATTCACCCTCGATACGACACGCGCCGACCATATCGGGTGCTATGGTTATCCGCAAATCAAAACCCCCAACATCGACGCTCTGGCGGCCGAAGGGATCCTTTTTCAAAACGCCACCGCCCCCTGCCCGCTGACTCTGCCCTCGCATTCGTCCATGTTTACAGGCAGCTATCCGTTTTTCCACGGCGTCAGGGACAACGGAGGCTTCTATTTGGAAAAGGAACAGGTGACTCTGGCCGAGGTTCTGCAACAGGCGGGCTGGGCCACCAGCGCTTTCGTCGGAGCCTTCGTGCTTGATTCCCGGTGGGGCGTCGATCAGGGCTTCGATTATTACTACGACAATTTCGATTTCGCCAAATATAAAAAGATCAGCCTGGATTCCGTCCAGAGGGAGGGCGGGGAGGTTATAAAGGCCTTCTTTGAGTGGTTTGGCCAGAACGCAACGAAGAAATTTTTCAGCTGGATCCACCTCTATGACCCCCACACTCCGTACGAGCCCCCGGAGCCCTTCAGGACTCAATACGGGGGCCGGGAATACGGCCTCTACGATGGAGAGATCGCCTATGCCGATTCCCTGGTCGGCCGGGTCCTGGATAGCCTCAGGGAAAAGAGCCTGTTGGAGAAAACGGTGGTCGTCATCGTGGGGGATCATGGGGAGAGCCTGGGCGAGCATCACGAAAGCTCTCACGGGGTTTTCATCTATGATGCCACGGTCTCTGTTCCCCTGATCATCCGGATTCCCTCGGCCGAACTCCGGGGCAAAACCGTCGCCGCCCAGGTGCGAAATATCGACCTCTTGCCGACCCTCTGCGATCTCTTGGGCCTTCCGGAGCCGGGGGACGTCCAGGGGAAAAGCCTTCTTCCCCTTGTCGCCGGACGGACCAGCGGACCGGATAGGGAGGCTTACAGCGAGAGTTACTATCCTCGCTACCACTACGGTTGGAGCGAGCTCAAAAGCATCCGGACCTCGAAGTATAAATTCATCCAGGCGCCCCGGCCCGAGCTCTACGACCTGAGTCTCGATCCCCGGGAGCAGAACAATATTTTCGGCCGGGAGAGCTCGTTAGCTGAAAGATTCGTCCGGGACTTGGAGAAGCTGGAGAAAAGGCTGTCGAGAAAGGGGATCGAACACAGAGGCCCGCAGCAGCTGGATGATGACTCACGGGAGAAGCTGATGGCCCTGGGCTACGTCGGCGGGTTCACCTCCGGAGCCAGGCTGAGCCGGACAGGAAACCTGGGGGACCCCAAGGACAAGATCATCCTTTACAACAAAATCAAGATGGCCGAGGGGGCTTCCTCGGACAGGGAATATGAGAAGGCCTTGGGCCTGCTCGACCAGGTTATCGGCGAGGACCCTGGGATCATGGAGGCCCGGCAGGTCAGGGCTAACATTTACCTCCAGCTTGACCGGCCCGAAGAGGCGGCGGAGGAATGCAAGGAGGCATTGCAGATCGACCCGGAATACTCTGCGGCCATTTTCACTCTGGCCCAGGCCTACAAAAAACAGAAAAAGTATGTCGAGGCCATCGCCGGGTTCGAGCGGGCGATCGAACTCGATACGAGAGACCCCAAACCGCATGTCAACCTCGGTGAGGTCTACCTGGAGACCCGAGATTTCGACAGGGCTATCGTCCATCTCGAGGAGGCTATCTCTATCGACCCCGAGCACAGCTCGCAGGCGCACAACAGCCTGGGCGCTGCCCTCCTGGAAAAAAAGAAGCTGGAGCAGGCCGAAAAAGAGCTCCTTAAAGCCTTGGAGATGAGGCCCCGCATTCCCGATGCCCATTACAACCTGGGACTCCTCTATGAGGAAAAAGGGGACCTGAAGGGGGCGATGGAGGAATACAGGAAAGAGATCGAGATCCATCCGGGCGCCCACCCGGCGCATTTTAATCTCGCCCTGCTTTATGGGAAGATGGGATTGCACCGCGAAGAAGTCCAGGAGTTCCAGGAGGCGATCGAGGCGGAAAAGAGCTTTGCCCGGGCCTATCTCTTCCTGGCTAAGGCCTACCTCGACCTGAATGAAAACTTTGAGGACGCCATCCAGCTGGCTAAGAAAGGGCTCGAGCTCGAGCCGGAGGCCGAATCCGCTCCTCTCGGCCATTATGTGCTGGCGGATATCTACAACCGGCTCGGAAGGTGGGCCGATTACTCAGCCGAGCTCGAGAAGGGCCGGGCGCTCGAGCAGAAGATCAAGGGATCAAAAGGGACCTGACCGCCTCCCCGGGATCACTGGTTCAGGCTTTTCAGGATTTCTTTGGCAAGAGCGGCGTTCTTGTTTTCCGGGTCCTTGACGATGAACGCCTCGAGCAATACTTTGGCTCTGGCGGTTTCCCCGGAGCTGAGGCAAAGGGTCCCTAGCTGATAATAGGCATCGGCATACTCGGGATCCTGGGCCAGCAGCTTTTCGAAAACGGGGCGGGCCTCCGGGCTCCTGCCCAAGTTGGTCAGGCAAACCCCGAAGTTGTATAGAGTGGTCGGGTCCTGGTCGCCCGAATCGAGAGCTTTTTTGTAGAACTCGCCGGCCCTTTCAAATTCGCCCTTCCTGGCCCAGATCATGCCCGACCGGGAATAGGGCAGGATGAAGTCGGTCTTGAGCTCGCTGGCTTTTTGATAGTCCTGAAGCGCCTCCTCGTTTTTGCCGGATTTCTCGTAGGCAAAACCTCTATAGAAGTAGGGGACTGCGTTCTGAGGCAGCTCCGTGATGGCCTCGCTCAGCAGACCGATGGCCTCCTCGTACTTCCCGGCCGCGGCCAGCTCGTTCGCCGCGACGATCTTCTTGGCCACAGCCGGTGCTCCGGCCTCCCCACCTCTGTCCGCCTCGAGTCTAAGGTCCAACTTTACGGTCTCATCGAGGACAACCCGGATTGACCCCCCTTGAGGGACATAGCCCTCTTTCTCCAAGGTCATCTTGTAGACCCCGGGCACGAGGCCGCTCTTGTAGAAATGGCCTTTCTGGTCGGTGGTCAGAGCATAGCTCAGGGTCTCAGATTTGGCCGAGACCAGATTGATCTTGACTCCGGGCAGAAGCTGGCCCGTCGCCGAATCCTTGACGATGCCGTCGACGGCGCCGGTGACCGCCGCCCAGAGGCAGGCGGCTGCAAGAACCAAAACCATCCCGAGTATCGGAGGCGAGGATCTCCCGGTCGTTCTCATGGATATCTCCTTTCTTCCTCCGGCTTGGAGGTTTTCTCGTCTGGCTTAGGCTCCAACTTCTTGGCTCTCTCCCAATAGACTCTGGCCTTATCTTTTTCCCCCAGAGAAAAATAGATAGCTCCCAGGGCGTTGTTGGCCTCGGCGGTGTCGCCGAATTTCCGGACCTCCTCGAAGTAGAAGGCGGCCTCTTTGAGCCTTCTGAGTTCTAGCGATGAGTTGCCCAGGAGAAGCAGGACAGCATACTCTTTGGGAACCGTCTCTTTTTCCAGGAGCTCGATCACCCGGCCGTACTCCTTGTTGAGATAATAGGCCCGGGCAATGACGGGAAGCGTTGTGCCGTTCCAGAGGCCGGGAGAGAGCTTTTGGAAAGAATCCAGCGCTCTCTCCACCCGGCCGCAGTTCAGGTATTCCTGGCCGATGAGGAAGGGCAGCTCCTCTCCGAAGGCGGCCGGCTCCGTCCTCTCGAATTCGAGAGGCTTTTCGACAACGAAGGATAGCACGGAGAGGCTCCGGCGATAGACCTCCGTTCCGTTTTTTTTCACTATCAGGTCATAGTTGCCTGGCTTAATTCCCGCCAACGGCTGCCGGAAAACGATGACTCCTTCTTCCCCCCGGGAGACATCCTGGATCCTTGTTCCCGGGCCTTCCTCATCTCTGGGCAGGAGGGACAATTCAGGCATTTCATCCGCCAGGATCAGCCCTTCCACAGAATCCTTCGGAGAAAATATCAAGCGGGGGTCGAGGAGGACCTTGTAAGGGCCTTGGCTGAAAGGTGCCAACACGGCGGGGGATTTCGCCTTGATCTCGTAGCCGACCACAAGAAAGGGCGTCTGATCACTGACTTCGATTTCCTGCTCATCGACGAAGAACTCCTCGCTGGTCTTGTTGGTATAGGTCATGCTGACCCGGAACTTCCCGTCAATGAGCGGGGCAAAATCATTGAAGGTGAACTTCCTTTGGAGCATGGCTTTATGTTTGGGCTCGTCGAGCCTCAAGCGGATTTCTTTTTCCTGCTGGAAGACCGTTCGTCCCGCCTCGTCTTCGACCCTCAGATGAAAGACAAGATGGGCGGTTTCGAGCTTTTCGGCTGTCCGGGCGGTCGAGATCCTGTCCGGCATGAGCGAGTAGTTAAGGAAAGTGACGCCGCGAAACCCGGTCAGATAAAACGCCGCTTTCCCGGCGATCTGTTTGGCCGTGTATTCGACCTCGGCGGTCCCAGCAGGTGCGCTGAAATACTTGAGGTAACCTCTCTCCACTTCCCTTTCCGGCAGGGTGAAGATCTGGCTGATGGTTTGCCCCGAGGAATTGGGCATTCCGGCCAGGGAAACGTTCGCCTCCTCGGGGATGACCGACAGGGTCGCCTTGGCCAGCTCGGGGTAGCTCTGTTGGATGAGTCTGTAAGCCTTTACATTGGACATGCGGCCTTGCCTGTTGCCGGACGAAAGGATATCCACGGCCGAGTGGAAGCCTGGATAGAAGAGCTTGTAATCGCCGAGGTTGTCCTCTTTGAAAAACAGGAGGAACATCAGCGGAGGAAGGCCGCTTCGTCCCTCGGCCCGATAGATCCAGAGCTCGCAGTCGGTCACCTTGTCCGAACCGGCATAGTTCTGGACTTCAGCTGGCTTCCCAAGGACGATGTAGATCCGGCCGCGGTCCGATTGGGCACCCTCCAGACGGCTCTCGGCATAACGCCTGCGGCTGTAGAATTCAATCATGAATTCGTTTTCAGGCGTTCCGGGCGTTGCGTCCCTGACTTTCCAGAAGAGGGATTGAAATTTCTGCCTGTCCTCATCCGTTTCAAGAGCTTTGAAGACGGACCGCTCGGTCTTGGTAATAATCGGCTCGACTTCATCCAGCCAGGTCTTCCATTGGGCCGATTTTTCTTGCGTCCCACTCGGCAAACATAATAGAGCCAGAAACAGGATGGAGAGAGGCAGTCGGGGTCTCATTCGGGATGACATGCGTCTATTTTATCATAAATGTGCGGACAAGAGGTTCACCGTTGCTTTTTCCGCCCTCGCAGCCGCCTCATCAGAAGGGTGAGGATGAAAAGCGGTCCCATAAAAGCCGCTGCTCCGACGGCGAAGCCGAGGTTTTTTCCCTTCAGGAGCTCAACGCCCCAGCCGAACTGGTCCTCATTGACCAGGTAGGTCCAGGTAGACGAGGGCCCCTTGAGGCCCTCTGCCCGGAGATCGATGGGTCCCGGCCTCTTGATCAATTCCCTTAGGGTTTTGACAACCGCCCGTTCGGTGCGTTGAGCCATCTCCGAAAAGGCGGCGGCAGCAGCCTTGTGGAATTCTTGCAGAGGGACTTCCCCCCCCAGGCTGACGATATGGATGCTCTCCCGAACATCGGCGAGCCTGGCCAGATGGTCTGCCCAGCCGCGGTCCAGGTGAAAGAGCCTGACCTGCTTCAGGATTTGTTCCCAGTCCTGCATGCCGAACCGGGCGATTCCCTTTTCCCGCAGCGTCGGAGGGAGCCGTTCCGATTCCCAGGCCCCATCACGGGAGAACAGGATGTTCTCCCTGTCCTTCTGGACGATCTTCCGCTGTGTTTCGATGAAGGCGGAATAGGCATTGAGAGTTTTCCGGATATCAAAATTCTGGCCCTCGATCACTTTCTGGAAGTGGACAATGTCTTTCCGGATGACGGGGTTGTCCACTTCGTCATCCTGTTTATCGAGACGATAGCGGGAGAAAAACCGCGTCCGCAGGCCGTAGCGCTCGAATATCTCGTCCTCCAGACTGATGAAGAAGCGGGAAGAGCCGGGATCGCCTTGGCGGCCGGAGCGGCCCCTGAGCTGGCGGTCGATACGCAGGCTCTCGTGCCGGTTGGTGCCGATTACGTATAGGCCTCCAAGGGCGGCGACCTTATCCCGTTCGGCCTCGTCCCCGCCGCCGAGCCGGATATCCGTTCCCCGGCCGGCCATGTTGGTCGAGATGGTGACGGCGCCAAGCCGTCCGGCCTCGGCGATGATCCCGGACTCAAGCTCGTCATTCCTGGCGTTGAGGACCTCCAAGGGGACGCCCGATTCTTTCAATGCCGCCGCCAGCTCCTCCGACTCCCGCACGCTCAGCGTCCCGACCAAGATGGGGCGTCCCGAAGCATGGACACCTGCGATCTCCCGGATCAGGGCGCGTGTTTTTGCGCTTCTGTGCGTGAAAACGACGTCGGGGTGGTCGACCCGGATGCAGGGCCGGTGGGGCGGGATGACCGCGACATTGAGGCCGTAGAATTCCTTGAGCTCCGCGGCCGAAGGCCGGGCTGTCGCCGTCATCCCGCACAGCTTGGGATAGAGCTGGAAATAATGTTGAAGGGTGATCGAGCCGAGGATCCGTCCCTCGGATCCACGGAAAAGGTTCTCTTTGGCCTCGACGGCCGCCTGGAGGCCGTCCGGCCAATGGCGTTTTTCCATGATCCGTCCGGTGAATTCATCCACGATCTCGATGCGTCCGTTCCTGACGATGTAGTCGATATCACGCTGAAGGAGGGCTAAAGCGTGGAGGGCACAATGGATGGCAGCGAGGAGCATTTCGTTTCGAGTGGCGTAGAGATCCCCGCAGCCCAGGACTGTCTCCAGCTTGGCGAGACCGGCATCGGTGGGAAAGACGTTTCTTTTCTCCTCGTCTATTTCATAATCCCGGCCTGGGACAAATTGGCGGACTAGAGGGGCGAGCCTTTCGGCATCAGCGTTGATCTCGCCGGCCGCCCCTGAAATGACCAGCGGGATCCGGGCTTCATCGACGAGGATTGAATCCGCTTCGTCCACCAAAGCCATGTGGAACGGCTGGTGGACAAATTCATCCGTCCCGTGGGCGAGCTGGTCGCGGAGGAAATCGAACCCGGCTTCCTTGGCCGTTGCGTAGGTGATATCACAGGCATATGCGTTGCGCTTCTCAATCTTGCTCATGCCTTCCTGGATAAAGCCAACACTTAGCCCCAGGAGCCGATATATCGGTCCCATCCAGGCGGCGTCCCGTCGCGCCAGGTAATCGTTGAACGTCAGGATGTGAACGCCCCGGCCTGTTAAGGCCTGGAGATAGGCGGGAAAGACAGCCGCGAGCGTCTTGCCCTCACCCGTCGGAAGCTCGGCGATTCTGCGCTCCGCCATCGCCAGCCCGGCGATTATCTGGACATCATGGGGGACGAGCCCGATCGTTCGGCCGCATGCTTCGTATACGAGTGCAAAGGCCTCGACCACGGCTTTTCCTGGGTCTCGATCTGACTTCAACCGATCGCGCAGCATCCGGGACAGTCTCTCGATCTCGGCAGGGGACGCTCGCTTAAGGGATTGCTCTTCGTGGAATGCATGAACTTGGCCGATAACACGTTGGTAGGCACCCAGGTCGAATTCCACGGGAAGGCCCCGGGCTTTGTTGAATGCGGATCGGAATTTCATGACCAAGCCGGAGGCAATTGTCACGTGGGGAACTTCTTTGGACTTGTTCAGGGTATCATCTTCGGTCATCAGAGTCTCCTCCTCGAGAGAAATCGTGAATTATCTGGGCGGCAAGAAAGGAGGAGGTCAGAAGGGCGGGCTTCGGAGGCAGCGTGGAGCCAGGATAAAGCAGGGAAGAGGTGGATTCTCGAGCGGCTTTGCCCGGAAGAGGACGAAGATAAGGAGAGCCAAAACGGCGGGAAGAACAATGATCAGAAAGGGGAAGAAGATAGAGACTGAGAGCGCAGCCAATAGGAATATAGGGCCATGCGGCGAGAATGCGCCGCGACTCCGCAGGGAAAACACTTCACTCATGAGACTTTTTTATTTTATCCTGAAATC
>Ga0153916_10005076_pt1 | contig 10016 bp, 12 predicted proteins | sample Opewatmetagenome_FD_109642 | JGI IMG/M metagenome (GOLD analysis project Ga0153916, IMG submission 109642) | Freshwater wetland microbial communities from Ohio, USA - Open water 3 Core 3 Depth 4 metaG | ecosystem: Environmental > Aquatic > Freshwater > Wetlands | place: USA: Ohio, Lake Erie...
GCGTTTGCTGGCGGTTGCGTGTTGGTTGTGGAACCGGGTGCACCGGGGATTTGCCAAATTGACCGCATACCAATAAGCCCAGATTATATTGTCGTCTCTGGGTTTTTCCCCTCAAATGTTCCTAAAAAGCCCGTGCTGTCTTCTTCTGAGCGGAAGCAGGAGATTAACCGTTTTGGCAAAGAGACTTTGGAGGCTATTTTGGCTAAGCCGTGTTTGGAAAATTTTTTGGAGTGCTGCTGGCGCTTCAGCCAAAAGGCAGGTTTCGCCACACAGAACACTCGTGAGTTAGTGGATTTAGCTGTGAAGGCTGGTGCGGTTGGTGCAGCGCAGAATATGATTGGGGAAGCGGTTCACTCCTTGGTGCATCAAAAAAACGCGGTTGCAGTGGCAGAAGCTTTTAAGCAGGTTTTGCCCTCAGAACAGGTGATAGTTAGCAAAATCGATTTTCAGGGCGTTAGGCTGGTAACTAATGAGGAAGTTTAGAAAAGTCGCGGTTGGCGGAACCTTCGATGAACTGCATAAAGGGCACAAAGTGCTTCTTGAGAAAGCCTTTGAAATTGGCGACAGGATTGTTATCGGGTTGTCCTCGGACGAATTCGTTTCAAAGATGAGTAAACCGCATAAGACAGCACCTTATGATGAAAGGCTCAAAGAACTAGATACTTTCGTTGCTGAGAGAGGTTTTGCTGGAAAAGTTGAAGTTGTGCCCTTAAACGATCCTTATGGCTTAACAATTTCAGGTAAAGGCTTAGAAGCGCTGGTTGTGAGTAAAGAAACAGAGAAAATGGCCGAGAAAATTAATGATGTGCGCCACAAGGCTGGCCTTGAACCATTGAAAATTGTTGCGGTAAACATGGTTCCAGCGGAGAACGCTGCACCGATTTCTACAACTCGGATTCGAAGTGGTGAAATTGACCGTAACGGTCACTTGCTAAAGTGCGCTCAAGAACAAGAATGAAATCTACAGTATTTCTCCTATAACATTGATTGGCTTTGGAATTAAAGATGTTAAGTCTTCAAGCTTTTCTCTGTCAATTGTGGCTATGACAACAGTTGCTGGGCCAGCAGATTTGCACAGATCCAAGCCTTGCACTTGGTTGAGTTTTAGTTGTCTGCCCACTCCGTAAGCCATCATTTCTGCTTCGCTAGCGATGCCGAATGTGCCGACAGGTGCGATGTCATGTACGTATTTTCTTTGGGATAGTTGAGTTACATTCTTGAGATCTGCAATTTCTCCTTTTGCTTCTGCCACTAGGACTTCGTTGCCGACTTTGGGTTTGCCTATGGCGACGATTAGATCTCCTGGACATGTTTTTCCAAGGCGGAGTTCTTCTTCGTTTGCGAAGCCGATTACGGTCAGTCCTGCTCCTGTTTGGGTGGTTTGGAAGTTATCTTCTGTGTTTTCCATTATGACTTGATTTGGGTCTAAACCAAGGTTTCTGGCTTCTTTTCGTATGCCTTCTAGGATTTGGCTACCTGTGGGTTCTTTTTCCACGCTCAATGTGACCGATAAAAGAAGCGGGAATGCGCCTATTGCGGTTACGTCCATCAGTGCTACGCGCGCAAGAAACTTACCCAGTACGTGGCCGTCAACTCTGACTTGGTCTAATTCTTTTGGTCCAACTGCTCCTGAACTGGTTGAACCCGTTACGATTGCGTGTCCTGTTGGGATTTTTAGGATTGTTACGTCGCCTCTTCGGGTGTAGGCAATTTGGGCTGGTTTAACTTGGAAGACTATGGGTCGAAGCATCGTGCCAACGTTCTCTGTCAGGTGAAGGTAAATGGTTAGCGCTTGACGCATGACTTCTGAACGGCTGAGATTGTGCCTTTTAGCGAGTTTATCTAAATCGGAAACTATGCTGTCAGGTAAACGCACATTTATTATTTCCATGTTAGGATACGACCGGTATTACAAAAGTAGTACGGTAGAAAAACTTTCGCTTCTAAGAGACAATCCGTTAATATGCTAGTGCACTTAGAAGATTGTAGCCCTTCATATAAAGCAGAAATCGCTTCAACATCCTAATGAAATAAAAACGTCAATGCCACCTAATCCTCTTAGGAGAATCCTCGATGATTTTCAAATTGCTCTATATGGGCTTCTTGTTCTTTCCTAAAGGTGCTGCCTTATCTTCTCCGCGTCCTTATCTAACAATTCAGCTGCTCGGAACACATGCTCATGTCTAAACTGGTTGAGAGGTTTCATTGGAATAATGTGAACGTGAAGGTGAAAAACGACTTGTCCAGCCGCTTTCCCATTGTTCTGCAATATTCTGATGCCCTCAATGCCCGTTGCAGCCTTAACGGCATAGGCTATACGCTTAACAATCTTGAAGAGGTACGCGGCTTCTTCCTCTGGTATTTCATAAATGTTCTCATAGTGCTTATTAGGAATCACAAGCGTGTGGCCCATGTTCACTGGGCGATTGCTTAGGAATGCAGTCACTTGCTCGTCTTCGTAAACTATGTTTGCGGGAGCTTGTTTGCTGGTTATCTGGCAGAATATGCAGTTTTCGGTCATAAGTGTCATACCTTTCAGAGGTTTAAAGGTAGGATATAGCTTTAATAGAATTTCAAGAGTCTAATAATACTTTATGGAAACACTAATCGACGACATTGGCAGTTTTCCGTTGCCACAAAGCATTGGAAGAGAAGACTTTAGCAGAGCCTATCAACAAGCAAGACAAGCGATCCTCGACGGCAAAGACATAACACAAAACCCATTTCTGCAAGCCAACTTCTGCATCCCAGTACTTGACTCATACAGAAAAAAACTTGCTTCGGGCTTAGATGTAGCTAATTATCCACAGCAATACGATGGCATAAAACAGGTCGGCGACGCTCTGCACGTGGCAATGGAGAGTGGCTCGTTCCTCGTGGAAGAAAAAAACGCTATTCTACCGGAAGTTTTCCTAATCGATCAACAAGCCAAAGCGCTATGCGAGGAATTTGGCAACAAAATTCAACTTCGAGTTTCAATTTTTGGTCCCATGGAACAGTATTTGCATGAGATTGGCAAAACGCCTTACCAAGACGTGCTTAACGCGCTGGCGGAGACGATTAGGCGGTTTGCAAAAAACTCAATCCTTAACAGCAAATACATACAAACTATGGTCGTCTCCATTGACGAGCCCAGTTTCGGCTTCAACAACATTCAAGCTACACCCGACCAACTAAATCAAGTGCTTGAGAAGGCTTTTGACTTCCAAGGCGCAATTCGCCAGATTCACTTGCACTCGGCAGCAGGAGTTCACGATTTGCTTAGCATTAAAAACCTCGATGTTTTATCCTTTGAGTACGCAGCTTCCCCCAGCAATATTCAGGCAGTGCCGAAAAGCATGATGGAAAAAGCCGACAAGCAAATCAGAGTTGGCATCGCAAGAACAGACATCGATAGCATTTTAGCAGAACTTTACGAAAAAGGCGTTTCAAAGCCTTCTCCAGAACAACTCCTAGAGCCAGTGGAAACAATAAGGAAAAGGTTTAGAAGTGCCAAGGAAAAGTATGGTGACCGCATGACGTTTACGGGTCCTGACTGCGGGTTAGGCGGCTGGCCTAGCCAAGATGCTGCCGCATTGCTGTTGAAGCGCACGGTTGAGGCAGTAAAAACTGCTTAGGCTACTCTTGTGGCTCTTCAGGCATTGGCTGTTCAGGCTCCGTTTGAGGAGGTCTAGGCTTCTTTGCTTGTCCTGTCGGAAACTCTTTGAATCCGTATGTGCCGATGGGTGGCCAACCGGCTTCAGGCATAGAAGCGGGAATGAGCATTATGGTGTTTGTGCCGGCTTGTTGGCCTAGCTCGTAAAGGATGTTCATCCACCTAAGCCTTAAACCTTCACTGCTGCTTTCGTAGTTTTTTGCAGCTTCTATCATTTTTTGTGAAGCTTCAAACTCCGCTGTAGCTAAAGTTACTCTTGCAATACGTTCACGTTCGGCTTGTGCTTGGCGGCTCATAGCGTCCTGCAGGTTGCCGGGGATTATGACGTCTCGCACTTCTACTGCGGTGGCTTTTATGCCCCATGACTCTGTTTTCTCGTCGATTATTTCACGTAGATGGGCGCCGACTTTTTCGCGTTCAGCCAGTAACTCGTTGAGGCTGACTTTTCCGATGACTTCTCGCAGGGTTGTTTGTGATGCCAATTGGGTGGCCTGATAATAGTTTTCGACTTGCAGCACCGCTTTCTCAAGATCTACAGGCTTCATGTACAAGACAGAGTCGACGTTTACTGGCACGTTGTCTTTGGTCAGGGTTGATTCAGTTCGAAATTGGATAGTATCCAGTCGCGTTGATATTCTGACGGGTGCCCTGTCAATAAGCGGAACGAGATAGGTGATTCCAGGTCCTCTTAGACCTACAAAGCGACCTAAACGCAATACTGGCATACGCTCCCATTCCTTCAGCACACGAATGCCGCTTAAAAAGAAAAGTGCAACTATAATCGCTATGAATCCCAAGACAGGCGTTAAAACATCAACCAACTCAACTCACTCTCAGAATGGTATCTGCTATTAATGGAATTAAGTGTTTTGCTCCGCAAGCTTCACCACAAGGAACATGCCTTCCATGTCTACTACCTCAACCGCTTCACCGTTGGCAATTGTGTCCTTTGCGGTTGCTTGCCAAAACTCGCCCATAACGCGCACTTCACCTTTAGGTTTAAGGTCAGTTATTGCAACGCCTTTAGCCCCGATTAACGCTTCTCTACCTGTTTTCACTTTTTTGTATTGGGCTTTGATGCCTACATAGAACAACCAAGCGGCAATCGCAGCTATAATTAGCAATATTCCTGCCAAGAGTGCCTCTACTTCAAGGGCTAACCCGTAGAATGTTATCCCAATGCTGGCGGAAACGATAAGCAATCCAGAAACTACAACTAGTATTCCAGCGAGGAAGGCAAGCCAACCATGCATATTAATACCCAAAACTAGTGATAGGTTGAATCCACTTATAAGCTATTTTTCTTGTCTTTCCCTAGTGATTTTTTGATTTAAGCGTTAACTAGAAACAAAAGAAGTGAAGTCTAAAGAAAAAAAATTGCCTTTCCCCTAATCAAAAACTGAAGGGAAAGGAATAGAAGCAACTGCACTTTGGTTGCTGTAGCCTGGCGTTATGAACGGTCGTCTGCGCAGTGGTGGCGGTTGCATTGGCTCTGGTGGTTCAAGCTCAAGAGGGATTTTATTGATTATTCTTCTTCGCCTCCATGTGCGGTTGGAACGATTGTTATTTCGATTAGTTTTTCTCTGCGGATTATGGTTAGCTTGGTTTCTTTGTCTATGACGTCTTCAACTAGTAGCCTTGGAAGGTCGTAGAAGTCGTTGACTGGTTTGCCGTTGAATTTGACGAGTACGTCGCCCATGGCTAAGCCTGCCTTGCGTGCTGGTGAACCTTGCTCTACTGAGAATATCATGACGCCTGTTTCCTGCTCTAGACCTGCTTCCTCGGCGATTTCTTGTGGAATGGCAACAGTATTGGCGATTATGCCTAAGTAGCCTCTCTGCGCGGTTTTTCCAGTCATTAGTCTGTCAGCGATGACTTTGACCTTTTTTATCGGGATTGCAATGCCTCTCTGCCACACGTAAGCGGTATTTATGCCGATTAACGTGCCCTGCACATCGACGAGTGGCCCCCCGCTGAAACCAGGGTTAAGCTGTGCATCAGTTGCGATTATATTTTCCATGTGAGTACCTCGCCAGCCTCGGATGGTGCTGTTTACGCTTGTTACCATGCCGGAAGTCGCAGTTGGCTGGCTTCTGTTGAACGGGTTGGCAAGTGCCAAAACGTATTGTCCTACATTTAGTTTTTCGGAGTCGCCCATTTCTATAGGTGTGAATTCCCCTCTCTCCGCCTTTAATAAGGCAACATCGTTGTATGGGTCGGTGCCTACGATTTTAGCGTTGAAGGTCTTTTCACCTTGACCGATTTTGACAGTGTTGCATCCTGCGAGAACATGGTTGCAGGTGACGATATAGCCGTCTTGAGTTAAAACCACGCCTGTGCCCCGTGACATCTGGGCTTTTACGCTGACTACGGATTCGCCAATTTTTTTGATTAGTATGCTGGTTGCTTCTGAGAGCGATTTTAAAACCTCTAACGGGTTAGCTAATTGACTCATTTTGTTTTTCTCCAAAAGATACAATGGTTGAAATGGTATTTGTTGACTAAGGAATAGTCAAAGTCAGTCACGTAACTTAGGCTGGCATCATGAAGTCGCCATAGAAAGAGACGTTTCTTGCCATTGGGGCTCGATTTAACTGTGAACTTTGGCAAAGCTTTCCGATGTTAGCCATAAGCTGGTAGGATGCCTTCAGCGCCAAGTTCAAATTATTATTTGTCAAGAATTTTGCCTCGATATTTAACGCTGTCCCTTGAATGTTTGCAGCTATTTGGATTCCGCCATCCTCCGTAACCCACTTTAACGTGACCCCTTGGCTGTTTTCAGATATGCCGAGCCAGCGCAGCAAGCCGAACCATTTGCCTTTAAGCGCCAAAATTAAGCGTTGCGTCATTAGGTCCGATGGAAGGAATGTTTGTATGAGTGGCGCGGTGGGCGTTTCTGTGCGTGGCGCACGGAGTTTTAGTTTGGTTATTTTCGGGTTTACGCGGTATCCTTCATGCTCTTTTTTGACGATGCCTTCTTGTTCAAGCCTGCTCAGAATCCGTGAGAGTGTTTCAGGGTGCAAGCCCGTTCTTCGTTTGATTCCGTCGAATGTGAATATGGCTAAGTCTTCCGTTTCTATCAGCGCTAACACGTCTGCATCGCGTTCGCTGAGGGAATAATCAGCTGGTAGGCTTTGCCAATTAACATTCAGAACTGGTATCATTATTTCTACTTAAGGCTAAAGAGTTGCTTTTGAACATTATCCCGCTTCTTGATTCAAAACAGCGTAAAATTATTGAATTTTTCAATCGCTAACTTGCGAGTCGAATGGTGGCAGTTTTAACGGACTTTTTAAGCGGGAGAACTTTTGAGAGAAAAGCCTGATTTGATACTGACTGATGTCACCGGCTATTGGAATTCATTAATTAAAGCTCTGTAATATATCAAAAGTCGAAATATTGCTCTAAATTGCCTAAGGCAATTATATTCCTTTTGGAAAATAAAGTTTAATTAAAAGCTTAATCTTAAATCAATATTGGAGAGGGCTTAGAAGCGGGAGTCATAATGAATTTCATAGAAATCATTATCGGGGAGAAACTCAAAGATGCTGACCCAGCGCTTGACATACTGGGTTCGGACCGGAAGGTTTTGCAGGTTGCCTGTCAAGACTTCACAAACTACCTGAAATTCCATTGGAACCTTATTGGAAAAGAGGCAAACCAGTGCGAACTTGTTGACAGATTGGAGACCCTTTTCAGGGAAGATCCATCCGAACTTGGCGCTTTCTTAACTGTTTGGACGGGTATCTGGTTTAAGAAGTGGAATGAACGGGTCAAATTGCTCATAGGCAACCAGAACGCTAGCAAATTGAATAAAGCGTCAAAAACGCTTATGAATGCTGAGCCGCTCTGGAAACGCATGGATAACAAGCAGGAGCTCCAAGAAGTAGTGGTAGCCACTCTGGTGAAGAACGGTGAGATATGTGGAACTGAAATCTTGTCCGAGAATCTATTGAAGATGGAGCTTGGAGACAAGGACGTCAAATACCTAAGCGACAAAGAAAGAGTCTTAACAATAGTCAACAATGCACTGCGGAAAGCTCGCGAGATGGCGCAGAGCAAGGGTCCACTAATCTTTGTCAAGATAGATAAAGGCTACTACAATCCATAGAGCTAAAGAAGATTAGCCCTTACACGTATTTTCCCAAAAATTAGAATTCGCACTCAATATATTAAATGATTAAACGCTTACTCCTCAACCATAGGCATCGACGAAGCAAACTGGCGGTTGGCAGTAACCCACATATTAACCAATAAACTTTTATTTTAACCAAAAGCACATGTCAATCGACCAAAAATGGTTGACTTGGCTGAAACAATAACAAGCATCCTCACACTTTTAGGCACTGCGTCATTCATGATTGTTATGGCGCTTTTATGGTCACACCTCGATTTCTTCAAGAGCTCGAAAACAAAAAACGCCAATACCCTGGCAAAGGTGGCGCTCGGCATTGTTCTTGGGCTGCTGGCTATTTTCGGAACTTTAATGGGCTCAAAGCTGGCTGATGGCACCATCATTAACGTTAGGGAGCTTGCAGCTATGATTGCAGGCTTGGCGGGTGGACCAATCTCAGGCGTTTTAGCTGGCGTAATAGGTGGCGTTCACCGCTATACGCTATATGGTACAACTGGTTTACCATGCACAATATCCACGATTCTTTTAGGCATAATTTCAGGGTTAGTTTCTACAAAAATTGCTGGAAGATGGTATTTGGTTAAGGGTACTGTGCTTGGTTTTGTTTTAGAATCGGCGGCTATGGGGCTGATACTTGTCCTTGTGCCATTTAGCGAAGCCGTCGGCATTGTTGAGAAAATCGCTGTGCCGATGATTGCCGCAGACACAATTGGATTGGTTCTGTGGTTGTATTTGGCTAACAAATGGAAACAACCCTCTGAACCTTCTTAAAACTTTGGCACAAACAAACCCTTCTTCTTAAGAAAAGGCGTAACGAATCTAAGCAATAGAGGCGTTATGAGAACTGTCACTATAAGATTTCCTAAAAACCAGTTACTGAACAAAGCGGCAAAATCAGCTGCTAAAAACTTACCGCTCAAAACGAACACTCCAGAACCCCACAAAGCACCAGCAAGATTATTGAGAAATAGACCGAAAAATGCAAAGACAGCGAAGTCCCTCCTGGACCTGAGCCCAACATCAGCCTTCAAAACCCAAAAAGCCACAAGTGGTATCAGAACCTGCCACAGGTCAGCTAGGGACCAGTACAAGTTAACTTGCAATGGCAAGCCGGCGGGAATCCCTGAACCTACGAGGCAACCAACGTAAGCGGCGATTGCGCCCCAAGCGCCAAACCAGAGGGTGAAGGCAATCATGAAAACAACGGCGAAATAGAAGGTTACTACTCCAGGCACGTTCGAGATGCTTAACGCGGCATAACGCGCCAGCAAGATATTAGCGATGGTAACCAGAATCAATATAGTGATTCTGAAAGCAATGTGTGGTTTTTGCATCAGGCTACCCCTTGAAAGGCAAGGCCATTAGCTGATATTTAAACTTAAGAAGAATTTAAAATTTTCAAAAAACTAAGTTAGCGCATTGTTGCGACTCTTTGTCTTTGAAGAGTCTTTGTTCGCCAATTGTACCGTCTGATTTTTGTTGTTTCTCCAAAACCGCAGGCTCCACAACGCTTCTGTCGCACATGGTATGCCCGTCTGCCGCAACGCCTGCACATTATGTGAACAGTTTTGCCTTGGCGCTTCCCCATTGATGGTGTGCCTTTTCCCACGGCAATCACCTAGGCGGAGGTGAAATAAGGACTACGTTGTCTCCTCGGACGATTATAAGTCCTAGTTTCTTTTGATTTTCTACTATGCTTGTGTCTTCTGTTTCTTCTAGTACTAGATTTAGGTGTTGGTCGAAACCCTTCAGTCTTCCTCTGAGGCTTTTGCCGCCTTTTAGGCGTACAAGTACGATTTTGCCAAGGTTTTGTTCAAGGATTTCGGTTGTCATTTCGCTCATTGTTGAATCCCCTGTATCATTATCTCTTCTATACTTGAACTCTCCCCATTTAAACCTTTGGAGAGAGTTTGGCAACGTCCCTCGCAAAATTCACTCCCTTTTTTCTCTTTCCTAAGCTAAGAAATCAACTTAAAAATCCTCACGCCCGTACATGAACAACTTCAACAAAGGTTCAACTGCCTACTTTTCGTATCTTGCCAAATCATCCTAAGATTTCAGTAGTTTTCAGTACAAGTTTTCGACTTTTGATGATCTAAGCTTTTCAGGAAACGAAAATAGCATCATTCATGAATGGGGCTATTGCTATCGCTGATGGGCCTCTGGAATTTGAACTAGGGACAAATAGAGATGTCTCCCGCACAGACTCCTCTTTTTTAACATTTA
>Ga0153916_10005077_pt1 | contig 10015 bp, 7 predicted proteins | sample Opewatmetagenome_FD_109642 | JGI IMG/M metagenome (GOLD analysis project Ga0153916, IMG submission 109642) | Freshwater wetland microbial communities from Ohio, USA - Open water 3 Core 3 Depth 4 metaG | ecosystem: Environmental > Aquatic > Freshwater > Wetlands | place: USA: Ohio, Lake Erie, Old...
CGATCCGGCCGCAGCGGGGCGGCACGGCGGAGGTCCCGATCGCGTACCGGGTCCGTGCCGGGACGCTGGACCCCGTGGACGTCCCCGCCGGCCCGTGGGGCTACGCGATCGGGATTCCCTGGCAGGGCAATGATCCCGCCGCGGCGGCGTTCAACGAAGCGACGTCCCTGAGAAGCCTCCGCAGGATGCGCGAGTACGGCTTCACCATGTTCAGCGGAATCCCCCAGATCGCCTACCAGGGTTGCGCCGGCGGCAAGCCGATCCTCGATTTCCGCCGCGCGGACGGGCCCATGAAAACGGCCAAAGAGCTGGGCTTCCTGGCCGTCGTCTCCTACGGGGGCGGGGTGAGCGGCTTCAATGCCTACTACCAGGACACCGCCCAGATGACCGCCGCCGGTTTCAAGGACTACGCGGCGTTTGTGAAGGCCGTTTACACCGAGGTGCGGCGACACGCGGACGAGCAGGGATGGATTCCCGTCTACTACAACCTCGGCGACGAGCCGATCGGCGACGACCTGGCGCGCTCGGCGGAGAACGCCGAGGCGTACGCGAAGGCCTTTCCCAAGGGGCCGCCGTGGTTCACCGCCGCCAGCAGCTTCAGCGGCGACAATCGGCAGGACCCGCACTTCCGCCTCTCCAAGGCCCTCCACGTCGCCAACTGGAACGGCCACGACGAGGCCGCGGTGAAGCTGCTCCACGAGTCGGGCCGCGACTGGGCCTTCTACAACGGCGCGAGCCGCTGGACCTACGGGACCTACATGGTCAAGGCGGCCAAGCAATTCGGCATGAAGTTCCGCATCGCCTGGCACTGGAACTGCGTGGCCGGCGACCCGTACTACGCGCTGGACTGCCGCGAGGACGACTACGCCTGGTGCAACTCGTCGCCCGGGGGGCAGCTCGTCCCGTCCGTCGAGTTCGAGCGACTCCGCGAGGGCTTGGGCGATTACCGCCGCCTGCTGACGCTGGCCCGGCTGGCCAAGGAGAAGGCGGGCTCGCCGGCCGCCACGAGCGCCGAGGCGTTGATCGCCACCCGCCTCGCCGCCTTCCGGCTCGGCCAGCGCGACCACGACGCGCTGTTCGGCGCGGACGACTGGGGCACACTGCGCCGGCAAGTGGACGAGGCGATCGAGACGCTGCGGAAGTGAAGTAAGGAGCAGTCGCTCACTTTCCGTTGTGTGAAGCGACCTCGAAGGTGCAGCAGGGTGCCCCGTCGTGGCGGCAGGTGATCTGCCGCACCGGGGCATCGACGATCGCGGAGATCATGTTCAGGTCCAAGCCGCAGATGGTCCGGTTCTCTTCAAACATGCTGAAGAACCCGCAGCTCCGCTTGCGGAGCAGGAGCTGCCCGCGATCGTCTTCCGAGACCTCGACGACGTGCCCCTCCCCGTTGAGCAGGTCGGTGAACTGGCGGAGGCGTTCCTCGGGAGTGCGGCCGGTGACCCGCGGCCGGTAGTAATCGACGATGGCGTGGGTCACCCGCTTGAGCACTTTCCGCGTCAGCTCGCTGCCGCCGATTTCGTGAATCGCCCGCCACATCGCCGGAACCACCAGGCGCTGGTTGCTGGCGAACAACAGGAGGAGCGCTGCGGCGGTCGTGGTATAGAGGTGTCGCGGCCGGCCCCGGCCCGGCAAGCGCTCCACGGTCCGCTCGACGAATCCCCCCGCCACCAGCTCGTTGAGTTGCTCGGTAATCGCGGTCCGCGTCACCCCGGTGGCGCGGATCAAGTCGCAGACGGTTGCCGGCGGATTGCCCACCAGGAGCTTGACAATCCTCATCCCTGCCGCGCTCACGGTCGCATCGCGCATCGGTCTTGTGCCTCTCCAATTCTCCGAGGGAGACGTGCTCCGCTCGATCAGTAGCCTCTCCGCTCGATCCGTACGCTAGTGAGGTATGCCCCAATTTCCCCTGATAATAACTACTCTTGGCGAAAAAATCAAATGGTTTCGCAGACCGGCGGCTGACCCCCAGTTGTGAGGGCAAAAAGGGCGCTGTGTGGGCGAACGTCCACCTGTTGTAGAGGGAGACACAACAATGGACTTGAGATACTGGGGCATTTGAGAATACTGGGTAACTCATTGCCGGGCAAGACGACTTTCAATCGGGCCCCCAAGACTGCCCGATGACCTGCCCATCATTCCGCGCGCCGAGGTTCCGCCAAGCCTCCAAGCCGATGCCATTGCCGATGAAGTGGACCGAGCCGTCCCCCATGAGGACGTTGACCCCGCCCGGATGACGGCTCCGCGCAGCCTTCCAGACTCCCAGGAAGGAACAACAATCGGCAAGCGGGGCATTCGGTTCTCGCCAATGGTTATAGCCTGACGACCAGGCGAGCCCGTCGGCCCATGCCGTGCCGCGGAGGTTCGACGCCGGCTGAGAGGGGTCAGCACACACCGGTTCGCTCAAGGGAGTGCCAAGCAGACGGACCATCACCTCTTGCTCTCGACCGGCGGCCAGCGCCTCGCCTAGCGTGCCGTCCTCCGCACCCGAGCCAAGCGTGCTCTCGGAGAACACCACGGTATTGGAGAGTCCGTCGGATACCTGGGCAGCCTTGGTCTTCGAATCGACGTAGAACACTCCGTCCGCGCGGACGTACCTGCCGCCGTCCCCGCCGGAGCCATAGCAGGCGCAGTAGTTGGTCGGCCCGAACGTCTCGCTCACCCGAGCGCCGAAATCGCTGGGACAGCGAAACGTGCTGACATCGCAGGCGACGGGGACGACGTTGTCGGGGTGGACGTTCGTCGGAGGAAAAAGAGGGGGGCAGTACAGAGGGACGTTAAGGTTGAGCCGGTTGTAGATGACCGACTGCTCCAGGTACGGGGTCAGCATCGCCAGGGCGGACCAGCGGTAGTTTCGCGCCGCCACGGCGGGAAAGGCGGAAGTGAGCCGGTCTTCGAGGGCGGAAGGGAAGTAGCCCCGCACGGCTTCATGATGGTGAAGCGCCAGGCCGATCTGCTTCAGGTTGTTCTCGCACCGGGCCCGCCGGGCAGCTTCGCGGGCCGCCTGCACGGCGGGCAGGAGCAGGGCCAGCAGGATCCCGACGATCGCAATTACCACGAGCACCTCCACCAGGGTAAAGGCCCGTCTCACCGGCCGATGCGCCGCTGGCGGTCCGACACGGGACGGTCGCCGTGGGAAGCCCGCCCGAAAAGGGAAGTTCATGGCTCAACCCTCGTCACGACGACAACCTCTTTCTCTGGCATCGAGGCGAGCTTCCGAGCCGCCGCCTCCAGGCGCTCCTCGTCCGCTTTCCGGTCGGCGCTAGTCGCTTTCTGCTCGGGGCCGCGCTGGCCGGCGGCCTTGGGCGGAGCGCTCAGAGAGGCGAGGAGGTCCACCAGCGCGGGCGTCGGGCGGAGTTCCGCTGTCTTGCCGGTCCGGGTGTTCCTCACCCGCACCACGATCCGGTCGGCCTGCACCCAATCGAGCGTCCGCTTCCCCAGGGTGGCCCCGGTCGCCACCTGAAGGCCGTCGAGGAAGCAGGATTGCGGCGGCTTGGCCAGCGGGCCTTCGCAGGCCACCTCGACGTCAAAGTATCCCTTCGCCTCCACGGCACGAATCCCGGCCATTCCGATCCTGGCCCCGGCGACCACCGCGGGCCCGAGATGGCCGTGGAACTCGACGACGCGGGCCAGCCACATCGGGTCGGAGGAGCGGCGGGGATAGTCGGGCTGCGGCAGCCGATCGATCAGGTCGTCGGCCAGAGAAGATGTTGCCACGACACTCAGCCAGATAGCGAGAACGTAGCGGATCATCGGGTGGGGCTCCTGGGCAGTATTACGATGCCTAGAATCGTAATACCAGCGATTATACTCCTCCCGATCCGCGATGCAAGCCGGTCGGCGGTGCCCGGCAGCGCGGCCCGACATGCGACGCACCTGGGGGACTCCGCGTGGCAACCTCTTGTCCTGTAAGGACTTGGGGACGTCTATCCGCGAACGCGAGAGAACGAGGCGCGCCGCCGCCGAACTAGGCCGCGCGGCGGAGCGGCCCGGGCCGCGGCAGATCGCCCGCGTACGAGAAGCCCCATTTCCAGTGCCAGCGGAAATAGGAGCGGAGGTGCTCCCAGGCGTCCCGCGAGACCAGCCGCTTGCTCGCGCGGCACTCGAGGTGGCAGCAGGCGGTAGCCCCGTGGTACATGACACGCCAGCCGGATCGGGCCATCCGGTAGCACATGTCCACGTCTTCAAAGTACTTGCGAAAGCCTTCGTCGAAGAAGCCGACGTCCTCGAAGGCCTCGCGGCGGATCATCAGGAAACAGCCCGACAGCCACTCGCACTGCCAGGACTCCAAGGGGTCGCGGTCGCGGTAGAGATAGGAGTCCAGCGTGGGATGCATCAGGCCTCCCAGACCCAGCCGGCGGGCCAGGAGGATGGGGAGGGTTTGGAATCGGCGGGCCGCATAGGCCGGCCCGCCGTCCTCGTGGTAAAGCCGGCACCCGGCGATGCCGCAGCTCGGCTGACGGTCCATGAACCGGACCATCCGCTCCACGCACGGGTCCTGCCGGTCGAAGTACATGTCGGTATTGAGCAGGAGGACGTAGCGGGCGGAGGATGCCCGGAGGATCCGGTTCAGATTGGCCGCATAGCCCAGGCGGCGGCGGTTCTCGACCACGAGGGTTTGGGCGATACGGTCCTTCCACGGCTCGACCCCGTCTGCCGAGCGATTGTCGACGAGAATCAGCCGCATCCGCACCCCGTTTCCGGCGGCAGCCAACGTCGAGAGCAGCCGGTCCATCAGCCTGCGCTCGTAGGTGTAGATCACCCCGACGTCCACGTCGAGGCCGCTGGAAGGGGGCTGGAATATTCGCGGGCAAGGTCGCATCGCTCGTCTCCTCCTCGGCATCACCGGGCCGCTCATGCCGCCCGGCGACGGGGCTGGCTCCTCCCGGGGAAATCGGACCCGAGCGACTCTTCCGCGGCCGCCGCGAGGTCCACCAACTCGGCGGCCTCGTCGGGGTGGTCGGCGAAGTACGCTGCGAACGCCTTCAATACGGCGGTCAGCTCTGCCGGAGGGAGGGAGTCCGTGCCGGTGGCGTCGAAGCCCGCCGCGCGGAGCTCGCACGATCTCTCGTCGCGCGAGACGCGGACGGCCACAGACCAGCGGGCTTCCCCCGAGAAATCCCCCATCGAATCCACCCAGACGTGTCCCCAGCGGGAGTCCTGCCCCAGCGAAAAGACCAGTTGCAGGCGGCGGACCCTCCACGGCTTGAGGCGGTCGACCAGCACGCCCCAGGCCTCGCCGGGTGCCAGCCGGCCGAGTTCCGCCGCGGCGGGAGCAGCGTCCCCAGCCGGCGAGCCGCCTAGCCGGCTGGCCGCCGCCTTGAATCCGCGAGCCAGCGTCCCGCTGACCAAGGCCAGCTCGTGATGGCCGAAAAGCCGCAGCCGCACCGCCAGGACGATCAACGTCACGGCGGTCGCCCAAGCCAGCGCATCGCTGCGGACGATCGTGGCCACCGTCGCCGCGACGCCGGTCGCCAGGCACAGCGCCCCGATGATCCCCAGGACCAGCCAGGGGTTCATCCCCCGGTCCAGCAGGCGGTGGTGGATGTGCTGCCGATCGGCGGCGTCGAACCGCCGGCCGGTCAGCTTCCGCCGGACGATCGCCAGCACGGTGTCGAACATTGGAAAGGTCATCACCACCAGCGGGGCGGTGATCGACAGGGTGGCCGACGTTTTCAAGGTGCTGTGCACCCCCAAAATCCCCACCACCAGGCCGATCACCATGCTCCCGGAATCGCCGAGGAAGATCCGCGCCGGCGGGAGATTGTGGACGAGGAATCCGGCCAGCGCGCCGGCCAGGACGACGGCCACGAGCGCCACGTGGTTGTTGCCCATGTAGTGGGCGATCGCCCCCATCATCACCGCCGTGGAGATCCCCACGATCGAGGCCAGCCCGTCCATCCCGTCCAGCAGGTTCATCGCGTTGATGCAGCCCACCAGCCAGAGGGCGGTGATCGCCACGCCCAGCCATCCCAGCTCGATCGTGCAGCCGAACGCGGTGATCGAGTCCACCGAGTAGCCGACCAGGACGACGGGGAGCACGGCGCCGACCTGGAGGAGCAGCTTCCAGCGGGGCGTGAGACGGCAGCAGTCGTCGAGGCATCCCACGAAGCACACGACGCCGGCGGCGGCGAGGATCGTGGCCGCGAGCTCGTCCAGCGGCTCGCCGATCCCGAACGAGCCGAGCCGGGCTACCGAGAGGCCGAGGACGATCGCCAGGTAGACGGCCACGCCGCCCCACAAGGGCACCGGCCCGAGGTGCAGCTTCCGCCGGCCGTCCGGCCAGTCGACGACGCCCCAGCGGCGGGCCAGGGCTTTCGCCGCCGCGGTGAGGGCCAGCGAGGCCGCCGCCGTGATCGAAAACGTCAGGACCAGGTCGATCATGTTTCCTCCACAACATACCCACGCCCGGCGTGGGCACCCAGCCTCCACAGCACGCCCCAACAGTGTGCCACTGCTTCGTCAGAAGCAGTGCCGCCCATAACTCGCCTGCACTGCTTGCCTCGCGGCAAGCAGTGGCACACCGCTAGGAATACTCCGGGCTAAAAGTTGTCGGTACTGCTTGCCGCTTGTCCGCCGGCCAGCCTTGGACCCGCCCGCGGCCGCACCAGGAGGTGCAGTTTCTCCGACCTCGCGGGCAAAAGGGACCTGTCGACCGGCTCCAAGCCGAACTGCCTCATCCGCTCGATCACCGCCGCGTAGCGGTCGGGCCGCATCCGCTTCATCCTTTGCAGCAGCAGCACGTCCGGCTTGCACTGGCGGACCACGGCCACGATCGTTTCGTCGGCCGGCTCGCGCGGGAAGGGCACGCAGCGTCCCTCGGCGTAGAAGCTGACCGACGTACCCAGGCCGATCGGGCCCGCCAATTGCGGGCTGGGACCGAAGTTCCGGCGGATCCAGTGCCCCAGTTCCACTTCCACCGTGCGGGACGTATAGTCCACGGCGAAGACGCCCGCGGCGCCGAGCAGGACGACGGTCGCCAGCGGCGCGGCGGCCGCCGCGCGGCGCGCCGCCGCCCCCAGCTCCAGCCGCGCGGCCCAGCGGAGGCACCGCGCGGTGAGCCCCAGCAGTCCCAAGGCGGCGAAGGGCGAGGCCATCAGCGCGATCGGAAAGGCATAGCGGGGGCAGGAGACCTCAACGTACCACAAGTTGATCCAGATCCCGGCGAGGATGGCCATCGCGGTATAGAACAACGGCTGGTGGTCCCGCCGGCCCCAGACCCGCCGCCAGCCCCACAGCCCGCCGAACATCAGCAGGGCGAAGGCGGGGGAGAGACCGCGGGTCATGGTCGGAAAGAACTCCCACAGCATTTGGCCGAAGGGAATGCCCGCCGGGCCTCCGGCCTCCGCGACGATTCCCGCCGCGCTCTGGACCGGCTTGCCCAGCAGCCACGCGACCCAGTCCTGGGCGAGACCCAGCGGCCGCAGACGGGACAACGCGAACTGGTCGTGCCCGCGGAGGAAGACGGCGTTGATCGCCAGCACCAGCGCCGGCAGCGCGACCACCGACAGCACGGCCCCCAGGAGGAGCCTGCCGCGGCCCATCGTCAGGGCCCGCCATCGCCAGAACGTCCAGAGAGTCAGGGGGATGAAGAGGAACAGGCCTTCGAAGCGGGTCAGCCAGGAGAGCGTGGTTGTTACCCCGGCGGCGAGAAACCAGCCGATCCGCACCTCCGTCACCCCCCGCCACAGCAGGTAGATCGAGAGCATGAAGAGGAGCCAGAACGTCGGGTCGCGGATCAGCTCGGGGCTCCAGACAATCAGCTTGGGATGGACGGCGTATAGCAGGCAGGCGACCAGCGCTACCCGGTCGTCGAACTGCCGCCGCGCCCAGCCGTACAGGGGCAACACCACCAGGCTGGCCACCGCAATGTTCCAGAGCTGGCCGCCGGTCACCCAGTCCAGCCCCACACGGTGAAGGAGCATCAGGATTACGGGAAACGTGTTCAACCGCATCTCCCGCAGCCCCGCGTGGAGGTCGCCGGCCTCGAGCGACTTGGCCAAATCGATGTAGAGGACCGCGTCCGGGCAGACCCCGCCGATTCTCAGCACCATCAGGGCTCGCGGGACGAGGCACAAGAGCACCAGCCCGGCCCAAAGCCCCGGCCTCGCACGCAGCACCGGGCGGTGCGGCAGCGGATGTGCCAAGCCGTTGGGGAAATCATCCGGCACCGGCTGGGAAAGGAGGCGGGAAAGCGTCATGCGTCCTGACAAAACAGGGAATTTGGGTCGATTGCGTCGCCGGGCTTGTGTTTTCCGTGGTCCGGGCAGACCTTGCCCGTTCCCCCAAGCAGCCTGGGATTTCCGCGGGGGAGCTATACTGCAAACCGGCCCCAGCAACAAGAGCAATAATCCCGCGCACCCCCCTTTGGCATGTATACTCCTACGCCGCTTCGGACCCGTCCCGTTGGATCGGCGTGGCCCAGCTCGAACAACCGATGGGCCTCGGTTCCGAGAACCAGACGTTCCGGATCCGCCACCCCTGCCGGGTCCCCAGGGAGCGAAAGTAGCCAGACAAGAGGAACCGCCAGGAAATCCCGTGCAGGGGGTTCCGCGCGAAGGTGAGTTGGAGGCAATCGACCCCGGCCTGGCGGGCCAGCTCGATCGCCCGGCGAATCGCCGCCGGCCGGTCATTCCAGCGGAACACCACGTATTTCCAGTAGATGCAGGGCCTTCCCGCTCCCCGCCGGTTGCGAAACGCGACCAAGCTCCTCAGGTTCTCGTAGGCCCTCTCGAAGTCGCCGCCCCGCTGGTAGCGACGGACCATCTCGGTATTGACGCCGTCGATGGAGAACAGGACGTGGTCGGCCAGCAAGGCCGCTTCCCGCTTCTCGTCGGTGTTCACGAGCAGCCCGTTGGTCGAGATCAAGATCTCGATCTCGGGGGCGTGCCGGCGGAGGATCTCCAGCTCGCGGCGGATCGCCGGCGAGAGGAACGGCTCGCCGAGGTTGTAGTAGCCGCAATAGGTGGCTCCCAGCCGGGCGAGCGTGCGGCCCACCAGGTCGACGTCTTCGGCCGAGAGGAAGCGGGCGCCGCGTCGCGTCTTGACCAGTTGCGCGCGGCAGCACGCGAGGCACCGCAGGTTGCACAGCGCGGTGTTCTCCACGCTCAGCCCGCGAGGGAGCCGGAACTCGCCGGCCCGTGCCGCCGCCACCGAGGGCCGCACCACTCGGAGGTGGAAGCACGCCGGGCAGCGGCTCACGGGGAGCCGGCCGGCGGCCAGCTCGCGGCGGAAGCGGGCGGCGGTCGCCCCGGCGAAGATGTCCTCGAACGCGGCCCGGCGGAGCTCGCCGAGCTGCCCGCTCCCGTCCACGTCCTGGCAGTTGCAGCTCACGGTCATGTCGGAGTTGATGAAGATCCCGTCGTGGACCCGGCCGGAGAGGGACTCGCAGGCGAACCTCCGCCCGGCGAGCTTTGCGCAAAGCTCAAGCCCGTGCTTCAAGCCGCACAGGATCCAGCGCCGCGAGCGGGAAGAGAAATCAAGTTTCATCGGTCCGCGTCCTGCTTTGCGTCTTTGCACCTTGGCGTGAAACCTTTTGGGGTGAAACCTTGTCTACGCCGCGCGGCTGGTGCGAAGTGGGAAATCGAGGCCTTTTCCGACCGCTTCGGCGAGGTCGGCGGCGACTTCGTCGGCGACGGCTTCGATCCCGCCCGGCCCGCGCTGGCCCAGCGATTTCTCGACCTCGGCGCCGTAGCCGGTGCGGACCAGGATGACGCGGCAGCGGGCGGCCCGTCCCGCCTCCAGATCGCTCAGCTTGTCGCCCACCAGGCACGATCGCCGCAGGCTCAGGCCGTGCTCCCTGGCCGCGCGGATCAACATCCCCGGCGAGGGTTTCCGGCAGGGGCAGGCCCGGCGATACGCGGCGACCGCGGCCTGGGGATGATGAGGGCAGTAATAGTAGGCATCGATGCGAGCGCCGTGCTCGGCCAGCAGCTCGTCGAGCCGGCCGTGGATCTCGGCGATTCGCGATTCGGCATAGTAGCCGCGGGCGACCCCGGCCTGGTTGGTGACCACGATC
>Ga0153916_10005078_pt1 | contig 10015 bp, 9 predicted proteins | sample Opewatmetagenome_FD_109642 | JGI IMG/M metagenome (GOLD analysis project Ga0153916, IMG submission 109642) | Freshwater wetland microbial communities from Ohio, USA - Open water 3 Core 3 Depth 4 metaG | ecosystem: Environmental > Aquatic > Freshwater > Wetlands | place: USA: Ohio, Lake Erie, Old...
AGTCGTTGCGCAGATCGGACGAGGGTCCTATGTCCCTAGGAACTTCAGGTACTTCAGATTCATGCGCTCGCTGGAGCCGGCATACAAGCGTGCCGAAGTGATAGTAAGCACGGGCGGCGCGGGCACAACGATGGAGTGCGTAAAGAAGGGACTCAAGCTTGTCGTTGTCGAAAACAAGGATCTCATGGAGGGACATCAAGCGCAGCTTGTGGGGGAGATGTCGAGAAGAGGCCACCTCATTTGGTGCAAGGAGCTATCATCTCTGCCTCAGTGCATTTCTGATGCGAGGCGGCGATCCTTCACCAAATTCGTGAGCGACACTCCAAGAGTGCATAGCCTCATACTGGATTTGCTCCGGAGAGACAACCTTTGATATCAGGGTTCCTAGCGCTCACGATAGTTGCGTTGGGACTGATTTGTAGATTCAGAAGATAGCGTCTCAGACAAGCCGTATTGTTTGAGCAGTTCTCAGAAAGCGAAGTGAAGAACCGGCTATATGCCAACGGAGTACGTTCGGGGATCAGCCAGCACAGTGCTGAGATTCCTGCACGGGTTTTCCCAGTCTTGATTTCCCAGACCCAATTGGCGCCAAATTCCGAGAGCGCCTCTGACGTAACTGAGGTGATAGTATCGGGTTTCATATTCCCGTAGATACGAGTGTAATGCCCTCCGTAATACGGAGGTAATACGTAGGTTTGACATTCATCTTATATTGCGGGGTGCAGTTACTCCACTGGAAGTTGAGGTCAGTTGTGACTGACATCAGTTCATCACCAGAGATGAGGAAGACTGGAAATTGAGTAAGAAGAAGGCGACACCGACTAAGGCGGCTCCCACTAAGAGTGTCTCTGCCAAGGGCGGCAATCTCATCCGGACCAAAGGGATGGGAATGTCAATAAAGCTCTTCAAGCACTCCGGCGTAGATCTGACTTCAAGTCAGATTGCTACTATGCTGAAGGCCTCTCCCTATAGCCCGAAGAATCCCAACTCCATCGAGACTGGCTTTTCAAACGTAAGCTCCACCGCGAAGAGCGTCACGGCAGATTTCGCGGCAGGATTCAGAGTTCCTGTCCTAATAATGGGTAAGGATGGGGCACTGACGCCGGTCCATTATGTGAGTGTTGACAGAGGCACGGCTGTGATAAAGCTCGACCGCGGAACAATCGAAGTAAGAGGCTCGGAACGCATTGCGCGCAAGTTCCGAAGCTTGTTCGAGGAAATGACCGGAGCCAAGATCACTCCACTGAATCTGAACGGCGGCACCATGAAGCTGTACAACAGCGCTGCCGATATTGCCTCGGTTCTCTTGACTAATGTAGAGAAGGGTAACATCACTCAAGCGGAGTTCAGAGGACAAGGGATACAGCGAGAAGAAGACATAGGTATGTATACCCGGAGGTACAAGGGCCAGATAAGCAGATTCAGGGGCACATTCCCGTACCCGAGTGGGGCGTTGCTTACCACGAGTGTTAACGCCGAGGTCGGCTCCTTGATGGTATACCGTGGTGGCGAAGGTATCCTGGAGAAGGACCTTAACTGGATTGTCGAGTTGATGGAAGACTCGGCCTTGGAACAAGGTCAACATAACTAGAGTCCGGGAGAGGGTCACTTGGCCCTCCCGGTCTTCCTTTTGAGCGGCACGTGACGGGGTACGCTAGCTCAGAGTCTCATCGGCAATATACTCAGGACTCATTGGGTTCGCATGACTTCTGCAAGTCAATGAATTAAAAAGAAGTACTATCACTACGTCCAGACCGAGCATGAGCGTGTCAGCGAAGGAAATTGTACGAAAGGAGTTGCGCCAAGGACCAATAGCGTACAATTTCCAATGGAATCGCACAAACCATGAGATACTCGGCCGCTTGCAAGGCGACTTGGCTTCACTCTGGGCACATCTATCGACTATATGCTCGGGAAAAATCCCGTCGGCTGCCTTTTCGGACCCGTTCTACACGCGCGCTTCGTCCTTGAAATTCTCCAAGATGACTCCTGCTTCAAGAGTAGGACTCCGAAGGAGGCTCATGAAGCACGGATTGTTGACGAGCCAGTCCGAGAGCGATCTCGTGTCCATAATCCGGACCTACCACCGAGCTGTCAACAGCTCAAACTACGCCGCAGACCATTCGATTGTTCAGCAGTTCATTCTCGATGACCCGCTCACAATCGCGGTAGAAGTGCCGGTTTGGTCGGATGCGTATCGTCTGTCAGGACATATAGACCTGCTCCGGTTCGTGGATAATCACATTCAAGTATGTGATTACAAGCCCGGACCTCTGGACTCGACTCAGGGTAGGTTTCTGGAATCGCTTCCTCAGGTGTCAGCATACGGGGAGATGATGGCTCACCGTCTTGCGTCCACCCTGAGGAGCGCGCTTGAGGCACCGCTCTTGCCCAGAATCACATGCTGCATCTTTGACACGCACTCGTGCTGGCAATTTGGAGCAGAGCTGTTTGTGAATCTTCGAGCTTTGGGGCTGATTGAGGGGGTCTAGATGAGGGACATTTTGACCGTCTCTTCAACGACGGGTATGTTTGCCCCGACTGCATTCCACTTGAGCTGAATTGTAGGTCGCTCTGAAGTGAGGCCTTCTCTGACGCGAGAGAAGTAACTCTCTGAGAGCATCCCGAAATGATTCAGAGCAGGGTCTACAGGTACCCATCCGTGATCTTTGAGGAAGACTTCACACCACGCATGTGGGTCAGGGTCAGGGCCATTCCCCAAGAGGTGGCCAACGACTCGCCGTGATGGTATTTTGACCGCCCTAGTCAAGGCAATGAAGAGATCTGCATGTTCGTCGCAGTCGCCTTCTTTTTCTCTGGCGGCTCTAGCTGCCCCACGTCTGTCTTCTAGGTTAGTCTTCAGCTTCACTCTTTCCCTAACCGCCTTTACAGCGAGCCTTGCATAAGATTCATCATCGTTGCTCCTTTCAGCGATATCACCGCACATTTCTTGGACTGCAACATCATCCGTCTCCCAGTATTTCTGCATCCCAGAATATGTTCCCCTGATTCTGGCAATAACGTTGTCAGGAGTTGGCTGCGACTCCATTAGCCAGTCGCGGGAAATCGTATCAATACGCAGAACGGCCGAAGGAGAGAAGCTTTCTCCCGAGTCCAGCTCAGGAACCTTCATTAATGCTACCATGTTTCTCTCGGCTTTCTCGAGAATGCGGGCTGGAGGGAATATGTCGATGGCGTGCACGAACTGGTTGGTCATGTCAGTGTAGAGATGCCATACCATCTTGCCCTCGTGCAACCGTGAGGAGGTCCTGTTGTGCACGTTCGCTTGCATCTCTACTAGAAGTCTCATAGCTGGCTCGACCGAATATGACTGAACTGTCCAGCGTGCGAATAGATTTATGTATTGTCAAGCATCACAGCAGCCGTCACACATAGGATTGAAACCGCGAGGTCGGACTATGGCGAAAACTCCCGAAGACCAGATACCTACCAGCGATGAGGGCGAAATGATTGACAAACTACTAATTGAGCTGGGTGTCGACGAGGCGATGAAACGCAAGCTGATCGAGTCAGGAAGGCTGTCGAAAGACATCTTCAAGGTCGAGTCGGCAGAACAGGTGCGTAGGCGAATAGAGATGGAGAAGAGCTCGGAGCGGGTTCAAGATAGCCTTCATCTCATTGAGCGCGACATGACGACAATCGATACGGGCATTGACAGGATTGAGAGAGACTTGGTTCCTGTTGTCCTATCATTCTTGGTCGGTTTGAAGGGCAATCTGGTCGCTCTTAGAGGGAACATCGTAACTAGAAGTAAGAAGCAGGCCAAAACGAACTTGCAGGCCCAGTACATCGATACCGAAGTGAGGCAGATTGTTGACGAGTCGTTCGGCAAGGTAGAATCAACGCTTACGGCCGAGATGGCATCTCCGATTCTTGAGAAACTGCGCGAGCTGACTGAAGGCCTGAAAGGATCATTGAAGCTTACAACTGAAGAACTCACTAACCTAAAGGCAAGCCTAGATGACTTGACGCAGAGAAGCTCGACCGAAGTTGAGTTCTTGACGAAGGAACTCACCATGAAGCCCCGCCTAGAAGTCCCGAAAGAGGTTTCTGACCAGTTGAAAGCGATGGAACGCCAAATTGAGGAGCTGAAGAGGGACTTTGACCTCTCGGAACAGAGAGTCAAGAATCGTGAAAGCGAAGTTTCTGCACTACAGCAGGAACTATCAGTGACAAAAGCCCGAAGTGGTGAACTCGAGGATAGAGTCGCCCGCCTGCGCTCCGGTCCTGTAACAGACTCAGCGACATTGGTCGAACTCAGGCAAAACATCAGATCACTTCAGGCTTCACAAGGAGTTCTGGAGGAGAAGCTCAGCGAAGAAGCCAGAAGATACGAGGAATCGGAAACAAAGGTGAAGCAGTATGCCTCGGACCTCGCAAGAACCGAACTCAATCTGCAGGATGCCCTCGCGCGGATTCAGGAACTCGTGGATGAAATAAACAGATCTCGTGAGCGTCTGGCAGAGATAGATGACCTTGAGTCCCGAATAAGAACTTACGAGTCAGGCGACAAGATGCGGGAACTCGACAGAATAAAGACCGAACTGGACCGCACATCAGCATCCCTGCAGAGACTGAGCTCGGACCATTCGGAAGCGCTTGAGACACTGGCGTACCTGCAGAAAAGACTTGATGGTTACCTCGGGCTAATGCAATCCACGGAGAAGACCAGGGCTTTCCTTATGCTTGAGGAGACAGGAGAGCTCGCGGTCAGAGAGATTGCGAGGTCTCTGGGAATAGCACCTGCCACCGCCATGAAATGGGCTGAGGACTTCCAGAGGCTCGGCATTGCCAGACTGGTCGATGGCAAGACCTTGGTCTTGATATTGAAGAAGCCAGTAAAGGGAGAAGCCTGAAAGCATTCGGCCCAATGAGTGCCACATTCCTTCATTACAAGCCACCGTCCTAGAGATTCATTGGCTGCCAGAGTGGGACGATACTGTGCTTTCCACATCCGGACCGCAAATAGCATAAGAGAAGCCACCGGATGTGCTTCTGAAATGAAAGAGGCAGTGATGTATTCAAAGCTGAAGAACGGAGTCCGCTGCAACCTTTGTGCGCGTCGCTGCGTTATTCAAGAGGGCGAGAGTGGTTTCTGTCGTGTCCGCACACTGAGAGATGGTGTTCTGTACAGCAGTGTCTACGGTCTCATCGATGGGATGGCGGCAGATCCCATCGAGAAGAAGCCGCTATTTCATTTTGCCCCCGGGTCCAGAACCTTCTCTATCAGCACATCGTCCTGCAATTTCCGGTGTCAGTTCTGCCTCAACTATCATTCGTCTCAGAGAGAGACACCGGTTGGAGAGAGGCTTGAACCAGCAGACATTGTCAGCCTTGCAAAACGTTACGACTGTTCCGGTTTGAGTTACACGTATACTGAGCCGACAATCTTCATGGAACTTGCCCATGATACAGCGAAGATAGCTCATGAAGAAGGAATGTACAATACTTTCGTGACAAACGGATACATGACGACTGAGGCAATCGACTACATAGCACCCTACCTCGACGCCGCCACTGTCGACTTCAAAGGCAGCGGCAACAAGGAGTTCTACAAGAACTACATGTCAGTGCCGAAGGTTGAGCCAATCTTTGACGCTCTGGCACACATGAAGGAAAAGGGAGTATTTGTCGAAATCACGAACCTCATCATTCCGGAGATTGGGGACCATGAGGATGATACTCGAGCAATGGCAAGTTGGATTGAGGAGAACCTCGGCTCCTTGACTCCGCTGCACTTCACCGCCTTCAGCCCGATGTACAAGATGACCCACCTCCCTAGTACTCCAGCGTCGACGTTGGAGCGACATATCAAGATCGCAAAAGATGCAGGCCTTGTATTCGTCTACTCGGGAAACATACCCGGACACGACTATGAGAACACATTCTGTCCAAGCTGTGGTTACAAAGCCGTCGAGCGCTGGTCCGTCTATATGAAGAAGAATAACCTTAGAGAGGACGGGCACTGTCCAAAATGCGGTCACGACTTGAACATCGCCGGGGCTAAGTGGATGGGACAAGGTACTGGCCTTCTTAGGTTCTGAAGGTTCTCAGTATGCTTGTCATCGATGTCATATGGCAAGCAATGGACAAGAATCAGTTCGTGCCCGGAATCGCTTCATGGCAAGGTCGCGATACTCCCGACTTCGTCCCTCTTGTCACTTCTAGTCATTTGTCTTGGACAATCGAAGGTCCAAGGAGATGTATTGGCAGCCGAGACGCCAGTGGCCACAGCATTCAATGTCCAGAGCAGAGCATAGTGCCAGCGAACGGCCTTCGATGTGGTCCGTGCACTGCAATGGATCAGCTGGACCCGTGCATTCGATGCAAGGGCGCAGACTGCAAGGCCTCCGAAAGCCGCAGGAACAGATGTCAGAACTCGCAATATGCAGTGTATATCGCTGTCTTCAAGGACCAAACACTGAAGGTTGGAGTCTCAACCCTAGGCAGAGCGAAAACCCGATGGCTTGAGCAGGGAGCAGATTTCGCAGGAATCATCTCGACAGCCAACAACGGTTTGGAAGCGAGACGGATAGAGGAATCCCTTGGGCATCTGGCAGGAGCCACGAAGCAGGTGAGCGGACAGAGAAAGGTCTCGGGAATCACCCAGCATCTCGATTCCTCGACAGCTTTCAACCTAGCGCAATCGTTTCTCAAGTCAAACAATGTGACTCCTCCGGACTCCGGATTCACCTTGGAGGATCTTTCTCCTTACTATGGTCTGTCTGGAATCGATGCTATGCCTGGGTCATGGCGGTTCTCTCCGGAGTCGAGAATTACCCAGCATCTTGTGGGAGACGTACGTGGAGTCAAGGGCTCGCTCTTGGTGACAAGTACGGGCTCTTCATTCACAGTCACGAACCTAAAACAGCTGATAGGCTATACGATCACACTGAATCCGGATGCAACCATGATAGCTCAGGCGGGTCTGCTCGATTTCCTATGAACATGCAATGTTATTATCTGAGATTGTGAGTACATTCGTTAGGATGTGCGCGACCAGCGATTACGAGGAACACGTGCGTTACGTCTCGCTCGTGCGGAGAGAAGGCGGTGAGCCGGTCATAGGCATAACCTATCGCGAGATGAGCGTGGATCCTGATCTGGTCGCCAGTTTCGTCCTTGCGGTAATCATCTTCGAGAATAGGCAGTTGAGGAGGTTTGTGAAAGAGGGGTATGTAGTTGTAATCGAAGAAGGGAAAGAGATGGTCGGGCTACTTATCATAGACAAGGTCGAAGACGAGGACCCCTACAGAGAGGTCTTGAAGGGCATCATCAGGACCTTTGAAACTGTGTACGAAGCTCAGTTGGAAAGCTGGAATGGAGATGTCAGACCTTTCAGGGAATTCGCTCTGAGCATCTTAGGTGCTTATCCTTATCGCAGGTTTGACTGGGAGCTTGTTCCCAGATTATCAAGGAAATCGGACCCTGCATTCGAAGGATATGCTCCGATACCCTGGAGCGTTGGTGAAGCAGACAAGAAGATACAGACTGTCGTGAGCTTCGTTAATGGCAAAAGAACGATACTTGAAATAATGCAGTCGACTGGTCTGTCTCAAGAGGACATGGTGGCTATTGTCTCAATCCTCGACCACTTTGGCTGGGCAACCTTTGGCAGAAAGATAACCGCGGAAACGTACCTTGTCAAGGTGAGCGACCCGCACAAGTTCCTCGTCGGCGTATACGGAGAACAGATCAATCGGTTTGTTGAACTCTGCGATGGAACCAAGAACTTGGAAGATGTAGCGGCCCTTCTTTCCTATAGCATGGAGGTATTGCTGACTGTTGCGAAGAGCCTTGTGGACGCAGGGGTGCTCGGGTTCGGTGAGACCTAATCACGGACGAAGGCGTTCAGATGCCGTATTGCTCTATCCGCGCCCAGTATGTGGTCTTGGCACAGGAGAAGCCTTATATCAGGCGCGACGAAGGCTCGACTCTCCCAACGCCTCACAGCCATATTCGCCGTGATTGAGGGTGTTGATGCGGATGCCGCTGGATGTATCTAAGGTTCGGTATGTGTCATTGATTCGCCTTGAAGGTGGCGAATCGATTCTGAACATACCGTACGCGGAGATGACAGTCGATCCTGACTTGATAGCAGGATTCGTATCCGCAGTAATCATATTTGCAAAGACGCCCATTAGAACGATCCGTAAAGCCGCGTATGACATTCTCATAGAAGTTGGACAAACAGTCCTCGTGCTCTTGGTTGTTGATCCTGTTGCTGATGAGGCGCCCTATCGCGAACGTCTTATCAAGATACTCAAGCTTGTTGAAGAGGAGCACGGTGACAAGATACGGGCCTTCGAGGGAGACATAAGGCGATTCAGAGAGTTTGCGTTGGCCATACTTACAGAGTTTCCTTACGGTGAACCTGACCTCAACTTGGTTCCAGCACGCCGAAAGGAGGGTCAGCACATACCGTTCCGAGTGGGACTTATCGACACCAAACTTGAGAAGCTCGAGGGCTTCATAAACGGCAAACGCACGATTGGCGAGATAATGAACCTAATCGACATGCCGGATACCGAAGTCGTTGCCCTAGTCTCGATTCTTCAAAAATATGGGTGGATTGACTTTAAGAAGAAGCTCGTAGAATCGGATAGGCTCAGCAGGCGAGACTGCACACCCCAAGTGTTGCTGAAACTGAGAGGAGAATACGGCACACCGGTCGACGACATACTCAATGCCTGCGATGGAACCAGACGCATCAAGGATATTATGGATTCCCTGCAATACGACAGAAACGCGATATGGTTCTTGGTCAACAAGCTCGTTGAAGTTGGATGCCTAGCAGTTGCCCAATAGTCTAGAGGATTGTGTCAGATCCAGGAATGCCTACAACATCTGCCCTGCACTGGTGGCAATGGTAGAACTGCTTGACATGCTTCCCGGCTTCTGCCCTTGCTTGTTCTAATCTGCTCAAGCTCGGTGGCCTGCATCCTGACATAGTTCCACAAGGTACAAGCGGAATGACGTTCTGAAGCTCAGCCCCAGCAGCCGCAACGTCCTCTGCCAACTTGGCAATGTCCCCTTCGTTGACCCCGGGAATAAGCACAGAGTTGATTTTCACATGGATTCCGGCATCTGTTGCGTCCTTGATTCCTGCAATCTGGATCCTTACGATTGTCTTGCCCATGTCGAGTCCGGTCATCCTCTTTCCACGAATGTCAGCCCATTCATAAATCGTTGCAGCGGTTGCAGGACTGCTTGTGCTCATTGAAACGCTCAGACCGTTAACACCAAGATCGACAAGCTGTCTCACACAATCCCCAAGGAGCACTCCATTCGTGCTCAAACAGAAATGCACCTTATGTTCGTTGTTCAGGAGACGAGCCATTACCTCGAATGTGGCGGCGTTAATCAACGGTTCGCCAGGTCCGGCTACGGCGACGATACGAAGATTCGGTCTCCGGCTCAGCTCTCTCTCAGCCACGTCGACGGCTTGGCCGGCTGACATGATTCTACCTGCACTGCCGGGACGATGTATCTGACATGACATTTGTGTCCAGCCATCGCAAAATGCACACTTGACATTGCAGGCTGTCGCCACCGGCAGGTGGATTCTTTCCCAAAGGTCTGTTCTGTCTTCTGACCAACACGGGTGGTGCTGGTTCAAGTACGAATCTGTCATTTGGCTGCCTGCTTGCGTAGCTTGTTTGAGAACGGAGGCAAGGCCCCTCTCAGGATAGTATCTTGAGGAGTTTGGTTACTTCCCTTGCTAACTTCTTAGCATCTGAGAAAACCAAGCCCGTTCTGGCAATATCAGGCGCGGTCACCGCAAGGAGATACCCAGGAGGGATAGCTATCACAATTGTCTTGCCTGTCGTCCCTTCGACGATTATGGACTTCAGTGTGCCTTGGCGCAATTCCTGGACTGTTTGAGTACTCGCAGAGTGAAGGCTGGCTACAATCGCGGCCACTGCTACCTCTTCTGTTCCTGCATGGAAATAGCTAACAAATGGAAGGCCCTCAATACTGAATATGGCTGCCC
>Ga0153916_10005079_pt1 | contig 10015 bp, 5 predicted proteins | sample Opewatmetagenome_FD_109642 | JGI IMG/M metagenome (GOLD analysis project Ga0153916, IMG submission 109642) | Freshwater wetland microbial communities from Ohio, USA - Open water 3 Core 3 Depth 4 metaG | ecosystem: Environmental > Aquatic > Freshwater > Wetlands | place: USA: Ohio, Lake Erie, Old...
CCAGGAAGGGGCGGCAAGCTATCATGGTTCCCTCTTCGGGTATGTCGGTGATTTTGCTACGAGGCACACGGAAACCTTCGAGCGGCTTGATCATTACGACGTTCCGCGGACACGGAACGCCGAGGCGACGTTTGGCGGCCCGGTCCCGCTCGTGGACGGACTGACCTTTTTCGCGACGGGGCGCTACCTGGAACAGGAAGGGTACCTGTACGGCAGGCGGGTGTACCAGGTCTCCGACACGAGCTGGATGTTTCCCACGGGGAGCGGAGAGTCGGTATCGATGAATCCGAGCAACCGCTGGTCGGCCAGCGGCAAGCTGGCGTATTCGTTCGGGAATATGAAACTCTCCCTTTCCAGCAACGTGGAGCGGGGGAAGAACAAGTACTACGACCATGCGTTCAAGTGGGTCCCTGACGGGGTCACGACCCACTATCATATGAGCCAGATGCACAATGCGCAGTTCACGCATTCGCTCTCGCCCAGTACGTTCTATACGCTGAAGTACACCTACAACTTCTTCGACTACCGGGGACACCTTTACGAGGACCCCTTTGATCCCCGCTATGTGGATCCGGATCGCGGCGACCCGCAGTCGAACTATACGTTCCGCTCCGGCGGGAACTACGCGAGCCGGTACGAGCGGAACACGATTATGAGCCTGGTCCAGTGGTCGCTCACGTCGCAAGTTTCCAAGGAGCACAAGATCGGCGTGGGAGCGGAGGCCCAGTTCATACGGTTGTACAGCCACGGCTACAACGTCGTGAACATGACGGCGGGGGTGTACGACAGCCTCACCAACCAGCCGGTCTTCACGCTGGGCTATCCCAACTTCGGAGCCCTCGGGAATCAGGGATACCTGAAGCAGCCGATGCAGTTCGCGGCGTACATCCAGGACAAGATGGAGTACGACATCATGATCATCAATGCCGGGGTCCGGTTCGACATGTTCAGCCCGGCGTCGTCACAGCCTGCGGATCTGAAGAACCCGACCGGAAACACGCTGTTCCCGGGGGCCGGGATTTTCCAGAAGGTGACGAGGAAGTACCAGGTCAGTCCCCGCTTCGGCGTCTCGTTCCCCATCACGGATGAGGGGATCATTCACTTCTCATACGGCCATTTCTTCCAGATCCCCGGGTACGACAACCTCTACACGAATTCCGACTACCTGGTCTCCTCCGCCGGGTCGCTTTCCACCATTACGGGGAATCCGGATCTGGACGCCCAGCGGACAGTCAGTTACGAGCTCGGGTTGCAGCAGGTGTTGTTCGAGATCTTCTCTCTGGACGTCACGGCGTACTACCGGGACATCCGGAACTACCTCGGGATGGAGATCATCGAGACGTATGACGGCCGTTCGTACGCGCGGTACATCAACCGCGATTATGCGAACGTGCGGGGGTTCGTGCTCTCGGTGGACAAGCGGTTCGCCAACAGCTTTGGTTTAAGGGCTGATTACACGTTCCAGATCGCCGAGGGGAATTCTTCCGACCCGCGGACGGTCTACTACAACAATCAGTCCGACCCGCCGGTGGAGACGCCGAAGAGCGTCGTCCCCCTCTCCTGGGACCAGCGTCACACGCTGAACCTCACGCTGATGGTGGGGAACCCGGGCGACTGGATGTCGAGCGTGATCTTCCAGTACGGCTCTGGGACGCCGTACACGGAGGACGTGCGGACCTCCAAGGGAATCCGGTTCGAGAACGGCGGGACGAAGCCCGCCTTCTTCAATGTCGACCTGCGAACGGAGAAGACCATTCCGCTTTTCGGCGTCAATCTGAATGCCTTTCTCTGGGTCTACAACCTCCTGGACATCAAGAATGAAATCAACGTGAATGCGAGCTCGGGGCGGTCCAATCTCGATATCTTCACGCAGTTCGCGGGGGCGATCCGCGGTTTGAACACCATCGAGCAGTATCTCAACGACCCGACATCCTACTCAGCGCCGCGGGAAGTGCGGTTCGGCCTTTCTCTGGAGTTCTAAGCCATGGAAAACACGATCATGAAGCGCTCCATCGTTCCTCTGGTGTTCCTTGTCCTGGGTCTGGCAATGCCCCTCCGGGGACAGATCGATTCCAAGGTCCAGATGTACCGTGATGATGCCAAGGGGGACTACCAGTATCAGCGCAAGGGCATCATGGACGGGAACCGGATCCGGACCATCTACTTCAACACGACCGAAGTGGCGCACTGGCCTGACGGCATGGGAGGGGAATGGCCGAAGGGGACGGGGCACAACTACATCGACGGTCTGACGGTGCTCGTCAGCGCGAAGGTCCGCCTTCCCGGCGGGAGGGTGATCACGCCGATCGAGGCCCATTACCGCGAGGAGTTCGATTTCGATCCTGTTCTCGGTCAGCAGTATCCCTGGGATCTCGAGCCGTTGCCCGGGTATATCAATCCGTCGCAGACGAAACCGGCCGTGAGCATCGATTCCACGACGTGGCCCAGGAACTGGCCGGTGGCCCTTCGCGCCGACGGGAGGACCACCGCGGCGTGGGACGGGTTCTGGTACGGCTATTTCGGCCGCGGCGTGAAGAATGCCGACTTTGAGACGTTCTTCGTCGTGGATGATTCGAAGGACAAGGAGTACACTCGCCCGCCGTACAATTACTACCCGATCGCCGCCGATTCGGGGCGGGGCGGGATGGGCATCAGGGTCGAGGTGCGCGCCTTCCAGTGGTCCCACGTGCTGGCGGAGGATGCGATCTTCTGGCACTATGACATCGTCAACATCTCCGACCACCTCTACGATTCCAGCGCGTTCGGGTTCTTTTCCGATCCGGGAGTCGGGAGCTTCCAGAATTCCACGCCGCCCAACAGCGCGTACTACAACACCGATCTGGACCTCTGCTACATGTGGGCGGAGGGGGGCGTGGGGTATCCCGATAACTGGAAAACCGGCTACTGCGGATACGCCTATCTGGAGAGTCCGGGGAACCCGTGGGATGGCATCGACAACGACAACGACGCCACCAAGCGGGACGGAACGACCTGGAAGAACGGGTCGACATTCAATCCCCTCATGGTGGACGAGCGGCGGGACGACAACATCGACAACGACGAGGACTGGGTGCCGTTCACCGACATGGACGGGAACGGAAAGTGGGATGTCGGGGAGCCGCTGAACGACGACCTGGGTGCCGACGGTGTCGGACCGTTCGATCTCCAGTATGATGGGCCGGACGACGGAGAGGGGGACGGCAGTCCGACGCATGGAGAGCCGAACTTTGACGAGACGGACAAGGACGAGTCGGACCAGATCGGGCTGACCGCGGTTGCACTGAACACGCTTGGCGACAAGGGGCCGACGGGGGTCTGGCCGAAGAACGACGAGGTCACCTGGGGGCGTATGAACTATGGTTTTGTCGACACGATTGTCTCGAACACGAATGTGACGGTGGTGTTCGCGTCCGGCACATTCCCGCTCAAGGTGGGGCAGCGCGAGCGGTTTTCCATGTCGCTCACGCACGGGCTCGACCTGAACGCGCTAGTCTTCAACAAGGAGACGATCCAGAACATCTACAATGCGAACTACAACTTCTCCAAACCGCCATACACGCCGAGGGTGACGGCGGTGGCGGGGGATCGGAGGGTGTTTCTCTACTGGGATTCGCGGGCGGAGCAGTCGCGCAACCCGTATCTCCAGAACCGAAAGGACTTCGAGGGATATCTGGTGTACCGGAGCGAGGAGGCAGAGTTCGAAGACATCAAGGTGATCACCGACTCGCGCGGGACCGGGCGCTACTGGAAGCCCATTGCGCAGTTCGACCTGGCAGACACTGTCGCAGGTCCCGATCCGGTCGGCATCAACGGGGCTCGTTTCTGGCGCGGGAGCAACACGGGGCTGCAGCACTCGTTCGTGGACACCACGGTCACTAACGGCGTCAAGTACTACTACGCCGTCGTCTCCTACAACACGGGCGAACCAACCAAGGGGAAGACGGGGCTTCAGCCGACGGAGTGCCCGAAGATCATCACGGAGGATGCGGTCGGAACGCTTCAGTTCATCGACATCAACTGCGCCATTGTTGTTCCGAACGCCGCCGCCGCGGGGTATCTTCCCCCGCAGGTGGCGGGGGACGTCTCCCGCGTGAGGGAGGGGCTCGGCACCGGCTCGATGAGTGTCCAGGTGCTCAACCCGGCGTCCATTGCCGACGGGGTGACATACAGGGTTCTCTTTGACGCGACGGGGACGGTTCCGGCCTACAAGACCACCGCCTACAGCATACTCCGGATGCCGCCGTCGGGGGGTGTGGATACGCTGCAGGGGCACGTCAGCGCCCTCGTCTTCGGGCCGAATGCTCCCGCGGTTCCGTTTGACGGCCTCACGTTCACGTTCCGGAACGACACGAGCATCGCCGTCAACGAGGGAGCGAGCGGCTGGGTGGGGAGAACTCCGGGCGTCAACATCAGGGTATTCCCGGACAGTCTCAACGCGGCGCGGGATGTTCGTTGGCCGGCGGATTACGAGCTCCGCTGGTTCGCAGGCTTTGCCGACACCGCGACGTTTAACGCCCCCCCGCGTTTCCCCCGCATGCCGGTGAACTTCCAGATCACCAACCTGACGAGCGGAGAAAAATCGCGCTTCATCGTCGATGACGCGGACCGTGACGGCACGCTCAGCTACGGCGATTCGATCCGGATCATCGAGCGGTACGTGAGCGCGTCGAACTACAATCTGACCTGGAAGATGGTCTGGTCCCGCGGCTTCGGGGTGAATCTGACGCCGCCGCAGGCCGGTGACCGGTACGTGTTCCGGACCAAGCGTCCCTTCGCGCAGGGGGACTACTTCCAGTTCACCGCGCGGGCGGCGCGGACCGACACTGCCCAGGCGAAGACCGAGCTGAGCAGGATCGATGTTGTCCCCAATCCCTATATCGGCACGGCGTTGTGGGAACGGCGGACGCTCTTCACGACGGGCCGGGGGGACCGGAAGATCGACTTCATCCGGCTCCCGGCGCGCTGCACGATCAGGATCTTCACCGTTGCGGGGCAGCTCGTCAAAACGCTGTACCGTGACGGGAGTGCCGCCGACGGATCCCTCTCCTGGGATATGATTAGCGACGACGGGATGGAGATCGCCTACGGGCTCTACGTCTATCACGTGGAAGCGCCCGGCATCGGCGACCATGTCGGCAAGTTTGCGGTCATCAAATAAACAGAGGGTGACAACCTCAATGAAAAAGATCGTTGTGATCCTGCTCCTTGCAGCTGTCGCGGGGGGAGTCCCGGCCGTGGCAGGAGGCTTCAAGTCGGATGTGTCGAAGAAGGGAACCACCGCCGCGACATTCCTTTCGATCAGTCAGGGGGCGCGGGCCAGTGCGATGGGGAGCGCCTTCGTCGCGGTGGCGGACGACCAGTCCGCGCTCTACTGGAACCCGGCGGGAATCGCCACGCTGGGGAACGGGGTGATGTTCGACCATACCTCCTGGTTTGCCGATATCGGCTACAATTACGTTGCCGGGACGGTCGGTCTCGGCAGGATCGGCACGCTGGGGCTGAGCCTGACCTCCTCGAGCATCAGCGACATGCGGGTGACGACCGTGGAGGAGCCCGACGGGACCGGGGAGGTGTTCAACGTTTCGCAGGTGGCGGCGAGCGTCGCCTATGCGATCCAGCTGACGGAGAATTTCTCGATCGGCTTCAACCCGAAATTCGTGTACGAACGGATCTGGAAAATGAGCGCGAACGCGTTCGCAATCGACGCCGGGGTGAAGTACACGACACCGTTCGAGGGTATCGTCATTGGCATGTCGATCTCGAACTTCGGCGACAAGATGCACATGACAGGGCAGAGCGCCGTCGTCCTGTACGATTCAGATCCGGCCAACAGCGGCACCAACGGACGGATCCCGGCGGAGATCTCGACGAACAGCTGGTCGCTGCCGCTGACGTTCCGCGTGGGGCTCGCGTACCGTCCCCGCCTGGGGGACCGGCACCAGCTGACGGTGGCCGTTGATGCGCTGCATCCGAGCGACGACTATGAGAGTGTCAATGTCGGCGCGGAGTATTCGTTCGACGGCTTCGTTGCCATTCGCGGGGGGTACAAGTCGATTTTCCTCAAGGACACCGAGGAGTCGTTCACGTTCGGCGTGGGTGTGCGGCAGCAACTCCTCGGGAACATCAGCTTTCTGGCCGATTACTGCTATATCCGGTTCGGGAGGCTCTCCTACGCGCAGAAAATCACCATTGGGATGGGATTCTGAGAATCCCCTCAAGGGACGGGCCGCTGCTCCACCGGGCGGCCCGTCCGCTGCGGGGGTAAAGGGATGAACATGAGATGCACGGCGCTTTTCCTGCTCTCCCTCCTGCTGGCCGGCTGCACCAAGAAGGGGGGGCCTGTCGAGAGCGAAATCGTTCCCGCCGACACCACGGGGGTGATTCCCAGCTGGACGCTCGTCTGGCATGACGAGTTCGACGGTCGTGCGGTGGATACGACCAGATGGTCGTACGAGGTGAACGGCGACGGGGGCGGGAACAACGAGCTGCAGTATTACACTGCACGGGTCCAGAATTCGTTCGTGACGAACGGTGTGCTGGTGATTCAGGCGTTGAAGGAACAGTATATGGGGCGGTCGTACACCTCGGCCAGGATGAGGACGCTGAACAGGGGGGACTGGAAATACGTGCGTGTCGATGCACGGGCGATGCTCCCCTCGGGGCGCGGACTCTGGCCTGCGATCTGGATGCTGCCGACCGACTGGGTGTATGGCGGGTGGCCGAGAAGCGGTGAGATCGACATCATGGAGATGATCGGTCACGAGCCGCAGAAGGTGTACGGGACGATCCACTACGGTTCGTCGGTGCAGGATCACCAAAAGAGCGGCGGGTCGTACGTCCTTGCGTCGCCGGGGAGGTTCGACGACGCGTTTCACGTCTTCACTATGGAATGGGATTCGGTGGGGATGCGCTGGTACGTCGACGGCGTCCGCTACTACACCACCGTCCACGGGGGCCCATTCGACCAGCGATTTCACATCCTGCTGAACGTGGCAGTCGGCGGCGTCTGGCCCGGCGATCCGGATTCCACGACGGCGTTTCCACAGGCGATGCAGGTGGATTACGTACGGGTGTACAGGAAGAACTAAGAACCGGAATGAGGTGAGCATGAAGGTACTGTTGAAACGGATCCTCCTGGGGTTTGTCGCTGGCTCGACAGGCATGGCGCTTGCAGCCGGGGCCCCCCGCAGCGGGAAATCACTGACGCAGTTCGACGCAAAGATCGACGCACTGCTTGCGAAGATGACGGTCGAGGAGAAGGTGGGGCAGATGACGCAGGTGACGATCGACGTCGTCTCCCGGGGAGCGGACGGACGGGAGGAACCGCACCAGCTTGACCGGGCGAAGCTCGAGAAGGCCATCCTGGAGTACCATGTCGGATCGATCCTGAACGTGGGGCCGTCTGCCTACACGCTCCCGCACTGGCTCGAGGTGATCACGGCGATTCAGGACGTGGCGAAGAAGACGCGCCTCGGCATCCCGATCCTCTACGGCATCGATGCGATTCACGGGGCCACCTACACGCTGGGGTCGACGCTCTTCCCGCAGTCAATCGGCCAGGCGGCCACGTGGAATCCTGAGGCTGTCAGGCGCATCGGCGAGGTTACCGCCTACGAAGTTCGTGCGTCGGGGATTCCCTGGAACTTCAACCCGGTCCTCGATATCGGGCGGCAGCCCCTCTGGCCCCGGCTCTGGGAAACATTCGGCGAAGACGTGTTCCTTGCCAAAGCCCTGGGCGCAGCGTACATCCAGGGCCAGATGGGGGAGAATGTGGCGGCCAGGGACCGGATTGCCCCCTGTCTGAAGCACTATGCCGCGTACAGCATGCCGCTCAACGGGAAGGACAGGACCCCCGCCTGGATCGACGAGCGGATGATGCGTGAGTACATCCTGCCGACGTTTCAGGCCGGTGTCGAAGCCGGCGCTCCGACCGTGATGGCGAACTCCGGGGAGATCTGCGGCATTCCCGGTCATGCGAACGAGCATCTTCTGACCGATGTGCTCAAGAAGGAATGGGGATTTGAGGGTTTTATCGTTTCCGACTGGCAGGATATTGAGCGCCTGCACACGCGTGACCATGTGGCAGAAACCCCGAAGGAAGCGGTGCGGATAGCGGTGATGGCGGGGATCGACATGAGCATGATTCCCCTCGATCTATCCTTCTACGACCTGCTGCTTGAGCTCGTAAAAGAAAAGGCCGTTCCGATGTCGCGGATCGATGATGCTGTTCGGAGGATCCTGCGGGTCAAGTACGCGGTCGGCCTCTTTGACAATGCCTACCCGGACCGCTCGCTGCAGTCGGGCTTCGCGTCGAAGGAGTTCACGGAGTTCAACCGGAACGTCGCGCAGGAGTCGATCACGCTGCTGAAGAACGCGGCGGGAGTTCTGCCGCTGAAGAAGGGGACGCGGGTGCTGGTGACCGGTCCGACCGCGAATATGCTCTCAGTGCTCAACGGCGGGTGGACCATCACCTGGCAAGGGGACGAGGAATCCCTCTATCCGAAGGAGAAGCCGACCATCCTCAAGGCGATTGAGACAAAGGTTGGTGCGGAGAACGTCACCTACGTTCCCGGGACGAGTTTTGACGCGCCGCTGGATGTCGCGGCTGCCGCGGCTGCTGCGGAGAAGGCCGATTGCATCATCGCCTGTCTGGGGGAAAGAGCGTATTGCGAGACCCAGGGGAATGTCGATGATCTGACGCTGGACGAGGCGCAGCTGAGGCTTGTGGAGGCACTCGCAGAAACGGGGAAGCCGATCGTTCTGGTCCTGGCGGAGGGGCGGCCGAGGCTTATCCACCGGATCCTGGGGAAGGTCGATGCCATCCTGATGGCCTATCTCCCCGGGATCGAGGGGGGGAGAGCCGTAGCGGACATTCTGTTCGGGGATGCCGTCCCGAGCGGCAGGTTGCCGGTGACCTATCCGAAGTTCCCCAATTCTCTCGCCACGTACGACTGCAAGTGGGTGCAGGTCCTTGAGGGGAACAGCTACGACCCCGAATTTCCCTTTGGTTTCGGCCTGAGTTATACTACATTTTCGTATTCCGACCTCACGTTAAGCGGCGAGTCCATGCCGATGGACGGCTCAGTCACGGTGCGCGTGACGGTGAAGAACACCGGGCCGGTTGCCGGCAAGGAAGTCGTGCAGCTCTACGTGAGCGACCTGTACCGAAGCGTGACGCCGCCGGTGAGGGAGCTGAAGGGATTCAGGAAGGTGGATCTCGCTCCGGGCGAGAGCACCACCGTGGAGTTCACGCTGACTGCGGGAGATCTCTCCTTTATCGGCAGGGAGAATACTCGCGTGACGGAGAAGGGGACGTTCAGAGTTGCGATCGAAAGTCTGACGGGCGAATTCGCGATCCGCTGAGGGCGCATCGACCCGCACCAATCACCAGAAGCCTGGAAGGGCCCCATGACCACCATTTCCCTCAGTTTCATCGACTGGCTCGTGATTGCCACCTATTTCGTGTTTGTGCTCGGGATCGGCTATTACCTGAAGCGGTTCACCACGAGCGAGAATGATTTTTTCCTGGCCGGCCGTAAGAACAGCGCCTGGGTAGCCGGGCTGGCGTTCCTCTCCGCAAACCTGGGGGCGCTGGAACTTCTCGGCATGACCGGGAACACGTTCAAATACGGGATGTACGTCGCGCACTTCTACTGGATCGGCGCCATCCCGGCAATGCTGTTCCTGGGTATCTACATGATGCCGTTCTACTACAGCAGCCGGATCAAGTCGATCCCGGGGTATCTCAAGCTGCGGTTCGACGAGAAGACCCGCGTTCTGAACGGGATTGCCTTCGGCGTCATGACACTGCTGGTCTCGGGGATCAATCTCTATGCGATGGCGCTCGTGCTGAGGACGTTTCTCGGGTGGGACTGGGACGTCAGCATGTGGGTCTCGGCAATCACGGTGGCGATCTACGTGGCGATGAGCGGGCTCCTGTAGGCGATCTTCACGGAGATCATCCAGTTCTTCCTGATCTGGTTCGGCCTTTTCCTCGTGGCGATCCTTGGCATCG
>Ga0153916_10005080_pt1 | contig 10015 bp, 7 predicted proteins | sample Opewatmetagenome_FD_109642 | JGI IMG/M metagenome (GOLD analysis project Ga0153916, IMG submission 109642) | Freshwater wetland microbial communities from Ohio, USA - Open water 3 Core 3 Depth 4 metaG | ecosystem: Environmental > Aquatic > Freshwater > Wetlands | place: USA: Ohio, Lake Erie, Old...
GCCGATCTGGGCATTCCCCGAGCCCATAGCTTCCGTCAGGGCGGCGTACGATGTGGGGATTTCACCCTTGAAGGTCAGGCCGGTTTCCTGGGAGAGGAGATTGAGCAGCTCCTGGCCTCCGGCCGTGATCTCCTGCGAAGTCGCTGAGGGTTCAAAGGCCACCACGATGGGGTTATCCGCTGTACCCAGTGTTGAGCTGCCGGCCGTGGGGGCAGCCACAGGTTGGGTTGGTGCAGTATATGGATAGGCATTACTGGTGGGTATGGCGAGCGGGGTGGTGGCAGCCGTCGGCGCGCTTGTCGTGGCTGCCTGGCACCCGGAAAGGATAAAGCTTGCGATGATGATCGTCACAAGCAGGGTTGAACGTAGGTTTTTCACAATTCCACTCCTCTATTTATAAATTGAATTCCACTAATTGCTGAACATTGAAAAGCTTTACTCGCAGGATCGATCGATTTTCCCTCATCCTGATTGAGCTCGACGGATATACCACAGGGATCATATGGCATTAGTTACTCTGAAAACTCTAAACCACAGCCCATTCTACTCTGTGTGAATTGGTAGTTTATAAAGCACGTATTAATAGACGCTAATAATTCGAGAGGTGAAATTTAGTAAACCAGCCTAGCTTTCAATTCCCGCCAGCTTTTTCGCCAGCTGTTGCTTATACTCGAGATCCATCTGGCGCTGGATCTGGATGCGCTGCGCCTGCGGTGAGCCGGCGCCGTGTAGGCTCTCGGTGAGGTAGCCGGCCGCGTTGCGACCAAGCGTCAGGTTCTCGATCAGCCTCAGAATACGCATGCGGTTTTCCGTGGGTATATCCTCTCGGCCTTTGAGGTACTTCTCCAACAAGTGCCCGGTCGCGGGGCTGCGGTAATCCGCTTCGGAGGGCAGGGTCACCAGCAACCCGCCGGCCAGGTCCTGCGCCAGGCGGGCCAGCTCGTAGGTGATGCGGGTCACCTGCTGCTTGCACACGTTGGCCAGCAAGCTGTCACATTGGTAATTGCCCGAGGAGGTGGCGTGGCTCTCAAAAGAGGATGCCATGCCGGTCGCATAGATCGTCTCATTCAGCAGGCTCATCTCCACCAGCTTTTCTCGGATATGCGCTGCTTTCTCCACCCCGTTATATTCCGCCACCGTGGCAGCCGCTCCGATGAGCACGTCTCCTACGCCGGCCTTGCACACGTAGCTGCGCCGGTGGAAGCTGGTGAAGCGCTCCACCAACATGGCCGCGAATTCGGTCTCGCCATTCATGAAAACATACTGATTGGGTATGAAGACATCATCGAAGATGACCAGCGCTTCCTGCCCGCTGAATTTGGCATTGCCCGCATCGATCTCTCCCCCATCCACCAGGCGCGTGTCGCCTGGCTGCCGGCCGATGATATATGTGATCCCGGCTGCATCCACCGGCATCGCCCCCACGATGGCATACTCACTTTCCTCGGTAGCCAGCCGCATGGTGGGCATCACCACCAGCCAGTGCGAGTTGATGCACCCCGTCTGGTGGGCTTTCGCGCCCCGGATGTACACTCCTTCTTTCGTCCGCCGCGCGACGTGCACGAACAAGTCGGGGTCGACCTGCGCCGATGGCGATTTGCTCCGGTCGCCCTTGATGTCGGTCATGGCGCCACCGATGACGAAATTTGCCTCCTGCATCTCCCTGATAAATTCCTTCAGGCGGGCATGGTAGGGTGTGCCGTTCTTTTCATCGATTTCATAGGTGACCGAAAAAAGGGCATTTATGGCGTCCATGCCCACGCAGCGCTGGAAGCATGTCCCGGTCAGCTGCCCGAGGCGGCGCTGCATGCGGTTCTGCATCACTACTTCCTCCGCGTTCGCCGCGATATGCAGGAATCGGTTGATCCGCTTACCAGTGAATGGGGATTGAGCCGTGGCTAACTCGGGTTCCTCGATTGCCAGCTCATAGGTCTTGGCCATGGCATTTACAGATGGACGGATCAGGACATGATCGAGAGGTTCTGCCACCCGCTCGCCCATCAGGTAGACCTGTAGCTTGCGGCCTCTAAGACTAGTGAAGTAATCCTCACCCGTGATGATAGTTCTATTTCTCATGGGATATTTCCTTCTCGATAAGTCACCCAGCCAGTAATTTTATGATCAATTAAGGCAGGATTTTGGCTTTAATTGTCAATAGCATCAATAACCTTGAGATTAACACCTCCATAAAATACAAATATTCGACGGATCTATCTATTGACCCGCGCTCATTGCTTTCAGTTCGAATCCTGCATCACCGCAAGACTACCGGCAAATATGCATCATACGGCAGATACATCCAAATCTCTCCACCCCCAACATCAACCTTAACTGTCCCGATAAATAGGTTTTGATCAAAAATAGAAATCCCATGGTCGTAGTAAGCACGTGAATTCACCGGATCTCCCCAGCCTCCGAACCCAATCTGTTCCCAATTTACCCCGTTTTGAGTGCGCCATACTTCAGCGCCGGAGATATTGTTTCCTACCACACAATAAAGTTGGTCCTTGAAAACCATTAGTCCGGGCGCACGAAAACTTGCAGGATCAGCGAATCCCCCGTCGATTACCCTGAACCACTGTATAAAATCATGGGTACGCCAGATTTGTGCTCCACTTATCGTATTGTAGGTGATCGCATAAACAAAGCCATCAAAACTAACCATTGAGCTAATCCCGACATTCTGATCAGGAAGGAAACCGCCCTCCATCACTATCGTCCAGGTAGTGCCATTCGTTTTCCAGATTTCAGCCCCGGCGTTGTTCCATACCCCGGCATATAGATAATCGCCGGTATTGAGCAAGCCGCCTATAAAATAATTACCCACCTCACCGAATCCATCCTCGTTATCTTGATGCCAGTCGGTACCATTTGATGTCACCCATACCTCTGCACCGGTAATATTACCAGAGGTTGCATAAAGTTTATTATTGAACTCAATCAATCCAAATATTTCAATGTTATTCGCGTCCCCCCAACCAGGAGTGATCACAGGGTTCCAAATAATGCCGTTTGTAGAGCTGTATATTTCCGCGCCCTTGATCGCGTCAGCCCAAGTGCTTGCGTAAAGGGCTCCGTTAAATTCAGCCATATCATTGATGCCCACATTATTCGAAATGCCAAAGCCACCGGTGATCACCTGGCTCCAATCAAAGCCGTCATTGGAACGCCAGATTTCTGCTCCAAAGACTGAATTATAGGTACCGGCATAAAGATGATCACCGAATGGTTCTAGCGAGATAATCCCTGCATTTTCTGGAAGCCCAAATCCATTGATATTTGCCTGTCTCCATCCTATCGGGGATGTGATCGTGTTGGCCCGCGTGGCTGCTATAACGAACGCTGGAATGAGCAAGCCCAATATGATGCTCAGGCTTATGACGAACATCCGCCTTTTCATATTCTGCCATCCTTTCCGTCGCATGCGTTATTTTGAGATCCCGTTTTTGTTGTTGGGTATTATTACTATAATAGATATGAATTTTAAAGTCAATCAGGTATACGGCTTCTTTTCATCCAAACCTGACCTCTCTATTCGGTGGGAACCAGGCTAGGATTTTATATTCCCTCTCATTCCCATACCCCAGCCTGCGTGCAATCTTCAGTGAGCCGACGTTGAGCCTTACGCAGTCCCAATATGTGTCGCAGCCCAATTCATCGCACCACTTCAGCAGGTGGGCGGTAACCAGCGTGCCAAATCCTTTACCGCCGCGGTATGCATGTTCAGTCACCACGCCCACTTCCCGCACTCCACCCACGTCCATATCCGCACCCGCTTCACATACGAACTCCACGCCGTGTAATATGCACACATCCATGCCGGTCTGCAAATAACTCTCCAGGTCGCGGTAGCGGAACAGGGTCTCGTCCAGACGCGAGCTTTTTTCGATCAGCTCCCGCCCCATGCGGAAAGCTACATATCCAGGTGGCAGGTCCAGGAATGGTGTCAGGTCACTGCTGCCTGCGGGCCTGGACAGCTCCACGCATTCTGCGCCGGCTTCCGGGTCCGGCGGGAAGAGCGCTATGTCTGGGTCACCATCGCGGAAGTCCAGGGCTACGGTGCCACCCTGCCTGAGCATCTCCACCATGTCGCGTAAAGTCTGCCTGTCTTTCCCCCCGCCCTGGTACAGGGTGCCGTCATCCCTTTCCCACACGTAACCCCTCTGGGGGTGAAAGAGATCATCTACAAAAATCCTACCCGCATTCCCACCCCCCAAGACGGCGTAACAACGTACCCAGGTGGGCATATCGCGGTTGAACAGGGCTTTGATCTCGGAGGTCACCTGCTCGGGTGTGATTTCTATCATAGGTGCGGGTGGGTTTGCTTCAGGCGTCCAACCCCTCCTGTCGTGGTGTCCCAGGTGCCAGCCATCACTCGCCACAGGGTTGGATATTATGATCCGATGCCTGCCAGATGATCCGGTTCAATTTTACGGCTCGCATGTAAGGCATGTCACAATCGTTGTCCAGCTATTTTACTTCTCTCTCACCAACACCATCAACGTGATATCGTCACCTTGCGGTTCATCCCCCATCCATTCATGCACATCGGCCATCAATGCCTGGTGCAGAATCAGTGCTCCTTGTTTGTGGTATCTTTTTATCGCTTCTTGCAGGTGCTCCAGACCGTAGAACTCTTCCTTCGAGTTCTGAGCATCCGTGATCCCATCCGTATACAACACCAGGGCATCACCCGGATTGATCTTCAGCTGCATTCTGTCCCAGCTGGCTTCATCGAACACTCCCAACGGGACGCCAGTGCGTTCGAGCAGCTCCACGGCACCATCTGCCTCCCTCACCAGGAAAGCGGGGTGGTGACCAGCGCTGCAGTAGGTGAAAGTCCCATCTTCAGGATTGAGGATGCCATAAAACAGGGTGATGAATAAGCCTCCATGCGTATCCGCCAGCATGCGCCGGTTGGTTTCAGCCATGGTCAGCTCCGGCTCTGCCGGGTGGTTGAATGCATATGTACGCCAGAGTGAGCGGCTAAGCGCCATATACAAAGCTGCGCTGGTCCCTTTATCGGTCACATCGGCGATCACCAGACCTAATTTGCCGTCGGGGAGGGATAGAAAGTCGTAGAAATCACCGCTGGTCTCATGGGCTGGATCAAGCTTTACCACCAGCTCCCAGCCAGGTATTTGGGGTGTCTTTTCTGGTAGCAGGCTCTCCTGCACGTGGCGGGCTTTCTTGAGTTCTTGCGTCATTAGGGCAGCATCAGCAGCCTGGGCATGTAGCCTGGTCTCAATTCCCTGTAGCATATCTCCAGCAATCTTGGCGTAATATCGCACTCCCATCCGGTCCAGCGCTTCCAGGGCCTGGCGCAGGATTGCCTGGGCACTTTCCAGGTTGGCGGCCTCACCTTGATGCAGGTGGATATCTGCCCACACGAGCAGGCTCCTCGCCCAGGGGACCTCAAATTCGAATTTTTTATCCAGCAGAGCCAGTTTTTCAATTTTATCCAGTGCCAGGTCCCAATTGCACTCTGCAAAAGCCAGCTCAACTGCACATTCCAGCTGGAATCGCTCGTCCCAGGCGGATGGCCTGGATGCCAAACTCTGGTAGGTCTTTTCCAGCCACCCGCGTGCCTCTTCAATTTTCCCCTGGCGGGCGCGTAAAATGCTCATGCGTGGATATACCCACATGCTCTCGAATGTTTCTGTTTTTGTGACGATTTGGAGGGCTCTCTGTAGTAACGCTTCTACCTCGCTGAGGTCTTCCTGGTTGCCCCAGCGGTTTTTCTCCAGCAGCGCCCAGGAGAGTTCATCCATGGCATTGAATTCAGCCTCCAGGTTTTCTACTGCATGCCAGGATTCCAGGCACTCCCTGTATATGGAAATCGAGCTGTCCCAATCACCCTTGAATCCAATCAACACGCCTTTCAGATATTTCATGGTTAGTAATGTGGGTGCGGGGTCGGAGATTTTTTGTATCAATTCCTCCAGGTGAGGGATTTCAGCTTCGATTTCCTTGATCCTCCCCGGGGCAAACAGACAGAATAAGTAGCTGTGCAATCCCAACACTTCTTCCGAAGGGGATCCTCTCATCCTGCCGAGCTCGGTAGCCCGGTTGAAAAACTTTAGAGCTGCGTTGTTGTCTGCCAGCCAGGTGCGGATCATGGTGCCTAAGTTCTGGTTGGCCCGCATGGCGATCTGCAATAGCTTGTTCTTTTCCGAGAGATCGACCGCTTTGCGTAAAGCCTCCAGTGATTCCTGGGATGAAATGCCGGGAAGTAAGCCCAGGGTGGCCAGGGTGTCGGCTTGCACGTTCACTGCATTGAGCTGCTCAGCCAGGGCCAGGGCTTGCCTGCATAGGGGCAAAGCTTTATCGCCCATGCCATTGAAAAAATAAGCGCGCCCGGTCTCATGCAACAAGGCAGCTTTGCCCACGCTGTCGGGGGCATCTTTCACCAGCTCCAGACCTTCCAGGCATACCCGTAACCCTTCGGGGCGCTGGTCGGCGTACCATTTGACCCGCGCACTACGCGCATAAAGACGGGCGATCCCGTCGCTATCCCCAAGTGATTTAAAGATATTGATCCCGGTTTGGATGGCTTGCAGGGCTTCGTCAAAACGGCTCTGCCTGAATAGTGCCTCTCCCATGCCTGAATATAGCCAGGCGATCTCCTTACTGGAGCAGCATTCCAGTTCCATCGCCCGGCGATATTGGGCTTCCGCCTCCTGGTTGGCATAGATGGATAAGGCAAAGTCGCCGGCAAGGATGAAATAGCCGAGCGCTCGCTCATCTTGTCCTGCCTGTTTGAAGTGATGCCCCAGGATAGCCGCTAATTCTCGTTTTCTTTCAGGATATAGCTGCTCGATGGCATTCCCCACTGCCTCGTGTAGCCGCTTTCGATCCTCCTCCAGCAGTGAAGCATAAGCCGCGTCTTGGATCAATGAGTGGCGGAACAGGTATTCCAGGTCTGGCTCAATCTTGGCTACCTGGATGAGCCCTGCTGATTCGAGGGCGCTCAGGTTGGTGAATAAGCTCATTCTCTAGGTCCCTTCTAAGATTTTCGATAAAACCTTCACCGGGAAATTCCGCCCAATGACCGAGGCCACCAGTAACGTATAGCGTGCCTCTACGGGTAGTCGATCGATCCGTGCCAGGAGCAACCCCTGTAAATTATCTGGGATGTCATAGGTGGAAATTTCTTCCCCGGCGACCCAATTGCCATCCTTCTCGATGATCACTCCCCGGTCGATCAGCATGCGGATAACCTCCTCTACAAAATACGGGTTCCCCTCCGCCTTTTTGAGGATTAAGTCACGCACATTTTCAGGCAAAGCCTCCAGCTGCAGTAAATTCGACACCAGTGTGCGGCTGTCTTTATCAGTGAGCGGGCTCAGGCTGATGGAGGTCAGGCTTCCACCCAGCACCTCGCGCGCTGTGCTGATTAGCTTCCAACCCGGCGTGTTACGTTCGGGTCTTGTCACCAGGCATAACAGGATGGGGCCACTTAATACCAGGGGCAACAATTTAATCAACAGTTCGATCGACGTGGCATCGGCCCAATGCAGGTCTTCCAGGACTAAAATCAGGGGGCTGTTGTGCATACATCCCCGCAACAGGCGCTCAATAGCTAATAAGTATTGAGTTTGTAGGGCCTGGGGATCCGTGATGTTGGCCCGTTCGAAGGCTTCTCCTTCCAATTTAACTGAAAGCAGGTGACCCAGGTAAGGATACACCTCCATGATCTGGTCACTGCAGAATTCTTGCGTAAATTTCAACAGGGCCGAGTGAATTTCTGGTTCATTACTGCCTATCGTTACTCCGATCAGGTCTCTTAACATATCGATGATCAGCCAGTAAGCCACCCTCTGCCCGTAGTATGTGCACCGGCCGGTGACCCAGTATCTGGACGGATACTGGTTGGAGGCCTGGTTTGGCTGGCCGAACGTTCGGTCAGTTTCTATGGATTTACGCCATTCCTGGATCAGGCGTGTCTTCCCCAGGCCAGGCTCGCCTACTATGAGCACTGCACGGCCTAATCCAGCCCGCACAGCTTCGCACATGCGCTTAAGAGTGGTCATCTCAGCGTCCCGCCCCACCATGGGGCTTGCCAGACCGCTGAACCCTCGCGTCTGTGCCGGGACGGAGCGCACAGCTTTCACCTGATAGACCTGGATGGATCCGCCAATGCCTTTCTCCTCCACCTGTCCCATATCATCACAATCGAAGTAGGGGGCGATGAAACGAAAGGTATTGGCCGTGATCAGCACGCCCATCACCTGTTTGGTGAATTTAAGCCGTGAAGTGAGGTTAATCGTATCCCCAATGGCTCGATATTCAAAAGCCAGGTCTTCACCCAGTGGTCCAATCTCTACTGGCCCGCTGTTGATGCACACTCGCAGGGTAAAATTGATCCCGTATTGCCTCTTAATCTCCTGGGCAAAGTGCTCCATGTGAGTTATGATTTCCAATCCTGCGCGAACCGCCCGCTGTGGGTCGTCTTCATGGGCTACCGGTGCACCCAGAAAAGCCAGCAGCGAATCGTCCAACAGCCTTACCGGTGTGCCTTCATGCCGGTAGATGACTTGCACAATGCGATCGAATGCCTGATTTATGATGTAAGTCCAGGCTTCAGGATCGAGCTGTTTAGCCAGGCTGCGTGAACCGATGACATCTGCCAGCAGGGCTGTCACCGTTCGTCTTTCCCACAACGAGACCCCGCCGGGCGAAACCTGCCTGGAGGTGGAGCGGATCTTTTGTTGTAGTTTTCCCGGCACGTTGGCTGCCAGTCGGCTCAAGCGGTCTGCGTCTGCCGGGGTTTGCACCAGCAACGGCTGGCCGCATTCCATGCAAAAACGCGCCTCGAGCGGCAGCTCGGCCTGGCAATTAGGGCAGCGGCGCAGTAGTTCCTTTCCGCACTTGGCGCAAAACCGGGCTGTATCTGGATTTTCTGTCTGGCAGTTCGAGCAGCGCACGGATCTATGCTCCTAAAAATGAAGTCGCCCCCCTGGATAATTCAGCACAATTCTATCATTTTTTCGCTTGTGCCCCGGTGAATTAACGCTTACTCACCCACGCCCAGCGATCCCCCTTATAAGGTGGAAAATTCCTGCTTTCTACCTGGTACTCCTTCAAGATCTCTTCCCACTCCGCATCACTTACATAAGATATGCTGCCTCTACTAGTGACCAGGTAGGCTCTGGCTCCAGGCTTGAGAATGCGTATGATTTCCTTCACTGTGTCAGCATGCGCATGGGGTGCCACGCAACATAACAAGCCATCCCCCAGCACAAAATCGATGCTCTCATTATCAATGAAATCCAGGTTGCCAGCAGAACAGGCATGGGTCTCTATATTTTGATAATTCCCCTCCGCTGCTTTCCTCACGATCGCCTGGATTGCATTTTCATCCGAATCGACGGCATAGACTTTGCCTGTCGGGCCAACACGATCGGCCAATGGAAAGGTGTAAAAGCCTGGCCCGCACCCCAGGTCAGCCACTACCTGACCTTGCCTGACCGCTGCATTGTAGCGCTTGGGTTTGCCAAGCCATCTCCTGATGAAGTTGTTCAGCGCCCAGGTCGGTATATGTGTGTCTTTCTTGTTTTCTGTTTTTTTCATTTCTGCTTTCCTGGAACTTTTTCGTTATCTATCTCGGACGTAATAAAATTCCATCAGATTATCCACCAGCTATCAGGACTGCTAAATAAACGGTCTGAATTGTTATCAATTATTATCCATAATGCAGACTTCGGCAAGATAGTTATAATAAGCGTTCATTTCAAACGCATTCGACGCCTCCAGCTGGCGGGTGCGCACGCGTGGCTCCGCATCGATGGCGCGCATGCCGACGCTCTCGATCAGCTGAGTCATTTTACTCTTTAATTCTATATCGTCCTTGGCAATGAATCCATCCAGAGGTATTCCATCCACCCTTCTTTCGGGTATTGTCGCTGCGATTTCCTATAAGTGGTAGAAGTATCTTTAAATAATTTGGACAAAATTGGTATAATTAGCGTGATGAACATCAATATTTATTAAACTAGAGGGAAGTCATGGAGCA